>Ga0307479_10004787_pt1 | contig 12443 bp, 11 predicted proteins | sample atmos_gasesECM4C_FD_203743 | JGI IMG/M metagenome (GOLD analysis project Ga0307479, IMG submission 203743) | Hardwood forest soil microbial communities from Morgan-Monroe State Forest, Indiana, United States - atmos_gasesECM4C_515 | ecosystem: Environmental > Terrestrial > Soil > Temperate...
GGCCGAACGGGGACGCCGGCTTGTGTATGCGTGGGGCATCACGACGCTCGCCCTCCTCTGCGGCGCGTTGCTCATTTTCTTTGACGGCGTGACCGATCGGCTGATTCCACTTTATGCGGTGGGCGCGTTCCTGGCATTCACGCTATCGCAAGCGGGAATGGTGGCGCACTGGAGACGCAAGGGCGGCTCGCGCCTCAATATCTTTCTGAACGGGCTCGGCGCGCTCGCCACCGGGGTGACTGTAGTCATCGTGACCATAACGAAGTTCGCCACCGGGGCGTGGATCACCACAGTGCTGATCCCGCTCATCATGATCATGATGTTTTCCATTCGGCGGCATTATGAGCGCCTGCGCACTCAGATCTCGCAGGCGGCCACGCTCGACGTGACCGACCGGACTGCGCCAATCGTGGTGATGCCGATGATGGAGTGGACCAAAGTTTCGCGCGCCGGATTGCAATTTGCCTTCAAGATTTGTTCGGAAGTTTACGTTGTGCACGTGGGCACTGGGGATGCCGAGAAGGAATTTGTCGATAACTGGCACAAAGAAGTTGAGGGACCGGCTCGGCAAGCCGGCTTGCGCATGCCCCAACTGAAAATCTTGAAATCGCCTTATCGCTTTGTGATCGGGCCCATTGTCGATTACGTGCTGGAGTTAGAGGGAAAAAATCCGCGAAGGCAGATCGCAGTGATTATTCCGGAATTGGTGGAAAAGCACTGGTATCACAATTTACTCCACAATCAGAGAGCTACCTGGCTAAAAGCGGCGCTCTTGATGAAGGGAAACCGGAGGATCGTCATAATCAATGTGCCGTGGTACGTCGATGATTGATCAGCCAGCGCGCCACACGCGCAAGGCTCCCTCAGGCACGCGTCTTGCGTCCGTGTGTTTTGGAAGGGCTAGTTGCCGGCAGAGTCTGTCGGTTGTCCGCCGCTATTTGGCAAAAATCAGCAGCGTGAACGTGTTGGGTATTATCGCGGGCCTTGGCCGCGGATTTTCGGCCGTCGGCGCGGGAGCCGGTCCGCGATCCGCTGTGACCGTATAGATATTGTGATTGCCCGTGTCCAGCGCCATGGTGCGCGCGCCATCTTGCGTCTTGATGGTGTCTACGACGGTATATTTGTTGGGAGAATCTTCGTGCGCCGCGGTGATGGTGCCATCGCCGCAAGAAGAGAATGCTAACTGAGTGCCCGCATCGAACCAGGTGGCGTCAACGCCTTCGCCAATCGGTATGCTGGCGACTGCTTTCCCGCTAGTGTAATCGACGACGACCATTTGCTTGTTGTGACAGCCCACGAACACCCGTTTGTGCGCAGTGTCTATTGCCAAACCCGCGGGCGAATCGCAGCCCTCGATGGGCCAATTGTTGAGCACCTTGAACGCTTTCGAATCGAGCTCAACCAGAAGTGATTTGTCTTCGTTGTTCACGAAGATGTGTCCCTGGCCATCAGCTACAGCCGCTTCGGGTTTACCGCCAACCGGGACCATGCCTGCCACTTCGCCCGTTTTCGCGTCTATGCCGGTGCCGTCCTGGCTGCGCGCGTTGAAGACGAAGACGCGCTTGGACGCCGGATCATAGAGATAGCCGTCAGGCCCCTGAGCCATAGGCAGCGGAACCTCTTTGATCACCTGGAGAGTCTTGAGATCAAAGATGGTGACCGAATTCGACTGTCCGTTGCTGCTGAAACCCCGGTTCAACTCCGGCACCAGCGCAGCGCCGTGCGTGCCCTTCAAATTCGGGATATCACCGACCACCTTGCCCTCGGGATCGACAACCATGATGTGTGTTCCACGGGAGATATAAACGCGATGTGTTGTAGGGTCGGCGCTCAGGTAATCCCAGCCGCCTTCTCCGCCCAAAACGATTTTCTTGACCAAGTGGTAGCCCGAACCCTCAGGCGCGGCGAGCCCGTAGCTAACAAATGCGGCGATACCAGCAACCAAAAGAAGAGCCCAAAGCGTCTTGCGCATGGCGTACCCTCCGTGTTGATTTACGACGTCTCGGACTGGACTGGATGACTTGACCTATAGACGCGGCGGGCGGAGCTCCAGTTCCGCTTATTTTCGGCACTTCAGCCGCGGTACAACCATCTTGCCAAATCCATGTTGTGCTGGAAGTAGTCGCTCGATGGCGCGGACTTCGCATTGTAGACAAACAGAGGGATGTCTCTTTCGTGCTCGGATCCGTGGGAGCGTAGATCGCCGGAGAAATTCTCTTGCTCGGAATCCATTTCTCCGAACAGTGTATCCTTATCGCCCCACACAACCAGATCGCCAATACGCGAAGGCATGAGCCGGTATTCACCGGCGGCCGCTTCGCGCGTAAGAACGCGCTCGCAACCTTTCAGCTCAGCGACAATTTCGCGAACCTTGGCCGCATCCTGAGCGCTCTTGAGATAGACGTACGCTGCTCCAGAGCAGCCTCGGTTATGCTTGACGTAGCGATCACGGCCCGCGGAGAAGGCCTTTCGGAGCGGAACCCCGCGCCGGGCGCAAACTTTCTCAAGGTCGTAGCAGCGGGTCTTGGCATTCATGCCATGATCCGCGGTGAGCAAAAATGCCGCATCGGGAGCAGCCTTCATCGCTTGCCCAAAAAGTTCGTCCAGGCGCTCGAGGTGCTCTTTCGATTGCAGCGCCTCGGGTGCCCACATATGCATGGGATAGTCGGTTGTGTGGACGTAGAGGCAGCCGATATCCGGACGATTCCGCAGAACATAAATGGCGGCGTGCAGCAACCAGTAATTGATCTCGCTGCTGTAGATGGATGGCGCCGGGCCAAGCCTTTGCACCCATTCCGGAGTTGGTTCCTCCGCCGTGAGCACGATTTCAGCCCCGCGCAGGAGGAAAGTGACCGTCTTTGCCTTGCTCGAAAGAAGCGCCGACTTCACACCGTGCTTGCCAGCCCGCTCAAAGAGCGTAGGAGCAAGCAAGAGTTCGGCCGATTCCATGTAGTCCTCGACTCCACGCTTTTGGTCGAAATAGGAGTTTCCAGTGATACCGTGCACTTCAGGCCAAACTCCGCAGCAGATCGAAGCGTTGTTGATGTTGGTAACCGAAGGCATCAAGCCCGTGACGGGCTTGTAGAGCCCGTCGCGCTTCCATTGTCCGAGAACGGGCATCCTGCTTTCCGCAAGGTAGTCGGGCCCAAACCCGTCGAACATGATTACGACGGTTCTTTGCAGGGGACCCTGCTGGGCCTGTCCACTGGAGAGGGGTCCTAGAGCTGCGGATGCCGCGACGGCTGCTCCGTATTTGAGTACTGCTCGGCGGCTTGGCAGATGCGTCATGACTTCGCTCATTTTAGGCTCGACTCTGGCGATAAGTTCGAGGTATGGACGGTAGCCATACCGCGGCGCTGGATCGTTCTATCATCGTCGTATAATCACTCAAAACGTCAAAGATGACTAGCGGGGAACTGTTATCTTCACTTCCAAGACCACGTCCGTGAAGCAGATGGCCGCACTCGGTTCTGTGGGTTCGGCGATTGCTCTCTTATCGCTAAAGACTTTCCTGGCTGCGTCAACGGGAAGCCTCGGCGTGCTCTCCGAGGCGCTGCATTCCACCCTGGACCTGATCGCGGCGGTCATTACGTATTTCTCCGTTCGGGTTTCCGACCGCCCGGCCGACGCCGACCACACCTACGGCCACGGCAAGGTCGAGAGTTTCTCAGCGTTCATCGAGACAGGTCTGCTCATGTTGACCGCTGGGTACATCATCTGGGAGGCCGTACAGAGACTGTTTTTTCGCGAAATCAAGATTCGGCCGAGTCTGCTGGCCATTGGCATTCTCGGAATCGCGCTGGGAATCGATCTGCTGAGATCACGGACACTCGCTCGAGTTGCTCGGGAACAGATGAGCGAGGCGCTCGAGGCTGACGCGCTGCATTTTTCTACCGACGTGTGGAGCACGTCGGTGGTGATTCTGGGCGTGGCGATGACCTGGGTGGGCCAACGAACCGGAATTACCTGGCTTCGTTACGCAGATCCGGTCGCCGCGTTGGGCGTAGCGGGCGTGGTGATCTGGGTGGCGGCGCGGCTGGGCCGACGTACCGCCGAAGCTCTGCTGGATACGGCTCCGGCGGGTCTGCAGGAGCGCGTGGCGCACGCGGTGGAAGAGCTGGACGGAGTGCTAAGCACCGAGCGGGTGCGCGTACGGCGAGCCGGCAATCGCCACTTTGTGGACGTGACGGTGAGCATTCCGCGAGCGGTGAGTTTCGAGCAGGTGCACGCGATCAGCGATGCGGTGGAGCGGCGAGTGGGCGAAATCATTCCGGCAGATGTCATGGTGCACATGGAACCGCGGGCGCAGGCCGGCGAACACGTTTTCGATTCCATTCGCGCCGCAGCCCAACGGAGGGGACTGGCGGTTCATGACCTATCGGCGCATCAACAGGACGGTCATCTTTTTGTCGAAATGCACCTGGAAGTTGATGAGCATTTAAGCCTTAGCGAAGCGCATCGCCAAGCCACCGATCTCGAAGAAGAAATTCGCAAGCTTCCATCGCTGACCGGCAACACGGGGACAAACGGAGTGTTAGTAAATATTCATATTGAGCCCATGGGCGCGCATATTGCGACGGTCGATCGTTCTTCGGGTGACCTCCAGGGGCTGGCTCTTGAAGTGGAAAAGTTCGTGAACGGGCTGCGCGGCGAATTCGCCGCGCTGAAGGATTGCCATGACGTTCGCGTCCAGGAGGTCGAGCGTAGGATCCAGCTTTCTTGTCACTGCACCATGGACGGCAATTTGCCGATCACGGCGATTCACGAGGTCACGGCGCGTCTCGAGGACCGCGTCAAGGAGCATTTTCCGCAGATTTCAAGGGTGACCATTCACCCTGAGCCTCCCGAGGCTCGGGAAGGATAGGCCCCGTCGGAGAGCTGTTGATGGATTGCCGTGCCGCTTGAAGCGGTTACCTCGGGGGATGGTCATTCGCATCGAATTTTGTTAGCCTTGCAGTCAGGATAGGGCTGTATCCCACAAAGGGAACGGCACCGGAGGATCCGATGAGCGCCGCTTTCGATGCGGGCAACGGGAAAATTACCGTGCCTGACATACTTCGCCGTAAAAAGAACGTTGCTTCGAGTTCTAATCAAAATTCTGATCCGGGCCGTGATGAATCGGGCCGGCGGAAAATCGTTTGCCTCACGGCGTACGACTACCCAACTGCCCGGCTTGTTGATGAGGCGGGTGTCGACATTGTGCTGGTGGGCGATTCGTTGGGGATGGTTGTCCTCGGGTATGAGAACACATTGCCGCTTACCATCGACGAGATGCTGCACCATACGCGTGCGGTGCGGCGCGGTGTGCGCAACGCATTGCTCGTCGCGGACATGCCCTACGGCAGCTTTCACGGCGATAAGAACGAAGCGGTGCGAAATGCGGTGCGCTTCGTGAAAGAAGCGGGAGCCGAAGCGGTGAAGATCGAGGGCGGCGAGCGCCGCATGGAATTGATCGCCCAAATGGTTGAAGCCGAAATTCCGGTGATGGGCCACATCGGCCTGACACCTCAGTCGATGCACGCGTTCGGAGGCTTCCGCGTTCAGGGCAAAACTGTGGAAGCGGCTGATCAGCTCCTGCGCGATGCGCGGGCGGTGGAGGCGGCCGGCGCGTTTTCCGTGGTGCTGGAGTCGATCCCGCGCGAACTGGCGGCCCGAATCACGAGCGAATTGCGCATTCCCACGATCGGTATTGGCGCCGGTCCCGAATGCGATGGCCAAGTTCTCGTGCTGCACGATATGATCGGCTTGTCCCTGGGGCACACGCCCAAATTCGCACGACGGTATGCGAATGTGGGGAAAGCGATTTCGAATGCGGTCACCGCCTATGCGGAGGATGTCCGCGAAGGACGCTTCCCAGCGGACGCAGAGTCTTACCATCTCTCGAGCGAAGTTCGCGAACGTCTGCTGGCCGTTCGCCGAAGCTGAGAGCAAAGGAAGGACATGATCACACCAGAGGATACTCGTACTTTGTTCGCTTACGATGCCTGGGCCAACCGGCGCATGCTGGATGGCTGTGCCACGCTAGCTCCCGAATACTTCACGCGAGACCTCGGATCTAGCTTTCGGTCTGTGCGGGACACGATGGCGCATATCCTCGGCGCACAGTGGATCTGGCTCGAACGTTTTCACGGCCGCTCGCCTGCTTCCCTGCCGAACGGGGATCCGTTCGCCGATGTGGCCAGTTTGCGAGCCCGCTGGATGCAATTTGAGAGCGAGCTTCTGTCGTACGTCAACGGGCTCTCCGCAGCCGAACTCGAGCGCAGTTTCGATTACCGCGATCTGAAGGGCAACGCCCACAGCAATTTGCTTTGGCAGACGCTGCAGCATCTGGCCAATCACGGCACCTACCATCGCGGACAGGTGACCACGATGTTTCGGCAACTTGGCGCCAAGCCCGTTGGAACGGACATGATAGGCTTCTACCGCGAGCGCGCCGCACAGGCCGCGCATTAGCAATCGCGCTAGCGCCGCGTGGAAGTCATTCACACCGTTGAGTGGATGAAGCAGGTATCGCGGCAGGCACGCGCCGAAGGCCGGCTCGCTGGCTTTGTTCCAACCATGGGCGCGCTGCACGCGGGGCACCTCTCCCTGATCGAAGCAGCCCGGCGGGATGCGAGCCCCGTGATCGCTTCGATCTTCGTCAATCCCAAACAATTCGGGCCGAGTGAGGAGTACACAAAATATCCGCGTGATCTGGAAGGCGATCGGCGGAAACTGGAAGAAGCCCGTGTGGATTTTCTCTTTGCCCCTCCGCTCGAGGAAATTTATCCTGAGGGTTTTCGCACCTCGGTGAACGTGGAAGGGCTGGGCGATCGCCTGGAAGGCAAAATAAGGCCCAGCCATTTTCGTGGCGTGGCGACTGTTGTTCTAAAGCTGCTGGAGATTGTCGCGCCGCGATTCGCCTATTTTGGGCGCAAAGATGCGCAGCAAGTGCGCATCATTCGCCAGATGACGTCTGATCTGGCTCTGGACAGCGAAATCGTGGTTCGCCCCATCGTGCGGGAGCCCGATGGTCTCGCGCTTTCCTCACGGAACCAGTATCTTTCACCGGCTGAACGCAAGGCCGCAACCGTGCTCTATCGCTCGCTTTCGCGAGCGCGACGCGCGATCGAAGGGGGCGAGCGCGAGAGCATGCGAATCATTACGGCGATGAGTCAAGAGTTGGCCGGCGAGCCTCTGGGTTCGGCGGATTACGTCGAGATCGTGGACGCGGATTCGTTTGAACCGATGATGCGGCTAACGCGCACGTGCCTGCTGCTTCTTGCCGTCCGTTTTGGCGCCACTCGACTGATCGACAACATGCAGGCGGAAATTGTGGAAGCGCGCGCGGGCACGGCGAGCCAGGCTGTTTGCACGCTTTAAAGCACTTGACGCTAACCGTGGCCTAGTGAACCTGCGCTGTGCCTAACTGTTTTACGGCGTCGAGAACTTCAGGCGCGTGTCCTTTGGAGGGCGCTTTGTCCCAGATCTTGGCGATGCGCCCGTCCGGCCCGATCAAAAACGTAGAGCGCACGATCCCCAGGAACGATTTGCCAAGGAATTGCTTCATCCGCCGCGTGCCATAAGCTTCAATGGCCTTGAATTCCGGGTCGCCCAGCAGCGAGAAGTTCAGATTATATTTAGCGGCGAATTTAGCCTGAGTCTCCACGGTATCGCCGCTACACCCCAGGATAACCGCGCCGAATTTGTCGAACTGCGGTTTGGCGTCGCGAAACTCGGACGCTTCGTTGATTCAACCCGAAGTGAGCGCTTTGGGGAAAAAATACAGGATTACAGGCTTGCCGCGCAGGCTCGCGAGAGCAATCTCTTGCCCATCAGCCGCCTGCAGCTTAAAATCCGGAGCTTTGTCGCCCACCTTGAGCATTTTCGTTTTACTCCCGAATTTTTTCGTTGACGTCTTGGATTTCATGCCAGCAGTCGCTTAAGAATGTCGTTGACGAGCTGCGGATTGGCGCGGCCACGTGACGCCTTCATGACTTGTCCGACGAAAGATTTGAATACCCCTTCGTTGCCAGCGCGATACTTGGCCACGCTCTCGGGATTTTTCTCTATCACCTCACGGCACATGCGCTCGATCTCACCGGCATCTTGAATTTGCGCCAGCCCTTCAGCGGAGATGATCTCCTTGGCTGATTTGCCACTTTCGAACATGGCCGCGAAAACTTTTTTGCCGGAAGCGCCCGTTATATTCCCCGCTTCGATCTGCGCCAGCAATCCGGCCAAGGCCGCCGGGCTAACCGGACTCGCTTCGACGGGCTGGTCAGAATCGTTCAGCCTGCGCAGCAATTCGGTTTGGATCCAGCCTGCGGAAGCCTTCGACGGACCCCCGGCCCGGATTACGGCCTCGAAGTAATCCCCGAGCGCTCGCGAGGCGGTGAGCACGCCCGCGTCGTAGTCAGAAAGGCCGTGTTCCTGTTCGAACCGCTGCCGGCGAGCGGCGGGCAGCTCGGGCATCTCGCGCTGAATTTCCGTCAGCCAGTTCGTACTGACGTGAACCGGCAGCAGGTCAGGATCAGGGAAATAGCGGTAGTCGTGCGCGAACTCCTTGGAGCGCATGGATTCGCTGCGCCCTTCCGCTACGCTCCAAAGCCGCGTCTCCTGAGAGATGCGGCCGCCGGATTCGAGCACGGAAATGTGGCGTTCGATCTCGTATTCCAGGGCGTGCTCGAGATAACGAAACGAATTCAGGTTTTTGACCTCGGTTTTCGTGCCGAGGCGCTCCTCGCCACGCCGCCGCACGCTGACGTTCGCGTCGCAGCGTAGCGACCCTTCTTCCATGTTGCAATCGCTCACATCGGAATACTCGAGGAGCTGTTTCAGCGCGCTCAGATAAGCATGAGCCTCTGCCGGCGAGCGCAGGTCGGGTTCGGAGACAATTTCTGCCAAAGGCATCCCGCAGCGGTTGTAGTCGATATAGCTGTTGCGATCCGAATCCGGAAACCCCTCGTGCAAATTTTTTGCGGCGTCTTCCTCGAGATGAAGCCGCGTGATGCCGATTTTCTTCGCCGCGCCATCGTGCTCGATTTCCAGAAAGCCGTGCGTGGCCAGCGGCAGTTCGTACATCGAAATTTGATAGCCCTTGGGGAGATCGGGATAAAAATAGTTTTTTCGGGCAAATCGCGAATTTTTCTGGATTCGCAGATTAAGGGCCAGCGAAGCGCGAAGCGCCAGCTCCAAGGCTCGTTTATTGAGCACCGGCAAAGAGCCGGGTAAGCCGAGGCAAACGGGGCAGGTGTTCGAATTAGGCGGGTCACCGAATCGCGTAGAGCAGCCGCAGAAGATTTTGGTCGCCGTCTTGAGTTGAACGTGGACTTCGAGTCCGATGACGGGCTCGTAAGCCGCAGCGACATCAGGTGCAACTCGGGCGACAGTGGGCGTGGTTCGGACCATAGTGAATCCGGAGATTATAACATTGACGATTAGGCGATTCCGGGAATCGGCGGCAACGGAGCGGAAGGGGTCTAGTTTCTAACGTGCTTGCTATCCCTGGGGATGCGCGGTTTCCTGCCTTCTTCCTTGAACGATCACGCGCGGGCGACCCGCGGGACCGGCTTCGATCTCGAGTGGGACCTCGAAGACCTGTTCGAGCAGTTCCCGCTGATAGACAGCGGCGGGCGGGCCCACGCGCAGGCATTTGCCCCGATGCAGCAGGACGACCTGATCGGCGAATTCCGCCGCCAAACCCAGATCGTGGGTGACCTCAATCACAGTGTAACGATGCTCATCAGCCAGGCGGCGCAGGCGGCAAAGGAGGTCGATTTGCGCCCGGATATCCAGATGCAGCGTCGGTTCGTCCAACAATAATACAAGGGGCCGCTGGGCCAGCGCGCGAGCCAGTACGACCCGCTGCTTTTCTCCGCCCGAGATTTCGTGCATCCAGCGATCGCGCAAATGTTCGGCGCCTACTTGAGCAAGTGCGTTTTCGGCGATGGCGAAATCCTCGTCTTTCTCGAACCATAGCGAGCGGCCATGGGGATGGCGTCCCTGCAAGACATAATCACCGGCACGAATCGGAAAAATAAGAGGACTTTCCTGCTGTACAAGAGCGATGCGCTGGGCGCGGGTGCGCACGTCCAGATGGCACGTCTCGAAACCATCGAGTTCCACGCGGCCGGAAAGCGGAGCGATTGCGCCCGCAATTAACCGGAGCAGGGTAGATTTCCCGCTGGCGTTCGGGCCGAGGATGGCGACGAATTCGCGCTCTCGGGCCTGAAACGTGGTCGCCTCCAGCGTGAAAAGCGGCGCCGCCTTTTTTCGTGGCGAGTAGGCATAGCTGGCTTGCTCGACGTTGATGCGCAGGTGCGGTGGATGGTGCTGGGTGCTGGGCGCCGGGCGCGCTTCGGTGAGGCTCGTCGTTTCGCTCACGCCAGTCTCCGGCGCAGCAGATAAATAAACACAGGAGCACCGGCCATCGCTGTCATAGCGCCTACCGGCAGTTCGGTTGGAGCGATTAGAGTGCGGGCCAACGTATCCGCTAGCACAATCGCAATGGCTCCGCCCAGCGCCGACGTCGGGATCAGCAGCCGATAATCGGAACCAAAGAACATACGCATGACGTGCGGCACGAGCAGACCCACGTAACCGATAGCTCCGCTAACGGAAACGGCCAGGCCGGTAAGCACGGAGGCCGAGATGTACACCACCAGCTTAACCCTCGTGACGTCGACACCCAAATGCAGGGCTTCTCGTTCGCCGGCAAGGAGGACATTCAGGTCCGACGCTGTCGTCAGGATCGCTCCGGCCGCGGCGAGAAAGCCAACAACGAGTATCCAAAGCAGGCCGCGAGGAATGGAAGTGGAAAGGTCGCCCATCAGCCAAAAAGAAATGCCGCGCAATTCGCGGCTGGCGAGCGTGGTCATGAGAAACATGATCATCGCGGAAAGAAATGACGCCATGACGATGCCGGCCAAAAGCAGCGTGCCGCTATCGAGTTGTCCCTGGCGGCGGCCGAGAAAATACACTCCGGCTATCGTGGCGGCGGCACCGAGAAACGCCGCTGCGGGCGTCATCAGCGGAATTGCGGGTGCAGCCAGCAGTGCCAGAATGGCGCCCAAAGCGGCGCCGCTTGATACTCCCAGCACGTAAGGATCCGCCAACGGATTGCGCAAGAGGGCCTGAAAACCTGCGCCAGCCACCGACAGCGCCGCACCTACAACAATGCCAAGCAAGATTCGTGGCAGCCGTATATCCACCATGATCAGGCGGAAATCGGTGGAGATTTTTTCGCGATGACCGCTCACAAGCCACCATAAATTCTGCCCCAGATCAGCGAATGAAAAGGGGACGGCGCCCAAGCGCAGCGCCAGCAAGACGATGCCCAGCAGCACTGCGGCAAGGAGGGCGCAACTCCACAGCACGCGTCGCAGCGTCAACGGTTTCACAGGCATCCGCCAAGCTGCCGGAGTGAGAAAAAGGGCTGAGAAAGGCCGGCCACGGTGATGTCCCGGCAATTTCGCGACAAAGCGCCGAGAAATGCGGCATCGGGGGCAAAGGCATGCGGATAAAGAGCGCGCGCGAGTTGCTCAATTCCGTCCACCAGGCGTGGTGATGGATGGCTCATCGCTTCGGAAACAACAACGAAGCGCCGCTTGCGCACGGCCTCTAGCCTCCGCCAGCCCGGACGCTCCTGCAACTCAGCCAGTTCCCTTTGTACCTGCCGCGCATTGTCGTTGGAGATAATCAGGTAATCAGGTTGCAGGCGCGTAACCTGCTCGAGATCGATCGTAGGCCAGGACTGCGGCGCATCGATGACGGAATGCGCGCCGGCGCGGCGCAAAGCATCGTCAAGAAAGGTATTTCGGCCAACCGACATCAGAGGATCGAGCCAAACGATCATCAGCACGTTTTTCGCAGGCAAACCGGCAAGCCGCCGGTCGATTTCACTGAGTCGTGTGCGCAGATTCGCGGTGAGCATACGGCCCTCGTCCGCTGCGCCCAACAGCTCCCCCAAACGCTCAGTCGAGGTAAGTACCTGCTCGACCGTTTGTGGGTCCGTGGAGTAGACGGCGATACCTAACTCCTCGAGCGAATGCACCGACCCCGGCCGATTGATCTCGCGCGTGGCCACGACCAAGTCCGGATGTAGTGCGGCGATCGCCTCGATACTGGGACTTACCGGGCCGCCAATGTGTGTTTTTTGCTTGGCTTCGGGCGGGTAATCGCAAAAATCCGTGTCGCCGACCACCCGGTCGCCCGCCCCCAGTGCGAACAGCGTCTCGGTTACGCTGGGCGCGAGCGAAACGATGCGGCGCACCGGTTGTGGAATCTGGACGATGCGGCCCGTTTCGTCTTTCACCTCGATACGGGCCGGCGATGATGTTAGATTTTCTCGCGGCATGCTCTGTGCTCTTGCGGCACCGCTCAGCACGAGCGGCGCGATTGCCAATACGAACAACCATCGAACCAAAAACGCGCGGGTGAGCGCAAGATAGATTCTTCTGGCT
>Ga0307479_10004788_pt1 | contig 12443 bp, 10 predicted proteins | sample atmos_gasesECM4C_FD_203743 | JGI IMG/M metagenome (GOLD analysis project Ga0307479, IMG submission 203743) | Hardwood forest soil microbial communities from Morgan-Monroe State Forest, Indiana, United States - atmos_gasesECM4C_515 | ecosystem: Environmental > Terrestrial > Soil > Temperate...
AGCGGCTCTGGATGCCCTGTTCTCACACGGTCGGCCACGGCGCGTGCAACTTTGCGTGCTGATTGACCGCGGACACAGGGAGATTCCGGTTGAAGCTACCTTCGTCGGCCGAAATGTACAGACCACGATGGACGAGGTGATCGAAGTCAAACTGACGGAGATCGATGAGGCGGAGAAAGTTCTGCTAATGGAGAAGTAGCTGACGCCGCAAACAAATTTTCTACAAAAATTAAGGACGGCGGATTTACCCCGCCGTCCTTTTTATATACGGTCGATTACCCGATTCGCGTGCACACCGCTTTGGTTTGTGTGTAGAGATTGAGCACGTCGTGGCCCATCTCGCGGCCCCATCCAGACTGCTTGTAGCCTCCGAATGGCAGCCCGGCGTCGAAGATGTTGTAGCAGTTGATCCACACCGTCCCGGCGCGAAGCTGTTCTGCCATGCGATGCGCCTTGCCGAGGTCCCGCGTCCAGACAGCGGCGGCAAGTCCGTAGTCGCTATTGTTGGCGCGGGGAACGATCTCCTCGGGATCCGCGAATGGCATCGCGGCCACGACCGGTCCAAAGATTTCCTCCTGCACAACCTTCATGTTTTCTTGCGTGTTTACCAGTACGGTCGGCTCGACGAAGTATCCGCGGTCGCCCGCCTTGTGTCCGCCGACAACGGCTTTGGCGCCTTCGGAGAATCCGGCTTCGAGATATCCGCACACGCGATTCAGTTGCTCTTGCGAGACCAAAGGCCCCATCATCGTGTCGGGCTCGAGGCCTGAGCCCACTTTGATCTTCTTCGCGTGGTCGGCAACACCTTCCACCACCTGGTCGTACACTGCCTTCTCAACATAGAGCCGGGAGCCTGCGCAGCAGCACTGGCCGTGGTTGAAGAAGATTGCGCTGGCCGCGCCAGGGATGGCGGTCTCCAGATCGGCGTCTTTGAACACAACGTTCGGAGACTTGCCGCCCAACTCCAGCGAAACTTTCTTCAGGTTGCCGGCGGCGGCGTGCACGATCAGCTTGCCAACTTCGGTCGATCCGGTGAACGCGACCTTGTCGACATCAGGATGTGCAGCCAGCGCCGCCCCTGCCGTTTCGCCATAGCCCGGAACAATGTTGACCACGCCTTCAGGGAACCCAGCCTCCATGATCAACTCTCCCAGGCGCAGCGCCGATAGCGGAGTTTGCTCAGCCGGTTTCAGCACGACCGTGCAGCCGGTCGCCAGCGCCGGACCCAACTTCCAAGCGGCCATGAGCAGGGGGAAGTTCCACGGGATGATCTGGCCCACCACTCCCACGGGCTCGCGCAGAGTGTAAGCCAGATATTTTGCGCCGGGCGTGTACGGCACGGAGAGGGGAATCGTGTTCCCCTCGATCTTGGTGGCCCATCCTGCCATGTAGCGGAAGAGATCAACCGCGAGCGGCACGTCCGCGGCCTTCGCGATGTTGAGAGGCTTACCGTTGTCGAGACTCTCGAGGTAGCCGAATTCTTCCGTATGTTGCTCCAGCAGATCGGAGAGTTTCCAGATCAGTCGTGCGCGCTCCGCTGCTGTCATCCGGCGCCAGAGGCCGTTTTCAAAGGCGTTGCGGGCGGCTTTTACGGCCTGCTCAATGTCTTCGCGATCACCTTCGGCAACCTGAGCCAGAACTTCGCCCGTCGCCGGATTGTACGTTGGGAAAGTCTTACCGGAGGTGGCGTTGACCCACCTGCCGTTGATCAACATTTTTCGTGGTTTGTCGATGAACTCCGCGACTTGCGGATGGATTTGCGGGGAAATTGCGATGCCCATACGTCCTCCTTGATCCCACTGCACTTGAAAGAATTAAAGATGCCGGACGGACGAAAGTGGCTCACGGGTATGAACTTAAACATCCAACCCCCGGTATGCTAGCGCTGGGCCCCGGCAATTGCAATCCACGAATACCTGGAGGATCGGAGTGCGTGCCGTCCAATCTTCGGGATGCCAGGCACCAAGAGCTGCGAGGTTCTGTCGCATTGCGGGCTATGCGAGGGAAAGCGGTCGATCGAATCTACAAATCTCAAATCTCGTCGCCAACACACGAGAGTCGATGACGTGGGGCATTACTCCCCGTAAGGAACCCAGATGTTTTTCACTTGCGTCGCATGTTCCAAAAACCAGCGTCCCTCGGCTTGTTTTGTGTTGAACCAGTCGATGACCCGGCCTTCGTTCGTCCAGACCTGCTTCAGGTTCCCGGTGGACATCGATTTCGCAGCGGAGACCGTGGTTTCGTCCCCGTAACACCAGACGGCGTCGACGTCATCGTGTTCGGCGAGCGTTTTCAGTAGTTGCGAAACGTAGCCAGTCACGATGTTTACCGCACCGCCGGGCAGATCACTTGTGTCGAAAAGCTGGTATAGATCGGCGGTGATGAGCGGGTATCTCTCGGAAGGGATCGCAATCACCGTGTTCCCCACAGCGAGCAGGGGCATTACGAGCGACAGGAAGCCAAGGAGTGGAACTTCCACGGGACAGATCACTCCAACCGTTCCGACCGGTTCGTTCATCGCAATTGCGATATTACGGAAAGGCGGGTTGTGTACGGCACCGTCGAACTTATCTGCCCAAGCGGCATACGAGAAAATGCGCTCGATGCCGATCGCGACTTCCGCGGCAGCTTGCTTTTCTCCAACCATCGCGGCGAGACGCCGGCTGATCTCGTCCTCGCGCTGGCTAAGGTTTTCCGCCACGTAGTAGAGAACCTGCGCGCGATTGTGCGCCGTAGCCTTGGACCACGCTCCGGCTTTCCGCGCGGCTTCTACCGCGTTGCGAATGTCCTTGCGGTTGCCGAGAGGAGCCTCACCCAACAAGTGGCCTTCGGGCGAGCGCACCTCCATGCTGTAGCCGGAGTCTGGACGCGCCTGCTTGCCGCCGATGTAGAGCTTGACCGTGCGGTCGATGGCGGGCGTGCTGGTTTCGATCCGCTCTTCGAATTGCGCAGATCTAGCCGCGTTGGCTGCGGGCAACTTCGGGGCATGCTTGAACCATGAGTGCTCCATGTATTCGAGCAGGCCTTCGCGTCCACCTTCGCGCCCATATCCGCTCTCACGGTAGCCACCAAAGCCGCAGGCGGCGTCGAACAGGTTCGTGCAGTTCACCCACACAACGCCGGCTTTCAGTTGCGCCGCTACATGCAGCGCCACATTGATGTTCTCGCTCCACACGCAAGAAGCTAGTCCGTAGACGGTGTTGTTTGCCAATTCCACAGCTTCTCGCGGAGTGCGGAAGGTCATGGCAGCAAGCACCGGCCCGAAGATCTCCTGCTGGGCCACGATCGAAGTGGGATGCACATTGCTCAAAAGCGTCGGCGGGTAATAAAAGCCGCGCGCGGGCAAAGCTATCTGGGGTTGCCAGCACGTCGCACCCTCAGCAACACCTTGCGCCACCATGCGCTGGATGCGGTCCAGTTGCACCTGAGCGACGATGGCGCCGATATCGATCGCTTTGTCGAGCGGCGGCCCAATGCGCAGGCTGGTCATGCGGTCGCGAATTTTTGCAATCAGCGTTTCGCCAATGCTCTCCTGCATCAGCAGGCGGGAACCCGCGCAACAGACCTGGCCCTGGTTGAACCAGATTCCGTCGACCAGACCCTCGACAGCGCTATCGAGGTCGGCATCGTCGAAAATGATGAAGGGAGATTTGCCTCCCAGTTCGAGCGACAAGCGTTTGTGGCTGGAGGCAGTGGCGCTGCGGATGGCGCGCCCAACTTCAGTCGAACCGGTAAACGCGATCTTGTCTATATCCGGATGCTTTACCAGTGCCTCGCCTGTTGAGCCATCTCCAGTGACGATGTTGACGACTCCGGCAGGCAGCCCCGCCTCCCGGCAGAGTTCCGCAAATGCAAGCGCGGTCAACGGCGTGAACTCGGCAGGCTTCAACACGACCGTATTTCCCGTGGCTAAAGCAGGAGCGATTTTCCACGCCAGCATCAGCAGGGGAAAGTTCCAGGGAATAATTTGGCCAACGACGCCGCAAGGCTCCTGGTCAGGAAACTCCTGCTCGAGCAGTTGCGCCCAGCCGGTGTGGTGATAGAAGTGTCGCGCCACCAGGGGAATGTCGATATCGCGGCTCTCGCGGATGGGCTTGCCGTTGTCCATGGTTTCGAGAACCGCCAGCAGCCGCGAATGCTTTTGCACCAGCCGCGCCAGGGCATACAGATATCGAGCGCGCACATGTGGGGAAAGAGCGCGCCATTCTGCAGATGCGGCGCGCGCAGCGCGAACCGCTGCGTCAATGTCAGCGGCGCTGCCTTGCGCGATGAACGCGAGTTGCTCTCCCTTGGAAGGATCGAGGGTCGCGAAATACTCGTCAGCCGCTGGCGCTTGCCAGGCTCCGTTAATGAAGTGAGCAAAGCGACGGCCGTGGCGATCCAACCATGCGCCCGCTTCTTTAGGATCCTCGGGAGCTGGTCCGTACTCCATCGTGACGAATTTTTCGGCAATGCTCATGAGATTCGGCTCGATTCCTGGCTAGCCTCGTTGTGCCCGGTTCCGCTACGCAATTGGATGACGATACTCCGCTGAGTAGCGTCCGGTAGCATAGTGCTCCAACTGACGCTCTATATCTCCCAACAAACCGCTCGCGCCAAAGCGGAATAAATGTCCGCTCAGCCACGATAAGCCGAGCTCCTCTTTCATCATCGTGAGCCAGTCAATGGACTGCTTCGCAGTGCGAATTCCGCCAGCCGGCTTGAATCCGATCGCCATCCCGGTTTGTTGCGCGTACTGCCGGATCGCGCGCACCATTACGAGGCTCACCGGCAGCGTGGCATTCGTCGGTTCCTTACCTGTAGAAGTCTTGATGAAGTCGGCGCCCGCCATCATGGCAACGAAACTGGCGCGAGCCACATTTCGAAGCGTCAGCAGGTCTCCGGTACCCAGGATGACTTTCATATGAGCAGCGCCACTGGCCTGCTTGAACGCCGCGATTTCATCGTATAAGGCCTGCCAACGTCCGCCAAAAACATGAGCTCGGGTGATGACAACATCAATTTCATGGGCGCCCGCTTCGACGGATCGGCGAATCTCCGCCACACGCTCCGCAAGGGGTGACAGTCCAGCGGGAAATCCAGTGGAAACCGCGGCCACGTGTACGCCGCTCCCCTCCAGCGCAGTCAGCGCTGTCTCGATGAACGTGTGATAAACGCACACCGCCGCGACCTTTACTCCGAGTTGCTCGACGCCGAGTTTCTGCGCCAGATCTGGCTGGATCGGCTGCCGTGCCTTCGCGCACAAACGCCGCACGCGTTCGTCCGTGTCATCCCCGGAGAGCGTCGTCAGGTCCATGCACGAAATGGCCCGCAGAAGCCACGCCGCCTGCCATTCTTTTTTGACCGTTCGTCGTGCCACCTGCGTCTGGGTGCGGCGCTCGACTGCGCTGGTGTTCACGCACACTTCCTGGACCCAGTTCAAATCGAGTGGAATCCCGGAGTTCGGTAGCAGCGGCCGCTCTCCAAGCGTGGCAATCGCGTCCGCGGATTTTGCTTCCCGCGTCACGAGTTCGCTTCCGCTTCGGCTTTCGTGATCGGCAGACATTTCGGCAAACCAGAGGTGTAATTGTACGGCAGCGAATCCCACAACGCGAAATTCAGTGCACGATAAAGGATCAAAATCTGGGCCAGCACCATTGGCTTTCCGGTAGAGTGAAGGTCGACTGGTTGTTGGCCCAACAAAAACCCGTTACCCACGGCCCAGGGTTTACAATGGCGCACGGTTTGGCCGTCGAACCTGTTTCTCCCTATGCGCAACACAAACCTGTCCCCCGCTACGAGAAAGCGACTGGAGCAAGCTGCGACAAAGGTCATGAAGAACGCCCACGCGCCTTACTCCAACTTCCACGTTGGCGCGGCGATCCTGCTCACGAACGGTAAAATTTTTTCCGGCTGCAACGTCGAGAACGCTTCCTACGGTATGACCAACTGCGCGGAGCGAACCGCGATCTTCTCTGCCGTCGCGCAATTGGGTCCAAAGATTGAGATTCGCGCCGTTGCCGTCGCCAACGACCATGGCGTCGCCTGCTCGCCGTGCGGCGCATGTCGGCAGGTGATCTACGAATTCGGTCCGGACGCCACAATCTTTTTCCAGGGGGCACACGGGCCGAAGGAGGCGCACATTACCGAACTTCTTCCGGAAGGATTCCGCCTCCAGTGATCCAAACCACGACTGCCCCGCAAACGTTCCGCGCCATTGACGTCATCCGCAAGAAGCGGGACGGGGGTGAACTTTCACGCGCGGAAATCGAAGGCCTGGTCAACTCCTACACCAAAGGCGAGACGCCTGACTACCAGGCCTCGGCATGGCTGATGGCTGTGGTGCTGCGCGGCATGACGCGCCCCGAAACCGCCGCACTCACCGACGCCATGCTGCGCTCGGGTGAGATTCTGGACCTTTCCGCCTTGCCCGTGAGAAAAGTCGACAAGCACTCCACGGGCGGAGTCGGCGACAAGACTTCTCTGGTGCTTGCCCCTCTGGCAGCCGCGGCGGGCGTCGCGGTTCCAATGATCAGCGGCCGTGGGCTGGGCCACACCGGAGGTACTCTCGACAAACTCGAAGCCATCCCTGGCTTCAACGTGAATCTGCCGCTGGCCGAATTCCGCCGCGCGCTCGAGATCTGCGGTTGCGCGATGATCGGGCAGACGGCACAAATTGCTCCTGCCGATCGAAAGCTCTATGCCTTGCGCGACGTGACTGGCACCGTCGAGAGCCCATACCTGATTTGCGCGTCGATCATGAGCAAGAAGTTGGCGGAAGGAATTGACGCCCTCGTGCTCGACGTAAAAACCGGTTCGGGCGCGTTCATGAAGAGTGAGAAAGACGCGGCCTTCCTCGCCGAGCTTATGGTCGAAACCGGAGAGCGCATGGGAAAGCAGGTGGTCGCGCTGATCACCGATATGGACCAGCCATTGGGCAACATGATCGGCAACGCGCTGGAAGTGGTCGAAGTGGTGGAGGTATTGCGCGGACGCGGGCCAGACGATCTGCGCGAACTCTGCCTCGAACTCGGAGGATGGATGTTGTGTCTCGGCGGCGTTGCAAAAAGGGTTCTGGAAGGTAAGCAACGGAGCGCGGACCTAATTTCATCCGGCCAGGCGCTGGAAAAATTCCGCCAGATGGTCGAAATGCAGGGCGGCGATCCGCGAGTGATTGACGACGCCAAGCGCCTGCCCCAAGCCCAGAGCACGGCGCAGGTCGCGAGCGCTAAGTCGGGATATGTCGGCTCCCTGCAGTGCGAACAGATCGGCACCGCCTGCGTGATTCTGGGCGGTGGTCGCGAGCGTAAGGAAGATTCGGTGGATCCCTCTGTAGGAATTGTTCTGCATAAGAAAGTCGGGGACCGGGTCGCCGTCGGCGAGCCCCTCGCAACCATCTACTACAATGCCGAAGCGCGCGCCGCTCGTGCTCGTCAATTGATTGAAGCGAGTTGTCAGATCGCGGACGTACCGCCTGCGGCGAAAAGGCCGCTCATCCATAGAATCATCGGAAAGTTCGGAGAGACACACTGAATGGGACGATTCACCGGAATCCTCGGCCTGTTGACGATGCTCGGCCTGGCCTACATTTTCTCCACCAACCGCCGCGCCATTCGCGTGAAAACCGTGGCGTGGGGGCTTGGTCTGCAGATCGCCTTCGCCATTTTCGTTTTGCGTGTGGACTACGGCCGCCGCATCTTCCAGATCGCGGGCGACGGCGCCAATCGCGTCCTTAGCTATGCCTTTGTCGGTTCGGAATTCGTCTTCGGCCCCCTGGGCAAACAGGGTTCGAGCATCGGTTTTATTTTCGCCTTCCAGGTTCTGCCAACCGTCATCTTCATTTGTGCTCTCTTCGCAATTCTCTATCACTACGGCATTATGCAGTTCATCATCCGGATCGCGGCCTGGGCGATGACGCGTATCATGGGCGCCAGCGGTGCCGAGTCGCTTAACGTTGCCGCCAGCATCTTCATGGGCCAGACGGAAGCGCCGGTGACGATTCGCCCATTCCTGCCCGAACTCACGCGCTCCGAACTCATGACCGTGATGACCAGCGGCATGGCGCACGTCTCCGGCTCGATCATGGCGGCCTACTTCGCCTTCGGAGCCGAACCGCGGCACGTGCTCAGCGCCGTCATCATGACGGCTCCCGGCACCATCCTGGTTTCGAAGATGCTCGTGCCCGAGACAGAAGAACCGAAAACCGCCGGGCGCGTTGTGATGAGCGAAGAAGAAACCGAAAAAGAGAGCCACGAAAATCTGCTCGGCGCCATCGCGCGCGGCACCGGAGATGGCCTGCATATGGCCCTCAACATCGGCGCAATGCTGATCGCATTTCTGGCGCTGGTCGCTCTGCTCGATGGCATTCTCGGCGGCATACACAGGCACATCGCATGGTTCCCCGTGAGCCTGGAGAGCGTTCTTGGCGTGCTGTTTTCGCCGGTGGCATGGGTCATCGGAATTCCCTGGCGCGATTGTCCAGCGATCGGCAATCTGCTGGGCACGCGCATGGTGCTGAACGAACTGGTGGCGTTTTCGATGCTGGGGCCGCAGAGGGCCGTGCTTGATCCCCGTTCATTCACCATTGCGACGTTCGCCTTGTGCGGTTTTGCCAACCTCAGTTCGATTGGGATTCAGATCGGTGGCATCGGCGCGCTGGCTCCGAACAAACGAGGCGAACTGGCCCGGCTCGGCGTTCGCGCCATGCTGGCCGGGACGATGGCCAACTTGATGTCGGCGTCGATAGCGGGCATGCTGCTTTGAACTTCGTTTGCATGATCACCTACCAGACAAGGACTTCTCCCGTGAAACGATTCGCCTTTGCTTCTACCGCCTTAGTGTTCGTCGTTTCTTGCCTCGTCGCCGCAATCGCGCAAACGCCGCGGCGCGTAATCATTGACACTGATCCCGGCGTGGACGACGCGATGGCCATCCTGTTGGCCCTGAACTCGCCCGAACTGAAAGTCGAGGCTCTGACTGTGGTGCCGGGAAATGTCGACGGACGGCAGGGTCTGGAGAATGCGCTCAAAATTGTTTCTTTGGCAGGGCGATGTGACGTGGCAGTGGCCAGTGGAGCGAAGCATCCGCTGAATCAGAAGCTGATCACCGCGCAGTTCTGGCACGGTCCGAACGGGCTGGCTGGAGTGGAGTTGCCGGCTTCGAAGTGCAGCGCTGACTCACGCTTTGGCCCGGATCTCATCGTCGAAACCGTTCACAAATATCCGCATGAGGTAACGCTGATTCCTGTCGGGCCCTTGACGAACATCGCGCTGGCCGTTTCGAAAGATCCGTCCATCGCAGGTTTAATCAAAGACATCGTGATCATGGGTGGTTCGATTTCCGGTGGGAACGTGGACGGCGCGGCCGAAGCGAATATTTATAACGATCCGGAGGCCGCGGCCATCGTGTTCAATGCGGGCTGGACCGTTACCATGATCGGCTCCGACGTGGGCGAGCGCACCATCCTTACCCGCAAGCATCTTGCCGAACTGCAGGCGCAACACGGGCCCGAGAGCGACTTCATCGCCAAGCTGGCTGATTTCTACATCACGCGCTCGGAGAAGAGTGGTTACTCCGGCGCCGCCATGTACGACCCGTTGGCCGTCGCCACTGTGATTGATCCGTCGCTGGTCTCGCTCAAACAGATGCACGTCGATGTGGAAACCAAGGGCGAGTTCACTCGTGGCGAGACGGTCGCCAATCGCATGGGATCGAACGAGAATAACGTGTTGCATGGCGATCACTATGAGATCGAGGGCGTAATTGAACTTAAGCCCAATGCGCTTGTTTGTTTGGCCTCCGATGCAAATCGTTTCCTGCAGTTGTTCACCGACCGCATCAAAGGGAAATAAGCAGCGCCGCCGTCTCAGCCATTGGCGCGCGCGACCAGCAGAATCGCCAGTGCATAGAAGATGAACATGAACGTCAGATAAGTCTTGGCGCGGGAATCGGAGCCGGCAAATTCCTTCCATGCCAAAAGCCCCCACAACGCCGCCACCATAGGCGCAGACTGTCCGATCGCATAAGAAATCGCCTGGCCCGTCAGCTTACCTGCCGTGAGATTGAACACCGTCCCCAATCCCCACACGCAACCGCCGACTAGGCCGAGCAAATGTCCCGACGGCGGTCCGGTGAAAAATCCGCTGAAACTTACCGGCTCGCCAACCAGAGGCTTTCTCATGAAATACACATTCCACACAAAACAGGAAAGCAGGGCTCCCAGCGTAAGGAACGTGGCCGCGCTATAAGGCGTGAGTGAGTGTCCGCGGGTCATGGCATAGGTCATGAACGGGCTCCATAGCCCCATCAGAGTTCCAGATATCACACACAAAACGATGCTCTTGCGCGAGGCCCCGCGCCCGGCGCGGGTGAGGCTGCCGTAGGCTTTGCCGTCGAGCATCACCGCAATCAGTGCACAAACCACGCCCCCGGCCAAAAGCAGGCCGCTGCCTTTGGGTTGCAGGATGAAGTTCAGCACAACTCCGACCACGAGGGCAATTCCAATCGAGACCGGAAACGCAACCGCGAGCCCGGCCATGTCAATCGCAGCCACAAGCAAAAGATTTGCCAGATTGAAAATCGCCCCGCCCGCAAGAGTGGAGACAATATTCGAAGTGTCGGCCGACTGAACATTATTCAGAAAACTGGATGCATCGTGCCCGCTGCTTCCCATGGTGAAAGCGAGCACCAGAGAAATCAGGAAGATGCCGATCGCGTAGTCCCAATAAAAGAGTTCGAAGCGATAATTCTTGACCCCCTTGTATGTGTTGGCCCAGGACCCCCAGCAAATGGCGCTGGTGATCATCATCATCAGCGCGATGGTCAAACTCGGTGGCGTGAACATTGGTTCTCCCTCGGAAAGGGTGTAACTCTACTCTTGTTCGCTACGGCCCACAAGGTGTAGATCGAAGGCCGCTGGTGGTCTGCTATTCTTACGCGCGTGACTCGCACTTTTCTGATCGACACGGATACAGCTTCGGATGACGCTGTCGCGCTCATCATGGCTCTGCGCGCACCGGACGTTGGCGTGGCCGCGATCACGGCGGTTGCCGGCAACGTGGATGTGAGGCAGGCAACGCGCAACGCGCTGTACACGGTAGAGTTGTGCCACGCGAGTGTGCCTGTCTATTCGGGCGCGGAGAAACCGCTTCTTCGCATCTATCAGAATGCGACCTGGTTCCACGGACGGGATGGACTGGGAGATCACAACTATCCTGCGCCACAGCGATCTGCGGAACCGAAGCATGCCGTCGATGCCATCATCGAAACCATTGAAACCAACCCCGGACTTGTTCTGGTTACATTGGGACCGCTGACCAACATTGGGCTGGCGCTATCGAAGGTGCCGGCGATCGCAGCGAAAGTCAGCCGCTGTGTTGTCATGGGAGGCGCTCCCTGCTGCGAAGGCAATGTGACTCCGGCGGCAGAGTACAACATCTGGGTGGACCCGGAAGCGGCGAGCATAGTCATGCGCAGCGGCCTTCCGATCGAACTGATCGGCTGGCAGCTGTGCCGCGGCGAAGCCGTGCTCAGTCCATCCGACATTGCCCACGTGGAGGGATTCAATACCGCTCTCGCGCGCTTCGCCGTCGAGTCCAACAGCCATGCTCGCGTCGCATTGAAGATTCAGACCGGCGAGGATGGCATCTGCTTACCTGATCCGGTTGCGATGTGTGTCGCACTCGACCCCACGGTGGGAACCGACTGGAGCGAGCACTATGTGGAAGTTGAAACGCAAAGCGAACTTACGCGCGGCATGACGGTGGTGGATCGTCTGAACGTCGCCGACGATGAGCGGAACCAGGCCGCGTGGAAACCAGCACTGCAGGGAAGGAGAGCGAAAATCTGCTGGCGCATCGACAACCAGCGATGGAAGAAAGCGCTCTATGCCGCGTTAAAATAGAACTCGTTTCTGTTGCCGGATTCGAAAACCGCCTACCCGTTCACCTGCGCGTAGGTGGCCCGCCGCAGAAATTCTCCCTGCCCGGCGCGGCCCACGAACTTGTCGCCTTCGACCACGACTCTTCCGCGCGAAAGAACGACGTCAGGCATGCCTGTGACTTGTATTCCTTCGAACATCGAGTAGTCCACGCGCATGTGATGCGTGGCGGCGCTGATGGTGTGCTTGCGCTTGGGATCGAAAATCACCAAGTCGGCGTCGCTGCCCACTGCGATCGTTCCCTTGCGCGGATAAAGGCCGAACAATTTCGCCGGAGTCGTCGAAACCAGCTCTACGAAACGGTTGGCGCTGAAGCGGCCGCCGGCGACGCCACCGGAGTAAATCAAGCTCATGCGATGCTCTACGCCCGGACCTCCGTTGGGAATCTTCGTGAAGTCATCGCGACCCAGTTCTTTCTGCTCCTTGAAGCAAAAGGGGCAATGATCGGTGGAGACAACTTGCAGGTGGTCGCGCTTAAGGCCGTTCCAGAGTTTTTCCTGATGCCACTTCTCGCGTAGCGGCGGGG
>Ga0307479_10004789_pt1 | contig 12443 bp, 12 predicted proteins | sample atmos_gasesECM4C_FD_203743 | JGI IMG/M metagenome (GOLD analysis project Ga0307479, IMG submission 203743) | Hardwood forest soil microbial communities from Morgan-Monroe State Forest, Indiana, United States - atmos_gasesECM4C_515 | ecosystem: Environmental > Terrestrial > Soil > Temperate...
CCGCGCACTCGGCCACCGCGACGGGCTCGCCCCCCAGCCGCGGGCTGCGCTGGCGGTTGGCCGGGCCGCAGGCCGGGCAGCGCAGCGGCGTCGCCGCGGCGGCCGCCTGATCGACGAGGATCGGGCTGCCGCAGTGGTCGCAGAAACGCGCGCCGCCGCTCACCCGGGCCATGCAGACCGGGCAGATGGTGTCGAGGTCGCGCTCGTGGACGGTGAAGCTCGAGCCGCAGTAGCGGCACTCCGCCTCGTCGCCCTCCCGCGGCGCGCCGCAGGCCGAGCACCGCACCACCGCCGAGTCGTGCGGCGCGAGCGCCGGCACGGTCACCCACTCGCCGCACGGGCAGAGCAGGCGCTCGCCGGCGGCGCGGTCGCTGGCGTCGAGCTGCCGCCCGCAGCGGCCGCAGGCGACGAGGTGGCGCATGCTCATGCGGCGCCGATCGGGTCGTCCAGCTCCGAGATCGACCGCAGCAGCGCCTCGCCGGCAGCGAGATCGAAGCGGCCGCTGGCGAAGAGCGCGCTGAACGCCGCCACCACCCGCGGGCAGAACTGCTTCCCGGACACGCTCTCGATCTCCGCCGCCGCGCGCTCGGGCGACAGCCCCCGGCGGTAGGGGCGGCTCGTGGTCATGGCGTCGTAGGTGTCCGCCACCGCGATGACCCGGGGCGCGAGCGGGATCTGCTCGCCCAGGAGCCCGTCCGGATAGCCGGCGCCGTCGATCCGCTCGTGGTGGCTGCGCACGCCGGGCAGCACGTGCGGGCTCGACAAGTGAGCGACGATCGAGGCGCCGTCGACGGTGTGGCGGCGCATGATCTCGGCCTCCTCGCGGTCCAGCGGCGCCGGCTTGCCCAGGATGCGGTCGGGCACGCCGATCTTGCCAATGTCGTGGAGGGTCGCCGCCAGCCACAGGTCCTTGAGCTCGCCGGGGTCCAGCCCCATCTCGGCGCCCAGCAGCAGCGAATAGCTCACCACCCGGCGGACGTGGCCGCCGGTGTAGGGGTCCTTTTTTTCCAGCGTCTCGGCGAGCGCCGTCACCATGTTGAGAAACTGCCGCCGCTGCGCCGCGTACAGCCGCGCGTTCTGCAGCGGATGCGCCAGGATGCCCGCGAACAGCCGCATGCGCCGCAGGTCGTCGTCGGTGAAGCGCTCCCTGCCCACCGGGTTGAGCAGCTGCACCACGCCGACCACTCTGCCGTTGGCGAGCAGCGGCACCGCCAGGATCGCCCGCGTCTGGAACACCTCCTGCGGATCGCCGTGCCAGCGCGGGTCGGCGGCGACGTCGTTGACCACCTCCGCCACCGCCGACTGCGCCACGCTGCCGACGATCCCCTGGCCGAGCGGCAGCCGCAGACCGCGGATCTCGCCCGCCGCCCGCCCGCGCACCACGCGGAAGAACAGCTCCCCGCGCTCGTCGTCGACCTCCCAGATCGAGCTCGTCTCGACGCGGCAGATGCGCTCGGCGGTGGACAGGGCGATCTCGAGCACCGTCCCCAGGTCGAGGGACGAGGCGAGCCTGGCGTTGATCTCGAGCAGGGTCTCGTACTCGGCCACCCGGTCGGCCCCGGCTCCGCCCGCCGCCACTCGTGCCTCTCCTTGCCGGTCGGCCGCGCCAACCTCCTCGCGGGCCGCCTGCCCGCCCGGGCGGTCGATTTCCGTGGCTTCGGCCTCGGCCTGCGTCATCGGTCCCGTTCCCCCTTGCCCGGACTCCGGGTCAGCCGGCTAAGCGCTCAGCGCCTCGAGCTCGCGCTGCAGCTCCTCGACCGTCTGGAAGCGCTCGGCCGGGCTCTTGCGCAGGCAGCGCACGATGGCGGCCTCGAGCCGCGCTGGCATCTCCGGCCAGCGGGTGTGCGGCGCCGGCGGCTCCTCCTGCAGGTGCTTGACCAGCACCTCCATCGCCGTGTCGGCCCGGAACGGCACGTCGCCGGTGAAGATCTCGTAGAGCACCACCCCTGCCGAGTAGATGTCGGCGCGAGTGTCGATCTCGGTGCCCTGTACCTGCTCCGGCGCCAGGTACTGCGGCGTGCCGACGATGAAGCCGGCCTGGGTCTGCCCGGGGGTCAGCCGCGTCACCGGCCGCGCGATGCCGAAATCCATCAGCTTGGCGTTGCCGGTCGGCTCGAGGATCAGGTTCTCGGGCTTGATGTCGCGGTGGATGACCCCCACGGCGTGGGCGGCGCCGAGGCCGGCGCACAGCTGCTTGCCCAGCCGCAGCCCCGCCGAGTACGGCAGGCGGTGCGCCTGGTCGAGCATGTAGCGCAGCGTCACCCCGCGCACGTACTCCATCGAGATGAAGGCGACCTTGTCGAGCTCGCCGAAGTCGTAGGTGCGCAGCACGTTGGGATGGGTGATCTTGCGCGCCAGCTTGATCTCGCTCTTCATCCGCTCGAGCTGCGCGCGGTCGCCCCACATTTCGCGGCGCAGCACCTTGAGCGCCACCAGGTCGTCGAGCTCGCGGTCGCGCGCCTTGTAGACCACCCCCATGCCGCCGGTGCCGAGCACCGACAGCACCTGGAAGCGGCGCCCCATGAGGGTGCCCGGCGCCAGCCCCGAGAGGGTCAAGAGCGCGGCCTCCTCGCCGCTGGCCGCGGCCGCCTCCGCCTCCTCGGCGGGCGTCAGCTTCTGGGTGCTGGCCAGCCGCGCCGCCAGGTCCGCGGTCAGCACGTAGATCGGCTGCGGGCTGATCAGGCCGCGGCGCGGCGCCAGCTCGTAGCCGGCCCGCACGAAGTGCTCGCGCAGCTGCTGGTAGACGTCGCGCGCCAGCACCAGGTCGCCGGGGGTCGCCTCGCGCAGCAGGCTCTCGAGCTGCTGCACCGGCTGCCCCACCAGGCCGCGCTCGGACTGGTCGCCCCAGGCGACCGGCCCGGTCACCACGGTGCCGGCGGCGATGGCGATGCTCGGCGCCTCGGCGCCGGTCTCGTCGCCCCAGACGCTGTGCGGCTGCAGGATCTCCGCCGCCGCCGCCAGCGGCCCGAGCGGCCGCCGGCCGCGCTCGAAGCGCGCCAGCACGCGGTGGCCGGCGATGCCCTCGATCTGCCCGCCGGCGGCCGCGACCGTCGCCTCCAGGTGCTGCATCGCGAGGCCCAGCCGCTCGATCACCTGGTCGGCGCCGGCCTCGAGATGAGGATTGGCGTAGCCCCGCAGCTCGATGCCCATGAGCACCGAGTCGCGCGCCTGGGGCGCGCCGATCACCACCCGCACCGGCCCCGGCTCCGGCAGGTTGCGCGACAGCTCGGTGACGTAGGCCTCCATGTCCCGCTTTTCGCGCAGGTCCGCCAGCAGCACGTCGAAGGCGCCGGCCAGCTGGCCGACCTCGTCGGCGCTCTCGGCGACGATGCGCCGGTCGTAGTCGCCCTGGCGAGCGGCCCGCGTGGCCTCCACCAGGCGCCGCACCGGCTGCATGGTGCGCCGGGTGAAGGCGAGCGACAGGAACGGGGCGATGAGCAGCGCCGCCAGGCCGGAGAGCAGCACCACCGCCTGGATGCGCCGGAAAGGAGCCTGCTCCTTGCGCATCGAGGCCAGGGCCACCGTCCAGGCGGCCGGCCGGCCGGCGGCGTCGTTGAGCGGCGAGAGCAGCGCCAGCCAGGGCTCGTCGTTGAGCGACAGCTCCACCTCGCGCTCCTCGCCCTCGCCGGCGCCGCCACCGCCGCCGCCGCGCACGGCGAGCCTCCGGCGGCCGACCAGGGGGGCCAGGGCCGCGGCGAGCGGCTGCTGCACGCTGGGGTCCAGGGTGCTCGCCACCACCCGCACGCCGTTCGGGTCGTCGGCGACGAAGGCCACGTCGCTGCCGCCGGCGGGGTTGACGCGGCCCGCCGAGGCGTTGGTGATCTCGAAGGCCGTGACCATGTAGCCGAGCACCTCGAAGGCCCTGGTGATCGGCACGGCGACGGCGTAGTAGAGGTGGTCGCCCTCGCGCCAGACGCCGGCGCTCTCCTTCGGGCCGCTCAGCGCCTCGCGGATCAGCGGCTGCTGCGACAGGTCCTGGCGCGACGCCTTGTTGTCGGTGCGGGCGATGACCCGGCCGGCCGGGTCGACGACGATGGCGAAGGTGAACTTGAGGTCGGCCTGGCGGCCCCCCAGCTGGTCGAGGATCGAGCCGGTGTCGCGCTGGCTCTGGGCCTCGGCGATGTAGGCGGCGAAGGCGGGGTCCTGGGCGATGAGCCGCGAGATCAGCGTCAGCTGCTCGTAGTTGCGGGTCTGCAGGGTCCCCTGGGCCCTGGCGCTGCCCACCAGCGCATCCATCGCCGTCCTGTGCGCGATGTTGCGCACCAGCAGCGAGGTGACCGCCACCGAGGCGCCCACCGAGAGGGCGATCAGCAACGAGGTGACCAGGAAGATCCGGGTCCCGAGCGACAGCTTCGGCCGGCGCTCCGGGCTGCTCTCGTTGCGGGGGCCCCCGGCCCCGGCGTCAGTAGGAGTCACCGCGCGTGTAGGCCTCGCCCGTCTTGTTGAGGTGAGGAGGCAGCTTCGGCCGCACCACGACCAGCTTCGCCTGCACCGGCGGCGCGCCCTCCTCGACGGGCAGCGCCAGCTCGACCGACCAGGGCTCGGCCTGCTCGTGCCAGACGGTCAGCTTGCCCGCCCCCTTGGGCAGGCCGGTCAGCCGGAACGTGCCGTCGGCGGCGGGCGAGGCGTAGAAGGGAGTGTCGAGCACCAGGATGTAGGCGACCATCGCCTGGTGCACGTTGCAGAAGACCCGCACCACTCCCGGGTGCTCGAAGCGCTTCTCCTTGGGCGGCCCGACGCGGTAGATGCCGAGGTCGAAGCTGTTGCCCGGCGACACCGAGAAGACGTTGTGCAGGATCGGGTCCTGGTTGGGGAACTGCACACGGCTGCCGACCGGCACCGGCAGCACGTGCGGCGTGAACTCCTTGCCCTTGGTGAGCAGCTGGAAGGGCGCCTCGGGCGGCTTCGGGGCGCGGCCCGCGCGCGCCGCCGTCTCGGGCTCGTAGTAGACGACCGCCTGGCGCGCATCGCTGCCGCGGGCCGGGCTCTTGCCGTCCTTGGCGAGCAGCACCAGGCGGCCCGCCAGCTCCTCGGCGGCGAGCGGCGCCGCGCCGGCCGTGGCGGCTGCCGCGGCGGCGGCGCCGAGCGCCAGCGCCACCAGCACCGCCGGCGCGGCGAGCGCGGCGAGCAGTCTCGACGAGGCCAGGGCGGCCGGCCCGGCGCGCCGGGAGCGGGCCCTCTGCAGGCGGATGGTTGCGACCGGCTGGCTCATCATCGGCATCGGCCCTCTGGCGCGCCCGGCGCGTCGCGGTGCCGGTCCCGGCGCGGCGTCGCCAAGGGCACGTGCCCGCGCTCCGCGGCTGCCATGATCGGGCGGTTTGTCGGCGTCCTGGGTGGTGGGAGCACGGCCCCGAGAGTATCCCGAGGCGCCGGGCGGCGTCGAGCGCCGCGGAGACCTCGCATACTGTCGCAAGTCCTATACGAGCCTCATGCCGGCCCATTCGGGCGGCCGCGGGCACCGGTATCTGGCAGAGCCTGCCGCGCGGAGCGGGTATGGGACAATCACCCCGCCGTCGCCGCGCCAGCGCTCTGCCGCCGCCTCAGGAGACACCGACCTTGATCTCGTCGAGCGACTTCAGGAACGCCATGCGCCACTTCCCCGCCGGCGTCACCATCGTCACCATCCGGCGCGGGGACGAGGTGCACGGGCTGACCGTGTCGGCCTTCGCCTCGGTCTCGGCCGAGCCGCCGCTCATCGTCACCGTCATCGACAACCGCCACAAGGCGTTCGACATGCTCGAGGAGGAGGGCGCCGTCTTCGCGGTCAACATCCTGGGCCAGGACCAGGCGGCGCTCTCGGACCGCTTCGCCTGGCTCAAGGACGGCGACCGCTTCGCCGTGGGGCGCTGGCGCACGGCGGCGACCGGCGCTCCCATCCTCGACGACGCCCTGGCCTGGCTGGATTGCCGCATCCATGCCCGCTACCCGGCCGGCACCCACACCATCTACGTCGGCGAGGTGCACGCGAGCGGCGTGCCGCACCCGGAAGGCCCCCCCCTGATCTACTGGAACCGCACCTACCGCCGCCTCGACCTCCCCGACCCGAAGTAAGACGAAAGCCGCCTTCCCCGCCTTCCCGAGGGCAGGGGGCGTACCGGCGCCAGCCAGAAAAGAATTTCCTTTCCTGGCGGGAAGGCAGCAGCCGAGGTGGCCGAGGCGGCCGCTGTCGAGGGGGCGCCACCGGGCGCGCCCGGGGCGCAGGGACGGTGGGAGTAGCCGGCTACTTGACCAGCAGCACCGGGCAGCGCGCGACGATCGCCACCTGGTAGCTGATGGTCCCCAGGCCGAGCGCCGGGTGATCGCGGTCCACGCGGTGCGAGGAGAGCACGATGAGGTCGGTCTGCGAGGCCGCCGCCTGCTGCACGATCGACGCCGCGCGCTTGCCGAAGACGATCTCGTAGCGGGCGCGCACGCCGGCGCCGGCGACGCGCTCGGTGAGCGCCGAGAGCTTTGCCGCCGCCCGCGCCTCGAGCTTCCTGTAGAAGTCGGCCATCTCCTCGAAGTCCATGTGCTCGATGGTCTCGATCACGTGCAGCAGGGTGACCTCGGCGCCGTCCCGGCGCGCGGTCTCGATGGCGATCTCGATCGCCGCCTCGTTCTGCTCTGAGAAATCGAGCGGCACCAGCAACCTGCTGAACATGGCCCTCCTCGCTCGCGCCCCCGTTCGCGATGATGTCGTCCCCCCGTCATCCCTGTCAATCGCCGCTCGGGCGGCCTGCCGTTCTCCTATCATTGTGAGGCTGCGCAGGCGACACCCGCGGCGGCTCGGAAGCGGTGTGAATGCCGACGCGACACCGAACGCGAGCCGATGGCATGATCGAATCGATCCCGGCAAACCGCACCGGTGGATGAGGCTGCCCCCCTCCTTGTATGCGCTCCATTCGGCTCGACCTCCAGCTCGGCGCGCTGCTCGTCCTCGCGGTCCTGGCCGTGGGACCCGCGTCGCCGCACGGCGCCGCGGCGCCGGCGCCACGGCCGGTGTTCACGCCGCCGCCGCGCGAGGCGCTGCTGGCCGGCGAGATCGACCAGGCGCGGCTGCAGAGCACGGTGCGCGAGCTGGTGCGGCTGGGGCCGCGGATGGGCGGCACTCCTTCCGGCGACCGCGCCGCCGCCGCCATCGCCGCGGCCTTCGCCGGCGCCGGGCTCGCGCCGCGGACGATCGAGGACCCGCCCCATGTCGCGCACTGGGAGGACTCCTGGAGCGTCGAGCTGGTGCCGGGCGGTGCCCTCGCCTCGGCCTGGCCCTACGGCTTCTCCCCCTCGGTCGGCCCGGCGACCGCGACGCTGGTCCTGGCCGCCGATCCGGCCGAGCTGACGGCGGGAAAGCCCCACGCCGGCTGGCGCGGCAAGGTCGTCTACGTCCCGGGCGACGTCCTCGGGGCCTACCGCCGCCTCGCCGGCGGCGCGGACCGCCCGCTCGCCATCCTCACCAGCGCTCCCGGCGACGGCCGGCGCTACCTCGACGCCGCGCTCGTGGCGGCGCTGCCCGCCATGCCCGCTGGCGCCCAGCGGCCCGTGCCGGTCTTTGCCGTCTCCTGGCGCGACGGCAACCGGCTGGCGGCGGCGGCCCGGGCGGGCGCGACGGTGCGGGTGATGCTGCGCTCGACCGTGCGCGAGGGCCGCCCGCGCACGGTCCTCGCCACCCTCCCCGGCCGCGACCCGGAGCGCTACTACCTGATCTGCGCTCACGGCGACTCGGATTCCGGCGGCCCCGGCGCCGACGACAACGCCTCCGGCGAGGCGGTGGTGCTGGAGCTGGCGCGGGTGCTCGCCGGCCTGGTGCGAGCCGGCCGCCTGCCGCCGCCCCGCATCGCGTTGCGCTTCGCCGTCTGGGGCTCCGAGTACGCCTCCTCCGGCGCCTACGTCGCCCGCGAGGGCGAGCGGCTGCGGCGCTCGGCCGGCGTCGTCAACCTCGACGAGGTCGGCACCGGCGCGGAGCGCGACGCCGTCTACTTCGAGTCCAACGAGGTGCCCTGGAACCGCGCGCTGCTGCGCGCTTTCGACCGGGTCGGAGCCGACTATGCCGGCCGCCCCGGCTTCTGGCCCGAGTACACCACCAACCCTTCCCAGGGCGGCACCGATTCCTACGCCTTCCTCCCCCGGCGCTACAAGGGCGAGCTCGCGAGCGCTCTCGAGATCCCCGCCACCACCGTCTACACCGCCGCCTGGGACCACCTCGGCCGCCTCCGCCAGACCCCAGGCTGGGAATCGCCGGCAACCCCGGACCCGGTCGAGCTGGCGATCGACTACTCGCGCTACTACCATTCCTCCGGCGACACCCCCGAGAACACCACCGACCGCAAGCCCCAGGCGATGGTGCGCGCCGCCCGCGCCATCGGCATCGCGCTGCTGCGCCTCGCCTTCTGACACCGGCGGGCCACCAGAGGAGGAGACCGGCATGCTGTTCATGGTCGTCGAGCGCTTCAAGAACCAGGACGCGGGCGCCGTCTATCGACGGCTGCGCGAGCGCGGGCGGATGATGCCCGACGGCCTGCGCTACGTCGGCAGCTGGATCGAGGCCAACCTCGACCGCTGCTTCCAGCTCATGGAATGTGACGATCCGCGGCTGTTCCAGGAGTGGATCGTGCACTGGCGGGACCTGATGGAGTTCGAGATCACCCCGGTGGTGCCGTCGCAGGAGACCGCCGAGGGGATCGCCAGGCAGCTTGCCGCCGCCCCACCGATCGTCGAGACCACGTAGCCCGCCGCCTCAGGCCGGCGGGCTCCTCGGCGGCGGGGACGCCGGTGGCAGGGGTACCGGCGTGCGAGTGCCGGCGGTGTGGGTTCCGGGGCTCCTACGGTGTCTTCACACGGCTCGGATATCGATCAGCTGCCGCAGCGGCGCGAAATCGTCGCGGTCGTGGGTATAGAGAGGAAGTCCGTGGGCGAGGGCGGTGGCCGCGATCCAGAGGTCCATGACCCGTGCCCGTGGCTTTCCGCCAGCCGCCTTGACCGTATGCGCCACGCGAGCGAAGGCCCGCGCGACGCCGGCATCGATGGGCAGCGGCTGGAAGGTCGCCTCCACCAGGCCGAGGCGCTGTAGTCGCAGCCGCCGAATCTCCTGGTCCTTCGCGACCAGCACACCGTAGTGCAGCTCGGCCAGGGTCGCGACGGAGATGGCCGCCTCATCGGGCAGGGCATCGACCGCCTGCGCCTCGGACTGCGCGATGATCACCGACGTATCGAGGAGACCGCGGTTCACCGGTGTGGCGGCTACCAACGTTCGTCGAGCCTCGCGAGCGGCTCGCTCAATGCCGCGATCTCGTCGAAGAACCCGGGGTCTCGTCCCGCCTGCCCCAGGAGAAGCACGACATCGGCCCTGGGCACCCACTGCCGCAGCCTGGGAACCGGCCCGAGCTGCGCCACCGGGCGGCCGTCGACCGTGATGGTGAACTGCTGGCCGGCCTCCGCCTCGCGGAGCACCTTCCCGCTCTGATTGCGCAGGACGCGCTGCGGAATGGTCTTCATCGCCACAGCGTAGCACAAGTGCGACGGGCGTTCATGCCCCTCGACAGACATACGGCCTCGTCGCGCCGCGGATCGCGGCTGGTCCGGCGGAATATCTCGTGGCGCCGCGAGTCTCCTTTGCCGAAGGGATCGATCCTCGTTGGCGGATGAGCCACCACGAAAGGCCAGGTCCCTTGCCGGAGACCCCTTGAAAAGGAGCCCGATCATGACTATCACCCGCACTCTCTGCCTCACCTTGCTGCTCTCGCTGCCCGCCCTCGCCGCCCACGGCACGATCATCACGGTGGAGCGCGACGTGGCGCCCAATGTGTCGGTGGCCGGCACCTCCTTCGCCGCCGATCCCGACCAGGGCCGCGCCTGGGTCGTCGTCGACCTCGCCGAGCACGGTGGCGAGGAAGAGCAGGTCTATTCGCAACGGTTCGCGGTGCCCGGCCTGAGCTACGACGCGGCCACCCGCTCGATCCATCTCCAGGCTGGCGGCCGGGACTTGACCTGCGCCGTCGGCAAGCGCGTGCTGTGGGCCACCTATTTCCGTGCCACGTCCGACTGCCCGATCCGAGTGCAGCAGACTCCCCAGGCCCAGGCCGACGCCGGCGCGCCGGCGTCGTACGCCCGCTTCATCATCGAGGTGGGGGCCACGCCCTAGCCTCTGCCTCATGCCCTCCCTGGACCAGGCGGGGCCGGCTCGGCATACAATGCGCCGCGTGAGCCTGGTCATCGGAGTACCCAAAGAGACCGCGCCTGGCGAACGGCGCGTGGCCATGGTGCCGCGCGCCTTCGCGGCGTTGCAGAAGAGCGGCGCCCAGCTGCTGGTCGAGCCGGGCGCCGGCGAGGCCTCCGGTTATCCCGACGCGGAGTACGTCGAGAAGGGCGCCCGCCTCGCGGCCGGCCGCGACGAGCTGTTCGCCGCCGCCGACGTGCTCCTCTTCGTGCGGGTGCCGGGCACCTGGCAGGATGGCGCCGCCGCCCCCGCCGCCGCCGCCGCATCCACCCCGCCCACCGCCGCCGCCCCCGCCCCCGCCCCGCCGGCGGACGCCGACGTCGCGCGGCTGCGTGCCGGCCAGGTGGTCATCGGCTTCGCCGACCCGCTCTCGCTGCCGGCCGCGAGCCGCCAGCTGGCGGCGCGCGGCGTCACCGCCTTCGCCATGGAGGTGATGCCGCGCATCACCCGCGCCCAGGGCATGGACGCCCTGTCGTCGATGGCGACCGTTGCCGGCTACAAGGCGGTGCTGCTCGCCGCCGACGCCCTGCCGCGCCTGTTCCCGATGCTGATGACCGCCGCCGGCACCGTCACCCCCGCGCGCGTGCTGGTCATCGGCGCCGGCGTGGCGGGCCTCTTCGCCGCCGCCACCGCCCGCCGCCTGGGCGCCGTGGTCAGCGCCTACGACGTCCGCCCGGCCGCCCGCGAGCAGGTGGAGAGCGTGGGCGCCAAGTTCATCTCCCTGCCGCTCGAGACCAGCGGCAGCGAGGACCGCGGCGGCTACGCGCGCGAGATGGACGCCGACTTCTATCGCCGGCAGCGCGAGATGATGGCCGGCGCCGTCCAGGAGCACGATGTGGTGATCACCACCGCCGCCGTGCCGGGCAAGCGGGCCCCGGTCCTGGTCACCCGTGACATGGTGGCCGGGATGGCGCCGGGATCGGTGATCGTCGACATCGCCGCCGAGCGCGGCGGCAACTGCGAGCTGACCCGCCCCGGCGAGACCGTCGTCGAGCACCAGGTCACCATCCTGGGCCCGCTCAACCTGGCGGCCACGGTGCCGTATCACGCCAGCCAGCTCTACGCCCGCAACGTCGCCAGCTTCCTCGGCCACCTGCTGCGGGACGCCAGGCCGCCGAGCCAGGCCGAGGCGGCCGCCGCCGCACCGCCGCCGCCCCCGGCCCGTGCCGAGACCTCGCCTGCCGGGGCCGCGCCGTCCCCGTTCGCGATCGACACCGCCGACGAGATCACCCGCGAGACCCTGATCACCCGCGGCGGCGAGGTCGTCCACGAGCGCGTGCGGCAGCTCCTGGGATTGCCGCCGCTCGCGTCAGCCGCGCCTGGCGGCCAGCCGTCCACCACGCCGCCGCAGCCGCCGCTTCCATCAACCAGCGCCGGCGCGAGCGCCGGCGCGAGCCCGGGCGCCGGCGGCACCGTCGCCGCCGCACCCGGGACCGCTGCCGGCGGCGGCGCCACGCCGTCGCCGCCCACCGGCTGAGCGGCCGCGGCACACCCTCCCATCCACGGAGAACCAGCTCATGACCACCGATCTCGAGGTCGGCCTCTGGGTATTCATGCTCGCCACCTTCCTCGGCCTGGAGGTGATCCGCCGGGTCTCGCCCCTCCTGCACACGCCGCTGATGTCGCTCACCAACGCCATCTCGGCCATCGCGGTGGTGGGCGCGATCCTGATCACCGGCGCCAAGGACGCCACGCCGCTCTCCCGGGTGCTCGGTTTCATCGCGGTGACCGCCTCCACCACCAACATCGTCAGCGGCTTCCTGATCACCGATCGCATGCTCAAGATGTTCCGCCGGCGCGGCGAGGTGAAGAAGTGAGCCCGCAGCTGCTGACTCTCATCTACATCGCCGCCGCGGCGATGTTCATCCTCTCGCTCAAGTGGCTGAACACGCCGGCCACCGCCCGCCGCGGCGTGCTGGTCGGCGAGCTCGGCATGCTGCTCGCGGTGGTCGGCACCCTGCTGCGCCACGAGGTGGTCGACTACCAGTGGATCGTCGCGGCGCTGTTCCTGGGCTCGGCGATCGGCGTGCCGCTCGCCTACCTGATGCCGATGACCGCGGTGCCGCAGCGGACCGCGCTCTCCCACGCCTGCGGCGCGCTGGCCGCCGCGCTGGTCGGCACCGCCGAGTACTACCGCCAGGCGCCGTCAGGCTTCCCGATGGTGGCGCTGGCGCTCGAGGTGCTGCTCGGCTCGCTCACCTTCACCGGCAGCCTGATGGCGGCCGGCAAGCTGCAGGAGATCCTGCCGCAGCGG
>Ga0307479_10004790_pt1 | contig 12442 bp, 13 predicted proteins | sample atmos_gasesECM4C_FD_203743 | JGI IMG/M metagenome (GOLD analysis project Ga0307479, IMG submission 203743) | Hardwood forest soil microbial communities from Morgan-Monroe State Forest, Indiana, United States - atmos_gasesECM4C_515 | ecosystem: Environmental > Terrestrial > Soil > Temperate...
GCCCTCGAACATCATGGCGATGGCGTCGTCCGCCTCGGACAATGTCCTTGCCACCACCACGCCCTTGCCGGCGGCGAGCCCGTCGGCCTTGACCACGATCGGCGCGCCTTGCGCACGTATATAGGCAACCGCGTCGTTCGCGCCGGTGAAGCGCCGGTAGGCGCCGGTCGGAATCCCGAACTCGGCGCAGAAATCCTTGGTGAAGCCTTTTGAGCCCTCGAGCTGGCTCGCCGCCCTGCTCGGCCCAAAAGCCTTGATGTCAGCAGAGGCGAGATCATCGACGATGCCGGCGACGAGCGGCGTTTCGGGGCCGACCACGACGAGGTCAACCGCATTGGCTTTGCAGAAATCGATCACCGCGGCATGGTCGGCGATATCAAGCGCCACGCATTCGGCCTCCCGCGCCATGCCGGCGTTGCCGGGCGCACACCAGAGTTTTGTGACCAGCGGCGAGGCTGCGATCTTCCAGGCGAGAGCGTGTTCGCGGCCGCCGGAACCGAGCAGGAGGATGTGCATGAGCTATTGCCAAAGACAGCGGGAGATCATCCCGGGAAGCACGAATCCGCCTTCCCGTGCAAGGGGGAGATATCCACACATGCACCGTCATTCCGGTTCGCGCGTCAGCGCGAACCCGGAAATCTCACGCCGCGTCGCATCCGTGCCAACAATCTCGAGATTCCGGATCGGCGCGCATCGTCCGGAATGACGGTCCTTGTCAAGGCTGCCGTCCCGACGCCGCGATGATTTCCTGCAGGGTCGCGACATGGCGGGCGAAGGCGCCGCGGCCCTCCGCGGTCGCGGTCACCGTGGTCTGCGGCTTCTTGCCGACGAAGGCTTTGTCGACCGCGACATAGCCGGCACGCGACAGCGTCTCGATATGCGCGCCGAGATTGCCGTCGGTGGCGCCGGTCAACTTCTTCAGCCGCACGAATTCGAGGCCGGTCGTGGCCGGCAGTGCATTGAGCGCCGCCATGATCCGCAGCCGCAGCGGCTGGTGGATGATCTCGTCGAGGTCAGTCATCGCGTCAGATCCGGCGCATCCAGAGGCCGCCGAGCACGAGCCCTCCACCATGGACCACGGCCATCCATAACAGGAACGCCGGTCCGGCGTAGGCGTAGCTGATCAATGTCAACGCAGTGGTGCAGGCAGCGATGACGATGAACGCATATCCAAACCAAATGCCGGCGAGCGCGTAAAACAGCATGCCATAGAGCGCCCAGAACACGATCATCTGGTGCGGGCCAAAATGGCCGAGCATGATCGAGCAATAGGCACCGAATAAGCCAATCAGCAGGAAGGAGATCAACGAGCGGATCGGGAAATTGCCAGCGCCGGAGCGCAAATTGATGCCGAAGCCGACCGCGACCGAGATGATGAGGCCAACAAGGTTGGTTACGGTCCAGATCGTGTAGCCCTGGCGCGGCCATGTGTAGTTGGCGATGTAGCCTGCGAACACGATTCCGCCCCAGATCATGATGATGAAGCTGGCGGTCTGATAGATCTGCGACTGGCGGACGCGCCGAACGACATCGTTGATATCGTGCAGCGCTGCGCTCGCCTGCTGGCTGTCGATCATGATGCCGCTCCGCTTGGCTCGACCAAATTGGTGGGCGCGGACGGCCCGTCCGTAGGCGGCCGGTGCTTCCCGATCAGGACATAGCCAATCGTCATCATCGCAATCGACAGGATCGATGCCGCAAACCCAATCTGCCCGCGCGTCGTCAGCGGCAGCAGCCGTGCCGTGATCTCGGTCGCGGCCGCCGACATCAGCGACACGTAGGACCAGGAGATGAAGTAATAGTGGGTCAATCGCCAGTTCGCTGGCCGCGGGCTGCGCAGCAGCGGAACGATCGCCAGCACCACCAAGATGAAGTTGATGATCGCGCCGACATGGAACAGGTTGAAATGGCCGGTGAAGCGATAGACCAGCAGCGCGGTCCCGTCGGCCACCAGCATGCCGTAGACATAGAAATAGCCCCGCGCCCGATGGCCTGCGCCGCGTTTGGCGCGCAGGAACTGGATCAGCCCGGCGACGATGCAGAGGATCGCAAGAGCCGTATGGACGGCGCCTGCAAGGGTGAGTTGGGCCATCATGGCAAAACCCTCCGTTCACGCCGAAGGGCTGCGCCGCCGGCATGTTCCCGATGATCTAACATAGAGTACTCTATATTACAGAGTTATTGAACAGACAAGCCCTTCGGTTGGCGGTGGTGGTCAAAGCCCCTACCTTGCGATCAAGCTCACCTCAGCCGATTCGTTTTGGAAATGACTGCCGCGCCAAACCTCGCCAACGCGCCCGAATTCACCGTCTCGGAACTCTCCTCCGCGCTGAGACGGACGGTGGAGGACGCCTATGGCCATGTGCGCGTGCGCGGCGAGATTTCGGGTTTTCGTGGCCCGCAGTCCTCCGGCCACTGCTATTTCGCGCTGAAGGACGAGAACGCCAAGATCGAGGCTGTGGTCTGGAAGTTTGTGCATGTCCGGATGCGCTTCAAGCCGCAGGAAGGGCTCGAGGTCATCGCCACCGGCAAGCTCACGACCTATCCAGGCTCCTCGAAATACCAGATCGTGATCGAGGCGCTGGAGCCGGCCGGCATCGGCGCGCTGATGGCGCTGATGGAGGAGCGCAAGAAGAAGCTCGCCGCCGAGGGCCTGTTCGACCCCGCGCGCAAACAACTCTTGCCCTACCTGCCCAGGGTGATCGGCGTGGTGACCTCGCCGACCGGAGCCGTGATCCGCGACATCCTGCACCGGCTGGAGGACCGCTTCCCCCGCCGGGTGCTGGTGTGGCCGGTCAAAGTGCAGGGCGACGGCTCGGCCGAGCAGGTCGCGGCCGCGATTCGCGGTTTCAACGCGCTGCCGCAGGGTGGCGCAATTCCCAGGCCCGACCTGTTGATCGTGGCGCGCGGCGGCGGCTCGCTGGAAGACCTCTGGTCGTTCAACGAGGAGATCGTGGTGCGCGCGGCGGCCGACAGCGTGATCCCGCTGATCTCGGCGGTCGGGCACGAGACCGACACCACGCTGATCGATTTTGTCGCCGACAAGCGGGCTCCGACCCCAACCGCGGCGGCCGAAATGGCCGTCCCGGTGCGCAGCGAATTGTTCGTCGAAGTCGCGACCCTCGCCCGCCGCACGCTGGTCTGCTGGCAGCGCCACCAGGATGGCCGCCGCAACGAGCTGCGCGCGGCTGTGCGCGCGCTGCCAGGTCCAGGCGAGGTGCTGGCGATCCCGCGGCAACGGCTGGATGCCGCGGCGTCGGCGCTGCCGCGCAGCCTGAAGACCAACACGCATGTGCATTTCCGCCAGTTCGCCGGCGTCAGCGCGCGGCTGACGCTGCGTGTGCTGCGCGGACAGGTCACACAGGCCGGCCATCGGCTGATCGTCGGCGGTGAGCGGCTGACATTGTCGGCGCGCGCCCTGCTGCACCGCCGCCGCGACCGCTACAGCGCGCTGGCGGCGCGGCTGAAAGCCTCGAAGCTCGCCAATCTCAAGGCCCGGCAGCAAGCGATCGCGCGCGCGCGCGAACGGACCGAGCGCCTTGCCGATCGTGCGCACCGCGCGCTGCTCACCTCCCTGCAGCGGCTCGATGCGCGCGTCAACCACTCCGGACAATTGCTCACCGCGCTCTCCTATCGCTCGGTGCTGGCGCGCGGCTTTGCGTTGGTGCGCGATGGAGGCGGACATCCGCTGCATGCGGCGGACAGCATCGGGCCAAATGCGCGGATCGAGATCGAATTCGCCGACGGCCGCGTGGCGGCAACCGCCGATGCCGACCGGCCTGTGGCGACACCGGCATCACCCGCTCCTGCCAAACCGGTCGCGCGCGAAAAGCCGGCCGCGCCAAAACGCATCACCAAGCCGGTCGATCAGGGCAGCCTGTTCTAGCTCGAAATATTTTGGACGTCGGGCGCGAACTGCTCCCCTCCCCCTTGCCTTACGCGCGGAGAGAGACTCACTGCGCGAGCCACTCGGTGACCAGCTTCTGCGCGTCCGCCCGCGCGTCGGGATCGGCGGCGAGATGGCCGCGTTCGGGCGAAGCACTGTCGGCGCTCGCCGCATTCACCTGCAGCGGCAGGTTGGCGCGATCGAAATCATGGTAGGCGCCGGGATAGACGACGATCCGCGTCAGCGCGCTGCGGCCGCGGGCGCCGTCGATCATCTGCCGGCAGGCCGGCGGCGAGGTGACGTCGTCCTTGGCCCCGATCAAGAGCAGCGTCGGAATGCGGGTGCTCCAGCCAAGCCCCGCGGAGACCGTGCAGTCCGGATAAAAGGCGATCGCGGAGCGGAAATCCGGATCGGCGCTTCGCGGCGACAATTGCGGGCGCACGGCCCACAGCAATGCGCTGGCGCCGTTGCCCCAGCCGATCAGGCTGATGCGGTCATGCCTGGTCCACGACTGCTGCACCAGCCACTGCCTTGCCGCCAGGATATCGGCCACGCGTTCCCGCCGCGCGGTCAGCCGGCGTTCGTTGATCCGACATTGCGGACCGAGTCCGCGGGAGCCATAGCTGTCGGGCAACAACACCGCGCTGCCCTCTTTCACAAGCTGCTCGGCCCAATCGCGATAGCGGGTCTGCACCGGCTCGGCATGACCGCCCAATCCGCCGCAGCCGTGCAGCGCGATCACGGTCGGAAACGGGCCGTCGCCGTCCGGCTTGAACAACTCGGTACGCAGAACGGCGCTGCCGGAGGTGATATCGACCTGGCGCGGCACGGCGGGCTGGGCCGCAACCGCGGGAAGGCAAGCGGCCAACAGCGTCAGGACGACCAGAGTCAATAAGGCATGCATAGGACTTAGGGCTGTCGCGGTCAGGCAGCGGGTAAAGTGCCTGCTTGGCCAAGCTAACACGCCATAAACCGCGAAAAACTCACAAATCGGTGGGTTTCCATCCGGCCCGGCACGCCCTATTTGTGATGGATTAGGCGAATAAAGCGCGATATCTCTTCATTCGGAATCCCGTCCCTTTCCGGAGCGATCAATCTTGCTGAACAAGTTCGGCCCCTCGAGCCATGGCGAAGCGCAGGTCCAATACCTCGACGGCGATTTTCGCGTGATTTCCCCTGGAACCTATGTCCGCTGCGCGGTGACGGATGCGCGGATCCCGATCGACGAGCTGAAATACTGGAGCGTCGACCTGCAGGAGGCCTATGCCACGCCGGGCGCGGTGGTGCAGCGGCACTATCCGGGCGCGATCAGGAAGCAGGGCTGACGCTTGATCCGGACCCGGAGGGCCGCGCTGGCGCAAAGTGCGAAGCGGCTTTCCGAAAAAAGCTCATGCTCGAAGAGTGACATGAATCGCGATTGGCGGCGCCGTGCGTCGACATCTCGCACGGCGCGCCCCGATCGAAAGGACGAAGCTCATTGCCACCGTGGTGCGATATCGCCGCGCCATAACCTGTGTGCTCTTGGGCCAACGATGCAACGTCACGCCACCTAAAGTGGGAAGCGTTCACGCTTGAGTGTTCGCAACCTGCCGTCAAGCCAACCGCTCGCTCCTTGCTCCATGTCACGGAGCTTTTGCGCCGGGTTCAAAATCAATATACTGCCCGACGTATTCCGGCCAACGGAGAATGCCATAGTCGAATTGGAGGCGTCGATGAGCCAAATACAAGTCGAGCAGAAAACCTATCAGATGCCGCCGCAGGATGGCTTTACGGTCGCACACTTTCTCACCGTCGCCGACGTCGAGCGATCGCTTCGATTTTACGAAGCAGTCTTCGGAGGTCGCATTCTGAGCAGAGGCGACAGCAGCGGCGCGCCGGGATACATCCAGATCGCGAACACGTGGCTCCTTGTTAACCCCGGGGGCGGTCCGACACCCGACAAACCATCGGTCACGCTCAGCGTCCCCGCCAATCCCGATGCAGTCAGCCTGGCAGCGCTGGACACCTCCTTGGCTGGCACAAACCAAATCTGGAACCAGTCCTAAAGTCTCGGCCAAAACCCGTTCAGATCAAGGCCATCGAATAGCGCCCGCCGATGAGAAGCAACTCAAGCAAACGGAAGCCGGAGAGGAGCCTATGAAGTCCGAGAGGGATGGTATCAACCCAGCGGCCAAGCCAAGTGGAACAGGTTGCGTCGAATGCTTGGCTCTGGGCGGATGGTGGTTTCATCTTCGCAGATGCGCCGAATGCGGTCACATCGGCTGCTGTGATAGTTCACCAAATCAGCATGCATCGAAACATCACGCCGCTACGGGCCACCCGACAATCGCGAGCTTCGAGCCGGGAGAGCGGTGGTTTTACGACTATCGTACAGAGGAATCCTTCGCCGGCCCGAAGCTTCACGCTCCCCACTCGCATCCGTTGGATCAACCGGTGCCGGGACCGGCCGGAGCGGTGCCCTCAAACTGGCAAACGCTGCTTCACGAATAGGGGCGCGGCGCTTTGGTGCGGGCCGCAAGCCGCGCGGTCAGACCTCGGCATCACAAGGTTCCCGCGTGAGAATCCGACCGCTTGCAGATAGTGCTGTCGCAGCCGCTGCCCGGTCGATCGGCGGTTTTGCCGTTTGAGAGGCCGGCCCTCCACCAGGACGGCGAGAAAATCATGCCACACCGAACTTCTTCTGGCGCGCCTTGAACAGGCGTTCGCCGATAAAGCTGCGCAGGGTTTTCTCGTCCTCGAATTCCAGCGTGACCGGCAGCGTCGAGATCGCGCGGCCGATCGCGGGAAGCTCGCCCCCCCGCCGCAGCCGGACCAGGTCTTTTTCCGTCGTCACCAGCGTGAGGCCTTCACGCCCGGCCTCCGCGATCAGCGCCTCGATGTCGTCTTGCGAAAACGGATGATGATCCGCGAAGGCCCGCTCCCGGACCACATCGATGCCATGCGTGCGCAGCGTCCCGAAGAAGCGCGCGGGATCGCCGATTCCGGCGAAGGCAAGCACACCCTTGCCCGCGAGCGCGGCAAGCGCGGCCGGATCCGGTTTCAGATGCGCCGTCAGCACCGGCCTGTCCGGGCGCGATGCAATCATCGCAGCGATGGCGCTGGCCGCATTCCCCTCGCCGACCACGATCAGCGCATCGGTGCGCTCGAGCTGCGCAGCGAGCGGGGCGCGCAACGGACCGGCGGGGAACACCTGGCCGTTGCCGACGCCGCGGCCGCTGTCGATCACGATCAGCGCGGCATCCTTGTTGACCGCCGGGTTCTGGAAACCGTCATCCATCAGGATGACGCTCGCACCTTGCGATTTCGCCAGCGCCACGCCGTCGACGCGATCCCGCGCCACCGCCACGGGAACGGTGGCTGCCAGCATCAGCGGCTCATCGCCGACATCGGCGGCCGCGTGACGCCCTGGATCGACCATCAGCGGCCCCTGGAGTCGCCCGCCATAGCCGCGGCTGAGCACGACCACCGTCTCGCCGACGTCGCGCAGGATTCTGGTCAGCGCCAGCACGGTCGGCGTCTTGCCGGCGCCGCCCATGTGATAATTGCCGACACAGAACACGGGAATGCCGGCATCAAGGCCCTTCCGCTGCATGCGGAGTGCGGCGATGGCGCCATAGACCGCCCCGAGCGGAAATAAAAGATACGAGGTCCAGGATCGCGGCCGGTGCCAGAAGGCCGGCTCACGCATCGCCGGCTCCCATTTCCAGCCGCAGCTGCAGCAGGTATGGCTCGAGCGCGGCGAGCGTGCGCTCGAGCGCGCCGCCGAGCTCTCCGACGACACGCGAGGCCGACGCATTGACCGTGTTGCAGGCGTCCGGATCGGCCAGCAACTGACCAAGCTGCTTCACCAGGCCTTCCAAACCATCCGCCCGCCGCGCGCCGGCGGAGGAATCCAGCGCCTCGTAGACGTCGGCGAAATTGAACACGTGCGGACCGTGCACGATCGCAGCGCCCAGCTTGACCGCCTCGATCGGATTCTGTCCGCCATGCTCGACCAGCGATCCGCCCATGAAGACGATCGGCGCGAGCCGATAGAACAGGCCAAGCTCGCCGAGCGTGTCCGCGACATAGATCTCGGCCGCGGCGGTCGGCAACTCGTCGCGTGAGCGCAACGCCCCCGCGAGCCCCGACGTCGCGACCGTCAGCGCGATCGCCGGACCGCGGTCCGGGTGCCGCGGCACGATCACCGTCAGCAGTCCAGGAAAGAAGCCGCTGAGCGTGCGGTGCGCCTGCAACAGGATTTCTTCTTCGCCGGGATGGGTCGAGGCCGCCACGATGACCGGCCGGCCGCGTGTCGCCAGCATCAACCGCTCGAGCTTGTGCGGATCGGCTGGCGGCGCCGGCACATCCAGCTTCAGATTGCCGGTCGTCAGCACATTGGCGCCGCCGAGCGCGGCGAAGCGCTCGGCATCGACGCGCGATTGCGCGAGACAGATGTCGAAGCGGCTGAGCAGCGCCGAGATGGTGCCGGAAGCGCGGCGCCAGCGCGGGAACGAGCGCGGCGACATCCGCCCGTTGATCAGGACCATCGGCAGCCGCCGCGCCGCGCTCGACAGGATCAGATTGGGCCAGAGATCGGATTCGATGAACAGCGCGAGAGATGGCCGCCAGTGATCGAGGAAGCGCGCGACGAAGCGCGGCGAGTCGTAGGGCACATATTGATGGATGATGTCGGGCGGGAAGCGCTTGGCAACAATCGTCGCCGACGTCACGGTGCCCGAAGTCAGGAGGATGCGGAGATTGAGCGCACGCAGCCGTTCGATCAGGCTTGCCGCCGCCAGCACCTCGCCGACGCTGGCGCCGTGAATCCAGACCAGCGGCCCGCTCGGGCGGATATCGCGGCTCAGGCCGCGACGCTCGCCGATCCGCTCCGGATCCTCCTTGCCCTGCTTCAGGCGCTGCCTGATCACGGCCGGGGCCAGCGGAGCCGCCGCCGACGACAGGCCGCGATAGAACCGCAGCGTCATCGGCAGCGTATTAGCCATGATGCGCCTCTTGCCGCGCCACCTGTCGTGGCTGCTGATGCGCCGCTGCGCCGCCCGCCTCCGGCCGGCCGACCATCGCATAGGCGATGCGGTTGGCCTCGTTCAACGTGTCCTCGACATCCTGGCGCAGCCGCTCCATGGTCGCGGCATCGGCATCGGGCGGCACGTGGATTTCCTTGATGCCGACCAGGGCGCCGCGCCCGAACGGCAGGTTGATCGTGGTACGATCCCAGTTCTTGAGGCGGATGAAGCGGCTGGTCGCCATCGCGAAGGGCATGATCGGCCGTCCGGATTCTCTCGCCAGCATGATGACACCGAGACCTGCGACACGCGCACGCTTCGGCACGTCGGCGGTCAACGCTACATTATAGCCCTCGTCGAGCGCCCGCACCATCTCCTTGAACGCGCCGACACCGCCTTTGCGGTGAAAGGCCGAACCATGATCGCCGGAGCCGCGAATCGTGCCGATGCCGAGCCGCTCGACGGCAAGCGCGTTGAATTCACCGTCGCGATGGCGCGAAATCAGCACCTTGGCGCGATATTCCGGCTTGGTCTTGATGAACGGCGTCATGAAGTGCTGGCCGTGCCAGAACACCAGGATCGCGGGCATCGACGGCTCGACGAGATCATAGATGTTCTGCGGCTCGCGACTGAAGCGGTTGGTCTTCCAGACCAGGCGCAGATATTCGGCAGCCAGCACGCCGACGGCGCGCTGCAAAAAGCTCGAGCGCAGTATATCGCGAAGGAGTTTTTTCAACGCGTGGGCTTCGTCGCTTCGGGGTCGAGCAGCCGGTGCAGGTGCACGATGAAATAGCGCATGTGGGCGTTGTCGACGGTCTGTTGCGCCTTGGCTTTCCAGGCGACATAGGCGGTCGCGTAGTTCGGGAATACCCCGACGATCTCCACCTTGTCGAGATCCTTGAAGGTGACGTGCTCGAGATCGATCAGTTCACCGCCAAGCACGAGATGAAGCAGTTGCTGCGGGGCGTCTGGCATGCGTGTTGGTTCCTAGAAAAGAGCCCGGCAGGCGAGTTGCGAGAGATCGTGCAGGAGGTCAGGACAACGGACGATTGCGAAAATGCGCCACAATGCTCGCATGACGTTCGCGCCCCGCCGCCACCAGTACCCCGTGCGTGACTTCCCGGCGATTGTAGAGGATGGGATCGCCGGAAAGCGTGGTCATCCTACCATTCGCTTCCTGCACGATCAAATTGGCCGCGGCAAGATCCCAGTCGCGGCTCTGGCCGCCGGCAAAGGCCGCGTCGAGCCGGCCATCCGCGACGCGGCACAGACGGAGCGCCAGCGACCCGATACGCGGATGGATCGAAATGTCGCCGGTCGAGGCCTTGAGTCGCTCGACCAGCGGCTTCGGTCCCGCCATGCGCGCGAAATCGACGTCCGTGCCGCCCGTGGCCTGAACGGCGAGGCCGTTCAGTGTCGCCCCCTCTCCGCGCAGCGCGAAGAAGAACTCGTCGCTGGCTGCCGCGAACACGGCCGCGATGACGGGCGCGGCGTCCTCCACCAATGCGACGCTCACGCACCAGTCCGGCTTGCCGGCGAGATAGCTGCGGGTACCGTCGATCGGATCGACGATCCAGACCCGGCGCCTGGAGAGCCGGTCGGCGTCATCGGCGCTTTCCTCGGAGAGCCAGCCATAATCCGACGTCGCGGACCGCAGCCTCGCCTCCAGGAGATCGTTGACGGCGATATCGGCTTCCGACACCGGCGACGACGTGCCCTTGATCCAGTTCTTCAGCTCGGTGCCGAACAGCGAGAGCGCGAGGCTGCCTGCCTCGCGCACGGTCGCCTGCAACAGCCTCGCGTCGCGCGCCAGTGTGGCTGCATCGATCGTGCCGGCGCCGGGAACGCGGATTTGACGTTCGCTGTCAGCGTCCGCCAAGCGTCAGTCCCTCGATCCGCAATGTCGGTGCATTGATGCCATAGATGAACTTCAGGTCGTTGGCCGCGGTCATCGACTTGAAGATCTCGAGCAGGTGGCCGGCGATGGTCACTTCGCTGACGGGATAGGTGATCTCGCCGTTCTCGATCCAGAAGCCCGAAGCGCCGCGGCTGTAGTCGCCGGTCACGCCGTTGACGCCCGACCCGATCAGGTCGGTGACGTAAAAGCCCTGCTTGATGTCGGCGATCAGCTCGGCCGGGGTCGGCTGGCCGGCTTCGAGATGGAGGTTATACGGCCCCGGCGACGGCGCGGACGACACGCCGCGATGCGCATGACCCGTCGTTGCCATCTTCAGTTCCCGCGCGGTCGCGGAATCCAGCAGCCACGAGGTCAAGACGCCCTCCTCGACGATGGCCAGTCGCTTGACCTTGACGCCCTCGGCATCGAACGGCTGCGACCGCAGACCCCGCTTGCGCAGGGGATCGTCGACGATGCGGATGTCCTTGGCAAACAGCCGTGTGCCGAGCCGGTCCTTGAGGAAGCTGGTCTTGCGCGCGATCGACGCACCGTTGATCGCACCGACGAGATGGCCGACCAGGGATCCGGAAACACGCGGATCGAACACCACCGGAACCTCGCAGGTCTCGACCTTGCGCGGATTGGCCCGGGCGACCGCGCGCTCGCCCGCGGTGCGGCCGACGCTGTCAGCGGAGGCGAGATCGGCGGCATGCGGCGCTGTGGTGTAATCGTAGTCGCGCTCCATTCCGGTTCCCTCGCCGGAGATGGCGGTCATGGAGATCGTATGGTTGGAGCGCAGGTAGGCGCCGTGGAAGCCCGAGCTCGTGACCAGCACCATGCCGCCGATCCCGGCGGACGCCGAGGCGCCACTCGATTTGGTCACGCCGCTCACGACCAGCGCCGCCGCCTCGGCCTCCTGCGCGCGCCGCTCGAGCTCCGATGTCGAGGGAAGCTCGGGATCGAGCAGGTCGAGCTCGGGGAAATCACGGGCCAGGAGCGCCGGGTCGGCAAGGCCGACATATTGGTCGTCGGGGGCGACGCGCGCCATCGCCACCGCGCGCTCGGCAAGCCGCGCCACGCCGTCGCCGGACACGTCGTTGGTCGAGACCACGGCCTGGCGCCGTCCCACCAGCACGCGCAGGCCGACATCGTTGCCCTCGGAGCGCTCGGATTCCTCGACGGCGCCGTCGCGTACCTCGACGCCTTGCGAGATGCCGCGCACCGCGACCGCGTCGGCGGCGTCGGCGCCGGCGCGCCTCGCAGCCTCCACCAGGCGCTCGGCAAGCGTAGTCAGCGCGGATTGATCGAACAGGTCGGCGCGGGCGGCTTCTGGGGACAGCAAGGATGCACTTGATGGTGAAGAGTTCACGAACAGAATCCTGAACAATGGCGTCGGGGCGGGTCGCGCCGACAGGATCAGCAGATGTGCCCGATTGGCGCGGACTTCAAGCACTTTCTTGCCGCCGAATCCGACGAATTTCGGCATATCTGCAAGGTCTCGTCAATCATGCCGGCCAAGGTCTTGTCAATCATGCCGGTGAAAGCTTTAGCCGGTGACGTCGGATTAACCAGCCTTCTTAAGCGGAATTCGTAAAACGCGCGGCTAAGGTCACGCCATCGACCGGGAACATAATCCCGGCGGGGAGACTAAAG
>Ga0307479_10004791_pt1 | contig 12441 bp, 13 predicted proteins | sample atmos_gasesECM4C_FD_203743 | JGI IMG/M metagenome (GOLD analysis project Ga0307479, IMG submission 203743) | Hardwood forest soil microbial communities from Morgan-Monroe State Forest, Indiana, United States - atmos_gasesECM4C_515 | ecosystem: Environmental > Terrestrial > Soil > Temperate...
GCGATGTTTATCGCCTTCCTGATGCTCTCCGTGGAAGTCTATCTGGCGGCGTATACGCTGGGAACGTTCCAGCTCTCCTTCGCAAAACTCGGACCCACCGAAATTCGGATTCTGCTGGCGCTCGGAAACACAGCTCTGTGGTTTTATCCTGATGCGCGGATTTTCGGTTCGTCGTATCGCGTTTTTGATGTGGGAGGCATTGCAGCGACCTCAGGAATGGCGCTCATGCTCGTTGTTTCGGCGATCTGTAATACAGTGAAACTCTATCGCGCGGAGAGATTGCGATAGCTACGAAGCGTTCCGTCTTGAAATTTCAACCGCGCAGCACGCCAGGCGGAATATTATTTTGCCGCGCCAGATCGTTGAGTTCATCTAGTTGAGTTTGGACTTCGAGCGCCTGCGCTTTCAGTATGTCGATCCCTGCCTCGGGTGTGACGCCGACGTTACCCTCGCCCGTGGCGACGCCCGGCTGCGTAATTCCTTCTGCCGCTTGGGCGATGGCCAATTGTGCTTCGCGAAGGGCGGCTTCGCGCTTGTCCAACTCTGCTTGAAGAATGGCTGCCTGCTCGGCGTACCAAGCGGGGTCTTCCGTTTTCGCTGTGAAAGTCGCTGGTTCGGATTGCGCAGCCGGTGCTTGCGCCGTTGTTTCAGTCGTCACGTTGAAAGTGGAAATCAGACCCCGCGCGCGGAGTTGATCCATATCGTCGTCGGTCCAGACTTTTCTGGTTTTGCCGGCTTGCGCGGAGTTTGAATTCTGTGCTGCGTGCGACGGAAATGCGAAGGCCAGCGCTAGAATCGCAGCTAACGGAAAGGGGTAAGTGCGCATGATTCCTCCAGAGGGGGACAACTAGAGTGTACACCCACGCTGGCCGCAGCAAAAGCTACCGGAAGTGATGGTAGTGGGCTGTTTGGGCCCGCAAAGAACGAAAGGCTGCCCGCTCCCAAACCGGGCGGTTCACCGAGACCGTTCTCCGTGAACGGCCTCTACAAGATCAAGTGCCACAAGCAAGGACGGTCTTGTAGAGGACTCTCCGTCACCCGCCCCTTGGCGGGGGATGGAGAGGGCGCGCGTTTTTTTTAAAATTGAGTTAAGAGGCCGGAGTTTTCTTTGGAAACTCAGCAATCGAGGCGCCGATGAATTCGAGATAATTACGGATATGACCTTCCAGCTGACCAGTGAAATTGTCAGAAATCTGCGCAGCCCGCTCTTCCAGGTCCTTTTTAGCATCGCCTGAAGCCGACGCGACTAAGACCTCTATGGTGTCTCGCGCAGTGTTCTCGAACATTTGTGAAAGCTCAAGCAGCTTTTCGCTGGATTCCTTCAAAGCCGCGGCGGAGGTTTTATCCAGTTCGTCGTGAGTTTGCATCAATCTTGCGTTCGCGCCGCTTTCGAGTTCGTTTGTGACTCGCGCGTAAATCGCTTGCGATTCTTCCTTGAAAATGGCCTGAGAAGCCACCAGCTTCTGAAGATCCGCTTTTGCTTCGCCAAGCACGGGCGCGACCTGCTCTCGCAGCCGCGAAACGTAGCGGGCTGCTGCTTCGGATTGTGAGGTTTCGAGGGTGCGTTGCAGGCGCTCAATCGTGACAGTCATCGTACTTTCGGCGCGCTGGCTCAATTCATTCCCCTGAATTAACATGCGCTGCCTGGCGTTTTCTATATCTTGCTCGATAGCCCCAACCAAGCCCTCGTGGCTCGTTCGGACGGTAGTCTCCGCCGCCTCGTTCAATACATTCAGCGCGCGCCGAGCCAAGTCGTCCTTCGAGGCCGCGATCACGCGGTCAATCGTTCCGGCCGCCTCGTTCTGCAGCTGGACGCGAAATTCGTCCAGCATACGGTTCTTTTCATTAGCGAGGGTCACCGCTGCGATTTCAGAAACCGTGACTTGAATCTGATTTCTTAAGCCGCCCATCAGTTCAGAAAACCAAGGGGCTAGTGCGGCGGCCGCCTCACTTTTATTCAAAGCGGGAACTGGAGTAGCTCCCCCACTCCGATTCTGAATCATTTGCGTTTCGCCCCGGGTTATTAATCGCAATTCTCGTCCAGGATTAGGCTCTACCACTTTGCTCCCCTGCGCGGGGAACCAATCCTCTGGCGGCGATGGGATGCCCCAAATATTGCCGGCGATTTCAAATTCTACCGCGACCCGGTATGCCGGATTCGTGGCGGTGTTGAGCTTTTGTATCCATTTCACCCGTCCTCGACTGGACCATTCAGAGCGGCCTTTCGCACGCTGCCCGATATCCAGGACAACAACTGCGCCCGGAAGAACCTCATGTTTCATTTGGTAGCTGCAGCCGTGACAACTGATGGTGACCGTTGTAACTTCCTCACGATAGGGTACACGGGAGGCATCCATGCCCTGTACCCCCAGCGGTACGGCTTGTTCAATGCGTGAGCTGCGGCGTTTTTGTGCGAATGCGAGCTGATTAGATGACACTGATCCCCCTACTATCCCATCCAGGTCGGATCCAGGCCGTCGCAAGTAAATCTCAGATTCCTGAGGCCCACTGTAATGGTCTCTCAGCGTACGCGGGGATTCAACTGGTCGCCCAGCCAGTTGTCACTTGTACTTTCGCCTGCCCTTTTGTCCCTGACCAAATGACACGAGCACCAGAGCCGGCTTCCTGCTGAACCTCGATGATAACGTCCCCTTTCCTACTCGATAGAAGAGTCCCCTAATGAGCGGCCTCGGAAAGAGGCTGATAGGAGGAATTGCGATAAATGAGAAGGAGCTGCGTCGAATGGCGGCGCCGGTGCGAGTGGATAGCGAGGAGTTGAAAGTGGTGGAAGCGGCGAGCCTCCGAATGCCGCCCTGCCAAGTCCCAAGAAACGGAATTATCGTCATGTGGCTGGACCTGAACGCTGCCGAAATCCCAGTTGACGATAAGCCCTTATCGGGACTTGACCGGAATGGCCTAACGAACAAAGAATTAAGATATGTTTGTCACACGACCCATCGACCAGCTGATTCGACAGCAAGGATGCTAATACCAACGACAAACCAGACGAAAGAAACGGCTGCAGCCGATCCCGCCAATCTCCATCGCAGGGAATTCTTCCCTATCAGCGCCAGAACGCTCATCACGAAAGACAGGATAGCATTCGACCATATCAATACTGGAATGTGAAGATTGACGTTTTGTTGGATAGTCAAGAACGTAGCCAGCAGTGTCAGAAATCCAATTAGGAGAATGAAGAGTACGAAACTTCCAGTCGCGACAAATAGAGGGAATTCTAGGGTCAGGCGACCACGGAAGTCTCTAGACGCGTTCTGTCGCAAGAATCGCAGCCAAGTGGAAGTCAAAAGCACGCGAGGAATCAAGAGTAGTGCCACGCAGCCGATCAGTGCGTTCATGCTCATGATTACAGCACGAAATGCCATATCGGCTCTATCGCACTTGGGATTCCGCCTGATAGACGGGATTCTCGGAATGTGGCGAGTTACAGAAGCGTTCTTGGGCGGCGCAAAAAAGGTTCCTAAGAACGGCTGGAAACGGAGGCGGGCGCGGCGGCTCGCGGCGCGTACTTTGTATGGATGTAATCATCGACTAATTTGCGAAACGCGGTGGAGAGTTCGTCGTAGTTGCCGTGCAGGGTGACGTATTTTTTTCCGTCGATGTAGACGGGGCAGCTTGGCTCTTCGCCGGTGCCGGGGAGGCTGATGCCGATGTTGGCGGCTTTCGATTCGCCGGGGCCGTTGACGATGCAGCCCATCACGGCCAGCGTCATTTCCTCGACGCCTTCGTATTGCTGTTTCCACTCCGGCATTTTGTCGCGGATGTAGCTCTGGATGCGCTCGGCCAACTCCTGGAATGTGGTGCTGGTGGTGCGTCCGCAGCCGGGGCAGGCCGTCACGCTGGGCGCGAAGGAGCGCAGTCCGAGCGCCTGGAGGAGTTCGCACGAGGCGTACACTTCCTCGCGGCGGTCGCCGCCGGGGCGCGGCGTGAGCGAGATGCGAATCGTGTCGCCGATACCTTCCTGCAGCAAAATGCCGATAGCTGCCGCGGACCACACCGTGCCCTTGGTGCCCATGCCCGCTTCGGTGAGGCCCAGGTGCAGAGGCTGCTCGGTCTTGCGCGACAGGTCGCGGTAGACCTGGATCAGGTTCTGCGGCTTCGAGACCTTGCAGGAAATAATGATCTGGTCGCGGCGCAGTCCGCATTCGAGCGCCAGTTCGGTCGATTCGATCGCGGAAAGGACCATGCAATTATTGATGATCTCTTCGGATTCGAGGCCCAGGTCGCGGTCGGTGTTTTCCTGCATCTTGCGCATGACGAGTTCTTGATTGAGCGAGCCGCCATTGACGCCGATGCGCACGGGCTTGCCGTTATCGACGGCGACTTTGCAGATCGTCGCGAATTGCTCGTCGCGGCGCACGCCCGCGCCCACGTTGCCGGGATTAATGCGGTATTTGTCGAGCGCTCGCGCGCAGTCAGGATATTTTGTGAGCAGGACGTGCCCGTTGTAATGAAAATCGCCGATGATCGGAGCGATGCATCCGGCATCCCGCAACCGCGCGACAATTTCCGCGACCGCCGCAGCCGATTCCGGCATGTTTACCGTGATGCGCACCAGCTCCGAGCCAGCTTCGGCCAGCTCCTTGCACTGCGCCACGGTCCCGGCGATGTCCGCAGTGTCCGTGTTGGTCATGGATTGCACGACCACCGGGGCGCCGGCGCCCACTTGAATGTGGCCGACTTTGACGCCTACTGTTTTCCGGCGCGTTATGGGAAAAATCTGCATGTGTGCGTTACGTCGAGATACTCATGATAGCAGCCCCTCGCCTATGCCGCAAAATAGTCGAGTGGGTGGGTATTGGGCTTCGTGATGCTATGTTCCATGTTTCACCCCTGACGGGGTTTTCAAATTATCCTCGCGTCATTTTCCCACCGCTCCCGCAGTGGCCTACCTTCTTACGTCCCTCCGGGACTCCACTCAAGTGCAGATTTTGTTCTAAGCATTTGTGCGAGCATTGTTGATTCTCGTGCGCAAACCTTGAGAAGGCTGGTTACGAAGCGCTGCCGAGCTTTTTTGATGGCCAGATCAGGGCCGAAATCAGTATTGCGATTACGATTCCGAACGAGACTTCGAGGAAGCGATGCAGAGCAGTCATCCAGGGCGCACCCGGGTGGCTGACCAACATCACGATTGCCACAGCCACACCGGCGAGCCGGGCGGCTTCCGCAAATCCCAGTAAGGAACAAACCAAGACCGTCAGTGTTACAGCGACACCAAATGCCCATATGCGCTGTCCGAATACAGCAGCGAATGCTCCTCCGATGCTCACACCGATCGCTGTCCCTACCAGCCGCTGAAAGGAAGCCTTGGCGGTCTTGCCCACGTCGGAATACATGACGATGATGGCGCTGATCGCGGCCCAATAACTTTCCGGGAGCCTGAGAAAACGAGCCATGTAGAGAGACACAATTGCGGCAAGCCCTGTCTTGGCCGCATGTTTGAGACGATCAACCGTTTTGGAGGTCAAGATGTGGGAGACCATATCACGAATCAACTCACCCCACGGCGCGCTGGCCGCTTCATTTCCACGCAAGCCAAGGTCATCCGCAGCGGCGCGCATGGTGACGATACAGAGGGCGATGTGCGCTTCGATGGGGAGGCCCAACTCCGCAGTGACGCGGGGCACACCATCACCTGTGGCCGCGAAAACCTCTTCGTGGGGTGCGCAAATATGAAGATCGCGATGTTCGCCTATGGTCTGGCGGTCGTGAGTTTGTGAGTTTTTAGATCAACAGTAACGAAATCAGTCGGCGATTTTGAATCCACTCCCGAAGCCACTTCGTGGAATTCAAGACTTAAGAGGGAGTCGTTCGCGATGACCCTCAAATATCCGAATTTTTCGTAGTAAGTCTCGAGAGTGACTTTTTTGACGCTAACACCGCCCACGTTGCTCGTAATATCCAGAGGCGTGCGAATGGGAGTCAGGTTTTTGCCGACTCGGAGCGGGTTGGCAGCATGGCCGCCTGATCCCGCGATGATGTAGGGCGTGTCACCGTAAGCTTCGGTGCGCGTGAACCTCTGGTAATTGTGCGCGTGGCCAGAGATGACGGCGTGCGGGTATACGCTGGTCTTGTTGAAGATAGAGTCCATGTCGGCGAGCATCTTCGGGCTGCCGCCGTGAATCGCACCCGCGGTGAATGGCGGATGATGCACGGCAACGATCAACGCACCCTTATATCCCTTCTTGACTTGATTGAGTTGGTCTTCCAGAAACTTCAGCTGCACGTCGGTTACTGGCGACGATGGGTCTTTCTGGCTCGAAATGACGCCGGGACCCTCGAGTACGTTGCTATAGAGCCCGATGATTCTGACAAACGGCGCGTCGAGCACGAAGTACGGGCCTGGCTGAATCATGGCCGTGCGTGGTAAGCCACCGGCTTCAGGAAGCTTTGCCCAACTCGGCGAGCAGAAATTTCGAAGGAACGCGTCCAGAGTCGGCGCCTGCTGGCCAGGGTAAACCATGCCGTCGTGATTGCCGGGAATAGCGAAAATCGGGGCTTGATAGTCGCGAAATGGCGCGTAGAACTGATCGTAGTAGTATTCGTCCTCGCCGAAATTATAGATGACGTCCCCGAGATGAAAGAAGAACGCCGGAACGTCGGCGGGGTTCGCTTCGTTGAAATCCGCAACCATCTTATCAACGACGGCGGTCACCGTGGCGGGCCCTTTTGTCGGCCCGGTGTCACCGGCCGCGTGAAAGACAATTTGCTTCGCAGCCTGGATCGCCTGCACCTTTTTCGCTCCGGCGCTTCCCATCGCCGCCTCCAAGGACAAAACGAGTGAGTTCGGATCGCGCGGGGGGGGAATGGCCTGAAGCAAACTTCTGTTGAGGATCTTGTAGTAGCCGCTGTCGTGTGGCTGGTCGAGAAATTTAGTGGGATCGGCAGACGGAGACGGCTCTCCGAATACCGGATCGTTGGTGGGGATTGGGGTGTAGTTGATTGGTCCAGGCATGTACGGTGGCTGCACTGGTTGCCGTGGTGGTGGGATTGGGCCACCGCCGGGCCGCCGTGCTCCTCCCCCTCGTGCTCCGCCTCCTCGCGCTCCGCCCCCCGCCGCCCGACCTCCCTTAGCCCCCTTCGCGCCGCTTTTCATAGGCATATACTCCTCTTTCTGGCGGGCTCCACGCAGAGCCCACACGTGTGTATAGTCACTCGTCGTGAAATGTGCCGGCTCATTGTGAGTGTATTGAACCGACAAGTGGCCGCACCTTACACCAAATGGCCGGGAGCACGCAATCATTTTGCGTCTCGCCCAAGTGGGCTAGATCGCCACGTAGGCGCCCTCAAGCGATGGCGAATCTAGATCAGGAATTAAATTTGGCTAAGTCGCGTTCCGGGGTGATCTGTTGAGTTGATTTTCTCTGTGACGCATATCCAGCCCCGTCTGCTAAATAGCGGCGGCTTTACGCTGGAGTCCAAGCGCATCAGCGGCGGCGCGCATGGCTTCAATACAGAAGGCGATGTGCTCATCGATGGGGAGGCCCAACTCTTCGGCGCCTTTGCGCACGTCTTCGCGATTGACGCCGCGCGCGAATGCTTTGTCCTTTAGCTTGCGTTTGACTGAGTCGGGTTCGACCTCGAAGATGCTTTTGCCTGGCTTGATCAGCGCGCAGGCGGTGAGGAATCCGGCGAGTTCGTCGCAGGCAAACAAAGTGTGTTCCAGCGGAGTCACGCGAGGGATGCCGCAGTAATCCGCGTGGGAGAGGATGGCGCGAACCATTTCCTCGGGATAGCCGCGCTCGCGCAGGATCGCCGAACCGCCTGCCGGGTGTTCTTCGGTGGAACTGTGGGCGTCGTTGGGCCAGCGTTCGTAGTCGAAGTCGTGCAGCAGAGCGGTGAGGCTCCAGAGTTGCTCATCGGCGCCGGTTTTGCGCGCATAGGCACGCACGCAGGCCTCAACGGCCAATGCGTGTTTGCGCAAGCTTTCGTTTTGCGTGTATTCGCACAATAGGTTCCAGGCGTCATCCCTCGTTGGCAGAGCCGGCATGGTGTCCTCTTTTTTCTAGTGGGGTCCAAGCGGAGCCTGCACGCGCTTATGATTCCCTTGGGGTTTAGGATACCGCAACATTAGCGCCACAGGAGGGTTCATGTCACATGGGAAAAAGTTTTCCACAGCAAAGAGCTAATGGAATCTCAGATTTAACCGATTTGTTCATCAGATGAAGAAAGGACTTGACACCGGAAGCGAGAACCCCCAATATGGCGGTCGCGCCAGCTTCTGCCTTCCCCCCGATCGTAGTTCCTCTCATCCGCATGCCGGAATAGTCTGCGAGGAGCACCGGTGTCGGAACAAACGAATAGTATGAACGGTACAAACGGGAACAAGGTTGCCATGGACATGGACCTCGACCGCGAAGTGATCCGTTGCAAGACCTGCGGGCTCGTGCAATATCGCACCCGCACGGGGAATTGCCGCCGGTGCCTGCGCTTGCTGCCACCGAAGGTGGAGTTTCTGATTCCGCCTCCGGAACCGCAGGAGCTTCCGGGCGACGACCGGCAACTCTTCGAGAAGTGGCCGAACCGCGAGACGGTGGAGAATATAGGGCAGCGCATCCGGCAGTTGCGCGAATCGCGCGGGATGACGCAGAGCCAGCTCCAGGCGCGCTCGCGCGTTTCCCGGTCTTATCTGTCGCGGATCGAAAGCGGGCAGATGACGCCCAGCCTCGGAACGCTGGAGAAAATCTCCGAAGCGCTTGGCGTGGGCTTGAACCGCTTCTTCGTTCCCGAATCGAACGGCGAAGCCCTGCTGGAGGATCCATTCATCCAGGGTTTGCGTCCGTTCCTGCGGCAGCTGGATTGGGAACAGTGGCAGTCCATTCTGAAGCGTCTGGCCGCGATCAGCGATCACGTCTCCAGCAGCAACGGGGTGGTGCGCCCTCTGGCGCCTCCTCAATCGGCGCGCATGGAGCAGTTGACGCGACGGATGCATCCAGCGGCGATGGGCCACAGGTAACTGCACCAGGAAAATTGGTGTGATGGCGCGAACTTTCCCGGCAGGGAGAGTTCGCGCCGTCACGAGCTCTTCTCTTTGCCGCGGAATTCACTCGCCAGCAGGCCGTAATTTTCCACGTCGAAAAAACGATTCCACTTCCGGACGTGTTGCCGGGACGGCCCTTCGTGGCGCATTCCTATCTTTTCGAGGACGCGCTGCGATGCGGTATTCCCCGCAAAGTGGGATGCGTGGATTCTATTCAGTCGAAGCGTCTCGAATCCGAACGCCACAATGGCGCTTGCCGCTTCCGTAGCGAATCCCTGGCCCCAATAAGGGACGCCAATCCAATAGCCTAGTTCCGCGCGCTCGTGCGCGGGGGCAATTGCGAGGCCAACGGCGCCGCAGAGCTCGCCGGCTTGCAAAGTCGTGATGGCCAAGGTAACCGAACGCCCCGCGCGGAAGTCCTGGTCCGCGTGTGCTAGAAAGTTTTGACCGTCTTCTTGCGAGTAGGGATGAGGAATGTTAATTGTCGTGGCGGCAATTTCGCGCGCTCCCGCGAGGCGCATGATGGTCGGGATATCGCCGGGCTCGAAAGAACGCAGCAGCAGGCGGAGTGTCCGCAATTCCTGCGGAGCGGTCATGATTCATTTTACGCGAAACGCACTTTGACGTCGGGACGCTTGTCAAGAGTTACGGTGTCGACGAAGCGCACCTGGCGCTCCTCCAGCGTGACGATCAGTGACTGCGTGCGGATGCCTTCGCCGAAAAAACGCACGCCGCGCAACAGGTTTCCGTCGGTTACGCCGGTGCATGCGAAGATCAGCTTCTTTCCCGGCGCCAGGTCCTCGGTTTTGTAGACGCGCTTGCAATCCTTGATGCCCATCTTGGCCAGCCGCTCCTGGTGCTCGGGTTTTGACACCACCAGACGCGCCTGGATTTCGCCGTTCAGGCAGCGCAGCGCAGCGGCGGTCAGCACCCCTTCGGGTGCGCCGCCGGTGCCCATCACGGCGTGTACCCCCGTCCCGACCACAGCCGCGGAAATTCCCGCCGACAAATCGCCGTCACCGATCAAGCGAATGCGGGCGCCGGTGGCGCGGATGTCCGAGATGAGCTTTTCATGCCGCGGCCGGTCCAACACGATGATGACGAGATCCTCGATGTCCCGATCCAAACGTTTTGCGATGGAGCGCAGATTGTCGGCCACCGGGGCGTCCAGATCCACGGCGCCCTTGCTCGATGGCCCCACGACAATCTTTTCCATATAGAGGTCCGGGGCGTGGAGCAGGCCGCCTTTTTCGCTTGCTGCCAGAACCGTAATCGAGCCTGGCGCTCCCGTGGCGCAAAGATTGGTGCCTTCGAGGGGATCGACGGCGATGTCCACGGCAGGAAAATTGAAACCGCGGACGTGCTGCGCGGCACCGATTCTTTCGCCGATGAAGAGCATGGGGGCGTCGTCGCGCTCGCCCTCGCCGATCACGATCGTTCCGTCCATTGGCACTTCGTCCATCACCTTACGCATGGACTCGACAGCGGCCTGATCGGCTTTATGCGCGTCGCCGAGTCCCATCGTTTTTGCAGATGCGATCGCTGCTTGTTCGACGACGCGCAAAAATTCCAGACTCAGTTCGATTTCCATCAGATCTCCCGGCCGTTTGGATTTATGGATCCGGCGCGCATCCGGACGCAGGTCACGCGCGCAATGCCACCAAAAACATAGCCTATCCTAAACCAACCCGAGGCCCAAAAGGGCCTCTATATCACGGCTGGCGTGCGGCACGCGAAGAATCACGACGTCACCGTCCTGAGTGCGGTAGATGATGATGTATGTACTCGCCGGCGGGAAAACTGCGCAGCCCCTCTCGTAAATCTTCGTCGCGGGCGCGGCCCAAATTGGGGTACTTCGCGAGTAGAAAAAAGCGGTCTGTGATTGAATCAATAAGACGGTCGGCGACTTCGAGGCTGCTACTCTTGGTAGCAACATAATACCAAATTTCGTCGAGGTCCGAGCCGGCCTGCGAAGTGCGGATGTGCTCCATCAGCGAGGCGGTTGCTGCTCGGCGGCAAGGCGGGCACGTCCGCGCCGCTTTACCTCTTCCGCAAGCTCGCGCATGGATTCCTGCGTGATGGCATGCCCTTCGCCGCGCGCAAGAGAAGATTCCGCATCATCGACAGCGGCGAGGATTTCCAATCGTCGACGCTCACGTTCTTCCCACAGGGACATCGCTTCCCGCACGGCGTCTTCCTCGCGGTGTAGCCGCCCGCTCTCGATGGCCTGCCGGACAGACGCTTTCTGGTCGGGGGTCAAGTGCACTTCCATTACCTAAGGGTAAGAGTCAAGAAAGCCGCTGTCAAGCGCCGCTTCCCGACCCGATGTACCCTAATCTAAGGTAAAGGCTGGATGACCGTGTTCACTAGATTGGGATCATCAAAGGTCGTGCGGTCCCCGGGCTTCAGTCCTGCCGCGGGCAGGAGGCGCGCACTGAGCGGCTTGGACAATTTTGCCGATAGAGTGGCGACGTCGCCAATGATGCGCGCAAGTTGGTCGGCGGTAACGTCTCCTGGCAGCGGGATGGTGTCGAGTCCCGTGCCGCATACGGCGGAATAGGCGAGGAGCTGGTCCATCGAGAGCGCGCCTTCACTCCAGAGCTGCGAGAGCCGCGTGTCTTCGAGAACCGGCATCATCAGCCCCGAGTAGCCGACTTTTTTCACGGCTATATCGCGGAGGGATGAAGTGATGGTGGCCGCCGCGGTCAGAGTGCCGCTGGTACCGAATCTGCCGCCAGTAGATCCCGCCGTCGCCGATCCAATGGAGACATCTTTCAACGGCGCGGGAGAGAGATCGAGCCCCATATAGGTCCACCCGGTCTCCTGGTCGATCTTGCCTGCGAGGTCCTGGACGGCGCGGGCGTGCATACCCAATTCCGCGACCAGCGCCTGCCGCGTGGCCTCCGGGTCGCGTTGCATGGCCATGGCGGCCGCGACGACATTGGCGGATTCGAGGGCAATCGCAAACTGGCGCCCCAGTCCCTGGTGAAACGACGCGGGATAAAACGGCGTGTAGGCGGGCACGTTGGCAATCGCGGCGAAGCGGAAGTTGCCAAGGCTGTGGTCGGTGTGGTCTTCGAGATATTTGATTACGTCGGCAGCCGCGTGCACGGCTTTCCAGTGGACACCGTCGTCGCCCGCTACAACGACGCTGCCGTGCAGATTGTTCGTGAGGCTGAGAATTTCCTCCAGGACCTGTGCTTGCGCGGGGTCATCCTTTTCGGACATCAGCGCGGGGCCGATGCCGGCGATGAAGCCTTCCTGCTTCGCGAGATTATCGAGGTCGTGGAAAAACGCGAGGATGGCCTGCTTCGACATTCCGCGCGTGTATTCGGGGAATGGCTGCGTGGAGATGCGGATCGTTTGCACTTCATAACCTGCCAGCTCGAACCGTGCCTTTGCATTTCGCAACATCGTCAGCGTATCGGCAACCTGCTGCTTGT
>Ga0307479_10004792_pt1 | contig 12439 bp, 10 predicted proteins | sample atmos_gasesECM4C_FD_203743 | JGI IMG/M metagenome (GOLD analysis project Ga0307479, IMG submission 203743) | Hardwood forest soil microbial communities from Morgan-Monroe State Forest, Indiana, United States - atmos_gasesECM4C_515 | ecosystem: Environmental > Terrestrial > Soil > Temperate...
GTGCTCGGCATGCTGGCCCTGAACGGCCTGCCCATGCCCTACCACCCGGTATTCAACGTGCCGCGTTTCTCTTCCGCCTCGAAAGACCGCTTCTTCCTGATCGTGTTCTCGTCCGACAAGAAGTACGATCCCACAGCCACGCGCCAGTTCCTCGAAGGCCTAGCCCCGCGCTCAATCTCGGAGGTGCCCAGCTAGATGAAGCGCTTCCTCCAACCGTTCATACGGGAAGGCAGCAATGTCCATGTGGGGACGGGCGCCTTCGCCCGTCCGGTCGAACGCAGCTCGACTGCGGTTTCCTTTGCGGGCCTGCTGGTGCTGATTGCCCTCACATCTGCCTGCCGCATCGACATGCACGTGCAGCCCCGTCAGAATCCTCTCTCCCGAAGCGACTTCTTCTCCGACCAGCGCTCTGCCCGTCCCCCTGTCGAAGGCACGATAGCGCGCGGCCAATTGCACGACGACACTTATTTTTACGCCGGCAAGATCGGCAACAATCCCGGCGACGTAATGCCGTTCCCCGTGACCAAAGAAGTTCTGGAGCGAGGCCGCGAGCGCTACAACATCTTCTGCGCCCCCTGCCACTCTCGTGTAGGAGACGGCAATGGCTTCGTCCCATCGCGCGGTTTTGCCCGCAAGCCCCCGTCGTTCCACATTGTCCGCCTGCAGAAAGCGCCCGTGGGATACATCTACGACGTCATCACCGAAGGCTTCGGCATCATGCCCGAATACGCCTCGCAGATTCCTCCCCAGGACCGCTGGACCATCGTGGCCTACATTCGCGCGCTGCAGTTGAGCCAGAACGCCACCGCCGCCGACGTCCCCGAGGGCCAGAAGATTCCCTCCGAGCCGCCGAAGTTCCGCGAACCCGGGTCAGGAGCGACGTTGCCCATGCTGGCGCCCGAGCCCAAACCGGAAGAGACGAAGGAAGACCAGAAATGACCTCGCCGACCGCAAGCCAACTCGATCTGACTGCCCCTCCAGTGGTGAAGACCATTGCGCAGCGGTCGTTGATGGTTGGCGTCGTCTTCGGCATCGCCGCCGTCGCTCTGGCGTTTATGCGTCCCCACGAATTCTTTCAAGCCTACCTCCTTGGCTTCATGTGCTGGCTGGGCGTCGCCCTGGGTTCCATGGCGATCCTCATGATCCGCCACCTGACCGGCGGTGGTTGGGGCATGGTGATCCGCCGCATCCTGGGTGCGGCAATGCGCACCGTGCCGCTGCTCGCGCTCCTGTTCATCCCCGTGATCCTCGGGATGAAGCATCTTTACATCTGGGCCCGGCCTCTCAGTGAGGTCACCGACAAACATCTGCGCGAGCATCTCGAAGACATCACCAAAACGTATCTCACGACCAGCGGATTCATTCTCCGCGCGGTCTTCTACTTCGCCATCTGGAATCTGCTCTCATTCCTCCTGTCGAAGTGGTCAAAGCAGACCGACCACGCCGGCGCCCCCGACAACACCGAACGCTTCAAGGTAGTCGCCGGCCCCGGCCTCATCCTCTACGGATTCACCATCTCCTTCGCCGCCATCGACTGGGTCATGTCGCTCGATCCCAGATGGATTTCCACCATCTTCGGCCTGGTCATCCTAATCGGCGAAGTCCTGGCGGCCATGTGCTTCGCGGTAGTAGTCGAACGCATTCTCTTCAACTACAAGCCCATGTCGGAGATGTTGAAGCCCGACTTCGTCCACGACCACGGTAAATGGATGCTGACCTTCATCATGGTCTGGGCCTACTTCAACTTTTCGCAGTGGCTCATCATCTGGGCCGGCAATCTGCCAACAGAGATTACGTACTATATGCGGCGCTTGAACGGCGGCTGGGGATACGTCGGCCTGATCATCGTGATCTTCCATTTCGCCGTGCCCTTTACGATTTTGCTCTCGCGCCCGTTTAAGCGCGACATTCACCGCCTGGTCTGGCTGGCGACGTGGCTGATCGTGATGCGCTATGTGGACATGTTCTGGATTATCGAGCCGAATTTTTCAAACACCTTGAAAGTCACGCTGGCAGACGTGGTCGTGCCCGTTGCCATCGGCGGTTTGTGGCTCGCCTACTTCTTCCGCAATCTGGGCGCGCTGCCCCTGCTGCCCGCCTACGATCCCTCAGTGGGAGAAGTTCTGGAGCCGGCCCACCATCACGGGGGCGCATAAGTAAGAAAGTATGACTGACGAGACCAAACCCGCGAATTCGGGCAGCCACGGCGGCTTCGAGCGCCGCGACATCGGCGTCGCTGGAGTGCTGTATTTTCTGGCCGGCCTGGCCTTCGCCGGCCTGATCGTTCACTTCATCGTGACCGGCCTGTTTTCTTATCTGGACCTCCAGACCGAGTCCCAGCAAACGCCCGTTAGCCCGTTGGTCGCAAACGCCCCGGCGGACACTCGCCATATCCCGAAGGAATACACCGGGGACTACGAGAAATATCTGAAGGAAAATTTCCCAGCGCCGCAGTTGGAAATCAATGAGCGCAATCAACCGGACAAAATCCGCTTGGACGAAGAGAAAACGCTGAGCACCTACGACTACATCGACCAGAATGCCGGGACTGTCCGCATCCCGATCGACCGCGCCATGGACCTCATCGCCGAGCGCGGCCTGCCGGTGCGCGCCCAAAACGGAGAAGCAGCGACCAAGAGTCCGGACAAAAGCAAGGCAAAGGAAGCCAATCAGTGAGCAGTCCGAATCACAATTCGACGTCCGCAGCATGCATCTTCGATTGGGGCGTCATCCTGAGCGCAGCCGCTTTTCAGGCGGAGCGAAGAGCCTGCCCTGAGCCTGCCGAAGGGATCTCCCAGCAAGGAATCTCGCGTGGGCTAAGAAGCAAGCTGAGCCAGTTGTTATCGCTCGCACTCTTGGCGACGACCGCATGGGGCCAGGGGATGTCGAAAGGCATCATGTCCCCGCCCGCAAGCGTTCGTCCCCCGTATCTCGAGAATGTCGGCATCGAACAGCATCTCGACGGTCAGGTGCCTCCCGATCTCAGCTTCGTCGACGATACCGGCCGCACCGTAAAACTCGGTGATTACTTCGGCAAAAAGCCGCTGATCCTCAACCTCGTGTACTACAACTGCACCATGCTCTGCGGAGAAGCCCTAACCGGCTTGACCGGCGCCATGAAAATGGTGAAGTTCGACGTGGGCAAAGAGTTCGAAGTCGTCACCGTCAGCTTCAATCCGCTGGAAACGCCCCAAATTGCCGCCGCTAAAAAGAAAGATTATCTCGCGCGCTACGGCCGTCCCGGCGGCGCAGATGGCTGGCATTTTCTGACCGGACCAGCGGAGTCGATCAACGCGCTCACCAAGGCGGTGGGTTTCCAGTATCAGTACGATCCCAAAATCAATCAGTACGCCCACGCGACAGCCATCATGGTGCTGACCCCGCAAGGCCGCATCTCCCGCTACTTCTACGGTGTGGATTTTCCGCCGAAGGATCTGCGCATGGGATTGGTCGAGGCCTCCGAGGGCAAGATCGGCAACGCCGTCGATCAGGTGCTGCTCTACTGCTATCACTACGATCCGGCGACCGGAAAATATGGCGCGATCGTAAGCAACATTTTGCGGCTGGGCGCAGGAGTCACCATCGTGTTTCTCGGCGGCCTCCTCTTGATCTTGTTCCGTCTGGAGAAAGTCGCGCCGCGAAGAAACTGGAACCAGAACCATGCAACAAGGACCTAGAAAGTTGCGGGAACTTTCGAGAGGACCAAGGGCGGGAAGGGCCGGGAGCGGGAAGGGCACGAGTTTTACTCGTGCCGTTAGGCAGCTAATAACGCGTTGCGCTTCAGCGCCTGAGGGTTAGCCTTTTCCGCAGCCAACTGGCACAACGCACGAAACGAGATTGAGTTCAAGTAAGTAAGCTATGTTCGATAACTTTCCATTATGGCCGGATCGTGCCTCCACCGCGGCGGGCAACGTCGATGCCCTCTACATCTTCCTGCTCATCGTCTCCGGGTTGATGACCCTGCTCATCTTTACCTCCGTCATCTACTTCGCCGCGCGCTACCGCCAGCAGCAAGGCGTTCCGGCCGAGCAGATCGAAGGTTCCATTCCGCTGGAGTTGACCTGGTCCGTCATCCCGCTGGGGGTGTTTCTCGCGATCTTCTTCTGGGGAGCCGTGGTTTACTTCAAGGGCCGCACTCCTCCCCGCGACTCAACCGAAGTCTACGTCGTCGCAAAACAATGGATGTGGAAGCTGGAACACGCCGAAGGCCAGCGCGAGATCAACGAACTGCACGTCCCTGTGGGCCGCGACGTGAAGCTGATCATGACCTCGCAGGACGTGATCCACAGCTTCTTCGTGCCCGCCTTCCGCATGAAGCAGGACGTGCTCCCCGGCCGCTACACGGTGGCCTGGTTCCGCGCCACCAAGCCCGGCACCTATCACCTGTTCTGCGCCGAATATTGCGGCACCCAGCATTCGGGCATGATCGGCGCCATCGTGGTGCAGGAGCCCGCGCAATACGAGGCATGGATGAACGGCGGCTCGACCGGCCCGCTATCGGTGACCGGAGAAAAGATTTTCGCCGAACTGGGCTGCGTCACCTGCCATCGATCCGACACGCAGGGCCGCGGCCCCAACCTGCAAGGAGTCTTCGGCGCGGCGGTGCAGCTCGACGACGGGCGCACAGTCACGGCTGACGAAAACTACGTTCGCGAGTCCATCCTCGATCCCGGAGCAAAAATCGTTAAGGGATTCAAACCCGTCATGCCCACGTTCCAGGGAATCGTGAGTGAAGAGCAATTGAACGCTCTGGTCGCCTACGTCAAATCGCTCTCCAAGCCCGGCGCGCCCGGGCCCAAGACCGCCGACGCCGCGTCCAAAGACAGCAAGGCCCCGACCAAGGGAAGTCAGGTGGAATGAGTATGGCTACCGCAACTGCTCAACCCGTTGAGCGCGTCAATTACCTGAACAAGGAGTACGGCGTCGCCTCGTGGCTGCTGACCACCGACCACAAGCGCATTGCGCTCCTCTATCTGCTCTCGATCACGCTCTTCTTTTTCATCGGTGGTTTCTTCGCCCTGCTGATCCGTCTTGAGTTGCTCACTCCTGCCGGCGACCTGGTGCAAGCCGACACCTACAACAAGCTCTTCACCATGCACGGCATGGTGATGGTCTTCTTCTTCCTGATCCCGTCTATTCCGGCTGTTCTGGGAAATTTCCTGGTGCCCATGATGATCGGCGCCAAGGATCTGGCTTTCCCCCGCATCAACCTGCTGAGCTGGTATCTCTACATCATCGGCGGCGTCATGATGCTGCACTGCATGTTGACCGGCGGCGTTGACACCGGATGGACCTTCTACACTCCGTTCAGCACCGCCTTCACCAACACCAAGATCGTCGAGGCCGGACTCGCCATCTTCGTCGTCGGATTCTCTTCCATCCTCACCGGCCTGAATTTCGTTGTGACCATCCACCGCATGCGCGCGCCAGGCATGACCTGGTCGCGCCTGCCCTTATTTATCTGGGCGCACTACGCCACCAGCATCATCCAGATTCTGGGAACGCCGGTCATTGCGATCACCGTCGTGCTGGTCGCCGTCGAACGCACGCTGCACCTCGGCATCTTCGATCCCAAACTTGGCGGCGATCCGCTGCTCTTCCAGCATCTGTTCTGGTTCTACTCCCATCCTGCCGTCTACATCATGATTCTCCCCTCGATGGGCATCGTCAGCGAGATCATCGCCTGCTTCGCGCGCAAGCGCATCTTCGGCTACAGCTTCGTGGCGCTGTCGTCGATCGCCATCGCCGTCTTCGGATTCCTGGTCTGGGCACATCACATGTTCGTCGCCGGAATCTCGGTCTACGCCGCACTTGTGTTCTCCCTGCTGAGCTATGGGGTCGCCGTCCCCTCTGCCGTCAAAGTATTCAATTGGACCGCGACTCTGTACAAGGGTTCCATCCGCTACGACGCCCCCATGCTCTACGCCTTCGGCTTCCTTGGCCTGTTCACCATGGGCGGCCTGACCGGTTTGTTTCTTGCGGCGCTGGGCATCGACGTGCACGTCACCGACACCTATTTCGTAGTCGCCCATTTCCACTACATCATGGTCGGCGGCGCGCTCATGGGTTATCTGGGTGGAATGCATTTCTGGTGGCCGAAAATTTCCGGCAAACTCTACCCTGAAGGCTGGGCGCGGCTTGCCGCCTTGATCGTCTTCATCGGCTTCAACCTGACGTTCTTCCCCCAGTTCATCCTGGGCTACGTAGGCATGCCGCGGCGATACTACCAGTACCCGCAGGAATTCCAGGTGCTGAACGTGCTCTCGACCGCAGGCGCCACGGTGCTGGGCGTCGGCTATCTGTTGCCGATGATCTACTTCCTCTGGTCAATGCGCTACGGCAAGCCCGCCCCCGACAATCCCTGGAACGCCGCCGGCCTGGAGTGGAAGACCGCTTCCCCGCCCACGACCTTCAACTTCGAAGAAGAGCCCGTCGTAACCTGGGAAGCCTACAACTACGACGAGATTGACGGCGCTCACAAGCAGGAGGTTCCCGTTGTCGGATAGCCAAGCCACGGCCGTTCAGGGCGAAGCTCACAATCCCGCTCTGCTGCACCACTTCGTTACCGAAGAGCAGCAACGCGATGCCTCCAGCCTCGGCATGTGGATCTTCCTGGCCACCGAAGTTATGTTCTTCGGCGGACTGTTCTGCGCCTACCTGATCTACCGCGGGTGGTACTTCGGCGACTTCGGTGCCGCCAGTAAGTCCATTGACGCGCTTCTCGGCGGGACCAATACCGCCGTCCTCATCTGCAGCAGCTTGACCGTCGTCCTCGCCATCTGGGGGGCGCAGACTGCCCGCCGCGGCCTGATGATCGGCAGCCTCATCTTGACCATGCTCTTTGGTCTGGCCTTCTTGGGAATCAAAGGGAAGGAATACAAAGACAAATTCGACGAACACCACGTTCCCGGAGTCTCCTTCAGCTTCGAGCACGTCCCCATTCCCGGTCATCCCGATCAGTACGCCAACCCGCGCCACGCCGAGATTTTCTTCGCTCTTTACTTCATCATGACGGGGCTGCATGCGCTGCACATGGTCATAGGGCTCGGGATTTTCACTTGGCTGTTGGTCATGGCCTGGAAAGGTCGGTTCACCCCCCAATATCACACGCCGCTCGAAGTCGGCGGCCTCTACTGGCATTTCGTCGATATCGTCTGGATCTATCTTTTCCCGCTACTCTACTTGATTGATCGGCATCCGTAGATCGAGGCCTGTTATGTCGGACCATTCCAAATCGTCGCCGCTCCCAACCTACTTCATGGTTTGGGGAGCATTGCTGTTGGGCACGTTCCTCACCTACGAGGCCGCGAAAATCGACCTCGGAGTGTTCAACGCCGCCCTCGCCCTCATCATCGCCACCACCAAGGCGCTTCTGGTGGCGCTCTTCTTTATGCATCTGAAAGGAGCAAGCGAAAAGCTGCTCAAACTGGTCGTCATCTCGACCGTGTTCTTCCTCCTGATTCTTCTAGCCCTCTCCATGGCCGACTACGGCACGCGCGTGTGGAGCTAGGCTGCACACCGATCAGGATGAAAATCGTGGGTGCCCCATTTCTCGCGCGTTCTTTGTGCCAGAAGTGGAGGTTTTCGGAAAGCCCGGACCACTGCTTCAACCCTCATCTTGCGGTATACTCGCGCCGTCGCTTCATCACCACGGGTTTTGGAGGTGATTTATGGCATTCTGCAATTCATGCGGCGCAACTCTGACTCCAGGAACAAAGTTCTGCAATAAATGCGGCGCCGTCGTATCCGGAGGACCGACCGCTCCCGCTGCAACGCCAGTTGCCCCGGCTCCGACCGGAGGCAGCAGCGCTCTCAAAATCCTGCTCACCGTTGTCGCCTTGATCGTCGTCATTGGAATCCTCGGCGTAGCCACGGTCGGCATCGTTGGCTACCGCATCGCCAAGAGCGCTCACCTGCGTCAGGAAGGCAAAAACGTCAAGGTAGAAACACCTTTCGGCAATGTCGAGACATCTCAGGATCCGGAAAGAGCAGCCAAGGACCTGGGCGTGGATGTCTATCCCGGAGCCGAAGTCCAGAAGAACGGAGCCTCCTCCGCCACCTTTGGAGCCATCCATACGGTCACGGCGAATTTCGAAAGCAGCGACTCGGTCTACAAGGTTTGCGCTTTCTACAAATCCAGGTTCCCCAACGCCATAGCAACAACGGCTGAACAGAACCGTTGTACCATCGTCTCCAATGACCAGACGAACATGGTCACGATCAACATCGAGCCCAACGGCGACGCCTCGAGATTCCAGATCACCAACGTCAGTAAGAAATCCGCCTCCTCCAACTGAGAAGCATCGGCCCCATGTCAGATCAAGTCGCAGACTGCGTGCCCGCCTCGACGCCCACAACTGATGCGTTAGGGCTGGCAGAAGCTCTCCGTAAGAGTGTGCAAGGCGAAGTCCGCTTCGACCAGGGCAGCCGCGCTCTTTACGCAACCGACGGATCCAACTACCGCCAGGTTCCGATCGGCGTAGTTCTCCCCCACGACGCAGACGATGCCCTCGCTGCCATTTCTCTTTGTCGCGAATTCGGTGCGCCCCTGCTCTGCCGCGGCGGCGGCACCTCCCTCGCCGGCCAGTGCTGTAACGTTGCCGTCGTCCTCGATTTTTCCAAGTACATGGCGAAGATTCTCGAGATCGATCCCGTGCGCCGCATCGCCCGCGTGCAACCCGGGGTCGTGCTCGATACCCTCCGCAATGCCGCTGAAAAACATCACCTGACTTTCGCGCCCGATCCCGCCACGCACGACCGCTGCACGCTGGGCGGCATGATCGGCAACAACTCCTGCGGCGTGCATTCGGTGATGGCCGGCAAGACCGACGACAACATCGAGCAACTCGATGTTGTCACCTACGACGGCCTGCGCATGACCGTGGGCCGCACTGATCGTGTGGGGACGGACGCCTTCGTCGGTCCAGGCGGCCCGGGTTCATCGGGCCGCGGCCACTCCGGTCGCGTCGATCAAATCTACGCCTCACTCAAGCAAATCGCCGATCAATACTCCGACCTAATCCGCAAAAAATTCCCTACCATCCCCCGCCGCGTCTCCGGATACAACCTGAACTACCTCCTTCCCGAAAATGGCTTCCACATCGCTCGCGCATTAGTCGGTTCGGAGGGAACCTGCGTCACCATCCTCGAAGCGACCTGTCGCCTGGTCGAGAGTCCTCCGGAACGAGTCCTGCTCGTCCTCGCCTACCCCGACATTTATCAATGCGCAGACCACGTCCCCGAAATCATGGTGCACAAGCCCATCGGTCTCGAAGGCTTCGACGATCTCCTCGTCGGCTACACGCGAAAAAAAGGCATCAACTCCGAGGGACTCGCCCTTCTGCCCGAAGGCAACGGCTGGCTGCTGGTCGAGTTCGGCGGCTCGACGATGCAGGAAGCCGAATCCCAGGCTCGCGGCTTGATCGAAGCGCTCAACCGCAGCCCAAATCCTCCCAACGCGCGCCTCTATTCAGGAGCTCAAGCGAAGCGCGTCTGGGAGGTTCGCGAGTCGAGCCTCGGCGTCACTTCCCACGTCCCCGGCGAGCCCATGAACTGGGAAGGCTGGGAAGACGCCGCTGTGGCTCCCGAAAAACTCGGCGGCTACCTGCGCGACCTGCGCAAAATGATGGCCGACTTCGGATACAAAGGCTCGCTCTACGGCCATTTCGGCCACGCCTGCGTCCACACGCGGTTGAACTTCGACCTTGGCTCGAAAGACGGCATCGCCAAGTTCCGCAAGTTCGTCGAAGAAGCCGCCGATCTCGTGGTCAGCTATGGCGGTTCGCTCTCCGGCGAACACGGCGACGGACAAGCTCGCGCCGAGTTGCTCCCAAAAATGTTCGGTCCCGAACTGATGCAGGCGTTCCGCCAGTTCAAGTCCGCCTGGGACCCGGACTGGAAGATGAACCCCGGCAAGGTGATCGAACCGTACAAGCTCGACGAGAACCTTCGCCTCGGCGCCGACTATGCTCCGTGGGAGCCAAAGACGCACTTCCACTTCCCCCACGATCACGGCAGTCTGTCCGAAGCAACTCTCCGCTGCGTAGGTGTTGGCAAGTGCCGACGCGACGAAGGCGGCGTCATGTGCCCCAGTTATCGCGCCACGCGCGAAGAGGAGCACTCCACCCGCGGCCGCGCTCACCTGCTTTGGGAGATGACCCAGGGCGAGGTGATCCGCGACGGCTGGCGCAGCGCGGAAGTCAAACGTTCCCTCGACCTCTGCCTGGCCTGCAAGGGATGCAAGAGTGATTGCCCAGTGAGCGTCGACGTCGCCACCTACAAGGCCGAGTTCCTTTCGCACTACTACGAAGGCCGCGTGCGCCCGCTGAGCGCCTACGCCTTCGGCAACATCGACCTCTGGGCACGCTTGGCGTCGACCGCCCCGGGCCTGGTGAATCTGACCACACAGTTACCCTTCCTCCGTGATATCGCCAAGATGGTCGCGGGAATCCCCGCCCAACGCAGCATCCCAGCCTTCGCCCCCGAAACTTTCAAGTCCTGGTTCCGACGTACGAGGCCGAAGAGCGCGAGGTGGAAGAGTGGTGCTTCAGCGCCGCGTCAAGGACGAGAAGAGAACGGGGCTTCAGCCCCTGCGGTTCTCCTCTGGGCCGACACCTTCAACAACTACTTCCTGCCCGCAACCGCCCGCGCCGCCGTCGAGGTCCTCGAGACCGCCGGATTCCGCGTTGTCGTTCCCCAGGCAAATCTCTGCTGCGGACGCCCCCTCTACGATTTCGGCATGCTCGACCGCGCCGAATCCCTGCTCTTAGAAATCCTCGACGAACTCTCCCCCGAAATCGAAGCCGGCATCCCCATCGTAGGACTCGAGCCCAGCTGCGTCGCCGTATTCCGCGACGAACTGGTCAACCTCTTCCCGAATGACGCCCGAGCCCAGGCGCTCTCCCGCCAAACCTTCCTGCTTAGCGAATTCCTGGAACAAGAACTCGGCGGCCACTCCGGCAACGCCCCGCTGCCACGTTTCGAGCGCAAGGCGCTGCTACACGGCCACTGCCACCACAAATCCATCATGAAGATGACCGCCGAAGAGTCGCTCCTGCGCCGCCTCGGCATCGACTTCCAGTCCCCCGCCCCGGGATGCTGCGGCATGGCCGGCTCCTTCGGGTTCGAGCACGACAAGTACGACATCTCGGCCGCCATCGGCGAACTTGAACTTCTGCCCGCTGTCCGCAAAGCCCCGCCCGACTGGCTCATCATCGCCGACGGCTTCAGCTGCCGCGAACAAATCGCCCAGGGCACGGGACGTCACGCCCTCCACTTGGCCGAAGTCCTGCAGATGGCGCTGAGCCCCGGATCTCAGTTAGCCTCCGATCCCTTCCCCGAATCAGCCTCAGCTCGCCAGCGTGAGGCCGAAATCCGAGCCTCCATGAAGGTAGCCGGATTGGGCCTGGGGGCCTTGGCCGCAGGCAGCCTGCTCCTTTGGCAATTCTACCGTAACCGATTATAAATAAACAGCTTACAAACTTTATGTGGGGATAGCCACCCCGGGCTGTCCGGTCGAGCGAAGCTCGACTGCCTACGGCTATGGCCCAACTCTCCCGTTTCTGGGACAATATACCTAGTCTTCGTCGCTCCTTCTCGCGACTTCCGGGCCCGGCACTAACCACCAACATCAGTCTATGGACGGCAAACTTACAACCGCGACGGTGGCCCACGAAGGCGTGCAAGCGGCGTCGCCCCAGCCCTTGCCCAACAAGTCCGCCCCCGCCCCGTTGCGCGGATCGGTCCTGGTCCTGATCCAGTTCGACGTCTGCGAAGAGATTCGCCTCGACGAACTGCGCAAGATCTTCGGCGCCCGCACCGCCGAAGCCAGCTTCAAGAAGGCCCCAGCCTACGTGCGCTACCAGCGCACTCCGGTCGAGGAGACGCTCGATCCGATCATCCTCGACAGCGGCGAGCGCCTTGAAGGAGAGATCAAGTACTACGATTACGGCGTGGTCAGCCTGGTCTTCGAGCTGCCCTTCTCCGGCACCTGGGAAGACCTGATCCAGGTTTCCTGCCGCTGGACCTCCGACCCCAACTTTGAGTCCGTCGCCACGCGCATCGCGCGGCAAAAGCTGGAGCGCGCCGCTCCCGCCATGATCAAGCCGTATCTGGCCAAGCCCGGCGTCTCCAGTTCCGAGAACGGCGAGTGGCTGCAAGAGGACTACTTCATCTTCCACCTGCGCGAGATCGAGGGCGCTCCCTCGGCCAACGATCTGCTCGCCGCCGCGGGGGACAAGATTGCCCAGGTCGTGCGCGGCGAAACCTCGATGCTCTCCGAAGGCGAGCGCCAGGAGATTCTGCAGTCCCGCATTTCCTACTATCCGCACGATCTGGCCGTGATCGGATGGAACGCGGCCTTCATCTACGACACGCCCGCGGGCGCCGAGACCGCGATCCAGCTTCTGCAGTACGCCAACTCGCAGCTGCTCGAGTTCCG
>Ga0307479_10004795_pt1 | contig 12435 bp, 12 predicted proteins | sample atmos_gasesECM4C_FD_203743 | JGI IMG/M metagenome (GOLD analysis project Ga0307479, IMG submission 203743) | Hardwood forest soil microbial communities from Morgan-Monroe State Forest, Indiana, United States - atmos_gasesECM4C_515 | ecosystem: Environmental > Terrestrial > Soil > Temperate...
AACTGAAAGAACCCGTCTTGCGCAACGCTCCGCTATCAAAAGAATTGGAGTCGCTCGCCAAGTCCGTGGATTCTGCCTGGGTTATCCGCGCCATCGCCGGTTTTGACGAACTTTTCGCCGGCGCCCGGCGCAATTTGAACCGCCAACTCGGCCTCGACGCCCTGGCCGCCTCTCTTGCGCCCGCGCTTCCGCGCCCCGCCCCTTGAGCAGCGCTGAAAATTATTCGCCATTCCAAAATTAAATCGCTAGACTGTAACCCACAAGCTCCCGCACGCATCATAGAATGCAGATACTCCACACTTGTAGGTTAGAAGGAGCAGTCATGGTGAACCGCCGCATGTTTCGTCCGGGCTTCCCGGACGTCAAGGAGCCAAGCGCCCCCCGCCCGCAGCACAACGGCCCTATCCCGAACAAAAAGCCCGCGCCGCCTGAAATAACCCACGCCGAGAACTTTTACTGGGTCAAGCAGATGCAGTCGCATACGCCAATGGCCATCGTCCTCGAGAGTGGCGAAATTCTTCGCGGGACCGTCGAGTGGTATGATCGCGATTGCATCAAGCTCACCCGTCAGGGCAGCCCCAACCTGCTCATCTTCAAGCGCGTAATCAAGTACGTCCACAAGGATGGAGAGGAATCAGCCCAGGGCGGCGAAGAATAAGCTCTCTAAATCTTTTACTTGTAAAGGGAGTGCCCGGCGGTTGCTCCGAAGGTGAGCAACGCTTTCGCGGCCAGCGACCCGTCCTCATTGAATATTTCGCACTCCGTCACAACAAAGTTTCTCCCCGTGCGTAGCACTCGCGCGTCCGCCTTGATGCGCCCGCCCGGCACCGGCTCCAGGTAATTCATGCTCAGCTCCACGGTAGCGATTTCCGTCCCATTGGGCACAGTCGTATAAGCCGCAATCGCCGCTGTGGTATCCGCCAGCGCCGCCAAAATCCCCCCGTGCACCACGCCGTGAATCTGCTTATGGTTGATCCGCCGCCGCACCATCTCCGTAACCCGTTTCTCCTCTCTCGACATTTTCTTCGTCATCGTGTTTTCTAACCGTCAGGAGGCGGTTACCCCTCCATCCAGCGGAATCGCCGCCCCAGTGAGCCACGACGACTCCTCCGAAGCCAGAAACACCGCCATCTCCGCGACGTCTTCGGGTCTCCCCAAGCGCCCCAGCGGAATCGTTTCCAGCCGCGCCTTCAACAATACCTGCCCTCGTTCCGTTTCGTTGAACACGCCCTTCACCAAATCCGTTTCCACCACCGAGGGGCAAATACAATTCACCCGGACCTTTTCATGCGCGTGATCGAGCGCCATGGCCTTCGTCAACATCGTCACGGCGCCTTTCGAAGCGCAATACGCCGCCCGTTCTTTCACCGCGAACAGTCCCAGCACGGAGCCGATATTCACAATCGCCCCCCCGCCAGCCTTGCGAAATTCCGGCAGCACCGCCCGCGACATCAGGAACGCCCCTTTCACATTGACAGTCATCATCCGGTCCCACTCTTCTTCGCCGATCCCCTCCACCGTCGAAACATGCAGCGTCCCTGCATTGTTCACCAGCACGTTCAGCCGCCCAAACCTCTCCACCGTCCCTTTCACCGCGCGTTCGACCTCGCGAGCGTGCGTAATGTCGCACTCCATCGCCAATCCCGCCCCGCCCGCCTTCTGCACTTCGCCAATCACCTCGCGCAGCTTTTCCAACCGTCGCCCCGCGACAGCCACGCTCGCGCCTTCCCGCGCAAACGCCAGCGCGATCGCTCGCCCAATCCCCGTTCCGCCACCTGTAATCAACGCCACCTTGCTCGAAAGTCGTGTCACGGATTTCCCCGTTCCCGCGTCTAATAAGGACGTCGCTCAGCCGGCCTCATGTCCCACGCGGTGCGCGCGACTCTAGCATTCAGCTACCTGTCCCGCAAGCCGCACTGGCAGGGAAATGTTGTATCTTAGCGGCTCTCATTGACGCGACGGAGACCCGAAAGCATACCCTATGCGTATAGGCATCACCTGCTACCCCACCTACGGCGGCTCCGGCGTCGTCGCCACGGAGCTCGGCATGGAACTCGCCGCCCGCGGCCACGACATTCATTTCATCAGCTACGCTCCGCCCATCCGCATGAACCCTAACGATCCGCGCATCCATTTCCATGAAGTTGAAGTCGTCTCCTACCCGCTCTTCGACCACCCGCCCTACACCCTGGCCCTCGCCACAAAAATGCTCGAAGTCTTCGAATCGGAATCCCTCGACCTGCTCCACGTCCACTATGCCATTCCTCATTCCGTCAGCGCCCTGCTCGCGCGCTCCATGGCCGCCCCGCGCCGTCTCCCGTTCGTCACCACTCTCCACGGCACCGACATCACCCTCGTCGGCAGCAACCGCAGCTATCTCCCCATCACCCGCTTTTCCATCGAGCAGAGCGATGGCGTCACCGCCATCTCCCGCTATCTCCTCAATCAAACCATCAAAGAGTTCGACATCAAGCGTCCCATGGAAGTCATCCCCAATTTCGTCAACTGCGATCTCTACAATCGCACCGCCGACAAAGGTCTCGCCGCTCAATGGGCACCCAACGGGGAACCCATTCTCATGCACCTCTCGAATTTCCGCCCCGTCAAGCGCCTCACCGACGCTGTGGAAATTTTCGCCCTCGTCCGAGCCAAAATGCCCGCCAAGTTAGTCCTCATCGGCGACGGCCCCGACCGCGGCGCCGCCGAATACCTCGTCCGCAAGAAAAAACTCCAGAAAGACGTTTTCTTCCTCGGCAAACAGGACGCCGTCTACGAAAAGCTAGCCGCCGCCGATCTCTTCCTTCTTCCTTCCCAGCTCGAATCCTTCGGCCTCGCCGCCCTAGAAGCCATGGCCTGCGAAGTCCCCATCATCGCCACCAATGTCGGCGGCGTCCCCGAAGTCGTTGAGCACGGCGTCGATGGCTTCTTAGTGGAACCCGGCGACGTGAAAGAAGCCGCCCGCTACGCCATCGAAATCCTCTCCCGCGCCGACCGCGGCCGCGAAATGGGCAAAATCGCCCGCCTCAACGCCAAGAAAAAATTCTGCGCCAGCGACGTCATCCCCGCCTACGAAACTTACTACAAGCGCGTCCTCGACGAATCCTAAGGGAGGGAGTGGTGGCTGCAGATGACTTGATCACTTGCGGGTGCGCGTCACTCGGGCACATTCAATCAAAAATAGGAAGGCCAAATCTGGCCTGAAAACTATTGTTCGCGGAGCAGGGTTGCCGGGTCGGCGTGCAGGACGCGTCTCACGGGACCGGCAACCGAAAGCGAGCCGGCGAGCACCGTAGTACATGCAACAGCGGCAAGCACAAATGGATCGTGCGCGGAGGCTTGGTAGACGATGGCTGAGAGCAGCCGGCTTGCGGCCACGCCGAGCAACATGCCGACAATTGAGCCGCTAGCAAGCAGGATCAGCATACGGCCGAGCGCTGCCGAGAGAATCTGCTTTGCCTGCGCACCGAGCGCGACACGAATACTCAGCTCGCGCAGCCGTTTGCTCACCGTATAGGAGGCGAGGCCGAAGGTGCCGGCGACCGAGAGCAGGAGCCCAAAAGCGCCAAAGATGCCGAGGGCAACGGTAGCTACCTGGATTGGAAAGAAGCTCAGTGCAAGCTGGTTGTTCCAGGGGCCCAATTCCCGGATAGGAACGGCGCTGTCAAGATCGCGGACGACTCCGCGAATGGCGGCTACCATATCGGCCGTGTCCCGCCGGGTCCGGACGATGAGAGCCGTGCTGGTGTTCGCTTTCTGCGAGATCGGGAAGAACGCCGCAGCTTCCGGATCTTCGCTGGTGGTAAAGTATTTTCCATCTGCCACGATGCCCACGATCTGGATCGACACACCGTCGCCGTTCTTGAAATAGCGTCCGACGGCGTGCTCGGAGCGGAAGAGCCGCCGGGCAAATTCCTGATTCACAACGGCAACAGGCGGAGTCTTCGCCGTGTCGGTAAAGCTGACATCGCGTCCCGCGAGCAACGGTGTTCCAGCGGCGGTCAAGTATCCAGGTGAGATGTCGTAGTAATAGGCATAAAATGCGCTGTTTGAGGGCCTGAAATCTACACTTTGTTGGGAGAAGACAGTAGAGACCAATGTGTCGCCGGAGAGGGGCGTGGAATTGGCGTAGCCTGCTGCTTCCACTCCTGGGATCCGCGAGACCCTCTCCAGTAACTGGCGTTGGAAATGATCGGCGGCATCGCCGGTATAGGCAGCCTGGCTCAGATCGAATTGCGTAAGCAAAGCATTTTTCGGATTGAAGCCGAGATCCATCGTCAATGCTTTGCCCAGGCCACGCAACGAGACAAAAGCAGCCGTGATGGTGACGCAGCAGAGCGCGATTTGTGCCGCCAACAGCACATCGCGAAGCGCCCAGCGGCGTCCCGCGGCGGATTGGCTTCCGGCGCTCTTAATAGCTTCATTTGGATCGGTCTTGAATATCTGGCGCAGTGGCATCAGCCCAAACAGAACGCCGGCGAGCACCGCGATAAGGAACGCTATCAGGATCAAGGAGGGCTGCGGCATCGCGAAGAGGAGGTTGAGCGGGTACCTGGTGGGTGGATGCCAGCCCGCCAGGCCGGTGAGGGCCATCCACGCTAAAGCGCAGGCACACGCGCCTCCGAGAATCGAAATCACAAAGGCCTCGACCAGGAGTTGGCGTAGGACGCGCCAGCGGCTCGATCCGATGGCCATGCGGATGGCAATCTCTCGCGCGCGGTCTGCCGTACGCGCTGCGAACAGGCTGCCGAGGTTGGCGCACGCAGCCAGCAGCACAATCCCGGCCAGCCCCATCACGCCAGCCAGAAAACCGCGCGCCGGCCCGCCCATAAAGTCGCCTATCAAGCCAGGACGAGCGAGCTTGAGTGCCAACCCCTCTTCCTCCTTCGGATACTGCCGGGCAACGCGGGCTGTAATGGTGTTCAATTCAGCCTGCACTTGGGGCATGGTGACCCCGTCCTTCATGCGCACGACCGAAAAAAGATTCCTATAGCTGCGCGACTCAAGCCAGTTGAAACCGTCCAGCGAAGCTTCATTTGCCATGGGAACGTAAATGTCGAGCTGGGCGATTTTTTCGGTCCCGCGGAAGCCTTGCGGCGTGACCCCGACAATCGTATAGGGGTGCTTGTTAATGCGGACTTTCGTTCCCACGACGTGGGGGTCTGCGCCAAAATCACTCTGCCATGCGGACCAGGAAATCACGGCAGCTTCCGAGCCGGGATGATCGTTATCGACGCGCTCCAGCAGACGCCCGAGGAATGGCTTGATACCGACGACCTCGAAGTATTGCCCGCTCACTTCGCATCCCCAGAGAGGCCGGGTGACGCCGTTGGCTTCCAAGCCAAAATCCTGAAACTCATAAACGGCCACAGCTGAAAACAGAGTATTGCTATCACGCACATCGCGCATTTCCGGATTCGAGACAAAGGGGCCACCATCTTTGGGCTGAAGCGTCATCACCCGGTCCGCATGAGGCACATCCAGTTGCCGCAGGACTAATGCTTGCAGCACGCCGAAAACAATGACATTGGCGGCGATGCCGAGTGCCAGGATCAGGACCGCGGTGAGGGCAAAGCCGGGAGAACGGTGCATCTGGCGCAGGGCAAATCGCAGGTCTTGTAATAGGGAATCGAGAAACGCGCCCGTCCGCGAATCGCGTACTTGCTCCTTGACTTGCTCGACTCCGCCAAGTTCGATGCGGGCGGCGCGTTGCGCTTCGTGCGGCGGCATGCCCGCGCGAATCTTTTCGGCGATCATCATTTCGAGGTGGGAACGAACCTCCTGGTCGAGGTCGACGTCCACACGACGGGATAAAAAGAGATTGCGCAGGAAACTTCGGGCTTTCACAAGGAGCGGCATGCTAACCTCCCTACGATGCTTCCAATGCTTGAGCGATAGCCCAAGTAATGCGGCCCCATCGCTCGGTTTCGGCTTCGAGCTGCTTCCGGCCGGGCTTGGTCAAACGGTAGTATTTGGCGCGGCGGTTGTTCTCGGACTCTCCCCAAAAAGAGGAAATCCAGCCCTCTTCTTCCATGCGGTGGAGGGCGGGAAAGAGCGAGCCTGGCTTAACAACGAAAGTGCCGCCCGTGATCTGCTGGATTCTGCGCGAGATTCCTAATCCGTGCATCTCGCCGGCGATAAGCGATTTCAAGATCAGCAGGTCCAAAGTCCCTTGCAAAAGGCTTGTCGGTTCAGGGCTCAATTGATGCCTCCTATCGGCTTTCTATAGGGATGATACTGATCTACGTATAGAATGTCAATAGGAAACGAGCATGCCAGTCGACGATAAGGCGCGCAATCGGAAGTCGACCTGCCACCCGCCGGGAGGGCACCCTTGACATCCGCCATCCACTCAGGCATAAACATTACAGCTGCGGTTGCGGCGACACGTGGCGATTTAGGGCAACTTGCTCCACGTAAAAAACTGCTAAAGAGCTTTTCGAGTTTCCCAGAAGATTTTCTGAGACCCTCCGAGCACTTTGGCACGGAGGGTTTCTCGTTTCTCTCCTCCCTGCTGCCCTAATCGAATTTCACGTACTGGACGGCTGTCATCCTGAGCGATGCGACTGACCTGTCCCGGGCCTTGTCGGGAAGGTTCAGGCCACGCCGGAAAGGATCTCATCCGGCCTATCGCCGCGAAGTAGCGATTTGACTGTTCCGTGCCGCCGCTGCCAGCGGTTTTCTCGGAACGCTGAAGACTGAGCACTGAAAACACTGAGGAATTTGCATTATGTCGACTAACACGCTCTACGAACTCCGGTGTCGCGAATGCGGCAAAACCTGGGGCAACATCCCCCGCTCGTTCTGCGAAGACTGCTTCTCGCCCCTCGAAGTGGCCTACGATTACGATGCCCTGAAGAAAACCATCCGCCGCGAAAACCTTGCCGCCCGCGACTTCAACATGTGGCGCTATGCGGAGCTTCTTCCCCTTCCCGAGGGCTACACCGGTCCAAACGCCGTCGGCGGCACACCGTTGGTCACCTCGCGCAAGCTGGCCGCAAAATGGGGCCTGAAGAATCTCTACTTCAAGAATGATGCCGTGTGCTTCCCTTCTCTCTCCTTTAAGGATCGGGTCGTCGCCACAGCTCTCTCCGCCGCGCGCCGATTCCATTTCACGACCGTCGGCTGCTCATCGACCGGCAATCTCGCCAATGCCGTTGCCGCACAAGCCGCGCAGGAGGGCTTCGACGCTTGCGTCTTCATTCCCGCGGACCTCGAGCCTGCCAAAGTGCTGAACACCGCGGTCTATGGCGCGCGCATCGTGCGCATCAACGGTAACTACGATCACGTGAATCGCCTGTGCGCTCAAATCGCCGACCGCTTCCAATGGGGCCTCGTCAACGTGAATCTGCGCCCGTATTATTCGGAAGGCTCGAAAACGCACGGCTACGAAATCGCCGAGCAGCTCGGATGGACGCTCCCCGACAACGTGGTCGTCCCCATGGCCGGCGGCTCGCTCATTACCAAAATCGCCAAAGCCTTCCGCGAACTGGTGACCCTCGGATGGGTCGAGCCAAAACCGGTAAAATTCTTCGGCGCGCAGGCCACCGGCTGCTCGCCGATTTCCGATGGCGTGAAGCGCAACCTGGCTCGCTTCGAGCCGCAAAAACCAAACACCATCGCGCGCTCGCTGGCCATCGGCAATCCAGCCGACGGCCCCTTTGCCATAAAACAGATTCGCGACTCCGGCGGCTGGGCGGAAGACATCTCCGATCCCGAAATTGTCGCCGCCATCAAGCTGCTCGCCGAAACCGAAGGAATCTTCACGGAGACCGCCGGCGGCGTGACCGCCGGCGTAACGCAAAAACTCATCGCGCAGGGCCGCATCCAGCCGGAGGAAACCACCGTCGTCTGCATCACCGGCAACGGCCTCAAGACCACCGACGCCATCGCCGCCGAATTCCCGGTCACCGAAGCCATCGCGCCGCGCCTCGAAGCCTTCGAGGCCTACCTCGATGCGCAACTCGGCGCCCCCGCGGCAGCCGCGAAGGTGTAGGGGCGGGGATTGCCCCGACCGTCGCGCCTCATTTCGAGGCAGACTTCATTTGTTGAGGCGAGTGCGACGAATTCAATAATCTTGAAACTGAAAGAGGAGAACGACCAATGTCCGTGACCATCGAAATCCCCACCGCCTTCCGCCGCTTCACCAACGGCGCCCCAAGAGTGGACTGTAGCGCCGCCACCATCGCCGAAGCCCTCAACGAGCTCACCTCGCGCTTCCCCGATCTCGGCCGCCACGTCCGCGACGATCAGGGCCAGATCCGCCAGTTCCTCAACGTCTATCTCAACGAAGAAGACATCCGCTTCCTCGGCGGCGAATCCTGCACGCTTAAAGAAGGTGATCGCGTCCTCCTGGTGCCTTCCATCGCCGGCGGCTGCGAACCACATCCATCGCCGGAGCATGCCGGGCGCGGAGAGCACCGCAACATTTCGTGCACCGTGGTGTTCTACAAGTATGAGACCTCGGCTTCTCATTTACGCGCTCGCTTCCCTGCTGCTTCTGGCGTTTCATGCGCCTGTGCGAGCGGTTGCTTCCCTCTTTTCTGACTGGCGCGAACTCTAATTCCGCGAGCGAAGTTGCTACGCCTAAGCGCGTCCTGCATTCGCCATCTCCGCGCTCGCCAGATTCAATTTAGCCCGCAGTGACGAAATGCAGTTTGTTTGAATTCTCTCGGGATGGTCTAAAGCAAACGTAGCTGCTTATTCTCAAGTTCGAGAAGCTTCTTCTTCGTTGAGAGACCACCGCCGAAACCCGTGAGGCTGCCATCGCTGCCGATGACGCGATGGCACGGCACAATGATGGGAATGGGATTGCTCCCGTTCGCCAAACCCACGGCGCGCACGGCTTTGGGATTGCCGGTGCGCTCAGCGAGTTGCGCGTACGAAACAGTTTGTCCGTAGGGAATGGCGCGCAGAGCATTCCACACGCGAAGTTGAAATTCCGTTCCTTCCAACGCCAGCGGCAGATCGAACTCTTGCAATTCGCCGCGGAAGTACGCTTGCATTTGGCGGATAACTTCGGCAAACGGCTCTTTGTCCAACTTCCAGTCCGCCCCGGGAGGCGCTGAACGCCTGCTGCTTTCGAAACTCACCCGGCGCAGAGCGTTCGATTCGCCCGCAAGAAGCAACAGCCCTACGGGACTTTCGAATGTTGTGTAAAACACAGCGTTCACTTTCCCCTCTAGCAAGGCCCATCTCCCGGCGCCTCTCCATTCATCACTCTTATTCCCCCGATGCGTCGGCACCAGCGGCCGCCACGGCATAAGGACTCGCCGCGCGATATCTCTTCTCGAACTCTTCCCGCGTGCATATCGTTTTCACGTCCGTGACGCGATCCACCGCCAGAATCCCATCCAGGTGGTCGATTTCATGCTGCAGGAGTTCCGAGAGATTCCGCTCTTCACCCGCATGGGCTTCATGCCACTCCTCGCGCAAATCCTGATACCTCACCGTGATTTCGCGATGGCGTTCCACCTGCATAAAAATCGAAAGAAAACTCAAGCACGCATCCCAAACGATAATCTTTTCTTCGCTGCGCCGGATAATTTCCGGATTCACGAGCGGCCAAGCCGGTTCTCCGGGCAGCCTCAGAAAAATCATTCGCACATTCGCGCCAATTTGCGGCGCGGCAATCCCGCGCCCGTATCCTGTGGTCTTTCTCCAATGCGCGAGCGTGTCAGACAGATCCTCCACCAGCGCGCAAATCTCCGGCGCTGCCGGATCGCTAACGCTCGTCGCGACCTCGCGCAGTCCCGGATCACCCAGTTGCAAAATCGTTCGAATGGCCACGTCCGTGTTTCTCCCCGTCGTGTGTGTCCCCGCGTTGCATCATCTCACGGTCTCCCAATGCCCCGATTCCCCTGCCCGGAACACCGCCTCAATCACCGCCATATTTGCAATGGCATCCTCCAGAGGCACTGGAACCTCGCTGCCCTCTCGAATAGCCTGCGAAAACGCATCGCCCTGCACGGTATATTGATCGCAAACCGGAATCGTTTCTATCCGTATTCCCCCGCCAAACACATCGCGCCCATCATCGATAAAAATGCGCGTAGGCCTGTCGTTTGGCGCATTAAAGGGAATTTCCATTTCGATTCGCCCCGCCGTCCCCAGGAATTGCATGCGCTGGTAATGCACAAGCTGCGTGCTGCAAGTGAACACCGATTGCCCCGAAGGAAACTCCAGGATCACCGACGCCAGCCGGTCCGTCTTAAAATCCGGGTCGAACTCGATCACCGACGCGACGCTTGCCGGTTCCTGGCCAAAAATAAACCGCGATGTGGTAATCGGGTAGCACCCGATATCCATCATCCCGCCCCCGCCCCACTCCGCAATATTCCGCACGTTCTGCGGATCGCGATTGAAGTAGCTGAACGCTCCCACAATCGCTCGCAGCTCTCCGATCACCCCTTTGCGAATCAGCTCGCGCGTCCTCAGCCATTGCGGATGCGTCTTCACCATGAACGCTTCGCCGATTTTAACGCCACTGCGGTCACGCACGCGCAGCAACATTCGTGCCTCTGCGACGCTCAGGCTCAATGGCTTCTCGCACAACACATGTTTCCCTGCTTCGGCAGCCTTGATCGACCACGGCACGTGCAAATGGTTCGGCAGCGGATTGTAGATAGCTTCGATTTCCGGATCGGCCAGCAAATCTTCATAGGAGCCGTAAGCTTTAGCTATCCCCAAAGACTTTGCCGCTTTCTCTGCTTTTCGCCCCTCGCGGGAGGCGATCGCGGCAATTTCAGTCCACTCGCCCTTCTGCATGCCCGGGATGACTTTTTTCAGGGCGATGCCTGCGACCCCCAGCACCCCCCATTTCACTTTGCCCTGATTCACGGCGCCCCCCTGAGATTCTTCAACGCTCACTTTTATCACGCAACTTCTTTTTCATCTATCTCCGCCGCCTCCAGTACTTGCCATGACCGGCAGCGGCCTTGCCGGAGGCGGCTAGGAGAAAAATTCCTGCACCGTCTTGCGCGTTTGCAGCATCTAACTGAACCTCGGACGGGCCTGGTAAGGCCGCTTACTCGCTCGCGATCAAGTGGCGAATCGAAAGCGGAGCGCCAGCGCAGTCGCCGTCAAGCCAGCTCCTATGTTCCTCAATTCAAAGGAGGAAATCGGATGGAAAGCTCCGCTGCAAAACAGCAACCTATGGCAGGAGGTAGTATGACCACTGCCGAACAATCCTATTTGCGCACCGAACTGGAGCAGCGCCGCGAGCGCCTTCACGAGGCTTTGCATTCGCCCGCCGCCGATGCTTCTCTTTCTCAATTGCTGACGGCTGTGGACACCGCGCTGAGCCGTATCAATCAAGGAACATTCGGGCTCTGCGAGACGTGCCATGACACCATCGAAGCGGAGCGCTTGCTGGCCGATCCGTTGGTGCGGTTCTGTCTCGACCATCTTACGAGCGCCGAACAGCGCGCCTTGGAAAGCGATCTTTCCCTGGCCGCGCGTATTCAGCGGGCTCTCTTGCCCAAGCCCGGCCTGGCGCCAACTGGCTGGGACGCGCGCTACCACTATCAACCTGCCGGAATGGTGAGCGGCGATTACTGCGATCTTTTCGAAACGGGCGGCGGCCTGCTCTTTATGCTGGGGGATGTTTCCGGCAAGGGTGTTGCCGCGTCAATGCTCATGAGCCACCTTCATGCAACGTTCCGCAGTCTCGCCGAAGCCGGGCTCCCGCTCGATCGCATGGTGGAAGACGCCAGCCGCATTTTCTGCGAGAGCACTCTGGCGGGACAATTCGCAACTCTCGTCGTGGGACGAGCTGCCCGCGATGGTTCGGTGGAGTTTGTCAATGCGGGCCACCTTCCCGTACTTCACATCCATCGTGACGGAGCTACGCCAATGGATTCCACGGGAGTGCCTCTGGGAATGTTCGGTAACACCCGCTTCCCTATTCATCGACTCGCACTTGCCCAGGGTGACACCCTGTTCCTGTATAGCGACGGTTTGACGGAAGCACGGAATCGCGCAGGTGCAGAGTATGGTCTCCACCGTATTCGCGCGCTGGCGGCGCGGCATACGGGGATAGCGCCTGCGGGGCTAATCTCTGGATGTCTCGAGGACCTGCTGAGTTTCCGGGAGGGTCTGAAGCAAGCGGACGATTTAACGCTTCTTGCCGTTCGGCGTGCGGAGTAGGCGGGAATTTCCTTTTTGCCTCCGAAAACGGCGTTGGATGGCGCGGAGATGAACTGCTAGGACAAGATACGACCTGCCTGCGCCCTCAAGTGCTTTTCAGCGTTTCCGCGGAGTCACTCCATTTGCACACGCTTGCAGGAGTGCTAGAATTCGATTGGAAACGTGATGACACCTAAAACCCTCTATCAAAAAATCTGGGACTCCCACGTCGTTCGCGAAGAGCCCGGCCAGCCCTCCATCATCTACATTGACCGCCACCTCGTCCACGAAGGCACCTCGCCCCAGGCTTTC
>Ga0307479_10004796_pt1 | contig 12435 bp, 22 predicted proteins | sample atmos_gasesECM4C_FD_203743 | JGI IMG/M metagenome (GOLD analysis project Ga0307479, IMG submission 203743) | Hardwood forest soil microbial communities from Morgan-Monroe State Forest, Indiana, United States - atmos_gasesECM4C_515 | ecosystem: Environmental > Terrestrial > Soil > Temperate...
CATACGCATAACCGGGTTCAAGTTTAACAATCTGCTTTCCTCACAGGCAATTCTGAAGTAATGCCTCTCGATTTGCCCGATAAACGCGCCAGCAGTGACCAACCAATCGCTGGAGGGAAGCCGGCTTCCCATTTACTAATCCGTGGCTCTGGTCTCGATTACTTCCGTGTGGCCGACCATCCGGGAGTTGATCGGTTCGGTCAATACTACCGCGTTCCACAAGAACGATATCTGATTGATGGTGTTCGCCGAACCATCGTCCGGTCAAAGTGCGGTTTCAAGGAAAAGCAAATTAGGGTGCTCAGAAACGCCTCACCAATAGCACACTCTGATCATCCATTTGCTTTCCGAACTTCCTGGCCTCCGCGAGCAGCATTTCGCAGAGAACCTTCAGCGACTCTTCGGAATGCTTCGTCACCTGTTGTTTGACTCTTTCGAGCCCGTACTGTTCCTCGTTCTCATTTGCGGCTTCGGTCAGCCCGTCCGTCAAGAGCACCGCGATATCACCGCTTGAGAATTCCACGTGAGAACTCGCGAACTTCTGCTCTTTGAAGATTCCAATGGGTGGATTGGGAGTGGAAAGTTCGCAGACCGACCCAGTGGCGCTGCGTAAATGGAGAATGGGCAGGTGACCTGCAGTCGCGAAATGGAGATCATTCGACTTCCCAAGCGACACGAAGGCCAGCGTCACAAACATCTCCGCCGCTATCAATTCGAAAATGACGCGGTTCAAATCTTCGAGGAGCACCTGCGGTTCGGATGAAGTGGCGAGCCTCATGCGCACGGCGCTCTTGACCATGGCCATCAATACGCCGGACGGCACGCCGTGGCCGGAGACATCTGCCAGATAAGCAATCCATTTGTTCCCGTCTTGGACCAGATCAACCAGGTCGCCACCCATTTCCCCGCTGGGAGCTGACACCCCATAGAATTCGTCGCGTGAGGTGTGCCGAACGATCGGGGGTACCAGGCCGCGGTGTATCTGTTCGGCAAGCTCAATTTCCGTCTGGACCCGAAAATAGCGCAGACCTTGCTTTCTGACGAATCGAACGAAGAAAACATACCCGAGTAAGATGGCAAAGAGGCACCCGATTACATCAACCCCAGCTGCGGTGCTAGCAACCTGGGCCCAGTCCACGGCGAGCGATCCCAGATGAGGGGTAAGTACGAGAGCAAAGACCAAATGCAATGCTACAAGGACCGGTAGAAGCTTAGGGGCCCGCATGAAGCAAAAGCCGTAGGCAACACCGATCGCTCCACCCATGAAAACCAAGAAAACGATGTGTGCGATCCGGCCGGGCCTCGGATTGGCCAAGTCCAGCAAGAATCCGACCCCGGAAAACGTGAAAAAGACGGCGTACAAGAATTGAAACCGTGCTTCCCACGGCATTCTGTCCCAAATTCTTCCCGAGCTTGCAAAATAAGTGAGGCGCATGCTCAGCGCATAATAGTAGAACAAGTGTCTCAACAGAAGGCCGAATGAGTCGCGTGGCCTTCTCACTGGGATTCTCTTCTATGGAACCCAAAAGACGCGCGCTGCGACCCATCGCGTCCTACGTTCGTCATGGCGATGCACGCAGGCTTCCTGTGAATCCAGATGAAAACTGTGTCAGAAAAAGGCTGGTTGAATTTCATAAAGGGTAATCACGGATTTCTTGATGGGAATTCCCCTCCCACAAATAATGATTAAACTGGCTAATTCGGAAATGGTTCCTGCGGATTCTCCACACCACTTCTCAAAAGTCGTTCAGGGTTGACCAGGTGAAGTACAGAGCCATTGCTCATTCAGCCCGATTGACGGGCCATCCGGAAGTAATCAGCTCGTCGGTCGGATTAGTACCGAGAAACGCGCATGTGGTCATTAATCGGTGAACTCCCGGACTGCCGGGTAGTTTGGCGCGCGCCACCAAGTGATGCGCCGCATCGTGCTGTAACACTCGCAAGTAACTCCTCAAAGCGAAAAGGTAGGATTGTGCCAGTTCCTTGTTTAGCTCTGGACTGGGCCGTGGGAACCGGCGACCTTGTGGGTTGCAATCTTTTGCGTCATAGAGAGCAGGAGTTTTCTATCCCGCTCCGCTGTCTTCGCCAAAAGACGACGCAACTTTGTCAGAAAGCGAGCATCTTTGCCCGTCGCGCCCCATGCAATGTCCGCCGCGGTCTTTCTCTTGGGGAGGTTGGGAAGCTCGGGAGGCTTGTCGCCGTCACAAAACAGTTGGTAGATGGGCACCTCTAAAGCACGCGCGAATTTCTCAATGGTCTCAACGGCTGGAACCGTATGGCCGTTCTCAACCCGCGAGACGTAGCAGCGGGCAAGCCTGTTCGTTTTTCAATGTCCCCTTGCGAGAGCTTCTTTTCTTCACGTAGGGACCGCAAGCGATCGCTAATTAGCACCTTCGCCCTCCTTGCTTCTAGGAGCTTTCAGTTGTCGGGGACTCTAGACGCTAACATAGCCCTTCAGCAAAACGAAATGTCATTTTAAGCCTCTGGTTACAGGGTCGGAGGTCTCGTTCGGACCTTCGGTATGCTTAATCCATATCTTTTATTTCTACTTCGCATTTGAGAGGAGGAAGTCCATGTTTGGAGAGATGAACGTAGTCCCAGTGGTTGATCTTCGGAACACACCAGACGAGGTTGGCAGATGCTCGGATGGAGCGGTGAAGAGACTGCTAGATGTGACTGAGCACCCCAAGATCGAAAGATGGATCCAGTTCCCGAAGGCCCTGTTCGTGTTCCTTGTCGTTCCCGAGGACCCCGAGTCTGGCGCCTTCTACGTCTACGACCGCCGCGCGATGATTTGGTTCTGGTTGGATTTTGACGACGAGAAATTCGGAGGCTATACGGTCAGCGATTTCGACAGGCTGGTGCGGGAGTGCCGATTCCTAGACATCGTGGAGCGGCCGCATATACTTGCGGGCAAGAATCGATGGATCGTTGAGCCAGGTCTTCGACCGCAGCAAAGCGGTGGGGTTGCGGAACCAGTAACGAATAAGCCCGCCTAACGGGAAACGACCTTAATCCGCGCTGTTTCATCGACAGTAATACCAAATCGGAGCAAAGACTTAGGGCCTAATCCCACTTATTTGACAAAGACTGGGTACCGGTTTAGGTAGAGCGCGAGCTTTGTCAGGAACTGCTTGGGAAGGAGGATGCGTGGAGACCACCGTTAAGGCGAGTCCGCAGGTCGTAAGGGACTACAGTCGTCTTTTCGTAAACCGCGGAGCCTATACGCTTCAATCCCTCCGGCCCAGTCCTGAGAGCGGGCGCCATTACTACTTTCGACCGAAGGCAAAGGGGAAAGGCGATGAATTGAGCCTGACCGCAGCCACAATCCGCCGTCACCTGGAAGGCGTGGTCACCATCGGGCTCTACGCGATTAACCCTGCAACACAACGATCGAAGTGGGTCGCGATTGATGCCGATTATGCCGGGGCAATGGAAGACCTGCTCAAGCTGCAATACTTCCTCCGCGAGGACAGGGTGGAGGCCGCCTTGGAGATGAGCAAGCGCGGTGGGCATCTCTGGATTTTCATGGAGAAGCCCGTCTTAGCTCGCGAATGCCGAATATACATCTACAACTTAGCGTTGAAACTCGGAGTGCGAATCAAAGGCGTTGGGTTGGCGGAAGGCATTGAAGTCTTCCCGAAGCACGATGAGCTGCGAAAGGGAGAATTTGGAAACGCCATTCGTGGACCGCTTGGGATTCATCGCGGCGCAAACCGACGATTTTGGTTCTACGGAGCGGACTACCATCTGGAGAAACAGATCTCGTATCTGAACCGCCTTCGCAAAGTGAGCGAGGAACAGATACGGACGTTCATCGCCGGCCAGACCATGCCACCTGAGTTTGATCGAAAGCGCCCCTCGGCAGATCAGTCTGCTACCTTCGTTCACGCCTCCGGTCGCGAGTTTCGAATCCTCGATCATGTAGGAAAGGTTCGCAAGGTTGGCAGGAACTACGTTGCGCAGTGTCCGTCCTGCGCCGAAGCCGGTCAGGATCGAAGCGGCGACAACCTAGCGATCTCCATCGAAGACCCGCGAAAATATCTCTGTTGGGCAGGTTGTGGCAAAGAAATGATTCGCCGGGCACTGGGTTGTCCCATCCCCGTTCGGCAATCCGCATGAGGAGGTGGCACATGCCTGACAAACAAGATTTCTTGGCGCGTCGCGGGCTCACCCTGTCGAGGCGAGTGCTACGACGCTTGAGTGAGGTAGGCATTTTTGCGCAATCCCACGTGAGCCTCGAACACCAGCATCTAGCGAACCGGTATGTGGTACGAGGGATCGAATCAGGCGGTGCAGTGAAGGACCTAGGCCGGTACGTTACGTTCTGTGGGCAGGAGGGGGAGGCATTGCCGTATCTCCATCCCATCGATGCCATCGGAGTGAACGGAGTTCACGCAGTGGTGGTAGCTGCAATCCTTGTGCGAATCGAGTTATTTCGAACCGGCCGAACCTGCCAATTACTCATTACGAAGCATGAACCTGGAACGGTCGAAGATGGCAGACGCCCTCCACTGGAGAACAGAATTCTCTTTCGCGGGGTGAATGGGATCGTTGACCTGGAGCTGTTGCGTGCAGACGCCGATTTGGCGGGACGGTCGGTCATGCCCGAATTCTGCTCACGCGCCGGCGAGCCGCTTGGAATCCCCCCGGTATTTGTCGCAGCCGTTGCGGCGGCAACGAAGGCTGTGTGTTGTGTCGAATGCTCGCATTCGCACTACCTTGTCACTCCTGTCGGCGTCGTCAGGGCCGCTAACACGAGGTGACTAGGCTCGAAGGTACATACAAACGCAGGTTGGAAGGCCGGTCGGTACTCTCGAATTCGTCCGCCCTTCAAGAGACCTGTTATCAATAGGTTGCAGGAGTCGCAGTCGAAGCCGAGGGAAAATGGTATAATACTGGATATTTCAAGGTAGAAGGGTATATTTGAATGGCCATAAACATCAAAAATGAAGAAGCCCAGAAGCTCGCACAAGAGTTGGCTAGACTGACTGGGGAAAGCATGACCGCTGCTATCACCGAGGCCGTGCGCGAGCGCCTGGACCGCGTACGTGGCGAGCGCGGCAATGGACTCGCGGACCGCTTGCTGAAGATCGGCAAGGATTGTGCTACCCACCTTAAAGAACCGTTCCGATCCATCGATCACGGGGAACTCTTGTACGATGAGAAGGGGCTGCCGCGATGATTATCGATACGTCTGCTATAGTCGCAATCCTTCGCGACGAACCCGAAGCGCTCGCATGCGCGAAGGCGATCGCCAGCACGGGCAGCCGCAGAGTTTCGGCAGTCAATTATGTCGAGGCGGCTGTCGTTATCGATGGAAGCCGAAGTCCTGTTGCCAGCCGACGCTTTGACGACTTGTTCCGAGAAGCGCAGCTCGTTGTGGAGTCCGTCACCGAAGCCCAGGCGCGCATAGCGCGCGACGCATACCGCGACTTCGGAAAGGGCACCGGACACAGAGCGCGCTTAAATTTCGGTGACTGCTTCGCCTACGCCTTGGCTAAGGAGATGGGTGAGGCGATTCTGTTTAAGGGCGATGACTTTAACCACACGGACCTCACGCCTGCTCTGTAGGGAAGTCTTCGCGCTTGAGAGATATGCGGCTTCGCATAATAAGTAGTCAACTATGCGAGGATTTGACTCCCTATTGGAGATAGCATGACAAAGCCACCGGCAAACGTCCTCGAGTTGCCGCTGCACATACGCGGCGAAATGGCGCTCAAGGCTGCTGTTGAGAAAGTGATTGTGGAACACGCTCGCCAAGGCCTTCCAATCTACATATGGCACGATGGCAAAGTAGTGGAGGTTCCTGTCGATGAGTTACGAGCAGAATCGGCTCGCTTGCAGTCGGAATCAACGTGAGAAGGCCGCTCTGATATGTTTATGAATCTTTGCCCGCCGTTCCGGGGTCAACCCAGGGAACAAGTCCTGTAACGAGTCTCCTTTAGCCGCGCTGCGCGTGCAATCTTTGTTAGGTTCCCTGTGCCTCTCGGCCAGCCCAGCCCATAGCCAGAAAATCTAGCGCGTTTTCCTTTAGCGCTCACGGCGTCCTTGGCCAGTCGTCTTGCGACTTTCATGACGAGATCCGAGATCCGCGTTTGAGCATTGCTGCACTTCGTGGGCCTCTGGATTGAACTGTTGAATTGAAAGGAAAATGACATACATGGAGCAGTCTCACCTCTTGGCCCACTGCGGCAGTTCGAAAATCACCCGAGAAGAATTGAAGGTGATCCCGACGCCTCCAGCGAGCCCAACCCATCAACCACTTCCGCACTTCGAGATTGTCGGGGCATTGGTCGAAACGCTGAGCTTCCGGCAGATCTCTGTGGTGCGGGAGGAATACGCGGTCTCGGGCGACGGCATGAAAATGTTCGGTGTCCTCGACCTTGAAACCACCTTCGACGGATGCCGATTCTCAGTCGGCATCCGGAACTCCAATGACAAGTCCATGCGGCTCGCCCTCACCGTAGGTTACCGTGTATTGGTGTGCGACAACATGGCGTTCCATGGTGACTTCACGCCCGTGCTCGCCAAGCACACCAGGCACCTGAGCCTCGTGGACATCCTCTCGGTTGGGGTGGACCGCATGCAACGGAACTTCGAGCCGATGAAGAAACAAGTCGAGGCTTGGAAAGGAACCCGCCTTCGGGACGAGACCTCGAAGCTGGTCATCTACCGGGCCTTTGTGGAGGGCGAGTTAGACGTTCCCAAGCACCTAGCCCGCCGTGTTCACGATTTGTACTTCAATCCGCAGATCGAGGAGTTCGCCCCACGGACGACTTGGAGTCTCTCCAATGCGTTCACGAGCGCGTTCAAGGGACTCGATCCGATTCCACAGTTCAGGGCTACTGCGAAGCTCGCATCTTTTATCGAGTCAGCAGCCGCAGTGGCGAACTAATCGCGACCTCGCAGTACAACGGGCCGTGTGTCGCGCGCGAGACACGGCCTCCATTCCGTCCAATGCCAATCGTGGCAGGATGTCATCAGGCCGAGTGGAATCAGGGCTAGTTCCACAATTGAGCGCGACTGGAACTCCGAAAAAAAACCATGAATTCGACGGTCGCGGTGGGCAACGCTCACTAGGTTGGTGCTTTCGGCGACTAGTTCGGATATCCTCAAGAAGGCCCTCGTTACGATGGCACTCACTGACTAGGGCTCGGCGGAGTTTGTCGGATCAGTTCGAGAATGAGAGAAACTAAGATGGAAAAATTCGACAGAATCACTATTGACGTTGCTCGGATGAATGGCGAGCCATGCATACGCGACCTCCGTCTTACCGTCCGCCGAGTGCTTGAGGCGCTAGCCATCTATCCCGACCGTGCCGAACTCAAGCAGGAATACCCGGAACTTGAGGACGAAGACATTCGGCAGGCGCTGGCGTTCGCCGCTGCCTTGGTTGACGATAAGGTCTTGCCGCTACCACACGTCCGATGAGATTGCTCCTCGATCAGGCCTCCCACGTTCAACTGTCCTTCATCTCAAAAACGCCGATATCGAAGCGGCCCATGTGGGAGAGAGAGGTCTAGCCACAGCAAGCGATTCGAAAATTCTCGACTTCGGCCGTCAGGAAGGCAGGATTCTGGTTACCTTGGATGCCGATTTTCACGCGTTGTTGGCGCTGTCTGGAGCAACAGGGCCATCCGTAATTCGTATTCGGATCGAAGGTCTGCGGGCAGAAGGCCTCGCTACGTTGCTGGTTGATGTGCCGAAGGTTTGCAGGGACGACCTGATGAAAGGGGCTGTAGTCTCAGTGACTGAGAGCGGAGTTAGGATCAGAAAGCTGCCACTGCTCCGCTGAGCAACTTACCAGCAAAATTGCGCCACTCGCCCTGTTTTAGCCCATAAGACCGACCGAGTCACCCGCGGAGAATCAACTGTTTCCGTTTCCCGCATTACCCGGATTTCGCCCGTCGCTCTGGCATCACCCCGCGAAACAGCCTACAGCAACTTTCAGCTTGGCCATGCTGGGAAGACAACCGCGAGAAACTGGCGGAGGCTCGCATCCACGCAATGACCGCGGCCGACCTTAACCGCTTCACGGTGACTTGCGCACTCGTGCCGGACCTCTATTGCCCAGGCTACAGTTCGGCGGAGACGCTATCCAAGGAAGCGAATCTCATGCGCACGGCTGTCCGCTTCAAAGTGGATGCATCTAAAGTCACTACCCAGGTCGCCGCGGCTCTGTCGGCTAAGAGGAGTGCTACTAGACGCAAGGCGCGCCTCGCCTCGAGCAGGGGCACGCATCAGACGGCCAAAGCCCGGTAAGGTGACGCTCAAACCTCCCTGGTCTGTTCCCCGAAAATGTTAGTCAGAAATCATGCGATTGGCGAAAAAACTTCCTCTGGCTCGCTGGCTGGCTTCGTCCGATTGAATCCATTGGCTTTGGATTACCGACGACTCACTTCAAGGACGCCCTGGGCAGGTTGAGGAGGGCTCCTTGTAACTGCACCGATGGAGCTGAGGCTGTAACGTTGATGCGGACAGAATTGTGGGACAAGTCTGACCGGCAGTTTCTGCACCGCGGCAAATTCGACCAACGTCCCAAGGTGAAAGTTGCATGGTGTCCTATGCCTGGAACAAATGGAACAGCCAATGAAGGCATTGTCATCCCACACCGCTTACTGACCTTACCCGAAGCCGCACACTATCTTGGCTGCACGATTTGGTCCGTCCGGGAACTCATCTGGAAGGGCCAGCTTCCCTACACTCGATTTGGCAAACGGTTCCAGGTGGATCGGCAAGATCTGGATGAATTGGTTGATCGAGAGAAAAGGTGCGAAGGGACGGGCCCTGCCACGCGACGGGTTATGCAGCGCGCAAGTGAGGTGGCTAATGGTTCGCAGGCAGACGTGGCACAAACCCGGAGCTTGAATGAGGAGTGTGAAGATGATACAGGCGGGCGCAAAGGCAAAAAGCAGCACGCCAAAGCCGGACTCTGAGAACTCAACAGTAATCGAGAGTGAGGATCGGATTGGTGCTAAGCGCAGGGTCTTTGGTACAGGCGGCATCTTTGAAAAGAATGGGAGCAGATTTCTTTACATAAGCTACCGCGACGGGAACGGTAAACTTTGCCAGGAAAGTACGAAGTCTGAATCGCGCATGGTCGCCGAAAGGCTTCTCCGCGATCGGCTAGGCAAGGTGGAACAAGGACTCCCAGTCGCAGAAATGAAGAAGTTGAAGTACGAAGACATCCGCCAGACCCTCATCATGGATTACCGAGCGCGTGGCGTCAAAATGCTGGAAGAAGACACGGATGGCAATCCCTACGTTTGGGGCTTTGAACATCTCGATCCGTTCTTCAAGAACCGCTTGGTCAGGACAATCACCACGGACTTGCTCTATCAGTTTGTTGAGAAGCGCCAGAAAGAAGGGGCGAAGAACGCGACGATAAACCGGAATCTCAGCCTGTTGAGAAGGATGATGAATCTGGCGCGGAGAGAGGGTAAGTCAGTGCAGTTTCCTTATTTTCCGATGCTCAAAGAGAACAACGTCCGAAAAGGATTTTTGACTCCGGCGCAATTCACCAAACTGCGTGACGCGATGCCGGAACATCTACGTCCGTTAATGACCTTTCTGTACTTCACCGGCTGCAGAATTGGGGCGGCGCTAGCCATCACGTGGTCCCAAATAGAGCCCGAAAACGGGAGATTCCAGCTTCGTATCGAGGGGAACCAAACGAAGAATGAGGAGCCTCTCCTTCTTCCCCTGCCACTTGAGCTCAACGAGGTTCTCGAGAAAATGCCGCACGAAGGAAGGTTGTTTGATGCGAGAAACCTGCGGAAGTCTTTTCAAGCTGCGTGCGTTAAGGTAGGATTGGGAGTGAAGAGTGGTCCCGAGGATTGGCAGTATAAGGGGCTACTCATTCATGACCTTCGCCGAAGCGGCGTCAGGAATCTCATCCGGTCCGGAGTTCCACGGAGGATAGCGATGAAGATTTCGGGACATCTGACGGAATCCACTTTCGAAAGGTACAACATTGTGGACTCGACGGACTTGCACGAGGCCATGGCGAAGGTTGAAAAGCATTTTGGTAAAATTGATGGCAAATTGATGGCAGTCGATGGAAAACGGGCTCCTACAGATCAGTAAGTCTTTTGTTATCAATAAGGGCCGAGGTAGCTCAGTGGTAGAGCAGCCGATTCGTAAATCCCCATTCGTTCACCGTCTAAGAGTATCCCTACATTGTAGATGATGGGAATGAGTCTGACTCGTTCGGGCTAAGTCTGCAGGTGAGTTTGCACCTGAAAATGCACCACTCTTTTTTGGGATGACCTATGGACCGCGAAGAGGTTGAAAAACTCTCTCTCGACAAATCAGAAAAACAACCGCTGAGAATCCCGGTCAGAGGCCTGCCTGCTTATCTTCGTGCGGAAATTGTTGTGGGGCAGGGCTGGTATCAATTCAGTTTGAAGAGAGACGGCGATGCTCGCCCATACGAGCAGAATCCGCCTTCGTCGACACCAGAGGCCGCGCTGCAAGCACTGAGAAACCTGCTGAACTGGGATCCGAAAAACAAGAGTTAATTCACCAGTGCTTTTGGAGGGAGCAATTCGCCATTTCTGACTGCAACAGTGAGAAACTTTTTGCTGAGCTGTTCTGCTTTCGAAACAAACTGCTTCCAATCCATTTCTGCGAAACGCGCGGGTCGGCCTGGGTAATTTTCAATCGCTGCCCGTGCTTTTCTTATTTTGCGGTCATGCTCACGTTTGCGTTTGCGTGCTTGGACAGCACTGCCAGCGTGTGCCCGCGAACAGAAGTCAGTTTCTCTATTCGTTTTCGAGATATACCACTTGCCGCACCTAAGGCAGGGCTCGCGCAGTAACGTTTGCCGCGAGTTGCGAATGAGGCGCGCGAAATTCATGGCCGCGGTGTCGCGGCCGTAGAAGTCGATCACCAACAATCTTCCGTTCTGTTCAGTTGTGACGCCAATCGCCCGAGTGAATTTCTCCAACCGCTGCCGGTCCTTCCGTTCAAAGCGAGTCTTGCCCAGGACACGGCCAGCATCAATCCAAGCTCGGACCATGCGACGCAGGCGCACCGCATCGTCGTAAGACCAGTTCTTTCCCTTCCAATCATTGAGTCTTTCGCTGGCGTCATTCAGCATGACGACGGTCTGGCGGAGGTTTTCTGCCTCTTCTGAAGGTGTCATCGCTACGTAAGCCATTGAAATGCCTCTCCTAATAATGCCGTCATACGTTCGACTGAATATCGTGTGTAGGCTCGTTTGACATCTGGGAAGAATAAGAAGCAGACTCGCGCAAGTCAATGGCAAAGGAGGCTGAATTGAAGAAAACCAATCTCACACCAGTTGAGCTGGCTCGGCAGCGCGGACAGTCCCTCGATTGGATCTACCGGCAGATTCGTGTGGGAAAAATCCGCGCGACTCGCCAAGGCAACCGCTGGGTGATTCCAATGCCCGTGTCGAGTGACCGAGGTGTTGCGCTCGATGCGAAAGGGTGATCCGCGATCGTCGCCGGAGTCTACCGCGGTAGGACGGGGATCATTCAGCGCCGCGGGCGACACGGCGGCTACATCGTGAACGTGAGTTTCTCGCGCGGCATCCCTGCCAGTCCGTTGCTTAAGGCTGGCGACATCCGTCGCGTTCGAGCGACTCAAAACGCGACAGAAGCGGACAAAACGTGACACCTCAAGCGAAAACCCGGTTAGTCGAGCGCGCAGTTGCGGCGTTGCTCAGCAAGAGCACGATCCGCGCGGCTGCGCGCGAATGCGGCGTTTCCAGTCGCACACTCCAGCGCGTGATGAAGCAACCGGAGTTTGAGAGCGCATATCGCGACGCGAGACGTGCGCTCGTGCGCGAGGCGACGGCGAGGTTAACAGCGAACAGCGGCCGAGCGGCCGACATCTTGCGAAAAGTCTTTGACGATCGAAAGGCCACACCTGGGGCACGAGTTGCAGCGGCCACACAGACCATTCGCCTCACGTTGGAAGGTTACGAGCTCGAAGAGCTTGAGCGAAGAATCTGCGATCTGGAGAAAAAACAAAATGCGGCACTCTAGCTCTCTCAAGCGACGAGTCCGAGACATCGAAGAAGCCCGCGGCGCCGGCCGTCTCAATCTCGCATTCAGCGACGGCTCAAAGCAGAGTTTTTCTTTGCAGCGCAACGACCGTTTGAAAGTGTTGCTCGCGTCGTTCGACCTGGCGCGTGCGGCGAGAAACCCGACTGCGCGGCCGTATTCCACTCCAGGGGCAATTGAAGCGGCGAAGGCGATTGGAAGAGCGGCGGAAGTTTCACCACATTCGCGCTTGTGGGACGTGGTAGCAGAAACGGTCAGGGGAGCTGAAGAGGACGCGCGGAACTGCGATAGTCATGCACCTGACCCTGCAAGTGGTTGATTTTCTACGGTGAAGAAGTGAACAGCCGTTTGGACATCGGCTGATTTTTTTCAGCAGTCAGACAAAACAAGGAGGATTCAC
>Ga0307479_10004797_pt1 | contig 12433 bp, 12 predicted proteins | sample atmos_gasesECM4C_FD_203743 | JGI IMG/M metagenome (GOLD analysis project Ga0307479, IMG submission 203743) | Hardwood forest soil microbial communities from Morgan-Monroe State Forest, Indiana, United States - atmos_gasesECM4C_515 | ecosystem: Environmental > Terrestrial > Soil > Temperate...
ATCCTGGGCAATGAGGCCAACCACGCGTAGTGGTTCTTCGCCAAACAGAAACCGCGAGGTGGTAATCGGGTAGCAACCGATGTCCATCAGAGCGCCGCCACCCCACTCCGGAACGTTGCGCACGTTCTTCGGATCGCGGTTGAAGTAGCTGAACGTTCCGACGATGGCGCGCAACTCTCCGATGAGCCCGCGATGGATCAATTCCTTGGTGCGCAGCCATTGGGGATGTGTCCTCACCATGAAGGCTTCGCCAATCTTCACGCCGCTGCGGTTACGTGCCGCGAGCAAAGTTTTCGCTTCGGCGACCGTCAGACTGAGCGGTTTTTCGCACAAGACGTGTTTGCCTGCTTCCGCGGCCTTGGTCGACCACGGCACATGCAGGTGGTTCGGGAGAGGGTTGTAAATGGCTTCGATCTCCGGATCGGCCAGCAGCGCCTCGTACGAGCCATACGCTTTCGGGATTCCCAGTTTTCCCGCTGCGTCTTCCGCCTTGTGCAGGTCTCGCGAGGCGATGGCCGCGACTTCGCTCCATGCGCCCCGCTGCATCCCGGGAATCACCTTCTTCACGGCGATGTTGGCGACGCCCAAAACGCCCCATTTCACTTTTTTGTTTGCAGTCATCACTCAGCCCCGACCAAGATCCTTCCCCCCAGCATCTGCGCCGGCACTTCAAGACTGTTCTTTCTACTCGTCACTCAGCATTGGCCACTTCCTTCACCGCATACGGACTTCCGGGGCGATATCTCTTCTCAAATTCTTCCCGCGTGCAGAGGGTGCGAATATCCGTGATGCGATCGACGGCGAGAATGCCATCCAAATGATCGATTTCGTGTTGCAGCAGCTCGGACAAATTCCGTTCTTCTCCCGCTCGAATTTCGTGCGGCTCCGCGCGCAAATCCTGGTACCGCACGGTGATTTCTCTGTGCCGTTCGACTTGCATGAAAATCGAAAGGAAGCTGAGGCAGGCGTCCCAGACCACGATTTTTTCTTCGCTTCGAGCAGTGATTTCAGGATTGACCAGTGGCCAAGGATCTTCGCCCGGCAAACGCAGAAAAATGACACGCAAATTCGCGCCGATTTGCGGTGCGGCGATGCCCCGTCCGTAACCAGTCGACTTCCGCCAAAACGCGAGGGTATCCGCGAGGTCTTCCACGAGCGATCGAATCTCGGGCGCGCGGGGATCTTCAACGCGCTTCGCCACTTCGCGCAACCCCGGATCGCCCAGTTGCAAAACATTTCGAATGGCCATCGCTTTTCACTCCATGGGAATGCCAGCGTACCACTAACCCGCGCTTCGTTTTGTGGTACCTTTTCGCATGGCTGCCGGGGCGCCCGCCAAGCGGCCATTCGCGATAATCGGAGGAGGAATCTGTCCATGCGCAAGCGAATCGCGGCCTTGATCCTGGCGATGGTTGCACTGGCCGTCCCACGCGCCAGCAACCGTCTCTGGGGCCAAGCCGAAAAGAAAGATGCCATGCCCGAGCCGGCCGTCAAAGTCGGAGACCTGGCGCCGGACTTTACCCTGATGGACACGCATCGAAATCAAGTCTCGCTGCACGACTTCCGCGGCAAGAAAAGTGTTGCGCTGGCATTTTACATTTTCGCCTTCACTGGTGGTTGAACCAAGCAGATGCAGAACTTCCAGCAAAACCTGCAAAAGCTGGAAGCTGCGGACACCCAAGTTTTGGGTGTAAGTATGGACAGCACCTTCAGCAACGCCGCCTGGGCAGAAAAAATCAGCGTGACCTTCCCGCTTCTGAGCGATTGGGGCGGCGAAGTCACCAAGCAATACGGGCTCTACAATCCCAAATACAAGGCAGCGCGACGCGTCAACTACTTGATCGACAAGGACGGCAAAGTGGTCGAAATGCAAATCGACAACGACGCCGTGGATCCGACGAAGATCGTGACGCTCTGCGAACGCCGCAAGACCAAGGAATAGTTTCTCGCGGCGGGGGCGTGAGATTCCGCTCTACTGAATGCGCGCCCCGCGCCTCCCACCTCGACAGCCAAGGCAAATCTGCGGTATGAATGTGGATGCCCACCTGTTCGATCTCCTAGGACGACTATGCGCACTCGACCCCTCCTCCTTGCTGCCGCGGCGCTATGTCTTTGCTTGGAACCACTGTCGGCGGATGATTCTCCGGGAAATCATCGGGAGACGCGCCTCGCTGGTACAATCCGGCGCGATACAATCCAGTGAAATTATTCAAACGCGGGCCGAGTTCGGCGAACGATCAGCTCGCCTCTGACGGGAATCTTGAAAACAAACTGACAAAACAGCTTCGCGTCCAGGGAATCTTGCCCGCTACCACGGAACTTCAGGAAGTCTGTTCCACGTTCCGGGAGTTGACGAAGTGCGTCGCCGCCCTGCGCGCCAGCCATAAGCTGAACGTGTGCTTCCTCTGCTTGAAGTGGGACGTCACGGGAACTAAACCGAAAGCCGCTCCCGATGCGTGCGCCGGCCCTGCGGGCGGAAAAGCGATGCGCTTCGATCGTGCCATCGACCTGCTGAAGCCCGATTCCAATTCGCGCACCGAAGCCGAAACTGCAATGAAGCAGGCTCGCAACGACATCCGCGACGCCAGCTCCTAGACATGACGCTAGAATCATCTTCCCGCAGTAATCGCTCCGTCCTTCTCCCTTCTCTCGTCCCCGGACCCATTCCGAGCGGTCAAGGTTAATCCCATGGTGGCGTCGCGATCTAGGTGAGTACTAGAACCAGCTATTTCCATTCCACTCCGAGCGCTGTTTCGGCCGTTCTTTCTTGTAAATTTTTGCTTTACATCAAATCTCTTGTTGAATTCCTGCTCTAGAATAGCCCTCGGATACGGGTGGGCCGCCACCCCTGCCCTCCTCGTATTTTCGTAGCCGCACTACCGTGCGGAAGGACTTTGCGGGGAGGGAGAGATGAAAAACCCCAGAGGATTTTCTCTTATCGAGTTGCTTCTCGTCGTCGCCGTCATTTTGATTATCGCGGCGATCGCCATTCCGAACTTGCTGCAAGCCCGTTTGCGCGCCAACGAAGCTTCGGCCGTCGGTTCCGTGCGCGTGATCTACAGTGCCGCGGTCACGTATTCGATGACCTATCCGGATGTCGGCTATCCCCCGCAGCTCCTGACTCTTGGAGGCGTTGCGCCCTGTTCGCCCAGTGTGACTTCCGCCTGCCTGCTTGATGATGTTCTTTCGCAAGGCAGCAAGGGCGGATACGTTTTTGCCTGGACGGGCGATGGCGCCACTCCTTCCATCAACTTCACACTCACGGGCACGCCCCAGGTTGTCGGCGCCTCCGGCCAGCGCCAGTTCTGCACCGACCAGAGCGGCCTGATCCACTACGATCCCTCCGGTGCAGGCTGCGACCCAAACTCGAGCAGCGTGTTGCAGTAATTTCTGACGTTCCCAGAACGGCAGCACTCTCCAGATAAGAACATGGCACACCAGCCGGCCTCGACCGGGTACGGTGGCGTCTCATTTGCCTCTCATGACAGGAGTGTTAGAATCACTTTGAACTTCCATGACACCGAAAACGCTGTACCAAAAAATCTGGGATTCACACGTTGTTCACGAATCGCCGGGGCAGCCTGCGCTCATCTACATCGACCGTCATCTCATCCATGAGGGTACGTCCCCACAGGCTTTTGCCGGGCTGAAGGCCGAAGGCCGCAAAGTCCGCCGCCCGGATCTCACCTTCGCGGTGATGGATCACTCCGTCCCCACCACGGACCGCACGCTGCCGATCCTTGATAACGACGCCAAACTGCAGTTCGATGCGCTGGAGAAAAATTGCCGCGAGACGCGGGTGCGCCTCTTCGACATGAATAGCCGCAACCAGGGCATCGTGCACATCATTGGACCGGAGCTTGGCATCACCCAACCTGGTCAGACCCTTGTATGCGGGGACAGCCATACTTCCACGCACGGGGCGTTCGGCACGCTGGCCTTCGGCATCGGGACCAGCGAAGTGGAACACGTGCTTGCGACGCAGTGTCTGGTGCAGTCGCGGTCGAAAACGCTGCACATTCTGGTGCATGGAAAGCGTCCCAAGGGGGTCACGGCCAAGGACATTATTCTGGCCATCATCGGGAAGATCGGGATCGGCGGCGGGACGGGTCACGTTGCGGAATACGGCGGCGAAGCGATTCGTTCGCTTTCGATGGACGGGCGCATGACCGTCTGCAATATGACCATCGAAGGCGGCGCGCGCGCGGGAATGGTCGCGCCGGACGAAACCACTTTCGCTTATCTCGAAGGCCGTCCGTTTGTGCCGCGTGGCAAGGCCTTTCCGGAAGCCGTAGAGCGTTGGAAGCAGTTGCGCAGCGATGACGGCGCAAAGTTCGACATGACTGTTGAGTTGCACGCAGAAAAGATCGCGCCGCAAGTCACCTGGGGAACCAATCCCGGGATGGTCACCAGCGTGACGGAGCGGGTGCCCGATCCGCACGACTTCAAAGACCTCAACGATCAAAAGGCCACGGAAAGCGCGCTGAAATACATGGGGCTGAAGGCGGGAACGCCGATCGTGGATATTCCCGTGGACCGCGTGTTCATTGGATCGTGCACGAATTCGCGCCTGGACGATTTGCGCGCCGCGGCGCATCTGGTTGCCGGCAAGCACGTGGCGAAAAGCATCAAGCAGGCGCTGATCGTGCCCGGCTCACGCGGCATCAAGACGCAGGCCGAAAAAGAAGGCCTAGACAAGATTTTCACGGCCGCCGGGTTCGAGTGGCGCGATGCCGGCTGCAGCATGTGCATCGGCATGAATGCGGATGTGCTGCCGCCGCACGAGCGCAGCGCGAGCACGTCGAACCGCAATTTCGAGGGCCGCCAGGGCAAGGATAGCCGCACGCATCTGGTCAGCCCCGTGATGGCCGCCGCTGCGGCGATTGCAGGGCATTTTGTTGACGTGCGCTCGTTCGACGACGTTTCATCCGTCGAGTAGTCTGGATTGACGATCGTGGACACGCGCGGTTTAAATCAAGGGCACCTTGGCAAACGAATGCGCATCGAACTCGCAGGCGGAGAAATGCTTGAAGTTCGTCTTCATGACTTGACGGTTTGTTCCAACCCCGAGCCTTGCTGCGGTATTACTTACATCTTCCTTTCGACGAATCGTCCTAACGGGAAGCGAGAGACTGGCTCCGCCTACTGGACTGGATTTGGCGAAATTGAGAGATTTCAAGTTTTGGGAGACTGAATCACATGCAACCGTTCAACACGCATACCGGCATGGTCGTGCCGCTGGACCGCGTCAACGTAGACACCGATCAGATGGTGCCAAAACAATTTCTCAAAGCACTGACGCGCGAAGGCTTCGGCCGCATCCTGTTTTACGACTGGCGCTATCTGCCCGGTGAAAAACCGAATCCGCAATTTGTGCTGAATTTTCCGCGCTACAAAGGCGCCTCGGTTTTGCTGGCGCGGGCCAATTTCGGCTGCGGCAGTAGCCGCGAACACGCTCCCTGGGGCGTGAAGGATTACGGCTTCCGGGTGATCGTTGCGCCGAGCTACGCGGACATTTTTTACAACAACTGCTTCAAGAACGGCATCCTGCCCGCGACACTGTCTGAAGATCAGGTGGAAGAACTCTTCAAGCGCACCGAGAAAGAAGAGGGCTATTCACTGACGGTGAATCTGCCGAACCAAACCATCGCGGACAAGCACGGCTTGATGTTCAAGTTTGAAATTGCCCCGTCACGCAAAGAAGTTCTGCTCAAGGGCCTCGACGACATTGGCACCAGCATGCAGCACGCCGCCGACATCGACGCCTACGAAAAGGCCCACGCCGCCAGCGCCACAATGTACGAAAGCGTAGACGTCAAGTACTACTCCAACGGCAGATGAAGCAGTTTTCTGGTTTAAGTTTCGAACCTTTTGTTGAGGATTCTGGCCTTTGACCGCAATGATGTTGACAACCGTTTCTCGTCCGCCCGGCCGTCAACCAAGAACCCACTTCCGTCTTTAGCGAGAGCACCCGCGAATTACTTCCTTCCGCACCAGGTGCGAAACCGCCGGATGAGACTGATGTCCCGCCGCGCGTCGCCCGAGTAGAAGAACGCCCGATCATCCCAGTAAACATCCGCAACGGGCTTTACACCCAAAGTGCGATAATCGGAGTTCCTATTGATCTCATCGTGCGGAACCCTATGGCGCACAAGGTAGGGGCGTACCTCCTGCTCACCCCGCGTTGTATGGATGACGATTTTCCAGCCTTCTGCACGCAGCTCATGCAAGGCCTCAATAACATCCTTTCGCGGAAGCCCGAGAACACCTTTGCCTTTCCAACCATCATATTCAGCGATGACACCGTCGAAATCCACGGCAATCGTGCGGCGAACCCCCTCCGGCTTCGTCGAGGGAGAATGAGCCTCTAGGGAACGCGGGGGCGGCTTCTTCACTTGCTGTCGAGCATTCATCTCGTGACCTTGAAAATCAGAGCACCTCAGGGTGTGCTGGACTGTCAGGCACCGCCAGGCTCGTTTGTAGAGTTAGGCAGAAGTTAAAGGTGCCATGGGCCAGGCCCGGCCGTCCATGTGCGACGGAATCTGCAAGCCAAATACATCTAGTAAAGTAGGGGCGACATCCGTGATGGCGTGGCGCTCGCCGTTGATCCTCCAGTTGGAAAAGAGTATGCCGGGAACAAGACTGGGATCTATGCAGTGATCTCCGCTCCAAGCCTTGGAATTGACTTCGAAAACCGCGGGCGTCACTTTACCCTGTGCCGAATCCCAAGACGCTCGGTAGCCTTCCCCAAATCCGACGATGACGTCGGGCGCATTCCCGCGATAGGGGCCGGTGTAAGCCTTCATGGCATCGAAGGTCCGCAGAATGGCCACTCGAGAAGTTGCAGGGTCTAACAGCCCTTGGAGCTTCTCGCAAAACTCGGTGCGAAGTCGAGCGGCCTCGGCGCCCGGCTCGACCGTGCCCAAGCTTTCGCGTCCTTTAATGTTCAAGTAGATGCCGTTCAATCCCAAGGAATAGGCGCGCGTCCTGCTCCAATCCACGTCCTGGAACCAATCGCCCGATGTGGCACCTTCCCTCAGCGCTAGGTAGCCCTGCTGGTGTAACCAACTGTTCAGGTTCACTCCCCGTTCGAATGACTTGAAACCATGATCCGAGACGACGAGCAGCAGCGAATCATTCGAGACCTTCTCCATTGTGCGCCCAATCAATTTGTCCATGTTCATGTACAGCTCTTCGATCACTCCGGGCGCTTCGTTGCCTGTTCGAGGGGCGTCTGAGGTGTGGTCATCGGCGAGATGGCGCCAGAACATATGTTGTACGCGGTCGGTGATGTCAAATACGCAGACACAAACGCCCTTCTTCGTTTTGTCCAGCGCGTCGAAAAACATCCGTTCGCGTTCTTCATGAATCAGGTAACACTGTTCGAGGAACGCATCTTCTGCAAGAAAGCTGTCATTTAGAGCCCAGGTGTCTTCGGCTAGCCCGAGCGTGGCGTAGAGACCCTGCATCTTCGCGAGATAAATCGAGTATGTCAGCGGATGCGAGATCGGCAAGGCGGGATGCATGGGGTGGATGTTCACCGGCGTCGCGTACAGTTCTAGTTCGGGCTCGACCGACCTAAGATAAAACCGGCAGATCCCCTTGACGTTGGCGCCGACGCCCGCACGAAATTCCAGTTCCACCCACTCCGAGTAATCGCCCTCGGAGATCGCGATGCGCCGGCCATCCACGTGAATGTCGGCCTTTCGCCTCGAGACTGCTGGCTTGACCCGGAAAGGCGCGCGCAGCTCCACCTTGGAGTCAATTCGCAAAGTGTCCGGCGGGCCCGGGATATAGGAATGGAAAAACTCGCCATCCTTCTCGAAAGGTACAACGACACGATTGCTTGTCGATTCGCGGTGGGAAGTGCGTGTGGTGTGGAAGGAAAATGTTCCCTGAGTTCCTTGGATGTCCGGCACACACATTCCGGACAGCAAAACTCCCGAAAATTTCTCCGGCGGGAATGTGATTGGCACGCGGATTACGGAACAAAATACACCGGCCTCGGCCAGATAATGCCAGAAAGGAATGCTCCTGCGGAGCGGCTTGATCTGCGGACGCGTCAGGGGGATCGCATAGCGACCTATCTTTAGAACATGCTTCGATCCGAGTATTCGGGCGGAGGAAAGTTCCGGAAGGTAACGCCGCCGGTCCGGAGTCAGAAAATCGTAGATGTTGTGTTTGCCCGGGTTTACACCGGTCAGAAACGAGGACCAAGCAACCGGTGAGATTGGAGGAAGCGTGGTGGCCAGAGGAAGAAAAGTGCCGCGCTCGCGGAGTCGCGCCAAATTCGGCAGTTTGCCCTGCTTGATGAATCGTTCGGTAAGCTCGGGGTCCATGCCGTCAAATCCGAGAATTACGACGCGCCTCGTCTTGGCCTTGCGATAAGCGCGTCTACGCCGCAAAAAGCGGAAGAACTGGCGTATGGGCCAAGTCAGAAAAGCAATGACCGCCTGCACCGAGGCCAAAAACAGAGTTAGGAAGGAAGAAAGCACCGCAAAGCCCGCACCTGGCCCAACGTAGGCGTGCGCGGCCGGTGTGAAGAGCAAAAGCAAAACTAGCGCGAAGAGAGTGCACAGCAGAATTTGCCACGTCTCCTGCGAGGCTCTTCGATTTTCTTCCGCCGCGATTTTCATAGCTCCGTCCTCAGGGCGCCCTTCAGAAAAAGTGCGGCTGCCAGTGTCAAAGCTAGGTAAGGTACAAGCCATTCTATCTTCCACGTGCGAAAGCGGAATACCCGTGGAGGGTACTGAATTCTAATCCGTTCTACCAAGCCCGCACACGGGAGTGGCGGCTCGCCCGGGTCAATGGCCCGTTGCCACGCACCACCCCGCTCCCGCTCGGAGACAATCCGCGTGAGCCCGCTCCCGGCAACAATACGCTTCGAAAATTCACTTCCCTGCAAAACCAGGTGAATATCGTAAATCCCCGGATGTTCCGCCCTCACTCTCCAGTCCACCTCGCGCTCCGAAGGAATATGTACGGGCGGAGCCGACTGCATCAACCCCGGAGGAAGCCGCAAGAAGGGATCTGTGAGCGAATCCACTGTTCGGAAAGTCGCGCGGACAAGGAAGTCGTGACGGACTTCCACAGGCGCGTGCCCAAAGTAGGACTCCATCTGCGCAAATAAAATCAACAACGGTACGCTGAGAACCAACAGAGGCACAAGCGCGTAACGCAGATAAAGAAGTGTGTTCCCGAACAAAGCGAGGTATGCACGAAGGACTACGCTGAGTTGGTCGGGGAACAATCGCACCTCAAGAAGGTGTGCGCCCATCAGATTTTTGACTCGGCGAATCGCCCTCTGATCCGAAGTCCAGCGGACGGCGAGCAGAGAGATCACCGCTGTCAAGAGAGAAAACACCGCCAGGACGGCGAGCGCAGGGAGGACCCCCATCAGTCGGAACGACAAATCAAATGCCCGATCGATCATCGACAGCAGGGTCGTCATGCGGGTGAACCCGCGGCCGTTTGTCCCCATGTTGCGCGGCACAAAAAAGGAGGCCTGAAGTTACTCAATATAGCCGAGGCCCTGAAGACGCTTCTTAATCTCCTCCGGAGTGTCACCCTCGCCGGAATCGGACCCCATGATCTGATTGATTTCTTTTTCCAAAACGTGCTGGATGAACTCATCGGCCGAGGAATAACCAGCCAGCTCAGCACACTTTTTGGCTTTGGCGTAGAGCTCATCGTCAATCTTTACACGGTTCCCGAACATCGCTCCCCCGATCCCCCTCCACTCAGCTGCTGCCCTACGGCGGCATGCTTTATGTGTTTGATCCTCGCAGATTATAACGCACCATAACACGCCGCACCTTTGAAAAACCGAACGTGAGACTCTGCCGGGGCTCGTGAATCTGCGTAATGAAGTGCTACTCGCTAGTCAAACGGTTTGACCAGCGATTCAGGAGCACTATAAACTTATTTGTTTCCAGGGGACATGGGATCATGCAAGCTTTATCGCGGGCATGTGGCGCGCCGCCCTTCAAGGACGTACTTCGTCGAAGAAGACAGGGTCTCGGGGGAATGGCACTCGCGGTCCTGGCCGCGCTTTTTGTTTTCCCCGTTTCTCCCTCCACCACGCCGCCAGGTAATGATCCGCCGAACGTCGTCCTGATCACCATCGATACCGTCCGCGCCGACCACCTCGGCTGCTATGGCTACAAGCTCATTGAAACGCCGCACCTGGATGCCCTGGCCGCGGCCGGGGTTCGCTTTGCGAACGCCTACAGCCCGGTTCCCATTACGCTTCCGGCGCACAGTGTGATGCTCACCGGTACATACCCCATGCGGACCGGCATGCACGACTTCAGCGGCAACCGTCTGAACGCTTCCCAGCCGACTCTGGCGACTCTGCTGCACGCGAAGGGCTACGTCACCGGAGCCGTGGTGGGATCTGCCGTGCTCGATTCTCGCTTCGGTCTAGGCCGCGGGTTTGAGTTCTACTACGATCACTTCGATTTTAGCCGTTTAGATGAGAGAAACATCGACGCTATGATGCGACCCGGCGGCGAAGTCGTCGATCGTGCGCTTGGCTGGCTCAATGGCGAGCGGCAAAGGCCATTCCTCTTATGGGTCCATCTCTACGACGCGCATCATCCCTACAACCCCCCGCCGCTTTATCTGCAGAAATATCGCAGCCATCCCTACGATGGTGGAATTGCCTTCGTGGATGCGCAGGTAGGGCGCGTCGTCGCCTATCTGAAAGCCAAAGGAGTATATGACCAGACGCTGATCGTTATCGCCGGCGACCACGGCGAAGGACTGGGCGAGCATGGAGAGAAAACGCACGGGTTCTTTATTTACGAATCTACCCTGCATGTTCCCTTGATCTTCAAGCTACCATCTGGCATCGAACGACAAAAATCGGTCGTCAACGACTCCGCTAACCTAGCCGATCTCCTTCCCACTGTTCTGGAACTCGTAGGCGCACACCGACCCAATGAACTGCAGGGCCGCAGTCTGGTTCCGTCAATGACGGGAAAGCCGGAGGGCACACCGGCAGAGAACTATGCAGAGACCTATTTGCCACGCATCCATTTCAACTGGAGCGAACTGCGTGGCATTCGTTATCGGCAGTACCACTTAATCGATGCGCCGCGTCCTGAATTGTATGATCTTTCCACAGACCCCCACGAGCTCAAAAACCTTTACGCAGCGCAGCGTGCTGTAGCCAACGAGCTGCGAAAACGCCTCGCGCAGTTCATTACTCAATGCACTCCAGCCTCCGGAGAAAGAACGGCTGAAACTACTGGCCTCGACCCGTCATTAATGGAACGTTTGAAATCGCTCGGATACGTGGCCGTCGCTGGCGGCGCCGACGGGGTCTTGAGCGACCGCCGTTTGGCCGATCCGAAAGACCGTATCCAGGAATACGAACTCATCTCCGATGCGCTAGCTGATAGCCAGCGAGGCCACTACGCGGAGTCGATCCGAAAACTGCAACGCGCTGAGCAAATCGAAAAGGATTCTCTTCCCGTGCATTATCTGCTCGCGCTGAACTATTATCGGCAGAATGATTTTCCAACCGCGATCAACGAATTCCAGATTGTTCTCAACTTGAGCCCCGATTATACGCTCGCCAACTACTATCTCGGTCTTTCCTACACCCATGCTGAAGACTGGGACCAGGCGATCGATTCTTTTCGTCGAACGCTCGAACTCGATCCCACGAATTTCTCGGCAGCGTACAATCTCGGCGCCGCCTACCTAAAGAAGGGAAACGTTGCGGATGCGGAAACGGCCTTTCGGCAAGCGGTGAAGATCAATCCGGGCTATGCCCAGGCTTATGAGGCCCTCGGAGAGCTGTTGCTGTATAACGGGAGACTTGATGAGGCTATCGCGGCGCTCCGCACCGCTCTGGATATCGCCCCCGACAACGCCAAGGCCCGCGAGGCTTTGGTTAAGGCGCTGCGGGCCAACGGACAAGGCCGCGAAGCAGAAGAAGAACTAAGAAAGGTTGCGGGCGGAAGTTCGCGGCCTTAGATGCGACCTTCCGTGCAGTTTTGCCGGGCGGAGAAACGGTTAGGGCGCTTTGCCCTTTTGTCTCTTGGCCGGGTTTTACTCCTCGTTGGGCTTGCTCTGGCCCCCGGCGGCTGCCGTCACAACAAGTCGCCACGTCCGAACATCCTGATCATCACAGTGGATACCCTGCGCGCCGACCGCGTGGGCTCCTATGGCTATGCCGGCGGGCTCACGCCAAACGTGGACGCGCTTGCGAAGGATGCCATCGTCTTCGAACGTGGTGTCGCGCAGGTCCCGCTTACCTTGCCATCGCACACGGCGATCTTCACCGGCACCTACCCCTTTCACAACGGTATCCAGGATTTCACGGCCCAGCCTCTAGGCGAGCGCTTTCGCACGCTTGCGGAAAGCCTCAAAGACCACGGTTACGCCACCGCCGCAGTCGTCAGTTCGTTCGTCTTAGATAGAA
>Ga0307479_10004798_pt1 | contig 12433 bp, 10 predicted proteins | sample atmos_gasesECM4C_FD_203743 | JGI IMG/M metagenome (GOLD analysis project Ga0307479, IMG submission 203743) | Hardwood forest soil microbial communities from Morgan-Monroe State Forest, Indiana, United States - atmos_gasesECM4C_515 | ecosystem: Environmental > Terrestrial > Soil > Temperate...
GACGGGCTTGGGATGCAGGGGCCTGAACCCGTTTCCGTTATCGGTCGAGAACTATAGCCCGGTGGCAATAGCGAGTCAACGTGCAAAAAATTGCATACCGGCAAGCGTTCCTGATCGCTGGGAACGAGGTCAGATGTTTGCCGATTGCGGACGCCGCATGACGTTCCGTTGCTGTGCTGGCTTCGTAGATTCATTGGAACGCGGGAGTGGTCGGCGTTCTCGCGCGAGCCTACCATGTTGCGCGCGGGCTATAATCGTACATGGCGAGCTTGCGCCAACAGATCGCGACCACCGCCCTCACGCTCACCAAGTTCCGCGAGCTGATGAAGCGGATCCAGGAGAACCGTCCGCAGGACGATCTGTCCATTGTCAAGAAAGCCTACGATTATTCCCTGAAAAACCACGAAGGCCAGACTCGGGCTTCCGGCGAGCCTTACCTGGTCCATCCCTTGGAAGTTGCGCTGGTGCTGGCCGAGATGAAGATGGACCCGGTCGCCATCGCCGCGGGCCTGCTGCACGATTCGGTCGAAGACACCTCGGTCACCATCGTCGACATCCGCAAGGAATTCGGCGAGCAAGTGGCGCACATTGTCGAGGGCGTCACCAAGATCAGCAAAATCGATTTCGCGACGCGCGAGGAAGCACAGGCCGAAAACCTGCGCAAGATGATGCTTGCCATGGTGGACGACATCCGCGTGGTGCTGATCAAGCTCGCCGACCGCCTGCATAACATGCGCACGCTTGAACACCTCGATCCCGAGCGCCAGCGCAAAATCGCGGAGGAGACGCTTGAGATCTATGCTCCCATCGCTCACCGCCTGGGCATGGGAAAAATTCGCGGTGAGCTTGAGGACCTTGGCTTCCGCTTTCTCGATGCCGACGGCTACGAGCAGGTTGAGAAGGCCGTCAACGCGCGCCGCAAGAAGGGCGAGGCTTTTCTGGCGAAGATGCAGGCCATAATCGTCGACAAGCTGAAAGAGGCGGGCATCCAGGCGAAGGTGGAGAGCCGCATCAAGCGCCTGTTCAGCATCCACAAGAAGCTGCAGAAACAGCGCATTTCCGTCGATCAGGTCTACGACCTGTTTGCCATGCGCATCATCACGCGCTCATTGCAGGATTGTTACGCAGTGCTCGGCATCATTCACAACATCTGGCGACCGGTGCCGGGACGCATCAAAGACTTCATCGCCATGCCGCGCCCTAACTTCTACCAGTCCCTGCATACCTCGGTCATCACGGAAGATGGCACACCATTTGAAATCCAGATTCGCACCGAAGAGATGCACAAGATGGCCGAGGAAGGCATCGCGGCGCACTGGAAATATAAAGACGGCCCGGTCTCGGCGCAGGATGAGCAGCGACTGGCGTGGCTGCGGCAGGTGGTCGAGTGGCAGCGCGATGTAAGCGATCCCAACGAATTTTTGTCAGCGTTGAAAGTTGATTTATATCCCGAAGAGGTCTACACCTTCACGCCGAAAGGCAAAGTCGTGGTGCTGCCGCGCGACGCCACGCCGATTGACTTCGCCTATACGATTCACACCGAGGTCGGCCACACCTGCGTCGGCGCAAAAGTGAACGGGCGCATGGTGCCGCTGCGCCACAAGCTGCATTCCGGCGACATCGTAGAAATCCTCACCCAAGCCGGACACAAGCCTAGCCGCGACTGGCTTGGACTGGTTAAGTCTTCGCGCTCGCGCAACAAAATCAAGCACTGGCTCAACGTGCACCAGCGCGAGCGCTCCATCGAAATTGGCCGCAAGCTGATCGAAAAAGAAGCGCGCAAGTATCGCATCGCGCTCAAGGAGATTAAAGACGAAGACCTGCTGAGAGTAGCCGGAGGTTACGGGCTGGGCAAAGTCGATGACCTGATGTCCGGCATCGGCTACGGAAAATATTCCGCGCGGCAGGTGTTGGCGCGGTTGCTGCCGGCGGGCGCGACGCCGTCGATGGCGGGCGACATCGAAGCAGAAGGGCTCTCGAACAAGCCGGGAGCCATCGCCAGCGTGGTGCGCCGCGTCTTTGGCGATCACAACGCGATCATGGTCAAGGGCCAGGGAGATATGCTGGTCTACCGCGCGCGTTGCTGCAATCCCATACGCGGCGAGAGCATCGTCGGCTACATCACGCGCGGCAAGGGAGTGGCGGTGCACGCGGCGAACTGTCCCAACGTCACCAATCTAATGTACGAACCGGAGCGCCGCATCGACGTGGAATGGGCACGCGATGAGAGTACGCCCACAGCTTACCCAGTCAAACTCACCGTCTATTGCGACGATCGTTTTGGAATGCTCAAAAACATCACCAGCGTGATCGGCGATGCGCAAAGCAACATCCGCAACATCGGCGCGCATACCTCGAACAGCCAGGCCAGCGTGGAGATTGTCCTCGACATCTCAGATTTGAAACACCTCGAACAGATCATGGCCGGGCTGCGGAAGATTCCCGGCGTGCATGAAGTGCAGAGGTTGCAGAAGATCTAGAAGCGGTGGCCAGTGAGCAGTAAAACCTAGTGCAGCTTCGCGTACTCCGCTTTGGCTTCCTTCAGGATTGGAGTATCGGGATCCGCGTCCTTCCACAGAGCGAAGAAATCCTGATAGGCGGCTGTGGCCTTGGCCGTGTCGCCGGTCAGCACAAACGCCCGCGCAAGTCCCAGCTTGGCGAGGGAATGTTCGGGAAACGTCGGGGCGATGCCGCGGTGGTCTATTATTTTCTGAAATTCCGCCGCCGCTTCCGCGCCGCGTTTCGCCTTCAGGTACACCATGCCTCGAACGTAGATGGGGAAAAGTCCCTGCCCGCCGCCCGTCTCATACGGCGTGGCAGCCTGCAGAGCCTGGATCGCCTGCTCCGGCGCATTGCGGTTCATCTCGATCAGCGCGCGCACGCATGGCCCTGTCACCTGATGTAGCAGCGTGTCGTCGGGGAAACGGCGGTTCAGTTCGTCTATGATGGCCTGAGCACGGCTTCCGTCTCCAGTCAGGGCCAAGGCAACAGCCGCTGGCTCAAGGTTCAGCTGAGTACGCGCCAATGCGGCGCTGGATGCAGCCAGCTCACGCGCCCTCACCGCGTTCCCCACCTCCGCCTGCATCACCGCCCAGGTGGCCTGCGTGTTCGAGGTAGTTCCCTTGAATCCCAGGCGGTTCGAATCCTGCACCGAGCGCTGGATGAATTCTTCGCCCTTTTTCATCTGCCCCCGCGCGGCGGCGACGTTCGCCGAGTAGTCGAGGAGGTAATACTCGCTGGGTTTTCCCTCGGACCACTTCAACTCTCGCTGCATGCCCTGGTCATCGCGATTCAGGAACGCCAGGTCGAGCAGCAGTTGATGGACAAAGAGATTGTCCGCCTTCATATCCACGGCACGCTGCGCCATGGTGCGCGCTTCTTCCAGCCGGTTCAACGCCATGTAGCTAACTCCGGCATGCACATAGCCAAAGGGCGCCACCGGCTCCAATCGCGAGGTCTCGTTGGCCATCTGGATGGCCTTCTCGTACTGTCCCAGATAAACGTCGTAAACCAGCGCCAGGTTGCCGAAAGCGGTAGAGTCATTGGGATAAGCGCGGGTGGCGGCTTCCAGCGTTTCCTTTTCTTTCTCAATGTCTCCGGTCGCGAAATAGTAATGCCCGGCAATGTAGAAGCGCTCGCGTTCGCTCACCCGCTCACGCAGGTCGAACGCTTTCTTCGCCTCCTCCAGTTGCCGGTCCTCTTCTCCAATGTTGCCGTAGATGGCGGCTAGCCGCGCGTGGGCGAGAGCAAAATTCGGATCCAACTCCACCGCGTGCTGAAATAATGGAATAGACTCAGCCTCGCCTCCGCCGTTGCGCATTTCATCGGCCGCAGCGTAGGCTTTCAGTGCTTCGAGCGAGGAAGTCGTCGCCTCGGTCACTGGCGTATCGAACTTCTGCACCGACGCCAGGGACTCGCCCAGCTTACCGCGCAAGCTCGACGCGGCCTTGCCAACTGCGGCCAGCACCGCCTCTTTCTTCGGCGCGGTGATTTGATCGCGGGCCAGAGATTCGCCGGTGCGGCAGTTGACTGCGTCCAGCGCGACTACATACTCGCTGCCCAGCGTGGCAATCGATCCACTCAGCATCGCTTTGATGTTCTGCCGCTCACAAATCTCCCGCGCTACGTTGCCCGTGACCCGCTCGTCGGCCGGGCGCCCCATGAATTGCAGCGTTTTCCGAATCGTCTGGTCGGGCACTAGGTTCAAATACGGCGACTGTTCCAGTTGCACTGCCAGCGCCTGTTTCAGCGTACCATCGAACACCGGGTCGCCGGTGGTGTTGACGAAATCCGCCAGCAGGATGGAATCTTTCGCTGTCAGTTGCTGCCCGGAATGCGACCGCCAGTAAACACCGCCAGCAATGGCAGCCGCGAGAAGAAGTCCGGTAGCCACCAAAACCCACTTCGGCACTCCAGCTCGAGGTTGCGCTGCGACAGTCACTTCGGCCTGACTAAGCCGAGTCTCACCCGATGCGGCGGATGCTGGCGCGGAATGCTGCACGGCCACCGCGCCTGACCCCGAACCTGCGCGAGCCACTTTTCCCGAAGAACCGCCGGAACCTTGAGCAGACCGCGGCGGAACGCCGTGGCCTGATCCTTGCTGAGAAGACGCCGGCGCAGAAGCCGGGATCGCATCCGGCGGTTCCTGCTCCACGATCCGCTTGCCCGATTCCGTATCCCGTTTCAGCCGCTGAAGCTCCGCGCGCATCTCCGAAGCATGCTGGTAGCGGAGTTCGCGATCTTTTTCCAGAGCCCGGTTGATAATGCGCTCGAGTTCTGCCGGAACGTCCGGGTTCAATCGCGCTGGGGACGCCGGAGCCCGTTCCAGGATCGCATTAAAAATTACCGCCGAAGTGTCTCCCCGGAAGGGCAGCGTCCCGGTCGCCATCTCGTATAGCACTGCACCAAATGAAAACAGATCGCTGCGCGAATCCAGTTCCTTGCCTCGCGCCTGCTCCGGCGACATATAGGCAACCGTGCCCAGCGTCGAGCCCGGGCTGGTCAAATGTTGCTCATCCATGGTTGGCAGCGATGAGCCAGCCTCGCGCCCTGCTTGTCCCGTCACCTTGGCCAGACCGAAATCCAGAATCTTGGCGTGCCCCCGCTTGGTCACGAAAATATTCGCCGGCTTGATGTCGCGGTGCACAATTCCTTCCGCGTGTGCCGCGTCCAAGGCGTCCGCGATCTCAATGCTCAGCGCCAGCAGGGTTTCCATGTCCATAGGCCGGTCGGCGATCATGTGCTTCAATGTCGCCCCATTCAGGAACTCCATGGCGATGAAGGCCTGGCCGCTCTGCTCGTCGATCTCGTAGATGGTGCAAATGTTGGGATGGTTCAGGGCGGAAGCGGCCTGCGCCTCGCGCTGAAAGCGGCTCAGGGCTTGCGGGTTGCTGGAAACCTCGTCTGGCAGAAACTTCAGTGCTACGAAACGGTGCAGCTTAAGGTCCTCGGCTTTATAGACAACACCCATCCCACCCCCGCCGAGCTTTTCGAGGATGCGGTAGTGCGAAATAGTCTGTTCTGGCACTGGCGAATATTACGTTGCTGGGATGGGCAAGTCAATGAAACCCCAGCGGTTCGGAAGTGTTTCGGAATCGCTGACAGAGATTTGACCTTTTCCCCCGCATTTGCGTTAATCAGCAGCGGAGGTTTCATGCGCGAAGTTGTTTCCACCAAAGATGCTCCTCAGGCGATCGGTCCATACTCGCAGGCCGTCAAAGCGAACGGCTTCGTATTCACGTCCGGCCAGATTGCCATCGATCCGGCCACCCAGCAGGTCATCGCCGGAGATGTGGGTGCGCAGACGGACCGCGTACTGCGCAACATTTCCGAGATTCTGGAAGCCGCAGGCAGCGGGCTGGGCAAGGTGGTGCGCTCTACAGTTTTTCTCAAGAACATGAACGACTTTGCGGCCATGAACCAAGTGTATGGGAAGTATTTCAGCTCTGCGCCGCCCGCGCGGTCTACCGTGGAGGTGGCGCGGCTGCCGAAAGATGTGCTGGTGGAGATCGACGTGATCGCGCTGCAGTAAGTGCGAAAATCAAATTCTTCACCACAGCGGACACAGAGAAACACAGGGTAACCCAACAACTGCGCGCCTTTGTCCCTCCGGATTTAAGATGAGAAGCAAGGAGATACGAATGACGAAATACGTTGCAATCATTGCCATCATCCTGGCGCTAGTTGCGGTGTTCGCTGTGGCTCAGACTGCGGCCAAAAAGCCCGCCACCCCCAATACCAACGCTCCCACCAAAGTCACCGGTGAAGGAGTGAAAACCAACTCCGGCCTGATCTATTGGGATATTCGCGTGGGCAACGGAGCCACTGCCAAAGAAGGCAGCCATGTGCGCGTCCACTACACGGGCTGGCTTACCACCGGCAAAAAGTTCGATAGCTCGGTCGACGCCGGCAAGCCCTTCGATTTCACCATCGGCAATGGCGAAGTCATCAAGGGATGGGAAGAGGGAGTCGCGGGAATGAGAGTGGGCGGCAAACGCCAGTTGCGCATTCCTCCGAGCCTGGGATACGGAGCCGAAGGAACGCCTGGCGGGCCAATCCCGCCCAACGCGACCCTCATCTTCGATGTGCAGTTGCTGGGCGTGCAGTAAAGCTCGAAACAAAAGGACACGAAGTCACACCAACGAAATCCCAAGCTATGTTTTCCTTAGTGAACCTTAGTGCCCTTTGTGGTTATTGGTTTAAGCTTTCACGACTTTGCCGCTGCGCAGGCAAGCCGTGCACACGCGCATGCGCTTGGTGGTAGCGCCCACGCGGGCGTGCACCGGACGCAGATTGACGTTCCAGCGCCGCTTGGTGACGTTGTGGGCGTGGCTGATGCGGTTGCCGGATTGCGGCTTCTTGCCGCAGATTTCACATTGTTGTGGCATGACGGCTGTAGGTCCTTTCAGAGGCCTCGAGGAAACCACTATTCTATCGGATTACGGCCATTTCCGACAATTCGCACCTACAGGGTTTGCTGAGGTAAAATAACTGCCGCTGTTGCAGCGAACTTGCTGCGGAACCCTGGAGGAAGCTATGTCTAGCCGTGGAAAGGCAACCTTGGTGGAAAGCGCTCTGGTGCTGGCTCTGATGGGGATTTTGGCGGGAGCCATTGGCGGATTGGTTGTTGGCGCCGCCACCAGCCCCAAGACCACCACCACCACAACCTCTCACTAGCCGTAACCGCACGTTTCGACGGCTCCGCTCGTATGCGATACTGAAGCTATGCAGTCCCCGCTTCAGGCGCCCAGCGCGGCCACCGATCCAAAATCCGTAAAGGTGAACATCACTACGGGGACGGGTGTGGATATCGAATGGGCCGACGGCCACGTCTCCCACTACGATTTCGTTTATCTCCGCAATGCCTGCCCTTGTGCCATGTGCAACGAAGAGCGCGATAAATCCGGGCGCAAGCCCGGCCAGCCGCTCAAACTCGCCCCCGGCGCTCTCCCCATGTTCAAACCCGCAGCCAAACCGGTTTCCGCCGAAGGCATGGGCAAATACGCCATCCGCTTCAAGTGGAACGACGACCACGACCTCGGCATTTATTCATGGAAGCTGCTGCGCGAACTCTGCCCGTGCGCGGAGTGCAAAGCCGCTGGTGGAATCGAAACCTAAGGGCCGAGGCGCGCGTCGATGCAAGAAGGCAAATTCAGTAAGACAGCACGCCGTGTGGCCATTCGGCGCGCCGCACATCAGCTTCTCGACCGGCCCCGAGTGTTCGACGACCCCCTGGCCTTGCGAATCATTGGCGTCGAGGCTGAGAAAGAACTTCGCTCCAATCCCAAAGAGCATCACGCTTTCTCCCGTGCATTCCGTGCTTTCATGGCTGCGCGCAGCCGCTATGCCGAGGATGAACTCGCCCGCGCTGTCGCGCACGGCGTGAGGCAATATGTTGTGCTGGGCGCCGGGCTCGATACCTTTGCTTACCGCAATCCTCACCCCGGACTGCGCGTCGTTGAGGTGGACCATCCTGACACGCAGGATTGGAAGCGCGAGCATTTGCAGGCGGCGGGCATTGCTGTCCCACCGACCATGACGTTCGTGTCCATCGACTTTGAGCGCCAGACACTAGGGGATGGTCTTCGACAGTCTGGGTTCAACTCAGGCGAGGTGGCGTTTGTCTCATGGCTCGGAGTGACACCTTATCTCACGCGCGAAGCCAGCATGACTACGTTGAATTTCATCGCGAAGTTACCGGCGGGGAGCGGAGTGGTGTTCGATTTCGCTGTGGATCCTGCTCTGTTAAACGCGGGGCAAAGACAAGCGCTCGATGCCCTCTCCAAACGCGTAGCCCGCTACGGCGAGCCGTTCCAACTCTTCTTTGATCCGGCAAAGTTGCAGGATGAACTAAAGGCTCTCGGATTTCACCGCGCCGAGTTTCTCCAAGGCAAAGACCTTAACGCCCGCTATTTCAAAGACCGCAAAGATGGCCTGCTGGTCCGCGGCGCAATCGGGCATTTGATGGGAGCTTGGGTCTAGACGCGCTGCGGATACGGTTTTGGCCGGAACACGTGTATGAAAGACGAAAAGGCCCCGATTTCTCGAGGCCAACAAGAGAGCACTACAGGACCCTGCGACAGTTCCAGTATAGGTAGGCCAAATCTGGAGTCAAGTTACTTTTACAGGGAAGCTATCGTTGCTTTGATACAATCGCGACCGCGATGAAAAGTTCAGTACTGGCGGTTGCGCTCCTGTGTTCCATCTCGGCGTTTGCTCAGACGGGTAAGAGCAACCCCGTCCAAATGGCGATCCCCGGCGTTAAGGGAGTTCTGGAACTAGATGTGGGTCCCACGGCTCCCGAAACTCGCGTGCGTCCCGACGGCAAGGAAGTGCAGCTACGCGCGTTCGGCAGAGCGGACAAGCTAGATATTACTGCCTTCCTTCAAAAAGTCACCTTTCCCGCAAGCGCAGAAAAATGTCGTGATGAATGGTGGCCAGGCACGAAGAAGGGCCCCTTTCAACGTGACGATCTTCAGGAAACGGTCGTCAAGGACGGGATCGCCAGAGTGGAGTTTATCGTACCGGAATTCAAAGGGATCAAAGTGCGGCAGAAGAACGTGCACGCTTACCTCGGCGGCGGCGATCTGTGCGCCGAAATTCACCTATCTAAGATTGACTTTAAGCCCGAGGACCAGAAACTCTTCGAGGATTTTCTTGTAACCGTGAAGTTATTACCGGATGCGTCGCCCTCGGCAGTCCAGCCTCAGAGTCGACCTCAGTCCGAGGATCGTGATAGTTCCTATTATTTTGGCGAGGGCAGCAAATTTTATCTGCGGCACAACTACGCTCACGCCGCGGGATCCTACCAAAAGGCTCTGGATCTGGAGAAGCAAAAACGCAGCCTTTCGAAGGACTACTTCCGCGTGCTTGTGGACAATCTGGGAATGTCATACGGCATAGGCGGAAAGCTCCCGCAGGCGAAGGCCACTTTCGAATATGGACTCACACAAGACCCCGAATACCCGATGTTCTATTACAACCTCGCATGCACGTACGGCGAGATGAACAATATGGGTGACGCACTCACCCAGCTTCGGCTCGCGTACAAATATAAAGCGAACGCAATTGCGGGGGAAGGCATGCCGGATCCTCTGAAAGACGATTCCTTCAGACATTTTGTCGGCAAGCAAGAGTTCGTCCAGGCTGTGCGCGAGATGCAGAAATAGCCCGCCAAGGCCGCGCCATCGACGAATCGGAAAACGTCACCCGCGCACGCCGCGAACCCTGAATCCCCATGTAAAATTGAAATATCACCCCCGGAGCCACTTCCGCATTGTCGTTTCTCGATCAACTCAATCCGCAGCAGCGCGAGGCCGTCGAAACCACCGAAGGTCCCGTGCTCATCCTCGCCGGCGCGGGCAGCGGCAAGACACGCGTCATCACTTACCGCATCGCCTATCTGATCGACCGCATGGGGGTGATGCCGGAATCGATTCTGGCGATGACCTTCACCAACAAGGCAGCTGCCGAAATGGGTGAGCGGGTCGAGAAGCTGGTCGGCGGACTCAGCATCGCCAAGCCGGTGATCTCCACGTTTCATTCTTTCTGCGTGCGCGTTCTTCGCCGTGATATCGAAGCGTTACAGATTCCCTCCGCCACGCCCGGGCAGCCGCCCATCGGGCACACCAAGAAATTCGTCATCTACGACGAGAGCGATCAGCAATCCGTCGTGAAGTCAGTCATGAAGCGCCTTGGCGTCGACGACAAGCAGCTTACGCCGCGCACCGTGCTCTCGCGCATTTCGTGGGCAAAGAATCACATGCTCGATCCGCAGGAACTTTACCTGCAATCGGCGGATCCCAAGACCGAAAAGATCGCGCATTTGTTCGAGGAATATCGCAAGGAGCTGCGCAAAGCCAACGCGCTCGACTTCGATGATCTCCTGCTCGAAGCCACACGGCTGCTGAAAAGCTCAGCGCCCGTGCGGGAATATTACAATCGCCGGTTTCAATATCTGCTGATCGACGAATATCAGGACACCAACCGCCCCCAATACGAACTCATGCGCATGCTGGCGGGAACGCGCCACAACGTTTGCGCCGTTGGCGATGAAGATCAGTCCATTTATTCCTGGCGCGGCGCCGACATTCGCAACATTCTAGAGTTTGAGAAAGATTTCCCCGAGGCCAAAATTATTCGCCTCGAACAGAATTACCGCTCGACGCAGAATATCTTGCAGGCAGCGTCGTCCGTGGTCGCGAATAACATTCGCCGCAAAGGAAAAAATCTTTGGACTTCGCGCCAGGGCGGCACCAAGATCGGCTACTACGAAGCGCCCGACGGCGAAAACGAAGCGCTGTTTGCCGCCGACGTGACTGCGAAATATCTGCGCGAGGCCGCCGAACGCGGCGAAACCCCGCGCGCAGCGGTCCTTTTCCGCACCAACTCGCAGTCGCGCCTGTTTGAAGAGGCCATGCGCCGCTACGGCCTGAAATACAAAGTAGTGGGCGGATTCTCGTTCTACGAGCGCGCCGAAATCAAGGACATGATCTCGTACCTGAAGGTCATCCAAAATCCCGATGACTCGATCTCGCTGCTGCGCGTAATTAATACGCCGACGCGTGGCATCGGCAAGGGGTCTATTGATGTTATTGAGCGGCTGGCTCTCGAAACTGGCTTGTCGCTGTGGGGCGCGATCGGAGAAGCCGTCCGGCGCCAACTGCTGCCGCCACGCGCCCTCACAGCGTTGAAAACTTTTCAGCAGCTGATTCGCGATGGTCAGGCAATTTTGTCTGGAACTTTCGTCGAGCAGTTAACAGAGAGTGTAGAAACAGACCATGTGGGCGCGGTCGACTCGCCCGCGCAAGCTTTAGTTCCCTCCGCAGACGATTTACTTCCTGAAGACGCAGCCGCCTTCGATCCCAACGAATTGGAAAATTTCTCGTTCGACTTTGGTGATTACGAAAGTAGCGCCGGCGTCCCGCCGGCTGTCGAGGGGGCTTCTCGCCCCCTCCCTGGCCAGCAAAATCCTGCCGCTACAACCGCCGACCTGCTGAAATTCCTCATCGACCGCACCGGCTACATCAAGCTGCTGGAAGAAGAAGACACGCCCGAAGCCTTCTCCCGCATCGAGAACCTGCGCGAACTGGTCAACGCCGCCATGGATTCGCGCGACCGCGGCGAAACCCTCGACCAATTCCTCGATCACGCCGCGCTCATCAGCGACGCCGACGACTACGACGAGCGCGCCCAGATTACACTTATGAGCCTGCACGCGGCCAAGGGCCTGGAGTTTCCGCTGGTCTTTCTCAGTGGCCTGGAAGAGGGATTGTTCCCCCACTCGCGAACCATGCTTCAGCCCGACGACATTGAGGAAGAGCGCCGGCTGTGCTACGTCGGTATGACCCGCGCCATGGACCAGCTAATCCTCACCCGCGCCGTCTACCGCCGGAGATATGGTACCGATCTGCCGGAAGCCAGCGTCCCCTCGCGGTTCCTGGAAGAAGTTCCCGCGCCCTTAATCGAAGAATTAGGAGGGCGACGCGCGTCTCGAGCGGGAACAAGTCATGGAAGAGCGGGCGCCTCGCCCACTCAGTCGCGGAGCGACGGCCATTCTTCCCCTCACTACTCCTACGAAGACGAAGACCAAAGCGCAGCCTGGAGACGAAGCGCTGTCGCGGCAAGCCGCCAAAAGCCTACTGCCCCGGCCAAGCCCTACAACTCCATCGAGAACATCGCCGAGTTCTTTGCCAGCCGTGGCAGGAAGTTCACAATCCCGAAGACACCCCCCGAAGAGCCCACCGGCAAGCGCGGATTCCGCCCCGGGCAGAAAGTTCGCCACCCCAAATACGGCGAGGGAACCGTCTACCAGCGAGAAGGAGAAGGCGAAGAGGCCAAGATTACTGTACAATTTCCTCGCTTCGGATTGAAGAAGCTGGTGGAGAAGTATGCCCAGCTGGAGCGGGCGTAGATTCTGATCGGCAGGTTGTAA
>Ga0307479_10004799_pt1 | contig 12432 bp, 11 predicted proteins | sample atmos_gasesECM4C_FD_203743 | JGI IMG/M metagenome (GOLD analysis project Ga0307479, IMG submission 203743) | Hardwood forest soil microbial communities from Morgan-Monroe State Forest, Indiana, United States - atmos_gasesECM4C_515 | ecosystem: Environmental > Terrestrial > Soil > Temperate...
AAACGCCACCGGCTACTAATCAAATCCGCGGAAGCATCGCCTTCAAAAGGACTCCACGCGTCCTCAATCTGGGACGCGTTCGTCATTCGAGACAACGTGAAAAATATTGATATATGAACCAGGCCGGATGACCTGCTGGGGATATTTTTTTCTCTTATTCTGGATCACTGCCGCTCTCTCATCGGGATCGGTAAGATACACCAATGTCCGATCGTATAATTTATCCCCTATTTTTATTCGAACGTGCGGATCGCGGGCGACGTTTTCATTCCAGCGCCTGCCATTGGGATATGGCGGGAGTCCAGGCGCGTAGACGGAGGTCAAATAAAGCTGGCCATTATAGGCGACCATATACGTCCCAATCGAGTGAGGAAGCCCAAATACGTCTCTCGTCTGCACTTTGGCATTTTGATACTGATCGGTAAACGACCAGTCCGCAACCGGGGTTGTTACAAGATTTCCTCTGAGCCACAAACCGGGCACTCCGCACGTCCAGGAGTCGCCGGGGTTCGGACAAGCCCCAGGTTCGAAACCGGTCACGCGCGCCGTTAGCAACAATAAAATCATCACGATCAGAATTGATCCGCCGACCTTTAAGAGCGTTTTCATGTTGGGCTCCGAGAAGGAGGATGAGATACTTCTATTCGAGCTTGACTTGCCTCCCGGTCCGATTCTGACGTCCAATATTATCACCGGATGATAACGCGAGGGATCAGGACGGCATCTTCCACCCACGTATTCGAGGAGAAAACAATGTCTCAGAATCGTGTTCTGCTGGCTTCTCTAAGTTGTGCTCTCGTGTTTGTCGCCGGATTCCTCTTTGCTGGACGCTCGAGCCGCGCCCAGGCCGCAACGCCGGCCGCCGATCAGGAAGTCCTCAAAATCAATGCGGAATGCAATGACGCCGAATTACGCGGTGATATCGCCGCCATGGACAACTGCGAAACCCCGGATTTTACGCACACGCACGCCAACGGAATGGTCGAGCACAAGGCTGAATATCTGAAGGGTGTCGGCAGCGGCGCTCACAAGTTCCTGGCGCTCGATCTCTCCGACGTTCACGTCCGCACTTACGGTGACACTGCCATTGTCGACGAGCATATGCATCTTCGCGCGGATAATAGTGGCCGCATCGCCGACGTCAACAATCTGGTCATGACGGTCTGGACCAGGCAACAGGGCAAATGGCGTGAAGCCGCTTGGATCGCCGTTGGCCTCCCGGGCAGTCGCCCGACTGCCGACCCCAAGTAACACCAAAAGCACTCCTCGGAGTAGGAGACTCAACGGCCTGACTATGCCGACGTCGGCCTAAGAGCCGATCAGCCGCTTTACTCGTGCGGTAAAATAGATATACGCCTGCTTCGCATGACTTCGCTGGTGCTTTACCGTGTTAAGTTGCGGCTGCCTGGACGAATTTTCGGGAGCCAGCTGCGGCGTAACGCAGTGCTTGGACGAGCGAAACCGCGGGCGGCGTCGGGGCCTTGTCAATTCTCGCCAACAATTTAGTCCCCCTCGACCGGCCGAACTTCCACCCGCCATCTTTTCGAATAGAGTGGCATCAGTTTTCCGTTTCAAGAGCTCGCATCCCGAAACGTCGTCATCCCGCGTGCACTTCTGCCAAAATCTCCGGTGAGGGAGCTTTGTCGGAAGAGAGAGCGAGGCATCTGCTCTTAGCGGTCTGTTTGGAATCAACACTTGATAGGACTACGGAGCTAAGCACCTTAAAATGAACACTTGGACAAAAAAGGGTAGGGGGGTGGGGGTCTCCATGCCGCGTTCGTGGAAGCGATCACAGGGAGTCCAGAGAGGAATGACGAATGGTCAAGGCCGCTGAACAAAGACCCGGGCCCCTGAAGGGTCTCAAAGTGATCGACCTTTCGCACATCATGGCCGGCCCAGCCTGCTCAATGTTGCTGGCCGACATGGGAGCCGACGTCATCAAGGTCGAGAGAGTCCCCGAGGGCGACGACTCCCGGCGTATGGTGCCGCCGACTATCGCCGACCAGTCCGCGGCCTTCCTGATCATGAACCGAAACAAGCGCGGCATTGCCTTGGACCTCAGGACGGAAGCCGGGCGCGACGTTCTCTCTCGTCTCCTGAAAAGCGCCGACGTGCTGATCGAGAACTTCCGCCGCGGCGCAATGGAACAGATGGGTTTCGGCTATGACGCCGTCCACTCTTTGAATCCGAAGCTGATCTATTGCTCGATCTCCGGTTTTGGCCGTACCGGACCCTACGCGGACCGCGGCGGATTCGACCTGGTGGCCCAGGGCATGAGCGGCTTGATGAGCATAACAGGCGAAGGCCCAGGCCATCCGCCCGTAAAAGTGGGCGCGCCGGTTACGGATATAACCGCTGGAATTCTCGCCTGCGTGGGCATACTTGCTGCCCTGCATTCTCGCGAGTCCAGCGGGCAAGGCCAAATGGTGGATACCTCGCTCTTCGAGGCGGGAATCATTCAAACTTACTGGCATTCCGCCATGGCTTTCGCGACGGGCCGAGCTCCAGGCCCCATGGGCACGGCACATCCGTTGAACGCGCCCTATCAGGCATTTCCCACGTCCGATGGCTGGATCACTGTCGGTGCCGCGAATCAGGGAAATTGGCTGCGCCTCGTCGAAGCGCTCGAAGCGCCGGCACTGCGTGACGACCGGCGCTTTTCCGCCAATGCTGACCGTATGCGGAATCTGGAGGCGCTCACCGCGACTCTCACTCCCATATTCCGGCGCCTCACCTCCGCCGAATGGCTGCGCCGCCTCGAGCACGCGGGCGTTCCGGCTGGGCCGGTGTTGGAAGTCTGCCAAATGCACGCCGACCCGCAGGCATTGGCCCGCGAAATGATCGTGGAAACCGAACATCCCTCTGCCGGACGCGTGAAGGCCATCGGTCTGCCCATCAAATTCTCCACAACTCCGGGCGGGGTGCGCCGCTCGGCTCCATTATTTGGCCAGCACACGCGCGAACTGCTGCGCGAGCACGGCTTTTCCGATGCCGAAATTGACCAACTCGCAGCCCAAGGAGCCATCCAGATGCCAGACTCCATTCAGAAAGGCACAACACGGTGAGCCAAGACATCCTCTATGAATTCGCTGATGGCGTGGGCCGTGTCACCTTCAATCGTCCCGAGGCCCGCAATGCGCTCACCTTCCGCATGTACGAGCGCCTCGGCGAGATCCTTCAGCAGGCGGAAAGCGATTCCTCGCTGAGAGTCCTGATCTTGACCGGCGCGGGCGACATGGCCTTCGCGGCAGGAACCGATATCTCCGAGTTCAAGGCATTCTCCAGCCCTGAGGACGCGCTCGGCTATGAAGCGCGCATGGATCGCATCCTGGACGCTCTGGAGCGCTCCCGCATTCCCACCATCGCCGCTATCGCCGGAGCCTGCACCGGCGGCGGTGCCACGATTGCCGCCTGCTGCGATATTCGCATCGGAGCGCAAAACGCGCGTTTTGGGGTCCCCATAGGCCGCACCCTCGGCAACTGCCTCTCGATATCGAATTACGTAAGGCTCGCCTACCTGATCGGCCCGGCGCGTGTAAAAGACATCATCTTCACCGGTCGTTTGATTGACGCAGCCGAGGCCCACGCCATTGGCTTGCTTAAGGAAGTTCTCCCCGATTCCACAACGTTACAGAGCCGAGCCAACGAGCTCGCTCAAATCGTGGCGGCGCAAGCGCCGCTCACCTTGCGCGCCACCAAAGAGGCGCTGCGCCGTATCAAGGAGGACATCGGCTCGCAGAAAGACCGTGACTTGATCCTGATGTGCTACATGAGCCGCGATTTTCGCGAAGGCATGGACGCCTTTCTGAATAAGCGCGCCCCCAAATGGACGGGAACCTAAAGGGCAGTTCAGCGGGTTACGAACCTGAGCGTAACGAGATTGCGTTGATTTATGAAGGCTTTTCTCACAACTTAAGCAGCCGGTCGGCGTTGCCATGGCTGATTTTGCACAGGTCCTCCGGACTCACCGGCAGCGCATCCAGAAACTTGCGCCCCACGGTGTTCGGGCTGTAGGGATAATCGATCGAAAAGAGGATGCGGTCCGCTCCGACGACCTGCAGTGTGCACAGCAGAGGCGGTACGGTGAAGTATCCGCTGGTAGTGATATAGAAATGATCCTGGAAATACTGGCTGACTTTCCGCTTGAGGTGGTTTGTATCGCGCGAAAGCACAGCCTCGGCACGAGCAATCGAGAACGGCAGGTCCTCCCCCATATGCCCGATGATGATGTTCAACTTGGGAAAGCGGTCAAAGAGGCCGGAGACGATCAGCCGCAAGCAGTGCATTCCGGTCTCGACGTGCCAACCCCACGCGGCCGTGGAAAGATAGAAACCGGTCTGGCCGGGCAATCCGCCAAAGTAAGCATCCTCGACCGATTTCGGTGGCAGGGTTGGATGCAGGTAAACGGGCACATCTAGGGCCTGTGCTGCTTCAAATAGCGGCGTGAACCGAGCGTCGTCCAAAAACACGCCTTTCGTAGTTCCGTGGATGAGCGTGCCCTTAAACCCCAGTTTCCGCACGCAGCGCTCCAATTCGGCGGCGGCCTTCTCCGGCTGCTGCAAATCCAATGCGGCAAAACCCGCGAAGCGCTGCGGGTAAGCCCGCACGGCATCGGCCAGTTTGTCGTTCGCATCGCGGGCCAGAGAAGTGGCGGTTGGGCTATCTAGTTTGTCCAGCCCGGCGTTCGTCAGCGACATTACCTGCAGGTCAATGCCGGCGGCATCCATATCCGCGATGCGGCCTTTCCCGAGGTCCAGGAGCTTTTCTTCCACCGCCTTCACGAAAATATTCCGCGAAGCAGGCTGTATTTCGGCAGATTTTTTCAAGACTTCGGGCGTTGCAAAGTGCTCTTCCAGGGTGATCGTTCGCATGGATTCAGACTTATCGCCTCCGCGTAAGCGCAACACTTTATCATGCCGGCAACTCCGCTATCGAGCGATCACGCAGAGTGGCAAGCGGGATTGGTTGCAAACCGCAGCTCTCTTGCCGGCCGTTTCCCGCCGCGAACTCAGGCGGCCTTAGGGATTAGCGGTTGTGTTCTTGATGGAAATCAATTCAACTTCAAAGATGAGCGTGGTATTGGGCCCGATCACGTTACCCGCGCCGCGGTCGCCATACGCCAAATTGGGAGGAATGAAGAACTGCCACGTGGACCCCACCGGCATGAGCTTCAGAGCCTCTTTGAAACCCGAAATGACCATGCCGACTTGAAATGTCGCCGGCTGACCCGCTTCGGATTTGTCGAATTCAGTTCCGTCGATCAGGGTGCCCCGATAATTGCAGGTAACCGTATCGGCATCGGTTGGTTTCTTCCCCTCGGCCGCCTTGACGATTTTGTACTGCAATCCGCTCGGCAGAGTAACCACACCGTCTTTCTTGCCGTTATCGGCCAGGAATGTGTCGCCGGCTTTCTTGTTGTCATCGGCTTGCTTGGCGCGTTCCTGCATTTGCTTCTGGGTCATCTCCTGCTGCAGCGCAGCCATGGTGGTATTCAGATCCTCGTCGGACATCAATAACTTCTGGCCGGAGAGCGCGTCACGCAGACCCTTGATCAGCAGGTCAGGATTGATATCGATGCCCTGACCCTTCAAAGTCTTGGCCACCTGAACCCCGATGCCATAACTCACTTTGTCTTTTTGCGTTGCAGGGGCTGCTGAATCCTGCGTCCGCGCCGGAATGGCCAAAAGGCCGAGCCCAAGAACCAGTATCCATTTCGACTTCATATGGGTCTCCTCATCGGACGAATCTCGCATTTCAGAATTTCTCGTTCAAGGACCGCCGCCACGGTCCTATCCTTTTCTTTGATGAACCTTGCGGCGAATATCGGGCCAGAATTCTTTCACCATGTTGGAAACCGTGTCCCAGCCCATCATCGTAGCCCACGTCTCCATGGAGTTGGGAAGGTTTCGATCGGTCCTGGGGTGATAGGTATTGGAGATTCCCGCCGCCACCGCGGCGCCGGTAACTTCCGAAACATTAAATGCCATACGACCGCTATCGTTTCGGGTGACCGCAATCCGGCTCACGGCCAGCGCGCCGCCAGAATCCCCCTTTGCCCTCCTGATAGTAACGGGGGTCCTGCCGAAATAGCGAAGGGAAAATCGCCTGGACGAAAAAATTCTCCGAAGTTCCATCGGCGAAGTTGGATCCAAATCTCTTTGCGTATCCTATTGCTCCCTGGCCGTAACCCGATTCGCTGTTTAGCGCCTGACTGATGCCGGCTAGAAAGGCACAAAACGGAAACTCCACTGGATCGAAGGCACTCCGTGCTACCAGTTTGAATTTCTGTCCGCTGGTGAGCGCCGGAATTCCACGGGCATTTTCCAGAGTCGAGAAATTCGGCAGAGTCCAAAAAAGACGGTCATTGGTTCCACCAGTCTCGGGATCGAATTTGGGAGCTGAAGCGTCCTGACTCTCTCGTTGTGATTGGTCCGCCGACAGCTGTGACTGCGGTTCGGCAGGCTGCTGTTCTAATTGCTGCGCACTCGAGGGCAGGCCCAAAACACCGCAGGCGAGCGCGGCGGTAAAAACAAGAAAAGTGCTGCGAAGCCGATGGAACGACAAGATTGACCCCATTAATGATTTATGGGATTTCTCCCCACCTTGCAGCTAGATCAGTAACAGATTCTATCCCGGATCGTTTAGGTTGTATCAACCCGGGGAGGTCTGAGCGGCGCCATCCAAGTGCTCCAAAGGGCCTGGCGCATTCCGCCAGATTCAATCGTGTCGATTGTGATCCACGCCGGACCGTCGGCCGCCTAGTTACGTTTTTGCTTTCAACGGTCTCCGGAGTGAATTTTTCGGCCCCGCGAAGCTTTCTGCGCGTAAAGTTCCTGGTCGGCAGATTCGAGCAGGTGCTGCACCGATGTGCCATTTGACGGGTGCGTGGCCACACCAATGCTTACCGTGAGTTTCGGTTCTTCCGTGCCGGTCTCCAGATGCTGCTTGATTCTGGAGGCGACCCGCCGCCCGGCGGCCTCGCTGGTTTCCGGCAACAGCAGAGAAAATTCATCGCCGCCGTAACGCGCGGCCGTATCAATGGCGCGGCAGTGCTGGCGAAGAACCTCCGCGACGCGGCAGATGGCCCGGGTTCCGGTTTGGTGGCCGTAGCGGTCGTTGATCTCCTTCAATTTATCCAGGTCCATCAGCAAAACCGAAAACTGACGATTGGTCCTGCCCGATCTTTCCAGTTCGCTTTGCAGCACTTCAATAAAGCGGCGGTAGTTAGCCAGTCCAGTCAAGCTATCGCTGATCGCGCGATGGCGGACCTGCCCGAAGAGGCGAACGTTATCCACCAAGGTGGCTCCCAAAAGAATCATGTAGCTCCCGGAAGTTAGCAGTTGCGCCACCAGCGCCGGTGTATCCAGCAACTGAGCCGATTGCGCGGCCATCATGTGACAGGAGGCATTCATGCCCGCGACCCAGGGTAGAGCGGCTCCCAGGGCGGAGCTCAGCCGGTAGGGGCCTCGATACAAAAGGACGGTGCCCGCGAGGAACATAGACGCGGGCAGGAGATCCCAAGGGCGCGGTATCAGCTTGGCGCTACGAATCAACGGTCCGTTGCCCAGCCCGAGAAACAGCAGCCCTATCAAGCCGGCGATGGCCCCTACGACGCTCAGTACCGCGAACATTGTTCGTTGGGGCTCTCGCGGCCAAGGCAGCCATTCATCGAGTCCAATAGCGGCCAATAAAAGCGCGCCCAGCAGCGTCCCGCCGGCCATCCAGTAAAGCGGAATACGCACGGCGGTGGCCGGGGTTAACAAGGCGCCGTGGATTTGCACGATCCCGCTGAGTTGAATCAATCCATCGAGGCCGAATGCCGCGCCCAAAAACAGCGAAAAGCGGTCTCCGGTGCCGTGGTAGCGCACCAGAATATTGGCCGCAATCGTGAAACCGAGCAGCGCCGCGATGATTTCGGCGCTGGCCCAAAGGACGGGATTAAAGGAGAGCCCGAGGTGCCGGAGAAATTGCGCGATGAGCGTCACGCAGGCGGATATGGCCGCGGCGGCCATAAAAATGCGCAGGTTCCGTATTGATCTCGCGTTGATCATGTCCCTCAAATAAGTTCATGGCAAATTCCGTTACAGTTTCATTTTGGGACAATTTCTTCCCGAAGGCACCCTGTACGAAGGGTCAGGAAGCGGACACCTGTACTATGTTTTAAACCGTTTTTTCACATGTTTTTCCACACGAGATAAAGCCCGGGAATTGGCCAGCGCTCCATCCGTCTGCCCGGAGCCATGGCTACGGGCTCACGCAAATTCGGGAAACCATCTCGTTTTGCCTTGCATCTATTTTGGGAGGTACGTGCTCTGGATGTGAATTCTAGGGAAAATCTTCCATTTTCGTTTTGCTTCTTTACAATAAGGGGAGTATCGCGGCATTAGGGAGCATCGCGCGTCGTAATCCGCGCAGGTTTGCCGTCGGAGGTTAGCGTTGATCGAAGTGAAGGATTTGACGAAGAGGTTCGCGGAGCGTACTGCGGTGGATCACGTCTCTTTCGTGGTGAACAAAGGCGAGATTCTGGGATTCCTCGGTCCCAACGGCGCCGGTAAGACCACGACCATGCGCATCCTCACCGGCTTTCTGCCAGCAACCAGCGGTACCGCGCAAGTGGCCGGTTTCGACGTCTTCAACGACTCGCTCGAAGTCCGCAAGCGCATCGGCTACCTGCCGGAAAATCCGCCGCTCTATCTCGATATGAGCGTCACCGCTTATCTCGAATTCGTCGCTCGCATCAAGAATGTACCCGCGGAGAAACGCCAAGCGCGTGTCTCAGACGCCCTGGAGAAAACGAATCTAGCCGACAAGCGCTACGAATTGATCAAGCGCCTCTCGCGCGGATATAAGCAGCGCGTCGGCCTGGCCCAGGCGCTGGTGCACGATCCGGAAGTGATCATCCTCGATGAGCCCACCGTGGGCCTCGATCCCAAGCAGATCATCGAAGTGCGCCACCTAATCAAGGGGCTCGCCGGCAGCCACACCATTATTCTTTCGACGCACATTCTGCCGGAAGTCAGCATGACCTGCGATCGCGTGGTGATCATCAATCGCGGCCGCATCGCCGCCATCGATACGCCGGCCAATCTCACCACTCAGCTCAAAGGGGGCCAGAACGTGCACATCGAGGTGCAGGCGGACCAAAACGCCGTGTGCGCGGCCATTCGCGAGCTTCCCGGCGTTCGCAAAGTGAGCGGAGAGCCGGCCGGCGGCAACGGGCGGGTCGCCATTACGGTAGAGACGTCGCCGGGGCAGGATGTGCGCAGCCAGATTGCCTCGAAGATCGTCGGCAAAGGCTGGCCGCTATACGAATTGCGGGGCGTGAATTTGAGCCTCGAAGAGATCTTCCTCGAGCTCACCACGGAAGATTCCGAACACGCTGAAGCAAGTCCAAACTGAGGGCGAAGCCATGAAAGGAATGTACGCCGTTTACCGCAAGGAGATGGGACACTATTTTGTTTCGCCTGTGGCTTACATCATTGTGGCCGTTTTTCTGATCATTACCGCATATTTCTTCACGGAGATTCTGACGGGTTATATGCAGGCATCGTTCCAGGCGAGTATGGAAGAAGCGCAGTTCGGCGGAGGACAGGCCTTCGATGTTCCTTCCCTGGTCATGCGCAGCTTCTTCGGAGTATTGTCCACGATCCTGCTCTTTATCACGCCCATGCTGACCATGAGCGTCTATGCCGAAGAGCGCCGCCGCGGAACCATGGAGTTGCTCATGACTTCGCCGATCACGGACCTCGAGATCGTTCTCGGCAAATTTTTTGCCTCGCTCACTTTGCTGGTGATCATGCTCCTCCCCACCGGAATTGGATTCGTTTATATGCTTCGCCATAGCGAACCGGCCGCGCCCTGGCGCGTGCTGGGCAGTGAATATCTGGGAATCCTGCTTCTCGGCGGAGCCCTGCTGGCCCTCGGTTCCTTCTTTTCTTCCATTACCGAAAGCCAGCTCATCGCGGCGATGCTGAGCTTCGGCGCGATTCTGATGTTGTGGGTGCTCAATTTCGGCTCCGGGGCCACCTCCAGCGCGTGGGCCTCGGGCCTGGAATATCTTGCCGCCTTCCGCCATTACGACGATTTCACGCGCGGCGTCATCGATACGTCCAACGTGATTTTCTATCTGAGTTTTATTTTCCTGGGCATTTTCCTGACGGTCCGCAGCGTGGATTCCATGCGCTGGCGTCGCGCTTGATTTTATGCCGCGAGCGATTTGTAAGAGCCATGTATAAGGAGGACAAATGCCAATAATGGACTGGAAACGAGAGCGCCGTTGGCTCGCGTTCTTCGGTCTCGCCTTAGCCGCGGCGGGTTTGGTCCGCTATTCCACGCAGGGCGAACTCACACGGCTGAGCGAAATTCTGGTGATCGGCGGCGGCGTTCTGTTCCTCGCCGGCCTGGTGCTGAGCTATCGCGATTTCGTGACGTACTTCAGCGTCCGCTCTTCGCAGCTAGGCGCCAACGCTGTCACGATCACGCTTCTGGTGCTGGTAGTTCTCGGATTGATCAATTTTCTCGGCTATCGCCACAAAAAGCGCGTCGACGTGACGAGCGAAAAGCTTTATACGCTTTCCGACCAGTCCCGGCGCACCGTGAGCACTCTCAAAAAGGATGTGGACATCATCCGCTTTGCGAAACAGCCGGACACCACCTTCAAAGATTTGGCCACGGAATACACCAATGCCGGCACGCACGTTCACTATCGCGAAGTGGATCCGCAGGAAAAGCCCGAGGTGGCCCGGCAATATAACGTCACGCACATGAACGACATCGTCGTGTCGTCCGGCTCCCACAACGAAACACTGAGCGGAACGGGAGAGCAGGACATCACCAACGCCCTCATTAAAGTCACACGCGACGCCGTGAAGACGATTTGCTTCGTTGAAGGGCACGGCGAAAAATCCGTTGCATCCGGCGAGCAGGATGGTCTGGAGGGCGGCGATAAGGCGCTCAAGAACGAAGGCTATCAAACCAAGACGGTGAATCTGGTGTCCTCTGGCGAGGTGCCCTCTGACTGTGGCGTGCTCGTGGATGCCGGCCCCAAGCAGGCGCTTTTCCCGCAGGAGGCGGGCTTCATCTCCAAGTATCTGGACGGCGGCGGCAGAGCCCTGCTTCTTCTCGATCCTGAAATGGACCCCAAAGTCGATAGCGTGCTCGACGCCTGGAACATCGCTGTGGGCAGCAACGTGGTGATCGATGCAAGCGGCGTCGGGCGCCTTTTTGGCACCGGGCCCGCCGTGCCTCTCGTGGTGGATTACGGCGCCAACCCGATCGTTCAGAACTTCGCTGGGACGATGACCTTTTTCAATTTGGCGCGCACGGTTTCCCTGAAAGACAAAGGCAAGAGCGATCCGGAGGCCACCGAGCTGCTCAAGACCTCCCCGCGCAGCTTTACGGTGCCTAATCTGAAAACCAAGGAAGTCCGCTACGATCCTGCTAAAGACCAAGCCGGGCCGCTCTCTCTGGGCGTGGCCGCGGAACGCCATATCGGCGCTGGCACGGACGCGAAGAGCGCGCGGTTGGTGGTCATCGGCAATTCCGCTTTTGCCACCAATCAGTGGGCGGGTTTGCAGCGCAACGGCGATCTTTTTGTTAACGCGATCAACTGGCTGGCTCAGGATGAAGATCTCATCTCCGTGCGGCCCAAAAATCCCACGAACCGGCGCGTCATTCTCACGGAAACACAGCAGCGTGAGCTGCTTTTCGCCAGCTTGGTCTTTCTGCCCGGCTTGGTGATGATTTCCGGCGCCGTCATCTGGTTTCGGCGCCGATAAGATCTCGATGAAAACTTCCGCAGAAAACATATGAGGCGAAGCACGGGAATCGTTTTCCTGATGGCTGCGGCGCTGGCGGCTTTTGTTTATCTCTACGAGGTGAAGCACAAGCCCGCGAGCGAAGCTTCCTCGGACAGCGCCAAGCCGGCCTTCTCGCTTACTTCGAGCGACGTCAAACAAATAAAAATCCAGCGCGCCGGCACGGCCATGAGTTTTGAGCGCAGGAGCGACGGCTGGTATATGACCCAGCCGGGTTCGCAGCGGGCAGAAAGCTCCGCGCTCGATAGCCTCGCGAGCACGCTCTCCTTTGTTACCGTCGACCGCACTTTTCCGGCGACGCCGGATAATCTGAACTCCTTCGGCCTAAAAGATCCCAGCGTCACCGTGAATTTCACGCTGAATAATGGCACGAGCCATGATGTGCGCTTCGGCTCCAAGGATTTCTCGGCATCCTCGATCTATGCCCTGATCGATGACGGCAAACAGATTTCGCTCATGCCGGATTCCCTTTACACCAGCGCGGCCAAATCCCCGGATGATTTTCGCGATCACTCGCTGACCACCATGGCGACCGCCGATGCCAATTTCTTTGACTTGGTGAATTCCTCGGGTGAAGTCTCAGGAACCAAAAAGGACGACCAGTGGACTCTGAGCA
>Ga0307479_10004800_pt1 | contig 12431 bp, 5 predicted proteins | sample atmos_gasesECM4C_FD_203743 | JGI IMG/M metagenome (GOLD analysis project Ga0307479, IMG submission 203743) | Hardwood forest soil microbial communities from Morgan-Monroe State Forest, Indiana, United States - atmos_gasesECM4C_515 | ecosystem: Environmental > Terrestrial > Soil > Temperate...
CTGAATGGGAACAGGGGGAGGATACCGGGGATGAAATACCAAAAACTGTTGCAAGGGCTTGTGGTATCGATTTGTCTGTTGGCAGCCGCGCGCCTTGGCTTCGCGCAGTCGGATACTGCGCGTCTCCAAGGAACCATCACCGACCAAGGGGACGCCGCTGTGGTTGGTGCGACTATCACGGTTAAGGACAGTGGTACGGGCCGTGTCGCCACTGTTGTTTCTAACGAGACGGGGTTTTACACGGTTTCGGCCTTGCCGCCGGGCCATTACCGTGTTGAGGTCAACCAGAAAGGATTCAAGAAGCCGGTGCGTGAGCTGGATCTGCAGATCGCGCAAGTCGGGGTGGCCGATTTCAAGTTGGAAGTGGGAGCCGTGACCGAGTCGGTCACGGTCGAGGCTGGATCCCCAGTGCTTGACTTAGCGGACTCTGCTATTGGAGAGGTTGTTGAAAGCCGCCAGGTTACGGAACTCCCTCTGAACGGGCGCAACTTCACGCAGCTCGCAACCCTAGTGCCCGGAGCGAGCCGCGGTATTCCCACTGGCTCCAACTCTGCCACCGGCGTCAACAATAACGCAGAGACATTCCGCTTCGGGCAAGAAGGCGGAGCGTCATTGGCGGTGAACGGCCTTCGTCCCCAGGAGAATAACTTTATCCTCGACGGAATCGACAACAACGAATCGCTGGTCAATACGATCATCTTCTTTCCTCCGGCGGATGCTATCGATGAATTCAAGGTGCAAACCAGTGTGGCGCCCGCCGAGTTTGGCCGTGCGGGCGGGGCGCTGGTGATCACTTCGCTGAAATCGGGAACGAACAATATTCATGGCAGCGCGTTTTTGTTTAACCGCAATACGAACCTGAACGCCAAGGATTTCTTCACTACGCAAGGTGCACCCACGCCCAAATTCAATCGCAACCAGTTTGGCGGCACCTTGGGCATGCCCATCTTCAAAAACAAGCTCTTCGTCTTTGGAGATTATGAAGGGCTGCGCCTGAGACAGCCCGGCAATGTTGGTTTTGCGACTGTGCCGACCGATCTGATGAAGCAAGGAGATTTTTCGGAGCTGCTGTGCACGGGGAATCCTAGCTGCGCGGGTACGGGCTTATCGGCTCCGATCCAGATTCTTGACCCCACCACGGGCACTCAGTTCATGGGTAACGGATCTCAGCCCAACGTAATTCCAGCTGGTCGTATCAACGCAGCTGGGCAGGCCTATCTAAAACTCTTTCCGGAACCCAATTGCACGCATGCACTGAATAGTTCGTGCAATAGTATATACAGCAACTATACAAACACTGCGAACATAATCGAGAAATGGAACGATTTTGACATTCGCACCGATTATGTTGTCAACGAGCAGAACTCTCTCTTTGGCCGTTTCAGCCGGGGGCGCGTGGACCAGACCCACACAACTCTTTTTCCGGCCATACCTTCCTGCGCAGGGTTCGGCTGCGGCACGAACTTTAATCACCCGTACGGCGCTTCCATCGGCTTGACCAGCACCTTGAGTGCGTCGCTGGTGAATGAAGCCCGCGTCGGTTTCGTGCGTACCTACTACGGTTTCCTCAACCCGGACAACAGTATTAACTTCTGCACCCAGCTCGGAATCGTGAATTGTAATACTCCCTTACTCGGAGGCATTGCACTCATTGGCGGGTACAATACTCAGATTCAGTACACGGGTGATGGCGGACCCTACCTAATTCCTCAGACGGGGTTGAACTACAACGACAGTCTGACGTGGGTGAAGCGAAAGCACACCCTCAAGTTCGGTGGAAACGTCATCCGCCGCGAACTGAATCTTTTTCGCGGCAATAACGCTAAAGGCTATTTCGGCTTGGCGGGCAATGGCTCGGGGTGCTGCGCCGGCGGCGGAGCAGGCCATGTCAACACAGACTACGAAGTCTCCGACCTTCTGGCTGGTTTCGTCGACGGCTACCAGCACGGCGTCCCTTTCGGCACCGTGGGGACGCGAAGCTGGGAAAACGGCTTCTTCGCGCAAGATGACTATCGCGTCTCTCCACGCCTAACGCTGAACCTTGGCCTTCGCTACGATGTTCTTACTTGGCCCGTCGAAGTCGAGAATCGCCAGGCCAACTTCGACCTCGTTACCGGCGCGCTCATCGTCGCAGGTAGCAACGGAGCTTCGCGAGCACTCATTCCCAACGATTACCATGATTTCGGTCCCCGCCTTGGCTTTGCCTATGAGCTAACCGGCAACGGTAAGACGGTTGTTCGCGGTGGATATGGATTGTTCTACTTCGTCGATCGCGGAGGAATTGCCAACCAATTGGCCCAAAACCCGCCTTTCGCTGGCCAGAACACAGCGACCTACAAACAAGGCTTTCGTATTACGTTCTCGGGATCGCTTCCCTGCGAGCCGAATTGTACGGCAGCCCAGTTAATTTCGACGAATGCTACGGGCCCACTTCCAAGCGGAAGTTTCAACGGTCTGAATCTTGCGACTCCCACCGGAGTCAGCGTGATAGCGGACTTGCCTACAAACCTGACCCCCATGGTTTCGCAGTGGAACCTGCAGGTGCAGAGGCAGTTGGGCACAAACCAGTCCGTTAGCCTGGCGTACGTGGGAACCCACGGGGCCCACCTCACGAGAAACTACAATGCCAACCAACCATTGTTCGGCACTGGAGCGGAGCTCTTCCCGAACCTTGGGGGAACCATCACTGTCCAGGACAATCGTGGAAAATCTGACTATAACTCACTCCAGGCGCAATACGAACGGAGGTATACAAATGGTCTTCAGTTCCTAGGAGCATTCACTTGGTCCAAAACGCTTGATGATGCCTGCGGGGCTATTGATACCTGCAACCCTCAACTATACACGAACTATGTTATCGAACGCGGGTTGTCCAACCAGGACCAGCCCTACCGGATGGTTTTAAGCTCTCTCTACGAATTGCCTGTCGGCAAAGGCAAGCGCTGGGCCGGTAGTGTGTCCCGATCGGTTGATTACGTAATAGGAGGCTGGCAACTCAACGGCATCTATACTCTGCAGGCGGGCCAACCGTTCAGCGTGACAGTGGACGGAACTCCAGGTTCCACCCGCGCCAACGTTTCCGGCAGTTTCGGCGTTCATCCTGGAAACATTGCAAACTACATTCAGGAAACCTGGTCCACGCCTAGTATCCCGGTTGGACCATTTACTATCCCCGCAGCTACAGGAGGCATTTTCAGTGCTCCAGGCACCTCTGCACGCGACCTCCTGCGTGGCCCAGGCAGCTCGAACATTGACCTTTCTCTCTTCAAAAAGTTTGTCGTTACCGAAAAGATTAGGGGGGAATTGCGCTTCCAGGCCTACAATCTGACCAACACGCCGCACTTCGCGAATCCGAATTCGGATCTGAGCCAAGGACAAAGTCGCTTTGGTCAAATCACGTCGACGATCCCGTTCACTTATCGACAAGTCGAATTGGGTTTGCGGTTCACCTTCTGAGTTCATCCAATGCCCAGGGGAGGCTGAGGTCGTGCCAGCCTCTCCGGCATTTGTCTCTTCGACCTGGATGCTGGAATGAAATCAAAGGTGATAGCAATGCGTTCCAGAGCACTTTCTTACTTCCTGCTCGTCTTTTTTGGCTCGATTCTTGCGACTGCGGCTCGCGGACAGAGCGCTCCCGGCGCTCCGGGAACAATGCCCACGTGGACTCCCGCGAGCAAGGAAGGCGTGGGAACGTCGACTACAACGGACTCGCACGTTTGGTTCACGCTACAAGGTGGAGTTTTGAGTGAAGTGTATTATCCGAGGCTCGACACAGCAGACGTGCGCACACTGGAATTCGTCATCAGCGATGGTAAGAAGGTCTGGATCGAGTCGCGAGACCTGCTGCACTCGGTCAAGAGAATCAGCGAAAGCGCGCTCGTCTTCCAGCAAACAAGCCGTGACCGTGAAGGCAGAGTCCGCCTAACAAAAACATACATCACTGACCCGCAGCGGGACACATTGCTCATCGACGTGGAGTTCTCGGGAGCGGCGAGCGATTCCCTTTACGTTCTTTACCACCCCGCACTGAAAAACTCGGGTTACGGAGACAGCGGTTCGCTGGAAGGGGACGCACTCATCGCGCAAAAAGAGGACATTGCGACGGCGCTGGTCAGCAGCGGCGGATTCGCGCAAGTGTCCAGCGGCTTTGCCGGCGCCAGTGATGGCTACACCGATCTGCTTCTCCATAAAAAGCTAGAGTGGTCGTACGCCCAGGCGAACAATGGGAATGTGGTGCAAGCAGCAAGAATTTCCGAGGCGAAACATTTCACCCTTGCCTTGGGATTTGGCAGCACGCCCTCGGCGGCGCTGGAAAATGCGCGCGCGAGCTTGAAAAGGGGGTTTGCCGCGGCCAGCGCCGAATATGTCCAAGGATGGGGGCAATACTTGACCGGCTTGCGCACGGTGAATGAGCTCTACCGCGGCGAGTTCCAACTGGCGGCGATGGTGCTGAAGGCCCACGAGGACAAAACCTACCGAGGCGCGATGATCGCGTCCATGAGTATTCCGTGGGGCTTTGCGGTGAATTCAGACAAGCCAAACGTCGGTGGCTATCACTTGATCTGGGCCCGGGATCTCTACGAGGTCGCTACCGGGTTGTTGGCGGCGGGAGATCGAGCTGCGGCCGAGCGCGCGCTCCATTACTTGCTGACCGTGCAGCAAAAAGCAGACGGGAGTTTCCCTCAAAATAGCTGGCTCGACGGGCGTCCTTACTGGACCGCCTTGCAGATGGACGAAGTTTCCTATCCCTTGATCCTGGCTTGGCAGCTCGGCAAGACTGACCGCGATCTTTGGGAGCATCACATACGCCCCGAGGCGGAATTCGTGGTTTCACATGGTCCAGGCACTGAGCAGGAGCGCTGGGAAGAGGTATCCGGCTACTCTCCTTCGACGATCGCCGCAGAAATTGCAGGCCTGGTGTGCGCGGCGGAGATCGCACGGAAAAACGGCGCGAGCGATGACGCCGAGCGATACTTGCGGACGGCAGACGAATGGTCCGGCAACATCGAGAAATGGCTGGTAACAACCAACGGCCACCTCGGCGGAGGCGGCGGGCAAGGATATTACATACGGATTGAAAGGAACTTGGACCCGAACGACGGCGACCAGCTTGACGTTCACAATGGCGGCGGCGTTTGGGATGAACGCGACGTCGTCGATGCAGGTTTCCTCGAGTTTGTACGGCTCGGCATTCGACGGCCCGATGATCCAACGATTGCTCACTCGCTCGAGATTATCGATTCGACGATCCGTGTGGAAACCCCCAATGGGCCGGGTTTCCGTCGCTATAACCACGACGGTTACGGGGAGACGTTTTTTGGTGGGCCCTGGTTAGGGGAAGGCATCGGGCGGCTATGGCCCATTTTCACGGGGGAGCGCGGGGAGTATGAAATTGCACGAGGCCACGACCCAACCACGTATCTCGATGCCATGCTGCGCTTCGCCAATGAAGGCGGGATGATCCCGGAACAAGTTTGGGATCGGGCGGGGGCCACACCGGCGCGGTTCGTTTTCGGCTCGGGAACGGGCAGCGCAACGCCCCTGGCCTGGAGCATGGCTCAATTCATCCGCTTGGTTGTCTGCGCGGAAGAGAAACGCATTGTCGAGCAGCCCGAGGCTGTTGCGGCACATTTTCTCCAGGGAAAGCGTTAAATCAGCTCGTCACGGAAACCGGAGGTCTGCTATCGTCCAAACGGCGATTGAAACTCCTCGATGCCTTCTATATACTGCGCCCGTCTTGAGGAATCCTTGAGGAACTCATGATCCTCATTGCCTCTGCTGTTCCCGCCAGCCACCGCAAGCTTGAAGCCATCGATCTGGTTATCATTGCCATTTATTTCCTCATTGTGTTTGGCATTGGTTTCTACTTCGCGCGGAAAGGGCGCACTTCGGAAGACTACTTCTTGGCCAGCCGTCACGTCGGCTGGTTTGCTATCGGCGCCTCGCTTTTCGTCTCCAATATCTCAACTGAGCATTTCATTGGCCTGGCCGGTTCGGGCGCAACTTCCGGCCTTCCTGTCGGCGCTTTTGAATGGTTGGCGTGCTTCATCCTGTTGATCCTAGGCTGGGTCTTCGTCCCGTTCTATTTGCGCTCCAACGTTTTTACCATGCCCGAATTTCTCGAGCGCCGCTTCAACCGCTATTGCGCCACCTACCTTGCCAGCATTTCCATCATCGCTTACATCTTCACGAAAATTTCCGTGCACCTCTACGCTGCGGCCAAGGTTCTCGACCAAGTCACCGATTGGAGCCCGCTGACCGCCGCCGTCATCCTAGTCGTCGCCACGGGCGTGTACACCATCGCCGGCGGACTCGCCGCGGTCATCTATACCGATCTCGTCCAGACCCTGATTCTCCTGGCCGGCGCCATTGTCCTCACAGTCATCGGCATGGAGCGGGTAGGGGGTTTTGCGGGCTTGCGGGCCGCCGTCCCGCCGGGCTATTTCCATATGGTCAAACCTATCGGGCACCCGGATTTTCCTTGGACCGGGATTTTCTTCGGGGCACCCATTCTCGGGATTTGGTACTGGTGCACGGATCAGGTCATCGTTCAGCGTGTTCTTTCTGCCAGGGACGAAGGCCACGCCAAGGCCGGCACAATCTTCGCCGGTTTTCTAAAAATTCTTCCCGTCTTCCTCTTGGTTATGCCTGGATTGATCGCTTACACGCTCTATCCACAGCTCTTGGGTGTCCACAGCGGCCACGTGGACAACGGCGACGCTGCCTATCCCGCGCTGGTGGTCAACCTGCTCCCCGCAGGTCTCGTTGGCCTGATGATCGCAGCCCTGCTTGCTGCCTTGATGGGCGCCATGAGCTCCGTCTTCAACTCCGCCTCCACGATGGTCACTCTCGATTTCTACAAAAAGTTTCGTCCGCAAGCCACCGAACGCCAACTCGTCTATTTCGGTCGTATTACCACTGGCGTGATGGTTGTGCTGGGCATCTTGTGGGTGCCCTTCATCAACCAACTCAGCTCTCAGCTCTACATCTATCTGCAGAGTGTGCAGGGCTACATCAGCCCACCCATCGCGGCTTGCTTCGTATTCGGTATTCTCTGGCCGCGCCTAAACGGCCAGGGCGCCATCAGCTCCCTGCTCACCGGGTTTGTACTTGGCGCCGTGCGTTTCATCTTCGAGCTGCTCGACAAATCGCAACATTATCAATCCACGTTCCTCCGCGGGCTCGTGGACATGAACTTCCTCCACTACGCAATTCTCATGTTCGTCGTTTGTACTGTCGTCCTTGTTGGCGTCAGCTTGATGTATCCTGCGCCCGACCGCAAAAAACTCGCCGGGCTGACTTTCGCCACTGTTGACGAAAAGCTGGACACTGTCGGTGTTCGGACCGTGCATCTCGCAAAGGAAAGCAGTGCCGAGCGCGTGCTGAATATCGTGTTCACTCTGGTTCTCATTGCCACCGTCATTAGCCTTTGGTTCTATTTCCGCTGAGCAACACATGATTCGATCCGACATCCGCACGTTCAAAGCCAACGTCACGCAGCAGGAAGCTTTGCGCGTGTTCACTTCAAGCGGCTTGCGCTCGCTCTATTGGCGGATGCGCAGCGGGCCGCTCTTGCGAATGGCCGATGCTTATGTTCCTTACGGGTTTTATCGCGTGCGCTACACCATGGGCGGGGCATCGCGGATGGTGCCGCGGGGAAGCGTCACTCATGAGCTTATCTTCGCCATGGACAACGTGGACGGCTCGCTCGATCTTTTCGAATTCTCAACTCTTCCAGATCAATACGACCTGATTAGTCTCGAAACACGCAATCATCTCGAGGCAGGGCTCGATTCCGCCCGGGCCGAATCTCTGCTGCGGGAAAAAGTCTTGCGCGTGATGTTCCAGCGGGGATTCTTTCGTCTGCGCGCGGATATCCAGCTTGAGCTCACTCGGCTCCCGCTAGAAATCCACATGCCCTATTGGCTCGGCTTCTACGGCGACGGCACCGTTCTGCGCTGCCGCGTCCTCGATGCCGTTCGCCGCCGCATTGAGGGGGCCAAAGCGACTGCATTTTTCGAGCATTGGCTCGAAGCCTGAGTCTCCCAACGTTGACCACCACGCCCGCGAAAGAGGTGCGCTAACCCCTAAGTCTGTTCACTTGGAATCGCTCGAATTCATTTGCTACAAGATGAAACGGCCCGGCCATCCTGTTGTTTTGCTAGATTAATTTACAGATGTGCTCCTGGTGCCCGCGGCAGGTCTGCTCCGCAAGGCCGGTTTGGGATTGCTATTCAGTCATTCTACCCACCCCAAATGGGTAATCCACCGTATTGTCATCTATTTACAACAGTCTATGCTCCACATGAGGAGACGTCCAACCCGGACAGGGAGGCGGTCCAAGTACACGCTCAGGTGATTCGAAAGGTCGATTCAATTTCGGGGACGGGGAAAATCGAATCCTGAGTCGAAGTGCCGACGAGCATGGCCACTAAGTATCCATCACCGAGCTAAAGGCCCGAGGGCCGGCAATGTACGAGGTGAAACCGGAGAAAGTCGACCAGTTCCTATCACTTCGTGTACGCGCTCGACAAGTCCAATGGCCATCGCAGGGAGATCTGTGGTTCATTTTTCGTCATGCAGATATCGAGTTGCACTCTCGGGGCAATCCACTCGTGAGTCGTGTCGTCAGAAGCCGAACGATCCGGCTTTGACAAATTGGCCAGGCAAAAGAGAGCAGACCCCGGCAAATCTCTGTGAGATATGCGGCTCAACATAGCCAGATTAGAATCCCCCGAGAGGGCAAAGGTCCTATGCCTTTACGGTCAGGAAGACTTGAGAAACGAGTTCCGCTGGCAGTCCCAGTGGAAATTTCCAGCCCCGCGAATCCGTCCGGAGCGGAGCGAACGACCACTGAAAACGTAAGCTCATTGGGGGTACGCATCTTGACCCAGCGGCCTAAGGAACCTCATGACCAACTGATGATCCGCTCTCTCCCGGGGGATCTTCGAACCCTGGCGCGAGTTGTTTATTGTGAGCGACTGACGGACGGGCGCTATGGCGTCGGATTGCAGTTCCACGCAGTTTCTGTCCAGTGGGTAAAAGAGCCGTTGTCGCATGCTGCCAAGTGAATCGTGGGCGATATTTGTTAGGCGTGAAGATGGCAAAACTGAAGGATTCGGAGCGGTGAGCGAACGAGAACAATGCCAAGAGTACAGCTCTATGCGGCCCCAAATAGCTAGCGAGGAGTGTGTGGCCATGGGTAACTCGACCCCTCCGAGAACCCCGAAGAAGGTTTCTGTCGGGCAAGCAGTCGAGTCGCTGGCAAAAAAGGGGGAGTCTGCGCCCAAGGCCACAGCAGGATTCCTTCTGACAGACTCCTCAATGCGCCCCGTCTTGTTTAACGCCGAGGCCATCGAGATTCTTAGTTATCCGGACAAACTCGCTAAGCTAACGCACTCTGATGTCCTCCTCGCAGCAAAGATTCGATCCACCTTGGTAAGCCAGCAGGCCTCTGGCAAATCGCCCTTTGTGACTGAGTTCCGGTCAGGGAGGAGACGGTATTTCTGCCGGACATTCTTTGTGGATTCTCATGCCAAAGATCCTTCGGGTGCGTGTGTAGCTGCCCTGCTCGAGCGAGGGCCCTCTGGATTGGCCCCGCTGTCGCAAGCCTCGCGACAGTTCAATCTTACTCAGCGCGAGCGAGAAGCATTGGAGCATCTGCTGCAAGGACTAACCATCAAAGGGATTGCGAATCGCATGGACATCAGCCCCAACACGGTGAAAGCTTTTCTGCGAATGATTATGATCAAAACGGGCGTCTCTTCCCGGTCCGCAATGGTGAGCAAGATTATCTTCGCTGAACCGCAGTAATTAGCCCATCTTTCCAATAGCCGCTAAGATCCCATGACCGCGTCACTGCACGCAGTCCTCTATTCCTAGACACACGAAAGTCTGTGATGGAATCCGAGAGGAATGGCCGGACGCGCAGGTCATTGCCTTAATCCCATGGACTAATTCGATCCGACTAAATCCTTTGTGGTCAGGCTCTCGGGTAACTCCAATTGAAACAATCACCGGATTGCTGGACGGTCTTGGCGTTCGCTAGGCTGGACAAGACTTCGTAAAGCCTTGGTTGAACCAGGTCTTGTGTAATTTGACGCTACCCGGCCAGAAAACGATTCTTCTCCGCTGAACTGGCCGCTGAATGTAGCCGTACGACTTGCCGCGCCTTTGGTTTGAAGTCACGGCCCGATTTCTGAAGTAACCGGAGGTATTGTTATGACGCAGTCGTTCCGCTTTCGCACTTTTTCCACCAAGATTGTTTTCCTTACCTTCATGCTCTTTTTGGCGGGCATACAAAGCGCGCAAGCCCAGACCTGTTCGACGCCGACTATCGACATGAAGCTACTGGTGGTCTCCAACGGAAAGGCAGAGGCAGATTTTCCGGCGATCAAACAGATTCTGGACTATTTGGGCACGCCTTACGACGTGTTCGACATGAAGGTCAACACCGGAGGGATCACTGTCGCAATGTTGTCAGACGGCAGTTGCCATGGTTATTACCAGGGCGTGGTCTTTACGTATGGCGGTTACATCTATTCGTTGCCGGGGATGTCTACCCTGACCTCCTACGAGCAGGAATTCGGAGTGCGCCAGCTGAACTGGTACATGTATCCGAACAACGACTTCGGGTTCAACTATCCATATAGCGGGACTATTCCCGCTTCGGGCACGGACAGCGCTGGCTTCACCGCGGCAGGAGCGTCAGCTTTCTGGTACGCGAACACCGCCAACCCGGTTGTCATCTCAAACGCGTTTATTTATCAGGGCACGCCGCTGAGTACGTTGGCTCCGGGAGCTTCCGTAACGCCCTTGCTCACGGATGCCTCCGGCTATGTCCTTTCGCTGATCTATACCCAGGGAGATGGGAGGCAATATCTTACCCAGACTTTCGACAGTAGTCCCTATCTCACGCACGACTTGGTCTTGGCATACGGTCTGATCAACTGGGTCACGAAGGGCATCCTCCTGGGGGAATACCATGTGTACGCCGCTCAGCAGGTAGACGATTTTTTCATTAACGACTCGGAGTGGATACCGGGGACGCCATGCACCGATCCCATCACGCACGACCGCACGCCCCCGGATTCCACTAAGCTGCCATTTTTTCGGATCAACTCCGCGGACATGACTTCGCTCGTGGCTTGGCAGAACAAGATTCAAAGCGATCCGTTCCTTGCAAATTTCAAGTTGACCCTAGCATTTAACGGCGTGGGCACCACGGGCAACACCGACTGGACCGGCCTCCCCACACCTTGCGTCGCGAATGACGATTTGACGACTAAAGTCCAGAACTACCAGCAGTTTTTCCACTGGATAAGTCACACCTTCGATCACCCAAACAGCCTCAACGGTTTGCACAAGTCCGATCCGTTTGGCGATCCCAACAATCCACAGGTCGACTCGATCGACTTGGAGATCCTGACAAACCAGTATGTCGCCAACGGGACGGGGCAGAACCTAGACACAGACACCAGTGATACTGTCAGCACCATCCATTTGACTGACTTCAACCCGGTAAATCTTGTCACGCCGGGCGTCACGGGTCTGAACGACACTTCGGTCCCATCCTATCTCGTTCAGGATGGGGTGGGATACGTGGTAACCGACACGTCGGTCCTTGGACAGCCGAATAACGGTCCCAATCCATCACCGAATGTAGGCATCGTGAACAGCTATGCCCCAAGCCTTTATGAAGTACCGCGGCGTCCCAATGATGTCTTCTTCAACGCCGCTAACTGGAATGATGATCAGGCGGAGTTTTCCTGCATCTATAACAATCCAGTTCAGCCGCCCTATAACACTTACACCGCCCCGCAGATTCTCGATTACGTCAGCTCGGACTTCGTCACGCACATGTTGATGGGAGACATGGATCCGGAGATGTTCCATCAGCCCAACCTGCACGACTATGACGGGCAAGGTCATTCGCTGCTCAGTGATACCTACGATCAGGCTTTCAGCAAGTACGAACGGCTATTCAATCGGGGGGTCGTCAGTCTAACGCTCGATCAGTTAGGGCAGAGCATGAAAAATCGCAACGCCTATAACCTGTCGACGGCGACAGCCAGCATCACGGGCGCCCCTGGATCGAATCAGACCATCAACATTACTGTACCTGCGACGGCTACAGTTGCGAGCGCGATCATTCCGGTCACCGGCCTTTACAGCGTCGGGGCGGAAGCTTACGGGGGACAATACATCTCGCACGTACAGGTCGGCAGCGGTCAAACGGTAACGCTGCCGGTGACGCCTGTAACTCTTCTCCCATCCGCCACTTCTGTGACGTTGAATCCCAGCAGTGTTACTGGAGCGCAGTCATCCACTGGCACAGTGACGCTGAGCGGGCCAGCTCCCACCGCTGGTGCGCCAGTTGTGCTTTCCAGCAGCAACGCGGCTGCCAGCGTGCCTTCCAGCGTGACCGTTCC
>Ga0307479_10004801_pt1 | contig 12430 bp, 10 predicted proteins | sample atmos_gasesECM4C_FD_203743 | JGI IMG/M metagenome (GOLD analysis project Ga0307479, IMG submission 203743) | Hardwood forest soil microbial communities from Morgan-Monroe State Forest, Indiana, United States - atmos_gasesECM4C_515 | ecosystem: Environmental > Terrestrial > Soil > Temperate...
ATTCCCGTGAATCCCTGCCCGGTTCCCTGCTCCGGGGAAGAAATCTGCTGATTTTGGGCAGAATCTGCAGAATTCGGCCCTCGCAACGCAAAACTTCGCTGCGAAATTCCCTGAGGCAGGGAATTTGGCGACAAAAGGGACAAGTCTGATGGCCCCATCTTCGAAAAGCTTGTGTGGAATGCCGGCGTCACCAGCGGCGCCGTAGCCAAAGTGCTAGTATGCCAGCCATGAAACACCGAATCTTTCTGCTACTCATAGTGGGCATGGGTGCAATCGCCATTGCATTGCATGCTGCCAGCGATCAAAGCGCGAATTACACAGCTCGCACCCTCGCGCTTCCCGACCACGGCCAGGGAAACATCACCATGGATTACATCGCCTACGATCCCAAAACGGGATATGTCTGGGTTCCCGCCATTAACGTGGGCTCGGTATATGTGGTGGACACCAGCAATGGTTCCGTGCGGGAGATCTCGGGCTTTGCCGCAAATGAAGTGGAACTCGGCGGCCGAAAGCGGCGTCAGGGGCCCAGCGGCGTATCGATTGGCGACGGAGTGGTGTACATCGGCGACCGGGCCGACTCCAGTGTGTGCGCCATCGACGCAAAGACGCTTGAGCGCAAGAACTGTGGACACATCGATTCCACTCCCGACGGCGTCGTTTATGTGGCGCCCACCAAAGAAGTCTGGGTCACCGCGCCGCGCGACAAATCTGTGCGCATTTTGGATAGCCAGACGTTGAATCAGAAAGAAAAACTCACCTTCGAAGGTCAACCCGAGGGATACGCAGTGGATGCAAAGCGCGGGCGCTTGTACATGAATTACGAGGACAAGGACTTAACCACCGCCATTGATCTCAAGACGCATAAAACCGTGGCGAAGTGGCCGGCGTCCTGTGGCGAGGACGGACCGCACGGTATATCGATTGATCAAGACTCTGGCTTCCTGTTCGTTGCCTGCAGCACGCAGGCCGAGGTTCTGGATGCAGGACACAATGGCGAGAAGCTATCGTCCATCGATACCGGCGACGGCGTGGATGACCTCAACTACTCGCCTGCCACGCACACGCTATATGTCGGCGCCGCCAGGGCCGCACGGCTCACGGTCGCCCGGGTTGACGCTGCCGGCAAGCTCAGCTCGATTGCACAGGTACCTACGCACGAGGGCGCTCGCAATGGAGTCGTCACCAAGGACGGCACGGTCTATCTGGCGCACTCGTCGTTGGGTCAGTTGGCAGGGCTGATCGTGGTATCGCCGAGCGGAAAATAGCCGTTCTATCCAACGACCATTAGTAAAGCAAGCTTCGAAGCTGCGAGGCTTCGGAGCTTCAAGCTCTGCTAGGCTGCCAGCAACTTCTCCAGATCTCCGGCCGTTCCCGGAATTACCTGATCGTAAGTGCACTGCCGAGGATCTTTGTCCGGACGCCAACGCAAGAACTTGCAGCCATGGCGAAATCGGCCGCCGGAGAAGTGGTCGTACCGGACTTCGCACACTAGCTTGTTCTGAAGTGGAACCCATTCCGTCGAACGCTCGGTCGCCCACCGGCTTGGACCGCCGGGAGCATTGCCGCTGAATCCAATTCCTTGGCCTTGTTTCTGGTCGGCGATAAAGGGTTGAAGCGTCTTTAACAGCTTTGCGCGAGCCTCGGCGTTGAAGCTGGAGGTGAAGCCCACATGATTCAGTTTGCCTTCGGCGTCATGCAATCCGAGCAGAAGCGATCCCACCACGTTGCCTTTGCTGGCATAGCGAAAACCGCCGACCACGCAATCGGCCGTCCGCAGACGCTTTACTTTGACCATTGCGCTGCGATCGCCGGAGCGATAGGGCTCGCCAAGTTGTTTTGCCACGACGCCATCAAAACCAACGGTGGCGAGATTGCCCATCCAGCGCTCTGCGACTTTTAGATCGCGCGTCGCCGGCGAAAGACGAACAGTTCCGTTTTTGGGAACGGCGTTGAAGAACTCTTCCAACTCTTCCCTTCTCTGGGATAAAGGCTGGTCGGTCAGCAGATTCCCTTTGGCATCGACCAGGACATCAAAACAGAGAAATGTCACTGGGCTTTCTTGCGACAGTCTGCGGATTCGGCTCTCCGCTGGATGGATGCGCTGGAGCAGCGCGTTGAAGTCCAGATGGCCCTGCGAAAGAATAACGATCTCTCCATCCAGGACGAACTGCTTCTGCGGCAACTCGCGGAGAGCGGAGACCAATTCGGGAAAATAGCGCCCCAACGGTTGTCCCGCTTTCGATTGGATCAAAACCTCATCGTCTTTGCGGAATGCCAATCCCCGGAATCCATCCCACTTAGGCTCATAGAGCCATTCGCCTTTTTCGGGTAGTTGGACGGCATTGCGCGCCTCCATCGGCGGGAACGGAGGATGAATCGGCAGCTCGATTGGCGGAAATGGCTGCTGCAACTGTTCGGCAGCAACAGCTCCGGCGAGAGCCTCGGTCTCACTTGATTTCTTGCGCGCCATTTCGCTGATGTGATGCGGCTGCTAAGCCCGACGCCTACCGGGTATTCTGCGCACGAAAGATTTTATCGAACAGAGTCACTAATAAAAGAGCCGTCACAAATGATACCTGCGCCGAGCAGGCGATCATCAACAGAAACATTCGAAGTTCAATTCCAGCGCCGGCGGGAATTTTCACTACCAGCACGATCAGATTCACAAGGAACAACAAAACGAACACTGCCCAATGGCGGCGATTGATGCGAAAGTTCATGAATTAACTCTTACCAGGGACGCAACATACTTCATTATTCCGGGACTAGGTTGGCACCTTCAACATGAAATAGCCTCCTGCAAGAGCAAAAATAAGATCTGGAGACCACGCCGCCAAGGCCGCCGGCAGCTGGTTTACATCGCCCATGGCTTCGAATAGTCCGCTGGTGAGCCAATACACAACTGCTATCCCAATGGCAGTCGCCACTCCTCGCAAGGCTCCCTGCCGTCCTGCCGATAACGCGAATGGCACGGCAAGAATCGCCATCACCAGCGTAATGAGCGGAAACGACAGCTTTTTGTAGAGTTGCACCTTTAGCCGAACGACGTCGAATCCGCCTTGTTCCAACTCGCGGATGTAGGCCTTCAACTCGTCAAAGTTCATCTCCGAGTATTGCTTCACTTCCTTTTTGAAATAGTTGGGCGGCTCATCCAGCGCGGCAAAAGTAGTCACATCGAAAGTGCGGTAGTCCTGCACTTGCGTGGGAGTTAGAGATCGCGTCCATCCCTGCTCAAAGACCCACTTCTTCAGCGCTTCGTTCCAGAACACGCGCGATGCAAATGTTCTTGACGTTAGCGCAAACGCGTTGGGATCGAGCTCGAATACCGAGAGATTCGCGAACTGATTGCGTTCACCATCGAAGAATTCGTAGTAAAAGATTTCGTGGTGCGCGCCAAAGATCCACTTGTGTTGAGGATTCAAATAGGTTTGCGGAGGCTTGCCTTTGATCTCATTGCGCAGGGCGTCCTGCCGCTTGTTCGCATGAGGAAGATAGAACTGATCGAAGGTAAACAGCGTCAGCGACAGCATCGCGGCCAAAATGATGACAGGCACAATCAGGCGGTAAAGACTGATTCCGGTCGCCTTCATTGCTGTGAGTTCGTTTGATTTTTGCAGCAAGCCGAAGGTGACAAGCACGGCGATGAGCACGCTCAGAGGCGTCATCAAGTAAATCATCGAGGGGACCACATTCATCAGATATTCCCCAACAGTGATGAGCGCCACGCGATTGCGGACGATGTCTCCCAACAACTCAAAGAAAGTGAAGACCAGCGTCAGTACGACAAATGTCGATAGAACCAGTCCGAGATACTCCAAGAATTGGCGCAAGACATAGTCATCCAGGATTTGCGGAAAGCGCGAGCTGCCGCGACGGAGCAGCGAGGTGCCGCGCATTCCTTCGGAGTGCGCTTCTCTGCGCGAGAACCTCTGCGCAATGTCCTTCCAGATTGCCCGGAATGACACTACATCGATGCTCGACCGTTGAACTCGCAGCAGCAGAATCAGGCCGCCGAAGGCGAATAGGATGTCCGCGCCCCAGACGCCCAACGCCGGTGGCACCTTGCCTTGCCTGGCAAACGCGATTCCGGCGCTGAGTGAAAAGTAATAGAGGAAAACCAGCAAGATGGTGAGCACAAAGCCGGTGGACTTGCCACCCTTTTTCGACGAGAGGCCGAGCGGAATTCCCACGAGCATCAGGACAATGCAAGAACTCGCGAGGGCCAAGCGCCTATGGAACTCGATCCAGTACCACCGTGCTTTTCCAACATCGCTTTTCCGAGCACTGGCAAGGATCTCGCTCGTCTTGAGTTCCGCGACTGGAAGGAACTCGCGTGAAACCCGAGTCTCCGTTGCCGGCAACGCGATGGGGATGTCGGTCTGATCAAAGGTTGAGACAGTGTACTGGTCCGGATTGGCTGGATCGGTCTCCTGTTGACTGCCGTTCTCAAGATGCAGACGGAGAGCATCATTTTCCGTGACAACCACAGCCCGTTGCGCCAGTGTGATCTTTGGCGCGGCGGGATTGCTGATGTCGGCCAGGAACACGTTTCTCCAGACTGCTGCTCGCGACGCCGGCTGCACATCCTGTACGTATAAGACGTAACCTTTCAGATCTTCGTAGAACACCCGCGGTTGGATCTCGAACGATATCTGCGAGGTCTTTAGCGAGTTCTGCAAATTGGCCAGCGCTGCCGCCGAACGTGGCGCGACGAACACGTTATTCACCAGCGAGACAACCAGAGCTCCCCCTGCGAATATGCTCACAATGCCGACGAATCGCCAGGCGCCGACGCCGCTGGCGCGCAATGCGGTTACTTCGCTGTCGGCGGCCATGCGCGACAATCCAATCAGAATGCCGACCAGCACCCCCATGGGAAGTGTGAACGTTAGAGCGGTTGGGACAGTAAGGAAAAAAATCTCGGCTACGCTGGGAATGGGAGCGCTGTTGCGGACCACCAGCTCGAGGATTCTGCTTACGTCTCGCATGAAGATCACGAACGTAAACAGAGCTGCGCCGATCACACCGTGGGAGAAGACTTCCCACAAAATATAGCGAGTTAGAATCCGCATGTTGCCGGTCTTGAAGACGGCTCTTGAACTAAGCTCAGTCTAGCATCGGCCCGCTCGGAGAATCGATCTTGTATCTTGATTAAACTAGCTACCAATGCCTGCGATCCGTCTCATCTTTTTGTGGCACATGCATCAGCCCTTCTACAAGGACCTGGTAACCGGCGAGTACCGTCTGCCGTGGGTGCGGATGCATGCCTTGAAGGACTACTACGGCATGGTGAAGCTGCTGGATGAGTTCCCCTACATCCACCAGAACTTCAATCTTGTCCCTTCACTAGTAGTGCAAATCGAAGAGTATGCGGCCGGAACCGCCAAAGACGCGTGGCGTGATGTAGTCACCAAGCCGGCCGGTGACCTCACGTCTGAGGAAAAGCGTTTCGCTCTCGCGTACCTCTTCCAAGCCAACCACACCCATCAGATCGCCAGGTATCCGCGATACCTTGAACTGCTGGAGGAACGCGCGAAGTTTCCGTCCGCTGAGGCTGCCATGGCTGTCTTCGAAAGCCAGGACATAACCGACTTGCAGGTACTCTCGCAGCTTGCTTGGTTCGACGAATATTTCCTGGAGGAGGGTGCGCTGGCTGCGCTGGTCGAAAAGGAGCGCGACTTCTCTCTTGCAGACCAGCAAACGGTTGGCGACGCCGAGTCGCGCATTCTTTCTGCGGTGATTCCCGCATATCGGATGGCCGACGAACTCGGCTCAGTCGAGCTTTCGACCACTCCTTTCTACCATCCCATTTTGCCTTTGCTCTGCGACACCAACAACGGACGCGTCAGCAGCCCAGGTCTTCCGCTTCCCCGGCGGAGATTTCTCCAGAGCAACGACGCCCTTGAGCAGATTCGCCGCGCGATAAACATGCACGAGACGACTTTCGGCCGAAAGCCTGCGGGCATGTGGCCGTCGGAAGGCAGCGTGTCGAACGAGGTGCTCACCCTTGCGCGTCAAGTTGGACTTAAGTGGCTGGCGACGGATGAAGGTGTTCTCGGCCGCTCCACTCACAGCTTCTTCGAGCGAGACTCTGGCGGACGTCTGACCGCTGACTCGGCGCAGCGCTTGTACCGCCTGTATCGGAATGGCGAAGGCGATGGCGCGCTCTCGCTTGTGTTCCGCGATCACAATCTTTCCGATCTCATCGGCTTCGTGTATTCAGGCATGCCCGCCAAGGAAGCGGCAACGCACTTCGTAAAAAGCATCAAGGCAGGCGCCCAGCCGATACTCGCCGGCGGACACGATGCCGTGGTTCCCATAATTCTCGATGGTGAAAACGCCTGGGAACACTTTCCCAAATCTGGCCGCGAGTTTCTCCGATGGCTCTATGATGCCATCGACTCAGATTCCCAAATTGAATCTCTGACGATTTCTGAAACAATCGAACGGACACAGGACACCGCGCCACTCGCTTCCCTGGTCCCGGGTTCCTGGATTAACGCCAACTTCAACGTCTGGATCGGCTCTCCGGAAGACAATCTCGCCTGGGACTATCTTGCCGAGGCACGTGATTTCTACACGCGCCACGCGGAACTTGCACCACCGGATAAACGGCGGCTTGCTTATGAAGAGTTGCTGATTGCTGAAGGCAGCGACTGGAACTGGTGGTATGGTCCCGAGCACCACTCTGCCAACGATCGCGATTTTGACGAACTCTATCGCAGCCATCTTTCCAACGTCTATCGGCTTTTAGGGGCAAATCCGCCCGATTATCTCCAACAGCCGATCTCTTCTGAACTTCTCGGAAAAGCGCGCACAGTTCCGCAAACCGCTTACATTCGACCGCAAATCGACACTCCGAACATCGGCTATTTCGATTGGCTTGGAGCGGCCAGCTTTACCGCCGACCGAAGAAGCTCCGCCATGCATGGAAAGCAGTTTGTGCTGGAACGCGCGTATGCCGGAGTCAACAATCACGATTTATTTGTGCGACTGGACTTCGCAAGCGATCTGATTGGAGATCACACTCTGGAGGTTCGCATCGAGGTTCTTCCAGCCAGTATCGAGCAATCGCGGAAGGCCTATCTCGCGCGATTCCAGTTGTCTGGTCGAAGACTGGTCGCCAGCGAACTGCTTCAGCCTAGCCATCCTGACAACAATGGCGCCGGCAGCTCCTCTTCTCAGAATCTTGAGTCGAGCTTTGAAAGAGTATTACGTGCCCGTCTGCCGCTTTCGCTACTCGGTGCGAGAAAGGGCGACACTCTATTGTTCCGGGTAACGCTTTTTCGGGAACAGCTTCCGCTTGATTCTCTTCCAGCACAGGGTTGGATGGAATTGGCGATCCTAGCGGAGGAGCAGATGCTGGAAACCGGCGATCAGGTATGGTGAGCTGCGCTGCCGCGCGCTGCCGCTAAATACGCTTCCAATACTTTCTCTATGGGTGCGCGATCCAGTTGATTGCTTCCAACGTAAAGATATCTGATTTTTCCGCCGCTATCGATGACGAAGGTCGCCGGACGAGCAATGTTGATGGAGTCGGTCCCTAAGGCTTTGTATACGCCATAAGATTTCGTCACGGTGCGGTCCTCATCCAAAAGATATGGAAATGAAATTGGATGACTGGCCAGAAACTTTTCGGGATTCGATAACGCGCTGGCGCGTTTTTGCGCCGCGATGAACACCAGTGATCCTTTTCCGAGGATTTCATCCTTGTGTGACTCAAACTGAGCCATGCGCTTTACGCATATCGGTCACCACGTCCCACGCAGAAATTCCACGATCAAAGGTCCACGCTGCAGCAGATCCTGAAGATCGGAAGTCTCGGGACGGTTGGCTGCGTTTAGCCTGAACTTCGGCGCTGCGTCGCCTAGATTAAGAGTGTCCGAGGCAGATTGGCTTCCTTTTCTCCAGCTACGCGATTCCAAATCGTTGCTCACATCGCGCAACATGCGTTTTGCAACTAGACCTTCGACCCAAACTGAAACAAGAAAGAACGGCACTAAGAGTATAAGAATCGCTAAAGGGACTCGCCATAGTCCCCCCTCTGGCGGTGGCAGCCAAGGCGCCGTGACAATGACCGCGACGATCCTTTCCATAGCACTATCTTGCGATCTCGCTGGATTCGTCAGCGCGTCCGCCGCTGCCATGAAGCCCATTTCGCAAAGTGTTAGCACGAACCATGTCGCTGGAATTCCTGCGAGCATGGACACGACATTAGCGACTCCGCTAACCTTCAACGCCCGTTGGAGTGGTAGAGACAGCCGCAAGCGTAATACAACGGCTTCAATCGCGATCACCGGAAGCAAGAGCAAAATCATACCGGGAAACGTAACCGCGATCATAGGCAGGCCGGCGTCCGCCAAGAGCACTGTGGGTCGGAATAGAAGGAAAATCGTCACACAGGAGAATTTAACAGAGGCGGAATGGCCACCAAGGCAGGAGGAGTGCCGCGCTTTTTGGCGGCACGAATGAGAGTAGCCCAGGATGAAATCCTGGGTTGCGACGACATCAGACCGTACCTCGCTGCCGCAGGCCGGAGCGGAGCGCGCAGCGCGGAGAGACAAGAACAAATACATTTCTTCAAGGGCTCCGCTAAGCTGCACCCTTCAAAAAGCGAAGGGTGCGGCACCCGGAGCCAAAGCTGAGATTCCGGCGGCCTCTCCTGAGCGGTTAGTGACATCTCACCTATCCGGAGAGAGGTGCACCATGATGAGAACAGCGGCGGTAATGACGGGCTTATGCATTGCGTTGAGCATGGCAAGTGTTGCTCAGCAGCCAACAACTTTGAGGATCACGGACGGGCCGAGAGTTGAAAACGTAAGCAGCAACTCGGCTCAGATTGCGTGGACTACGAACGCTGCTGCAGGCAGCATGCTGTTGTACGGCACTGATCGGAACGGCGTTCGAAGCACGGTGGATCAACGTTGGCCGGCCAATCAGATACAACCCAGCGGCGCGACTCCTGGAATGGCGGAGATTCCCTGGGGAGGAACAACCCATCGCATCCAACTTACGAATCTACAGCCTCAGACTACGTACTACTTTGCGGTTCGTTCCACGGCAGGCGAAAACACTGCCGGAAACACGACCAGCAACGTCTTCTCTTTCACCACCGGGGGCGACGGTCGGGCCCTAGGCCGGGAAGCCCAGAATCAATACGGCGGATATCAGAATCAGGGAAGAAACAGTTCCGCGTACCGGCAGGGCGCGGCAGATGGGCAGCGGGATCGCGACGGCAATCAAGCCCGCAATTACCGCAGACAATACGACAACGACAACGATCGCGCAGCCTACCAGTCCGGATACGACCAGTCGTATGCCAATCGGAACGGCTACGGCAATGGCCAACAGGGCTATTCTCGCGACCCGTATGACCGGGATCGGAATGGGAATCCAAACCGGGACCAGAACGAAGTTCGTCGCGATGACAATGGTAACCAAGCGTACGAAAACAACGGCGGTTCCTACGATCGCGGAAATGCAAATGGACAGAACGGACAGTACGGGAACGGCCAGAATAACCCGGCGTACCAGAACGGATTTCGCGATGGAATGAACGATGGCCGGAACGATTTCCAGGCGCGCCGCAACGGCAGTCCGACCAGCCAGGCAAACTATCGCAATGCAACCGCCGGCTACAACCGAAGCTGGGGCAGCCAGGACCAATACAAAGACATGTATAGGCAGGGCTACACACGCGGGTATCAGCAAGGCTACAACGGACAGGACTCTTACGAACCTCGTTAAGAGTCGGGACCCGATTCATGGCACATTAGATCAAGACAGGGGGCCTGCTCGGCGCAGCCCCCTAATTCCTTCCGACAGTTACCGACGCTGCCGTCCCTGGAATATTTGCGCGGATTCTTGTTGCATCCCTCCGCGCTCTCGCGAACGGCGTGCGAGAGTTGGGCAGCCAAAGTTTCATTTTGGACTCGATGAGATTAAGGGCGGGGCACCCGGCGATCATGACGAGCCGGCTGCGTGACTGCTAATAATTTTTCACTGTCATTCCTCTGAAATATAGACGCGATGAAAGAACAGCGAAGGCGCCGCCTTGTTGTATGCAGGATATTCAGAACGGAAGAACACAAGCACAGCGTTGTCGCTATCGCTTGCCCAGAGGTTCACGGTCGTATCTCCAAAATAGGCTTCACCCAAGCCTCGAAATTCAAATCGAATTTGGCGACCGCACAAGCCGCCCCGAATATGTTGCTGAATTAACCCGACTGTAACGGCAGCCCTGGCCAATAGTTTGCATTCACGCAAAAATCGACCCGCAATGTACAAGGGCAGAACGCTGAAATAGGCGAGAAAGTAGAACACAAAATAGAGTCCTGTGGAATTGTCGATCGGCCGAGAGAAGTTGGTATTCGCCAGAACAATGTACAACGTTGCAATCGTGATTAGCAGTGTTCCAGCCAGGAGCGCCAGCGCCACATTGGCGAGTTTCACTTGAGCTGAAATTACAGTTGATCTGGTTGATTTGAACTGCTTTCCCTGAATCACCAGCGAGGGGACGTTTGCGTCAGGCTGCTCCGACGCGGGAAGTTCAATCCAAAGCTGCCTTGGGCTTCGAATGTGCGTCAGCATTGCCCAAAAAACCAGTGACAGCGTAATTACCGCAAAAAAGAGAACCGCGACCTGGACGTAAGCGACGAACGAAAGAATTACGATCAGCAGAATCAGTCCAATGCCGAGGATGGCTGCAGGTTTCACCATTAGGAGCTTATATCCCTTCCGTGCAGGATCGATCCCTCAGCACTCACAATAACTCGCCTAAGATATGCGGAGGGTATCCATTAACGATCTGCCTGGTCGTTGTCCTGAGGTGACGGATCACTTTGAGTCTTTAGCACCCACCGGCACGAAGTTCACGTAAATCGGATTGCCCAACAACTGGAGTTTGCCGGAGTCGGCGACGACGTCGGCGCGCAGCCAGTGACGCTGGCCGTCGCTTCGCCAGGTTGCCGTCAGCGTCTGATCGGGCGAAGTGATGGGCATGTTCGGTATGGTTGAATTCTCGTGGCCATCCACGAGGATTCTGAGCGCGGAGCCTTGGCATGCAGTCGCGTGAGCGGCAAGCGAGAGCGTCTCGCCTGCTGCCGACTGCACGGTTTCTCCCATGGCGGCTTTGCGGTTCGAGGTTTGCGCAGAGAAATCAAGCAGGCGGTCTTTCGACGCGGTGAGATCCACGAAAACGCGTCCTGTGTGAATTCCAGCAATGATTCCCTTCACCGACAACTCCGGAGCGTAAACGACTGTCGTAGGGCTTCCAACCGATCCGGGTTTATCCGGTGGAAGCCGGGCATCGTGATTGTCGCTGCCTCCGACCGCCGTGAGCCTGTACCCGGCATCGAGTTGCTTTTCCCAGAACGGCACGCCGGAGTACGGCCCGTCTTCAGCGCCGCCGTTCACTGCTTCTACGGCATCTACGAAAGTCATCTCGGTCGATGTCGGGGTCCAGCCACAGCCCATGCAGACTTCGCCGCTGGGAGCATTGGGATGATTGATGGAAATCAAGGCATTCAGGCTATGAGCCCGGCGCAGCAGAGAGTTCATATCGGGAACAGCGCTGGAGCCGACGCGAAAATCCAGGAACTCGGTGATGCCAAAGACATTCGCATGGCCCATGAACGTTGTGACCTCGCGGCCGGGAATCAGCAGAAGCCGGTCGAAGTAGGGCTGAAGTTCGCGGAGATCGTCGTATTGCGACGTAGTGTTGTGGTCGGTTATGGCGATGAAATCCAGGCCCCGGCGCGCAGCCGCATCCAGCGTGATCCACGTGGGACAAGGCACTTGCTTCCCGGTCTGGCTATTGCAGTGGCCATCGCTGTGGGCGGTGTGCATGTGCAGATCGCCTCGATACCAGCCGGCGGCTTGCCGCAAAGGCTCGCTCGAGAATTCTTGAAGGGCGCCGCTTGCGCCCGTTCGCTCGAAATAAATGTGCGCCTCATAAGTAGCCACGCTTTGCGGACGAATATTGGGGACTCCGATCAAGAGCTTCCAGGTTCCGGGCACAATCGCTCCGGGCAGATAAGAAGGAGTCGCATCCGAAGTGCTGATGGTGAAAGTGCTCTTATTGCCACCGCTCCATCCGCGAAAACGGTCCGGATCCTGAATTCCGAGGTCGAGCGTGGTGCGTTCTTCTTTGCCCGTGTACTGAAATGAAACCGTTAGTCGCTCTATTCCAGATGGAACCTCGAATGGCACTTCGATGTACGTATGGTTCTGGTCGCCTCGAACGGTTCCGCGCAGGACGATATCGGGCGTCGCGGAAGGGATCGCGCTGCAAGCAAGCGCAACGAGTGCCAGCAACACAATCATGCCAGTCGAACGACAAAGCCGCATCAGCTACACCTTGTAGGGGGAATTTTGGTCCCTCGTCGTTGCTAAAACAGAACCACCTGCGCTTAGCGGGTGGGCCGGA
>Ga0307479_10004802_pt1 | contig 12430 bp, 10 predicted proteins | sample atmos_gasesECM4C_FD_203743 | JGI IMG/M metagenome (GOLD analysis project Ga0307479, IMG submission 203743) | Hardwood forest soil microbial communities from Morgan-Monroe State Forest, Indiana, United States - atmos_gasesECM4C_515 | ecosystem: Environmental > Terrestrial > Soil > Temperate...
CGCTGGTGCCCCTGCCGGCTGCGAATCTTTTCAGAGAGCGGCACTATCTCAGCGGATCGAGCAACTTCCAGCAGCTCAAGCGCGGAACCCTGATTCTTTTCTATGAGTCGAAGCATCCTCGTAGCCGGGGAGAACTCGTCGCAATTGCGCGCGTCCGCCGCTCGTACCTCAAGGAGGTTAGTGCACTGGATGACGCAGATCTGGGCCAGTCTGTACTCACACCAGATACGCTTCCAGAAATCGGTAGTGAAACGCTGAAGACCGTTACTGTCTTCGACAATTTGTTTCGACTTCAAGCGCCGATTTCGCTCGATCGTCTGCAGGACCTGGGGTGCGGAAGGCCGAATGACTTGATAAAAACGCGCCCGATCAGCGACACTCAGTTACAAGCAATCCTGGCCGAGGCCTTTGAAATACATGAGCGGTGACGAACATATACTGATTTCGCTCGAACCGCGACATGCTGAGAACATTCTTGCCGGACGTAAGACCGTCGAACTGCGTCGCCGGCCGATGAATGTGAAGGTCGGGGCGATCGTATGGATTTATGCGAAGCGACCAGTAGGCTCAATCGTTGGTTGCGCGAAAGTGCGTGACATCCACTTGCTTGCTCCGCAGGCCCTGTGGCGTAGGTTTTGCAATGACTGTTGCATCCCCCGCTCTGAATTCTTCGAATACTTCGAGGGGGTCACGCAAGCTACTGCGTTGGAGCTGTCAGGCTGTAAGCGCTTGGGTGCTTCATTAAGCCTCGAATCATTGCGAGGATTCAGTGCCGGCTTTCAGCCTCCTCAGTTTTTCGCTCGATTAAAGGTCGGTACGCCATTAATGGGAGCGATATGTAACGCTGGCTGAAATTTATCTATACGACGAGCATTGGTTTTTCGCGTCCCATCGTCGAGTCGCTCGATTGTGTCGCCGTGCTACCCTCTATCTGTAGAAACAATGAGCCGCCGAAACTCCGCAGTTGGGTTACCCGCGTGTACTCCATACGAGCCCAGGTGAGCCGGTCCAAGAAAGGTATAGGTCTCAGCCGACGGTTGTCGTAAGTTCGCTGCCCAGTGCACAGGCTCTGAACCGCTTCAGGCCCGCTGTACTGAGCGTAGAGCTGCATCGTTGTTACCTGCCATTCTGCATGTCCAATGTCGGCCTGCAATTGTCCATTGATTTACCCTATTCCCTATAGAACCGCGTACCGACGAAAACACCGATCACGATCGCGACCAGCCCACCCATCAGTTGACCCGCAACAATTCGGCCGGGAAGCAGACCGAGCGCCAGGAAGTCGACTGCGACGGCAAGTTTATTTGCAACCCACAGCGCAAGACCCGCGAATACCGCAGTCCACGGGCCTGCACCGAAACGGGGCCGTGTGCCGGCGTAAATCCATACCCCGAGGGTCCCAACAATCAAGGACATGAGCGCCCAGAGCCACATCGACAGGGATCGGGCCGGTGGATTGATGTGCTTACCCATCCCCTGTGCCCACGTCTCGAGGTCAGCGCTGAGAATACGGCCATTCACGACCCCAGTAATGGTAAATAGAATGACACCCGCGACCATCCCGCCGAGCAACACCCGTGAGATATTAATATTGGCCATGGTCAATTCGCTCCTTTAGGGTTGACCGCGATAGTCGCCTCCTACGCCACCGTTTCGACATCCAAGGAAATGTTTTTTGCCCTTGTCGAATCCAATCCTGATGGGACGACAAGATGTGATCGGGTTACAGCCGTTACGGAGCCGTCATGCGTTATGCCTGTCTGATCTACTTTGATCCCCAAAAGGTCTTCAATCGGACACCCGAGGGTGAGGCGGTCCTGCGCGATACAGAGCGTTTCGACGCTGAGTTGAGGGCCAGCGGCCATTTTGTGGCAGGCCATGCCCTGCAACTGCCCAACGCGGCAATGACCGTGCGCGTGCGGAACGGGAAGATGTCGGCAACGGATGGTCCGTTCATGGAGACCAGGGAAATGCTCGCTGGTCTCATCGTAGTCGAGGCGCGCGATCTCAACGATGCCATCCGGATCGCGGCGGGAATCCCCTACGCCACGATAGGATCCATAGAAGTTCGACCCCTGGTCGACTATAGCCAGCCTCGTCCGATACTGTGAGCACAGCCGATACGCACAGTGCAATCGAAGCGGCCTACCGAACGGAGGCCCGGCGCGTGTTGGCAACACTGATCCGCCTCCTGGGAGGCTTCGAGGCGGCGGAAGAAGCCCTACACGAGGCTTTCGCCGCTGCGGTCGAGCAGTGGCCACGCGACGGCGTTCCAGCCAATCCCTTTGCTTGGCTGGTCTCGACTGGCCGCTTCAAGTTGATTGATCGCTGGCGCAGGCAGGCGCGGTTTACGCAGGCCTTGCCGGCCTTGGCGGCGCTCGCCGATGCTGCGCCGGAACCAACCATGACCGAGCACATCGAAGACGATGAACTGCGCTTGATCTTCACTTGCTGCCACCCGCTGATCGCGCCGGACGCGCGTATTGCGCTCACTTTGCGCGAAGTGGGCGGATTGACCACGGAAGAGATTGCCCGTGCTTATCGCGTGCCGGCGCCGACCATCGCCCAACGCATCGTCCGAGCGAAAGCGAAGATCCGCGACGACGCTCTCTCCTATGAAGTCCCGGAGCGCGCGGAACTGCCGGCGCGGATCGAAAGTGTCTTGCAAGTCATCTATCTGATCTTCAATGAGGGCTACGCGGTGACTGCGGGTCCGAGACTCATAAGAGATGATCTTTGCGCCGAGGCCATTCGCCTCGGTCGACTGGTCGTTGATCTCCTGGACGATCCCGAGGCCCAGGGCCTGCTAGCGCTGATGCTGCTGCACGAAGCGCGGCGTTCATCGCGTGTCGACGAAGCAGGCGACCTCATCCTGTTGGAGAATCAGAATCGGTCACTATGGGATCAGGCGCGGATCGTCGAAGCCCAAGGCCTGATCGAGCGAGCCCTTGCCTCACATCGTGTCGGACCCTACCTCTTGCAGGCGGCCATCGCCTCGCTCCACGCGCTGGCGCCAAACGTCGTCGATACGGATTGGCCCCAGATCGTGTCCCTCTATGACACCCTGCTGCGCGTCGATCCGTCGCCAGTGGTGGCCCTGAACCGCGCCGTCGCTATTGCGATGCGTGATGGGCCCGAGATGGGTCTTCGAAGTATTGAGGCGGTGATAGAGCAGGGTGGTCTCGACGATTACCATCTGGCTTACTCGGCACGCGCCGAAATGGAGCGCAGGCTGGGGCATGTTGAGGCGGCGGCGGCTTCCTACAAACGCGCTCTTGAATTGGTCCGCCAACCGGCTGAGCGCCGGTTCCTGCAGACTCGCTTGGCTCAAGTAGCCATCGCAAGCGCACCCCACTCAGGGACGAAAGTCGAGATAGCCTGACACGGCTGGAAGTGGATTTGTTGCAGTCGCCGGTACCGGGCCGCTTCGAGGGACCGAACCGAGGATTCGTGCGGCCCGCCAGTTAGGGACCTCTCAGTTGGTGTCGGGTGCATCTATCACTGCGCATTCGCGTCGAACCCTTTTGAATCGGCTCTGTCCTAGTCCACGTGACAACCTGACCGCCAACGCGGTCGCGGAGGGATGGAAATGGGTACCCTGGGCCGTCGCACCGTATCGCTGCTTCTGATCCTGGTGCTTTGGCCGGCTCTGGTGATCGCTGACCCTCCGGTACGCTTTGCGGTGCGCGACTCTGTCCAAATGGCAGAGTTCACCAGTAGCGCGGCGTTTTCTCCGGATAGACGCCACTTCGTGATCGTGACTGAACGCGGAGTATTGCCGGAGGGTGTTCAAGAAGCGACTATCTGGCTCTTCAATTCGTCAGAGGTAAGCGAGAGCCTGAATGGCCGGCTGTCATCTGCGGCAGCCCCGATAGCGCTGACGCGCCTGACCGGGTCTGTAAACCGCTCGGGGCTCATTGCCAAACTCATTTGGGAATTCGACAGCAAGAGTCTTCTCTTTCTTGGTTACGATGCGCGTGAGAACCGGCGACTGTTCCGCGTCAGGCTTAACGACCACGAAACAACGGCGCTTACACCTCCGACACAGGACGTCGTTGGCTTCGCTTCGAACAAAACCAGCCTGGTTTATTTCGCTGCCCCGAGTGCCGCGGCGGAAACAGCCTGGTGGGCAAATGATCCATCCGCACCGGACATCGTGGCCGGGACGGGAGTGTCACTCATGGATCTGCTCTTCCCGAACTACGCCAGAAACGGGAGCGGCATGCCGGCGACATTCGAAGTCTGGCGGGTCAACGGGTCCGGGTTGGCCCAGCCGTTGACTGATTCGATCACCCTTGAACCGCTGCGGGTGCTGGGTAGCTACTTGGTCAGCGACATCTCATTGTCGGCCGACGGAACGCAGGCAGCGGCGATCACGTTCGCCGATCAGATACCCGCACTCTGGGAACGTTACGACTTTCCTCACGGTCCTGATCTCAGAGGGTTCCGCGCCGACTCGCCGGCGAAGAATCGGGCGACCGAATTTGACCGGGCGCTTCAGTATCAACTGTTGGACATCGAGAAAGGCACTCGTCGCCCATTGATAGCCGCGCCGTTGGCAGATTTTCAGCGAGCCGGAATCGATGCCCTGCATTCGGCATGGTCACCCGACAAGGGCTACGTCGCCATAACTGGAACCTACTTGCCTCTCGAACAGCGAAATGGCGGCCGGCAATCGACCCTACCGTGTGCTGTAGCGGTGATCGAATCGAAGACCGATCGCGTGGATTGTGTGATCGACAGGACTGTATCCAAGGTCGGTGCGGTATCCGCTGTGGATTGGGAAGACCAGTCGAGGTTGCGAGTGCGGTTTGACGATGCCTCGGTCGCTACCTACGAGAAGCGTCGTACGCACTGGCAACTCATAGGACGACGTACGCCGAAGCCCGCGGGACCTTTCGAGCTCATGGTTCGTCAAGATCTGAATGATTCCCCTGTATTGATCGCGCGCGACTCATCCTCCGGCCGGCAAAAAACAATTTTTGATCCGAATCCACAACTCAAAGGTATCGATCTGGGCAACGCGAGTCTCTACACGTGGAAAGACCCGAATGGAACAACCGTGCAAGGCGTGCTCGTGAAGCCGCCGGGCTTCTCCCCCGGACGTCGCTACCCGCTGGTCGTACAAACCCACGGCTTTCAACAACAGGCGTTCTTCAGGGTAGGCGCCTCAGAAACGGCGAACGCGGGCCGGGCGCTCGCCGGCCGCGACATGCTGGTCCTCCAGGTAAAGGAGCCGCACGGCGACGCTGACATGACCTGGCGCGAACCCTCTGTGAGGGGTACCGACGTTTATCTCTCAGCAATCGATCAACTCGCCCGGGAGGGTCTGGTCGATCCCACAAAAGTGGGCATCAGCGGCTATAGCAGGACCGGGCTCTTCGTCTCGAAAGCAATCACCGACCGACCTGAAAGGTTCGCCGCCGCTGCAATTGCAAACGCGGATCCGGGCTCGCTCATCGGTTACTACGCATACGTCGACTACGTCATTCCCGAGTACATCAAGAACGCCGGGAATGTGTTTGCGGGTGCGCCACCTTACGGTGATGACCTGCAGAAATGGCTGCAGCGCGCTCCGGGCTTCCGCACCGACCGAATTCGCGCCCCCGTACTGATCTCAGCCGCTGATCCGCAGCACCTGCTCTCGCTTTGGGGACTGTACGCCCCTCTGCGTGATCAGGGAAAACCGGTGGAGCTGCAGTACATGCGATCCGGGACGCACAACTTGACCAAGCCTCTACAGAAGCTCGCGCACCAGGAGATGTTGGTTGACTGGTTCGACTTCTGGTTGAACGGACACGAGGACGGTGACGCAGCAAAGGCAGAGGAATACAGGCGTTGGAGGCAAATGCGCGTGACGCAACGCTCGGAGCGTAGCAGCAAAATCAATTGAGCCTCGGCGCGCGCAGCACCTCCTTCTCCTCGGTTGATGACGCCTATTGGTCTTGGACGCTACCGTTCCCCGAAGCCGAAATCCCGGTCGATCTGGCGTCCGCTGACGACCGGGAGGCGGCGGCTTCCTACAACGCGCTCTTGAATTCGCCCGCCAACCGGCTGAGCGCCGGTTCCTGCAGACTCGCTTGGCTCAAGTAGCCATCGCAAGCGCACCGCCCATATGCGCGTGACGTTGGGTTCTAACCGCCTTCGTCCCGAAGGAACACCGGCAGATCCGTCGTCGGCGGCGCCACCGGAATCTGGTACAGCATTCCGGCGATATGGCCGCGGTGGTACGTCGTGTGGTTAACCGCATGCAGGACTATGTCCTCGCGGCGCATCGCACCCGTCCCTCCACCGATGAAAGTGAAATGCACTACCTCGTCGCCCATTTCGGCCGTCAGCGTATCGGCGTAACCCACATACCACTCATCAATCTCTCGCTGCGCTTCGCGCAGCTGCCCGAAAGGCGGCGCGGTTTCCGGATTGCGGGTGGTAAGGTGATGGGGCACGCCCTGCAGGTGCGCCTGCCACACAACGTCCATGAGGTAGACATGATTGAGGGTGCGCAAGATGTTACCGAATAGAATGGGCCGGGGTGCGAGCAGCTCGTGCTCCGGGAGCGCTGCTAGTTGCGCATAAAGCAGATCGTTCGTCCAGGCCGTATAACGCGTCAGCGTGTGCAGATGTCGCAGTGTCGACATTTCTCTTTCCTGTTGCTTGGGGTCTCAAGGGCTTATGACGGTGGTCTGCCGGAAGGCGCGAGTGAGCAGCCTTTCGAGCGCAGCCGTTCGATTTCATCGAACGCCTGCCAGGCAACCTCCGCTAGAGCATACCACCGGATCCGCGGCGCTCGCGCACCGCACGCCCCTGACTGCGGAGGTTGCGACTGAGTCGCGCCCGACCTTACGCCGCGCTCTTTGCGCCTTGATAGTGCTGCGATTGCCGGGTGTTCGATTCGGATCTGCGATAGCGCGCAATCAGGGTCGTCAGCGCGGTCGCTTGCTCGCTCAGCGCATGCGCCGCTGCGGAAGCTTCTTCGACCAACGCTGCGTTTTGCTGGGTCATAGTGTCCATCAGCGTTATTGCTTTGTTCACTTGCTCGATGCCCGATGCCTGCTCGCGGCTCGAGCTGGCGATTTCCGCCATCACGGCCGTCACTTTCTTTACGCGCGTCACAATCTCATTGAGGACCTCGCCCGATCCATCCACGAGCTTCGTCCCTTCGTTGACCTTGCCGACCGAGTCCTGGATCAGTCCTTTGATCTGCTTGGCGGCAGCCGCGCTTCTGGATGCGAGGTTGCGCACCTCGGTTGCCACGACAGCAAAGCCGCGCCCCTGTTCGCCGGCCCGGGCCGCTTCCACCGCGGCGTTCAGTGCCAGCAGGTTGGTCTGAAACGCGATTTCATCGATCACCCCGATGATGTCGGCGATCTTCCTGCTCGCGGTGTTGATCTCGCCCATCGCTGCCACGGCTGAGCCCACTACCGAGCTGCCCCGCTCGGCCTGCTCGCGCGCCGCCTCTGCAAGCTGGCTGGCCTGCACGGCATTGTCCGCGTTGTTCTTCACGGTGGAGGTCATCTGCTCCATAGAGGAGGCGGTCTGCTCCAGGCTGGCGGCTTGCTCCTCGGTACGCCTGCTCAAGTTGAGGTTACCGCGGGAGATCTCCGCGGCGCCCATTTGCACCTCATTTGAGGTCGCCGTCAGAGTGGTAACGACTTCCATCATGGACTCAATCATCGAGTTGACCGACACAGCGAGCGATTTGAAGTGGCCCGACTTGTCGTCGACTTTCACCCGCGATGTGAGATCCCCTTCGACGGCCCGCTGCACGACCTGCATCGTTTCGGCGACCGTCGTTTGCACGCCGTCTATCAGCTCATTGATGCTCAGCGCCAACCGTTCCAGGTTACCGGTCTTGCCGCCCAGGCTGATGCGCCGGTCACCGGTGCCCCGGAGGGCCGCTTGAATCACATCCTGGGACTCGTGCACGGCGCTGTCCAAAGCCCGCCCCTCGAGGATGATCGGTGTGATGTCACTGGCCAGTTGGATGACCTTCCAGGGTCTCCCATCCTGTCCGATAAGTGGATTGAAGCTGGCGCGTACCCAGACCTCGCGCCCGTTCTTGCCCATGCGCCTGAATCGCCCCTGCTGGTACTCGCCCTTGCGCAGGTGCTCCCATAGGGCCTTGTATTCGGAGCCCTCGCGTTCTGCCGGATTGACGAACACCGCATACGGTTGCCCGAGGATCTCGGATAGCGTGTAGCCGAACATCTTTAAATAGTGATCGTTCGCAGCCAGCACCGTTCCGTGCATGTCCAGCTCGATCACGGCCTGCGATTTATTGAGTGCCGTGTAAAGGGATTCCAGCTCACGCAGGCGCCCGGCCTGAGTCAGACGACCCAAGCCACCGAACCGCGCTTTGATGGCCGCCATAGCACCGATTCCCCGCAGTGGTTTGGAGCACCGTTCGACGGGCTCTATTGCCTGGATCTTGACCGAAAAACAGGGGCCAGGATGAGACCTCGTCCGCGCAAGCGGCATACGGTACTTGACTCGCGGCACACTTTGGCTCGGTCAGGCGTCGGTAGCCCTACAGAAGGCCCTTCGTCACCCTCGCGCGGCCCCGTGGGACGCGGACAGGTCCAAGGAGGGGATCCAGTCCGCGATCAACCCGTTCTACGAAACACCGAGCCGAAGGTAGCCCATCTGCGGCTCGCCGTTCGAAGCGTTTCAAGTTCGCCTGGCGTGCAGGTCCTGGCCATCCAGGCGATTGATGTAGCCCGTGATTCGTCCATCGGGTCCGCGTTCGAAGATACGGCGCAGGTGGGTTTGCCCCGGTATGAAGAACACATCCTTCAATTCTGCCTTCATCTCGACAGGCGCTGCTCCATACATTGAGGAAGCGATACCCGTGTCAGTGCGGGATATCTGGACCATGACACCGGCACCCGCGTCGTACGTGCCGACATACTCATCCAAAACTGTTGGCGCGAGGGTGGCAGCGGGCGGATCATCTGCCAGTGTCAGCGTCTGGCTGGCAATGATGCGCCAGCCGATGGGGTCCTTCCGCCACACTTCGGTGGATCGGTAGCGGAAGCGCAAATGCTGGCCGCGGATAGTCTGGTCCAGAACATCGACGAATGTGGCCACTGCGACGAGCCCCGCCGCTCGAACCTTGAAGTCGGTGACCTGGATCGACTTCTCGACACTTGGCGCAAGAGGGGCAGCACTCTCCAAAATCTCTGCCTTGCTAGGCGTTGATCCGTCTTCATTCGTGAATGCCACGTCCGGCGCGAGGTCGGCATCGAGTGCGGCCTTATCGCCCTTGAGCCCGGCGTCCGAAAATTCCTGGGTTTTTCGCAGTAGAACGTCATAGAGCGCGGAGGGCGCAGCACCGTTCACTGATGCTGCCGCACCGTGCTGTGACGAGTCGGCGTGGCCGGCCGAAGTCGTTGCGGTGACCTCTGCGGATAGGGCAAACGTCCACGCAAAAGCGCCAAGCAGGGCTGCTTCAACCGCCGGCCCTCGAAATCGAAGACTCATCTGCCGCTCCTGGTACGGGAAAGCTGGTTCTGTTTTACAGCTCAGTCGGCCACCGTCGGCCAGGCTACTCATGAAGAGTGGCGATGCCAAAGCGCACGCGGCGACCGGTTCGGTCTATGCGGCAGGCAGAGTTATCGCGATCGCTACCGTACCTTCACGCGCATCGGGACTGCCGCAACCGGCAAATCGCCCGGCCGGCGCCAGGCGTCGCGGTCGCCGATGCGGCGTAGTTCAGCTGCCGCGCACCGGCACCGTTGTGCGATCGCTCGAGAAACAACACTGGCCTGCCCTAGTTGCTAATCGATCCCGACGGCCGGCAGCTCGCCGTGGAAGCGCCGTCACGACCCTCCAGGTCCTCTCAGGGCACCGGGTAGGACTCCGCCTTGTGCGCCGCTGCCGCGTGAATCCACTTACGCTGCGTCTGCGACCAGTCCGACAGTTTGTGGTTATTTTTGCGATGCTCACGAACATTTGCATGAGTCTTACCATCGACGAAGGCCCTGAGACTGGCTCCACCGGCCGACCCCAACTTGCGCAACACAGGTCGCGCCCCGAGGAACAGTATCTGCTCGACCTCATCGGCCTGCTGGTCGATGAACGAAATGTAGCCACCGGGAAGAACCTGGCGCGGCCGCTGGATGTTGCCGGCAAAGCTGTACCGGGTGCCGGAGGTCACCACGGGATCATAGAAGCGCGGGGTGATGAAGTCCGACACCGCAACACCCTGAATCGTGTACGCGTACTGATTGCCTTCGCACGGGTCGCATGCTTCGACCAGGTACTCGAATTCCCCTGTGCCGTCCTGCACGTCCTGCCCTGCGATCTCGATGGCTCGCGATAGCTGCAGCCGGTTTCCAGCCGGGTCAACCAGCATCTCGACAGTTTCGTGGCTCGCATCGATAGTCCAGTCCGCGCTGTCAGGCGTCGCGATTACCAGCGAATACGGTTGGTTCTTCTTATCAAGATGCACGCCCCCTTCGCCCGGAGGTAACTTGGCGACCAGGAATACCGGCCACACGCCCAGGGGAATGTGGGTGGGATCCGGGAGATGCAGGACTGTCGCCTGGATATTCCAATATTGAGGCAAATCACGGATGACCTGAATGTTGAGGGCAGCCGCGACTGCCTGAACCAGCTGTGGATCGAGTTTACGCGTCTTATCGACCAAACCGACTTGAATGACCGACATGATGGGCTCCTTTTCTGTTTATATTTTCGACCACGGGACCTGACGGGCGATGGGTTCGCCCGGTTTGCCGACGCCAGCAACGCCTTCAGACGTCAGGCGCGTCGCCTTCTGACCACCAGACACGAACTGTCTGTTTAGACACTGTGGCGAACGCGGCTTCCATCGCATGCATCCAAGTGATTCCGGCGAGTCTCATCGCGGCCTGAGTCGTGCATTCGCACATCCACGAGCCGTGCCGCAGTGATAAGCGGCTGGACGTGCGATCTATTCCCCTGGCTACTTGCCGCCCGCGCCCTTGGAGCTGATCCAAGCGTTGACATGAAGTCGCAGCTCGGCCAAAGGTACGACTCCTTCCTCTAGCACGGTGCGGTTGAACTCGCGCAGGTCGAAGCGCTCGCCGAGAGCTGCCTGGGCTTCCGCGCGTAATGCCTTGATCTCCAACCCGCCGGAATCGTACGACGTCAATTGACCGGGAAGCATGGCGATCCGGTCGACAACGTCATCAGCTGCTTTGGCGCTGAAACGTCCACTGGACACCAGGTAGTCGATTGCCTGCTGGCGCGTCCAGCCAAAGGCGTGCAGGCCAGGGTCGACGACCATCCCACGCGCGGGCCAGATGCGACGCAGGATCCTGGCGTCCTCTGTCTGATAGATTCCGGCCTCTTCACCCATGCCTTCCGCGTAACGCGCCCAACCTTCGAGGTACGCGGAATTGAAGCTCAACTTCGAGAGGGGCCTGTCGGGCACGATCTCGCGGGCCAGGGCGATTTGCAAGTGATGACCCGGCCACGCCTCGTGGACGACGGTGACCTCGGCCTCGCCGCGCTGCTCCGTTTGCCAGTTCCCGAGCTCGATTCGATAGACACCGGGCTTCGAAATGTCCGGGTTGGGGATATAGTGCGAGGAGACGCCCGCGGCATCTTCCAACTCGCGCTCGGGCTCGATAATCGCGTCCTGCGTCGGCAGGCGATCCACAAGCGTCGCCGTCCTGGTTTTCGCCCTGATCAACAGCTCGCGAGAGTAGGCCAGCAACTCGTCTTTCGACCTGAAGTGATTCTCCGGGCGCGCTTTGGATTTCGAGATGATGCTGTCGTAGTCCGTCGTGCCGAACAGACTCGAGCCAATCCGAATGACGTCCGCCTTGTTGGCTTCCACTGTAGCGCGGCCGAGGTCATATACTTCCTGCGCAGTGCGGTTCAGAGTCGTATTGACACGCAGGAATGCCTGGTAGCAGCGCTTTCCATCGGGCAGGTCGGAGACGGCAATCCCGTCGCGGGCATGCGGGAGATAGTCGTTTCGGAGGTAGTCGCGATACCGTTTGATGGCTGGATTGATCTTTCCGCCGATGAGCTTCGCAAATGCAGTCCGGAATTCGCCATCGCCATCACGATCGGCCGGTGAATAGAAGGGTGACTTATGCGGTGGCGCCGCAATCAGGCCATCCATCTGCGCGATCACGCGGAGCACTACCGATTTGGGTGCGGCGTAGCCCTGACCCAACCCTTGCCGGAGGTTGGAGATTTCTACATCCAGATATCCCGGCAGCGAGCGCCAGCGCTTCAATGCCTGCGCGCGCGCCGCCGCAGTGCCGACGGGCTGCTGTTCCGCGACTTCGGCAAACGCGGCCTGCCACCCGTTGAAGTGGTTCACATTCCATAGCTCGATCCTGCAGACCCGCAGTTGCAGGTCCGATTCCAACTGTTCCTTCAGTACCGCATAGGCCGCGCGCGACGACACCGGCAAAGCGGATGCGTCGATGGC
>Ga0307479_10004804_pt1 | contig 12427 bp, 12 predicted proteins | sample atmos_gasesECM4C_FD_203743 | JGI IMG/M metagenome (GOLD analysis project Ga0307479, IMG submission 203743) | Hardwood forest soil microbial communities from Morgan-Monroe State Forest, Indiana, United States - atmos_gasesECM4C_515 | ecosystem: Environmental > Terrestrial > Soil > Temperate...
TCTGTGGCGGCACCGGTTTCGATATGGGCGGCGCGGATCCAGTAGACACTGGTGAGGTCGACATTAAACATGCTCCTTGAGCATTAAGAGATCTCGAAGCGTTGGAGTTCTCACGAGCCCATTGGAGCAACTACAGTTCCACTCACGAAGACGCCCACAACCCACGCAAATCACAGGCTTCTACTCGCAATCGGAACAAATTCGCTTTCTTCTTCGCGACAAGTCGACGGCCTGCTTCAGTCCCATGACCCGTCACGTCAGTGACACGTGACACCGTGCGCCACTGGACTCTGCCCATTGTGAGTTGGTCTTCCCGGAATGCCGGCTCAGCAGCGGTTAATACCTGCGACGGCAATTCGAGACCTGCTCTGGTTGAGAGACCCGATGTCGCTCGATTGGAATCGTGCATGCTGGAGAGTTCACGTTGTTGACAATTGCGGGAGCACTATGTGCCCAACTCCAGCTTCGCTGTAAAGAAGGGAACCGTGGACAAAAAGAACATTCTCGTAATTACTCTGATGTTAATCGCGTTCGCAGCGGCAAATTCGGCATTGGCGCAGAATTCGCCGCCGGCCAAGAAGGACGCGGCCAAAAGCTCGACCGCGAACGACGCCTCCCAACCGAACCCCGGCGACTTCATTGAACTTTTGCGGAAAGATGTAAGATCCCAGAAGAAGCAAATCATTGCCGAAAATATGGATTTAAGCGATGCTGAGGCAGAGAAGTTCTGGCCGGTCTACGATCGTTATGCCGCGGAACTCTCCAGAATCTACGACACCAAAATCGCCCTGCTGAAAGACTATGTCGAAAACTACAGCAGCATGACGGGAGAGCAAGCCGAGAACTACATCCGCAAGCGCGCTGAGGTTGAGCAGTCAATTATGCAGCTGAGATTGAAATACATGCCTGCATTCCGCAAAGTACTCTCGGGCAGGGAAACCGCGTTGTTTTATCAACTTGACTGGCGCCTGGGTCTGGCGATCGACGTAGAACTAATGCAGGTGCCGCTAATCAATCCGTAGTCAATCTCGTTCTGAAGGCATTTCGCAATGAAGAAGTCTCTCGCATGGGATGGTTGCATGCGGGAGGCTTTTTTTGCGGTGCTTTTGCTGGGCTGATGCCCTTCGGGAAGCACGCGCGAATCTTCGGTTAGTTGGACTGCTGCTGTTTGTGCGGAGCCCGTGACCTTCCTCGAACTCCAAAGCGCCCGCGTGCGGCTCCGTCACCCCACTTGGACAGATCGGCCCGCGAAAAGCCCGGAGCAATCCTGATAAATTGTCTGATTGAAGATAGGCGGTCTCATACCCGTTACGTGACAATGTATGAAAGATCGGACCAGCAAGGAGGTTTGTCTGCCCAGTGTAGTGGATCCGGTAGTTCCTTACTGCCAGGAGGAAGCGATCAATCCACCCGTTTCGATATCGACACACTCTGTTCCAAAGTGAAATCGAGTAACGTCTCACTGGGGATCTTCACTTGCTCACCTTTGGTGATGATCTCCGAACCGGCACCCACTCCGGCACCTGTTCCAGCTCCGATTGCCGCCCCTCTACCACCGCCGGCAATTGCACCGATGATGCTTCCAAGTGCAGCTCCGCCGACGGTTCTCTTGGCCGTACTTGCGCCCTTAGACTTGCCAGTCAATTCGTAGTCGCCGGTCACGAGGGGGACAGTCTTGCCATCGACCACGATTCCGGTAAGCGCCACTCTCAGCTCAGACCTTCCGGTGAAGGTCCCGGTTTCCTTGGACTCTTCCAGCCTCCCATAGACGTCTGCGCCCTTCGCCGCCACCACGTGGTCATCCACGATCAGGGGCTCTTCGAGAGAAGCCTGAAAGCGATCTCCCACGTGATTCTTGGCGGAGTCAACGGCGTCGATGGTACGCACCGAGATTCTTGTTCCGGCAGGAACGGTCACGTAGGAGGGAGGCTTCGCAGCTTCTATTGCCGAGACTGACCCAAACGACTGCCCATCCGGCGGCGCAGCGACCCCCGCGCCTTCCGGTTCGGAATCGAGCCGGAGAGCGCGGACATCGCCAACGTTATAGCTCTGCATTGACGACCCAACCTGGAAGTTGATGCTGTTCTCGTTGCCTCCCACGAACTCCTTGATCAGACTTCCATTTTTCAACTCCAGAGAATCTGCCAAAGCAGCCGAAGCAACCAGGCACATAACAAAAGCTAATCCGAACTTCTGCCTGCATTTCATCATGATTTGTCCTGAGTGTTTTGAACTCATTTCTTTTTTTCGAGGCGCAAGCCGCTAGTTGCCAAACTTTTCCTTTTCAGCCGCCAGTTCGACGCCATTGGCTTTTTTGAGGCCCTTGCGGTCAACCAGGCTTGCAAAATCATCCGCGTTGAATGGATAGGTTAGAGCGGATTCCTGTCCTGTAGCATCCAACGTGAGATCGACGCGCCGGTTATAGGCAAGCACCACGTTCCCCAGCTTTTTCAGCACGGTCTGCCGTGTCTCGGTACCCAGTCCGGCGTCCTGGTCGAGCAGTTGCTTGACCTTGTCTGTGCTCAAGTTGTTGTCCTTGCCAAATGCTTGGGTCTCGATGTTTTCTGCCGGAACTCCTTGCTCGACCAGGAACTGTTTCGCGAGTTCAGCCCGCCGTTCCGAGAGCAACTTGTTGTAGGTTTCAGGTCCCCTCCGATCGGCATGTCCTGAGAGCACGAGATGCGCGTCACTCTTATAAGCGAGGTATTTCTTGAATTCCTCCGCAACCGTTTGGAGCGTCTCCTTTTCACTCGGAAGCAGGGCTGCTTCGGAACCAGCTGTTCGTGGCCGATCAGTCGGAAAGAATACGCTCCGCATCGCAAGAGCGCCCGGCTCAATCGATCCCACAATACGAAGAGCAACGGTCTGCGTCTGGGTTCCGCCACAGTCGTTGGTTGCCTTCAACGTGTAGGAGACTGTCTCGTCCACTGGCCCTGGATCGGTCTTTTGCGGAGCCGGCGTCAGAGTGCGGCTGCCCGAGGTCTCGACCCCGCCCAGCGAGTCGATCGCAACGGTGGAGGCATTGGTGGCTGACCAACTTAAGGCTGCACTATCGTCTTCGACTACTTTGTCGCCCACACGCTTGTACTGGATCACGGAGGGTGACAGCTTGAGATCTGCCTGAACAGCGGCGTTCACGTTTACCGTCACACTTGAGCCTGCACTACCACCTGGCCCCACGGCCTTCAGGGTATAAGCGGTTGTTTGTTTGGGCTGGACTGCCTGTTCCCCGGAAATTGGAACCGGTCCGACCGGGCTGATTTCCACCTGGGGCGCATCGGATGAGGTCCACTTGAGTTGGGATACATCCCCGCAGTTCAGTTCCGCGGCGCTCGCCTCCAGCGCTGCGGTAGGTTTGGCTACAGCCACAGTTGCGCTGGCAACGCCCGCCTTAAATCTTGGCACCGTCGTCAGCTTTTCGCTGCGATGCCAGGAGACCATCTTCTTCACGCCATTGGGAATTTCTACGATGGTACGCTCGCCTTGTGAGACATTGACGGAACCCGACCAGATGTTCTTATCTTGCCCCTTTATCGTCACCTCGTAGGTGCCTGGCGGAACTACCAGTTCCTGTTTCCACCACAAAAAGTCTGTATTGAATTCATCGCCATGTCCCACGAAGAAATCTGGAGTTTTTCCATTGAGCAGCACCGCATCCCGATCTGCGCCCTTGATGCTGATTGCCCCGAACTGCCCGGACACTCTCTCCCCGACCGCCTGCAAACTCACTTCGAGATTGGCGGTCTTTCCGGCTTCGATGTTGACGGTGCGCGTGACCGGCGTATAACCGTAGTTCACGATTTCGATCTTATGTTCCCCCACACTAAGACTCAGCGAGGGGTGCTTACTGGCTTCGCTGATCGCGCGATCGTCCACGAAGACATACGCTTGTTTTGGCGTGATCCGCAGATTCAGCTTGCCACTCTGGGCGCTTGCAAAGGTTGAGCCCGAGGCAAAAATAAGGGCGGATACGGTGAGCAGCGACGAATAACGAAAAGACGACATGTTCATCTCCTAAAGAATTTGGGGCGGAACGCAGCTCGATACGCTGCCGTGGTCACACACGGACACACAATCGCATGTCGGCGGCTATTTGCGCCGGCGCTTTGCTCCTATCCAGGCTTGTTGCAATCAAGATTCCATCTCGCGACGAAAAGCAGTCGGGGCACTCTTGCACTCGTTCAGGCCGTATTGACGGGATGTTACAGTGACCTTGGACGGTAATGCCGATCTCGGTTAATGCCGATCTCTGTTCCTTCATTCTCCATGTATGTGCCAATACCCACTCTCGCTTTCGTCAGCGTCCCGTTTGCGGGTAAGGAACCAGAAGACAATTCTTAATGAGGTAACGCATAACGCGAATGACACTAAAATGACGATTGCTAACGCGAGCCACGGACCCGCGTGAGAACCGAAAGGATAGGTTCTGAACCAGTTCACTACAAACTCCTTCAATGGATGCGACAACGACGAACAAGCAGAGAGAGAACCTCCGGACTCAGCGAAGCCACTTGTAGCTCAGTGCTCCACGGTCGATTCGCCGGACTCGTCGATCTGTCGAGTGTTTAGTTTCGGTCAGTTGCCGTGGGGACCAGTCGCCACATCCGCAGGCATTGGGCTTAGCAGCTTGGTAATCGCGCGTTCCATCGTGCGGTTCATTTCAGAAACCACCGCTGGGACATCGTGCTTACTTACGTCTCCTATCTCCGAAACGGCGTTGGTCCAAACGGTCGCGCCCGTAGCGAGATTTGTCACCTGGGCGGAGATTGCGACTTCAACCTTGACGCCACCCGCGTAGTCGCTTTCCTCGAGCTTCTCCAATCGTCCGCTCAGCACATATCCGGTGTCGGGGCGGCCGTCGTAGGGCTTGACACGGGCAAAATCCCCGCTGGCCCGAAGCCGCTCCATTACTGAGTTGGTCACGAACTCACAAGGGCTAATTGCCCAACGATGGTAAGCATAAAAGCCGATTTGCTCTGGAGATGGTTTGTACACAATGGCTCCCTGCCTCAGGTAGGCGGGCGCGCGGAATTCACGGATTGACAACGTGGCGTGCACATTTTCTGCAGGAGGCGGATCCGGTGGCGCAGGCAGGTTGAGAGTGTAGTAATTTGGGTACTTCACTCTTCCTCCGCAGCTGGCCAGGATCACGAGAGCCGCCAGGGAGAAAACAAACGTCGTCACAGTTCTTCTCGTACTCATCCGACTCGTGCTCATCCGACGGCGCAGCGCGCCGAAACGGGTGAGGACACCTGTCCCTTCACTCGATCGCATCATTTCGGCACCTTCCTATCTTCGGGCTGCTTGACACGAATCAGACTCCACGGCCGCTGTTTCACTGATTCGGTCAACTGGTCAAGGTTTTCCGTTGCGGTCCGCAGGTTTTCGATCGTGTCATCAATCTTGTCATCATTCGCCCTCACCAGCACCTGCATGTCAGCCAGCAATTGCCTGGCTTCGAGCAAGGTGTTCTGGAGTTCCGCTAAATCTTTGCGGACGGGCTCGCGCACATCGCTGACAGTGCCATTCACGTTTTGAATGGTTTCATCGGCGTGCTGGCTCAGTACATTCAACTGATCGGTAAGACGGTCAATCTTTGGCCGCTCGGTCGCGAGCATTGCGTTGACGTTATCGAGCAGGGCTCGGATCTTCTGCTGATTGGGTTTCCCGGTCACGGTATTCAAGTTGGCAAGCAGACTGCGCGCATCTCCGCTGATCCCATCCAGTTCGCCGCGCGCCTGCGTGATCAAATCGTTGGCGTTGTCCGCCACAACGGCCATCTTGCCGGCAATCTCGTCCAGGCTCGCGGCCTCCTGCGATGGAACGACGGACCCAGGGGATAGACGCTTTGCCTCGTTGCTGCCGGTGGTGATGGAGAGCGCGGCGCCACTCATCACGCTGACGAGTCCCAGCTTGGCTACGGACTTTTCGTTCAGCGGCGTGTCTTGTTTCACGTCCAGCAGAATTTCGATCTTGGTTGGATCAGAGCTCCAAGGTCGTACCGCCCTTATTTGTCCCACGTTGATTCCACCAAACAGCACTTGAGCGCCTGGCTCGAGCCCGCCGGCGTAACGAAGATAAGTCCGGTATGGAACGGTGTGTCCCCCCAACTGCGCGTTGATAAGGTAGATCACGGTAAATGCCAGGATCGAGAAGCATCCAAGGACAAACGCTCCAACCTTTGCTTGTGTGGTCACGGGTATGTCTCCTGAGACTGCATATACTTTTCGAAGTACGCGGCCACAGCCGGCGCTTTCGCTACGCTTTCGGGAATGCGATCGAGAAACTGGCGCACGCGTGGATTTTGACTTGCCCGAAGTTCATCTTTGGTGCCCACCGAGCTGAATGAGCCCTGATACAACATGGCAATGCGGTCGGCGATGCGGAACGCGCTCGGCAGTTCATGGGTAACGACAATGACGGTCATTTGTAAAGCTTCCTTGAGGAGCAGAATCAATTCATCGAGTTCCGCGGCAACGATAGGATCAAGTCCGGCCGAAGGTTCATCGAGCACCAGGATTTCAGGCCCGAGCGCGAGCGCGCGTGCCACGGCCGCGCGCTTTTTCATCCCACCCGAGAGTTCGTTGGGAAGTAACTTGCCAAACTCCGCGAGACCGACTGCGGTCAGCTTCATCCACACCACAAGGTCGATGATTGAGGGTGCAAGGCGTGTGTGTTCACGCAGCGGCAAAGCGACATTTTCTTCGACCGTGAGCGAGTTGAACAAAGCCGCGCTTTGAAAGGCCACGCCGATCGAGAGGTGAATCTTCTTCAGGTCGGACTGTGAGCAACTCGTAATATCAATACCCTTTATGTGGACGCTGCCCGACTTGGGGCGCTCCAGCCCGATGATCTGACGCAACAGGGTGCTCTTTCCGGAGCCACTGCCACCCAACAGCACCATCGTCTCTCCGTGCTCGATGTCGAGATTCAAACCATTCAGCACGCGACGACCGTCGTATTCAACCACGAGATCACGAATCGAGATGATGGGCATCAGAGTTTCACCGTGAAATAAAAGATGGTGGTGAAAACCGCATCTGCGACGATGACCAGGAATGTCGACTTCACCACTGCACTGGTGGTGGAGCGGCCGACCGAATCAGGGCCTCCGCGGACACGGAACCCTTCCAGGCAGCCAACGTGAGCAATGATGGTTGCGAACACCACGCTCTTGATCAATCCGGTGAGCACGTCCCGCAAGTTGATCGAATTGAACACATAGTGGACGTACAGCAGTGGCGCCAGGTGGGTACTCAAGAACATGAACAAACCGCCAGCCAAAATGCCGAAGAAGTTCGAGATGATGCTGAGGCAGGGAACCGAAATCAACGCTGCCAGATACTTGGGTGCGAGCACAAACTCCACCGGCTCCAGCGCCATGACGCGGAGGGAATCGAGTTCCTCGGTGACCTTCATGGTGCCGATTTCAGCCGCGAATGCCGAGCCGGACCGTCCGCTCACGGCAATCGCCGTCAGCAGCGGTCCGAGCTCGCGCGTAAAGCCGACGGCGACCAGGTCAACGACGTATTGCATAGCTCCAAAGCGGCGCAGTTCAGACGCTCCTTGCATTGCGAGAATGAATCCAGTGCAGATCGCCATCACCGAAACCATGGGCATTGCGTCAACGCCGATTTCCAGCATCTGCCTCACGGTAGCCTGCCAACGGTAACGATTCCCCACAAACGGCAGCGCTCGCCCCATGGCCCGCAACGTAGCCCAGAGCTGAATATTCAGACTTCCGACGTAGTCGAGATGTTCGATCGTTCTTTCGCCGACGTTTTCGAGAACATTGGCCATCAAGACACCTTCTGTCCGTAACTGCTGGCCTCGAACAGCGCCAGGACCCCCGTGACCTCCAAGAGGCGGAGTACAGGGCTGTTGAGTCCCTGCAAGGAAAACTTAATGTGATGGTGGCGAGCGATTCTAAGAGCTTCGATCAAGGTCGCGATCCCCGATGTCTCAATATAGGGAACACCTGCTAAATCCACGGTGATCGCACGAGGCAATGGTTCCGCGGACAGGATGGCTAACAGGCGATCGCGAAGGTCGGGCGAGGAATCCACATCGATGCGGCCATTAAGGCGCACCAGGGCATCTGATCCACTGTGATCCACTGTGATCGAGATGCTGCCGCTTGAAGCGACCGGATTCCGTTTCAACCTACCCTCCCAAGCTCTCTCTTTATTTTGGCGGTACAGTCCTGAGGCATGCCAACGCCCCTTCAGGACAATCTGGTGTTTGCAAGCCACCTTCCACAACAACGCACAGCGAGGAAGCTCACCCGTTTTGCTGACGATGACTGAACGTCTTTGTCCAAGAAGTGGATCAGGCCACAAGGCCTCACAAGTGCGGGCTGGCCCTAACACTAAGTATCGATTGGTTCTATGGCATCTCAGCAGTCAAATGCGCGCCAGCCGATCATTCTGGCTATTGGCAAGACACGTGCTTCGCATCACGGTGGGCACGGTCCCTGATGTCAGCAGCTATGACGTTTCTGTCAAACCTGACTGACGCGACTTACTTTCCTTTACGCGTCGCCGCGTCATGGTGTCGGGAGATCGTGGCCCTGGAGTCACCAGGCATGACGTGTCTGTCACCAGTGACTGACGCACAGCCTCAATTGCTTTTTGCAACCCAAGGTGGTGTTAGGAACATCGCGAATGCGCTGCACAGCTTCAGAGCGCAGACAATCGGGATTGCGGCAGTGGAATTGCTTGAGGAATCTGAGAAAGTGAGCAGCATTGCCCCGAGGGCACGGCTGCGATCGGAGAACAAATGGATCGTTTTGTTGTTTCACGCAGTCACAGTGAGTCTTACCAGCCAGACCGCCCCCGTGCCTTTGGGCTCTCGATTGTGTTGATTTGCTGTAGCCTGGCTGCGGCAGCGCAGCAAATAACGCAGCGAGGGAACACGAGCGCATCATTCAGCGTTCGGGCGACTCATCTGCTGGGATTCGCGAACGCGAGCAATAACAGCACCGGGACGTTGTCCGTTCAGGACGATTCGCTGCAATTTCAGCAGAAGGGGAAGCCTGGCGCAACAGTGAAGATCGCATTGGTTCGGGACGTTTTTCTGGGTGCGGAGAGCAAACAGGTTGGCGGCTTGCCAATGACCTTAGGCAAGACGGCGGCTCCCTTCGGTGGTGGCCGAGTTGTCAGTCTCTTCGCCCACAAGAAGTACGACACCTTGACTCTGGAATATGTGGACGCTGATCAAGGAATTCATGGTGCGATCTTTCAGTTAGCAAAAGGACAGGGCGAGCTTGTAAAGAGTGAACTGATAGCTCAGGGCGTAACTGTCAGCTCCCATCAAGATCCGTCGACAAAAGAAAGCGCTACGGAGGCCGGGCATGAAAACAATTAAATACGATTTATCGATCGCGTGTGTGATCGCGTTGGCGGCGATCATCCTTGCACTTCCTGGGCAGTTGCCCGGCCAGACTGCGGCTGCGAAACCCTCCGGTGATAACGGGACTTCCGCCACGCCCTGGAGTATTCAAGTCGACCAGGTTGACGCTGGGAACCTGGACCTCGCCTACTCGTTCCAAATCGCGATTTACGAGAATCTCGTGGAGGAATTGAAAAAGACCAGGCAATTCCCGCAGGTGTTCCGCGATGGCGACCAAAAGGCGAGCGAAGTTCCAAATTTGCTGGTGCTCAAAACAACGGTAGAGAAGTACACGCCTGGCAGCGAAACCCAGCGCGCAGTGACCACCGTGAGTGGTGCCACGAAATTGACTGTACGGAGTCAACTCCTCACCCGCGAGGGTAAGGTCGTTCTTGAGCGTACCGTAAATGGTGATGTTCGCTTCTTCGGCAGTAATTTGCGGGTTACTCGGAACCTGGCGCGCAACATCGCCAAGACGATCGAACAATCACACGTGTCCGGTTCCGGGCAACCAACCACGATCCTGACCGGGCAACCATGAGTCCGACGGAAAATGTACACAGGCTTCTGGATGGCGAGGGACACTTCACCAGGAGTGAAGGGAAGGAGCAAAGGATGCTGAGGCTAGTAAGTCTGCTTTGTATATTGTTGGCGGTGTTCCCGGCGTTTGGCCAGTCCACCTCGAAGTATCAAGTGGGCACCATCACTGAAGTTAAAGTTCATCAAACTGCCGGAAGTGGCGCCTCTGACGCCGCGAGCTATGACGTTTCGGTCAAGGTGGGTGACACAATTTATGTGGTGCTATATACGCCACTGCTGGGCGAGGAGAACGTGAAATATGCTGCGGGGCGTGACCTGCTCGTGCTCGTGGGGAAAAACACGATTACCTATAACGACATATTGGGTCGATCATTTGCAGTTCCGATCGAGAGCCAAAAACCCGCTGCGAACCTTAGACAGTCCAAATCAGTTTCGCGATCAGCAGAGTAGTTAGTTGAGATCTCGCTAGAGTCATACCGCACTGCGATTCGGGTTGAGGAAGAGACACGGAGAACCAGACATGGGACGAAAAGATAGAGCAGGATTTCACAGCAACCTCGTACTTTCAATAGGAGCAGCGGCGATGTTTGCGATGGCCATGTTCGCAGCAGAGGCGAAGGCTCAGACTGGCGGTGAAGGCTTACCAAACCTGGAGTCGCCCGTCGAGCCTTTGGGGCCGGGAGTCACAGAAAGCCGAGTGTTTGCCGAACTGGCCGCGCATAACGAGCAACGCAGGTCGGTGCTGCACGACTACAGCGTCCTGAGGACTTATCAGGTCATTGATCTCAAAGGCAAGGTTCACGCCGAGGAAGTCGGACGCATGGAGTTTCTCGCGCCGGACAAGAAGACATTCACGGTTGATTCCGAGTCGGGCTCAGGCTTGGTCCGAAGTATGGCGCTGAATCCACTCATCAAGAGCGAGATCGAAACGGCAGCCGGCAAAGAACATCATGACAGCGCCATTTCCGCTGACAACTATTCCTTAAACCTGTTGGGCGAACAACAGGTGGGTCCGTATCGTTGCTTCGTCGCCGAGGTCCGGCCCAAGCGGAAAGACAAGTATTTGTTTGAGGGTAAGCTTTGGGTCGACGCAAAGGACTACTCCGTGGTACGGATTGAAGGCCATCCCGCGAAAAAGCTGTCTTTCTGGATCCAACGCGCTGACTTCGTACGGCAGTACCAGAAAATTGATGGGTTCTGGCTTCCGCAGAAGGACCAGACACTGGTTCAGGTACGGCTGTATGGGAAGAAGGTTCTGACCATCGATCACCAGGACTATGTCGTGAATGCGGGTCAGAGCAAAGACGCGCGGGCAATCGTTCCAGAATCCGCCATCGCTTTGACTTCGTCACGTTGACGCAAAATACCCGCCGCGTCCGGTAACACCGCACTCGCCCGAGCGTTCTCTTTCTGGCCTGAGCACGCCACGTCCGTTCCGGCCTCGCATTTCTTTTCGCAATGACAATTGCGTGACTGTCAAAAGAGTTCGACGTGTCAAGTCGGGCGAACTCAATTGACACTTCACTATCCACTTTGGGATGTGCTTCGGGTTGATTGCATCTCTCGTGTTCTCAACGCTTTGAAGCAAATCGCATCAGATCCCCTCGGTTTGGACAGCACATTGCAATTTGAGTGACCAGGAGGAGCAGCCATGCGGACATTGATTGGGATTGTTTTTGCGATCCTGCTGTTGCTGGACCTTGGTCTCGCTCAAGGCAACTCCCCCGCAGTTGGATCAATAAGAGGTGATGTATTCACGAAGGGTACAAATGGAGAACCTGCTGTTTTGCCCGGCGTTCACATCGTCCTTCACGGCCCCATAACCAAGGAAGCCGAGTCGGACGCGCAGGGAGCATTCGCTATCGATGACCTTCCCCCCGGGACATACAAGATCGAAGCGAATGCTCTCGGGTTGAGCGGGGGGCTCGCAGTAGAGGTGACTGCGGGCGCGTCCTCGACTGTCCCGATCGAAATGAACGTGACCATGGTCAGCAATACCGTAAATGTGACCGCAACCGAGACTTTCCTGGCTGACGAGTCTGCTCAGCGCAACACCATCAGTCAATCGGTCGTGGAAAAAGCACCGAATCAAGAGGAGAAGATCGACGGTGTGCTTCCGCTCGTGCCGGGAGTGGTCCGGGGGCCCGACGGACGTATCAACATGAAAGGCGCGCAAGCGACACAGGCCGGCTGGCTGGTGAATTCGGCGAACGTTGCTGATCCGGCAACTGGCGGCCAAGCCATCAGCTTGCCGATTGATGTGGTCTCATCCGTCCAGGTGATTTCCAACTCTTATGACCCCGAATATGGAAAATTCACCGGAGCAGTCTCCAGCGTAGAAACCCGTACCAGCAACTTCGATAAATTTCACTTCTCCATACAAAATCTTGCTCCGCGGGCCAGAGACCGCGATGGGCACATTGTTGGCATTGGAGCTTTCACGCCACGCACCACCATCACTGGGCCGCTGATAAAAGACAGGCTCGCGTTCACCCAG
>Ga0307479_10004806_pt1 | contig 12426 bp, 13 predicted proteins | sample atmos_gasesECM4C_FD_203743 | JGI IMG/M metagenome (GOLD analysis project Ga0307479, IMG submission 203743) | Hardwood forest soil microbial communities from Morgan-Monroe State Forest, Indiana, United States - atmos_gasesECM4C_515 | ecosystem: Environmental > Terrestrial > Soil > Temperate...
GCCGGTGTCGCCGGAACCAGACCGGCGGCGCAGACGACCAGAATGAGTGCGGCGTACGCGATTCGAGGGTGCATGGTGTCATCTCCTGTTTGTTATGCCAGGTCCGAGCAGAACCTGATCACCTTGGTTTACAGACGCTCCGTGCGCGGCGGACTTCTGCCGGCTGTTCGACCGGCCAGCTCCTGTGGCCTCGTGTGGATCGCAGGCCAGAGACGCTAATCAAACATCATACCATTATTGCTAAAAGAAATATAAATTCGAATGTGAACTTATATCGATATCGGAATGACGTTTGTTTCGCTCACTCGTGAGCGTCGCTGTCATGGAGATCAACGCCCCCGACAGCAATCCCGCGCCGGTGCGGCGAACACCAGGCCGGTCCAGAGGACCGGCGGCCGATCAGGTCTGACGGGTGAGGCGCGTCCGGATCGCGCTCGTGAAGGCCAGGAGATCGTCCAGCCTGTGCCTCGCGATGTCTTCGAGGATCGAGAGATCGACGGTCTCGTAACCGTGGACGACGATGTTGCGAAAGCCGATCATGCGATGCAGGGCGGCAGCAAGGTCGGGGGCCACCCACGCGTCGCGTGCCAGCAGGTCGACCAGTTGGTGGTTGCTGCCAGGCTCGCCGAGGCGTTCTTCGGAAACGATATGGGACGCCACGTCGAGGATGGACTGGATGGCGATCTGCAAGGTGTGCTCGAAGAAACGCTGCTCGCGGAGGTCGGAACGGATCCGGTCCGGATGGCCCAATGTGCGCAGCTCCGCCACGGAGGTCTCGATGCGTGCCAGCTTCTTGGCGATGAGATCGAGATCAGGTCCGGTCACTCTTGGCGTGGCCCTCCCTGGCGGCGGTACTGGCGCAGCACCGGCTCGAGATCCCAGAACTCCCGGCGGGTCCGGACCTCGAAACCGACGCGGCGGGAGCGGTCGTGGTCGAGCAGCAGCTTGCCGTCGCGGAGGATGCGCCGGGCCAGGTCCACGGGCGCGTGGTTGAGAACCACTACTTGCACGGGACGGTGCAGAAGCCGCTCCAACTCGGCCTCGAGGTGGAAGGCGAGGCCTTCGAGGCCGGGCGGCGGCTCCTCGGCGTAGAGCAGGCCGATGTCGACGTCGCTCTCCGGGCGGGCGGTGCCGCGAGCCACGCTACCGAAGAGATAGGCCGCGGCGAGGCCCTCCGCCTCGGCCCTGGCAGCAAGAAAGGAGCGCAGCTCCTGCTCGGTCCGGTCGCGGTCTTCCACACCGGAGGATTATAGGCAGGCCCGGCTGCCGCGGCCATGCCCAGGGCCATGGACGTCCGCCCGGCTCCTCAGTAGCAGTTGACAGGTCTTGATGGCAGCTGGTAGAAGACGCGCATGATGGCAAGGAGACACTGCATGACCGGGACTGGAAAGCTCGTTGCCCTGGCGCTGGGCCTGGCGGGCCTGGCGGCGGTCTCGCTCCGCGCCGAGGAGGCGACGGACGCGACCTGGAAGAAGGTCGATACCGTGCTCGGCGCGTCCGGCAAGGACCTCCCCGGGGGCGTTCATCGCTTCGGCTGGCCGCGGCGCGACCTGCACGTCCGGATCGGCGAGGTGCCGGTGCAGGCGGCCCTGGGGCTCGGCTCCTGGGGCGCGTTCGTGAAGACGGGACACGGCGATGAGGCGATGGCGATGGGCGACCTGGTGCTGCTGGAGTCGGAGCTCGCGCGCGTCGTCGCGGCGCTCCAAGCGGGCGGCATCGAGATTTCCGCCATCCACAATCACCTGGTCAACGAGTCGCCGCACGTCGTCTACGTGCACTTCTCCGGCCACGGCGACGCCGCGGCCCTGGCCGCGACCTTGAAACAGGCGCTGGCGCAGACGGCGACGCCGCTTGCCGCCGCCGGCCCGCCGGCGAAGCTCCAGCCGGCCGACGAACGAGCGTTCAACACGGTGGAGGAGGTGCTGGGGCGCAAAGGGGCTCTCGCCGGCACCGTGCTGCAGATCGGCGTGCCGCGCGCCGAGACGATCGAGGAGAACGGCATGGAGGTGCCGGCCTCGATGGGCATGGCCACCGCGTTGAACTTCGCGCGCGTCGGCGAGCGGGTGGCGACGACCGGCGATTTCGTCTTGATCGCGGCGGAGGTCAATCCCGTGATCCGCGAGCTGCGATCGCGCGGTATCGAGGTGACCGCCTTGCACTCCCACATGCTCGCCGAGACGCCTCGCCTGTTCTTCATGCACTTCTGGGGCGTCGGCAGCCCCGAGACGATCGCTGGCGCCCTCAAGGCGGCGCTGGCGAAGGTCAACACCAAGCCCTCGAAGTGAGGCCGTCGTGCCCGGAGCCGGCGCCAGCTCGTCCATCGCCGCCCTTGCCGGCGGGCACTGAGAGCCGGCCGCGGGGAGCCAGATGGCCGAGCTGGTGCCGGCCCAACCCGCCGCCTCACCGCCGCCCTCGCTCTGGGCGCTGGCGCGCTACTTCCTGCGCCTGGGAGCGCTCGGCTTCGGCGGTCCCGTGGCCCTCGCCAACGCCATGCGGCGCGACCTGGTCGAGGAGCGGCGGTGGCTCGGCGACGGCGAGTACGACGACGGCCTGGCGATCGCCGCCGCCTGCCCCGGGCCGCTCGCCTATCAGCTCGGGGTGTATTGCGGCTACATCCGCCATGGCATCGCCGGCGGGATCGCCGCCGCCGCCGCCTTCGCCCTGGTGCCCTACCTGCTGGTCACGACCATCGCGTGGGGCTACGTCCGGCTCGGCGACGCCTGGCAGATCCGGGCCCTGTTCTACGGCATCGCGCCGGTCGTCGTCTCGCTGATCCTCAAGGCGTGCTGGAACCTCGGCCGCAAGACGCTGCGCCGCGATTGGCTCGCCTGGCTGTTCTTCGCCCTGTCCTGTGCCATCACGGTCATGGTCGAACGCGAGCTCACGGTGCTCTTCCTGATCGCCGGAGCCCTGGGCAGCGTGCTCTTCGCGCCGCCGGCGGCAAGTCTCGACGCGACCCCGCCGGCCGCTCGCACCGCCGGGCCCAAGACCGCCGGGCTCCCCGCCTTGGCGCCGGCCGCCGCGGCCGCCGGGGGGATCTCGGCGCTGACGGTGAAAATCTTCTGGTTCTTCTTCAAGACCGGGATGCTGGTCTTCGGCAGCGGCCTCGTGATCGTGCCGTTTCTCAAGACCTATATCGTCGACCAGTACCACTGGCTGGACAACCGCCAGTTCCTCGACTCGGTGGCGATCGGCATGATCTCGCCCGGTCCGGTGGTGATCACCGCAACCTTCGTGGGCTTCCTGCTCGACGGCTGGGCGGGCGCCACGGCGGCCACCATCGGCATGTTCGCGCCGGCCGTCCTGCTGACCGTCCTGGCCACGCCGCTGCTGCTCCGCTATGGCCGCAGCCGCCGCCTGCGCGGCTTCATCCGCGGCATCACCGTTACCGTCGTGGGGGTGCTCGTGGGCACCACCTTCCTGGTGGGGAGAACGGCGATCACCGACTGGCTGACCGCCGCCGTGGCGGTGCTCAGCCTGGCGGCGCTCTTCCTCTGGAACCGGTTGCCCGAGCCCCTGCTGGTGGCCTTGGGCGGCGTGCTGGGCATCGCGGCGCACTGGCTGCGCCATGGCTGATCCTGTTCCGGCGGGCCCGGCCGCCGCGACCATGCCCGGGGGCCATGGACCTCCGCGCGCTTCCATGGCGGCTGCCGGCCGCCACCGTCGCGGCCTCGAGCGTCCTATCGTCCCAGGGTCCGAACGTACTTGACCAGCTTGGCGATGTCGGCTTCGCTCAGCTTATTGCCGAAGGCGGGCATGTTGCCCCGTCCCTTGGTGATCACCTCCGAGAGCGCGCCGGCGCCCATCGACCGCACCTCCGGCGCGTGCAGGTCACGCACCTTGAGGCTCTTGCCGAGCGGCGTACCGCTGCCGTCGGCGCCGTGGCAGCTGCTGCACGAAGCGTTGAAGATGGTTGCGCCGCCGGCAGAGGCCGTGGCGGCGGCGGCCGCCGCCGGTTGGCCGAGGACGGCGCAGCAGCAGGCAACGAGCAAGGCGGTGCAGGCCCCATGGCCGGGGCGCCCGCGTCGTGAAGTTCTCATCGTGACCTCCCGCGGCCGCCGGCCGGCCGCGGCGCCCGCGCGCTCGGCCTGGCGGCCAGGATGTTCGTTTCGAGACTCGGCAGCTGTTTGAGGTACGCCACCATCGCCCAGATCTGCGCCTCGCTCTGCGTGGCGCCGAAGGCAGGCATGCCGGTCATCTTGATGCCGTTCTTGATCACCCAGAAGAGGCGCTCGGGCGACCGCTCCCTGCCGTTCGTGGTGAGACTCGGGGCCTCGGGATTGAGGCCTTTGCCGATCTCCGACTTGGGGACTCCGGGCGCGCCATGGCAGACGGCGCACAGCGCGCCCACCTGGATCTGGCCGGTGCTGATCAGCTTCGGGTCGGTGAGCGGCGGCGGCGGCGGCGAGGAAGCGACCCGCCGATCGATGGCGCGGTCCTTGACGGTGCTGAACAGCTTCGCCCGCCAGCGTGGCTCCGGCTTGCTGGCCGAGACGTCGAAGACCCCCGAGTAGGTGAAGCCCGCGGCCGCACCCGCAAGCAGGATCGCCGCGATGAGCGAGATTCGGATCCACCGCATTTCGTGCTCCTTCCCGGTTGACACATCTCAGCGCTCTGGAGCCGCCGCACTCGGCGGAGGAGTGCAGCCATAAGGTAGGTTCCGCGGCGCCCGGCGGTGGTTCACCCGCGCCTGCGCCCGTGCGCACCCCAGGTCGAGGCGCACACGGGCTGGGACGACGGTTCACCCGCGCCTGCGCCCGTGCGCATGCGGCCTCGACCGCGCGACAGGAATTGCATGCATGGAAAATCCCGCGAGCGCTGAACCCGCAGGCAGGCCGTATCGGATACTTGGAGTACACTTTCGCGCCATGTCCGGAACGGCCTCGGGCGGGCTGCCCCTCCTCCAGTGGTTGCTGCTGCTGCCGGTCATCGGGGGCTCCGTCTTCTCCTTCGCCTGCCTGGCGGCGATGGCGCGGGTCTTGGCGCGGGCGCGGCGCCTGTCGCCCGCCGCGGCCGAGGCGGCGTGGGCCGCGGCCGGCGGCTGGCCGCCGGTGAGCCTGCTCAAGCCGGTGTATGGCCTGGTCCGGGACCTCGGTCCGCACCTGCGCAGCGCCTGCCGGCAGGACTATCCCGAGTACCAGGTGGTCTTCTCGGCGCAGCGCGAGGACGAGCCGGCGCTGCCGCTGCTCTACGAGATCCAGCGCGAGTTCGGCGCCGACCGCGTGTCGGTGGTGGTCGACGCCACCCCCACGGTGCCCAACGGCAAGGTGCGCAACCTGCTGGTCGGCCAGAGCGGCGCCCGCCACGACCTGATGGTGGTCAGCGACGCCGACGTGACGCTCGCTCCCGACTACCTGAAGACCATCGTGGCGCCGCTGGCCGACCCCGGCGTGGGCTGCGCCACCACCTTCTACAAGGCGGCCGGCGCCCGGCGCTGGTACGAGGCGCTCGAGCAGCTCTTCATCAATGCGGAATGGGTGCCCAGCCTGGTGTTCGCGGACGTCACCGGCGCCCAGTCATTCGTGCTCGGCGCCAGCAACGCGGTGCGCCGCTCGACGCTCGAGGCGATCGGCGGCCTCGCCGACCTCGGCCACTACCTGCTCGAGGACAGCGAGATGGGGCGCCGCATCCGCGCCCGCGGCCAGCGCATCGCGGTGGTGCCCTACTTCGTCGAGATGCTGGTGGACCTGAGCGGCCCCGCCCAGTGGTGGCAGCACCAGGTCTACTGGGACAAAAACACCCGCGCCGGCAATCCATGGGGCTTCTTCGGCACGCTGTTCATCCGCGCCGTCCCCTTCGCCCTGGCCTTCGCCGCGGTGCGCGGCGGCGATCCCCTCGGCCTGGCGGTGGCCGCCACCGCGGTCGGCGTGCGCCTGGCGACCGCCGGGCTGTTCATGGCCTGGGGCCTCGGCGACCGCGCGGGCCTGCGTCACCTGCTGCTGCTGCCGCTGCGCGACCTCGGCGGCTTCGTCTCGACCGTGGTCGCCTACTCCCGGACGACCGTGACCTGGAGCGGCGCGCGCTTCGTGGTCGGCCACGGCGGGCGCATGGTGGCGCGGGAGCCGGCGCCATGAAGCGGGTGATCGTCACCGCCGACGACTTCGGCCTTGCCGTCCCGGTCAACGAGGCAGTCGAGCGGGCGCACCGCGAGGGCGTCCTCACCGCCGCCAGCCTGATGGTGGGCGCCGCCGCCGCGGCCGACGCCGTCGAGCGCGCGCGGCGCCTGCCGGGCCTCCACGTCGGCCTGCACGTGGTGCTGGTGCAGGGGCGTCCGGTGCTGCCGCCCGAGCGGGTGCCCGACCTGGTGGACGAGCGCGGTGCCTTCTCCGACCGCCTGGTGCGGGCGGGGCTCTCCTGGTTCTTCCGGCCGCGGGTGCGGCGCCAGCTCGCGGACGAGATCCGCGCCCAGTTCGCGGCTTTCCGCTCGACCGGCCTGCCGCTCGACCACGTCAACGCGCACAACCACATGCACCTGCACCCGACGCTGCTGGCGCTCGTCGTCGCCGCCGGGCGCGAGCACGGCCTGCGGGCGGTGCGCGTGCCCTACGAGCCGCCCTGGGCCTCGTACCGCGCCGCCGGCAGCGGCCTCGCCAGGCGCCTGGCGACGGCGGCCGGCCTGGCGCCGTGGATCGCGCTGCTGCGCTGGCGGCTGCGGCGGGCCGGCCTCAAGTCGAACCGCTACGTCTTCGGGCTCCACGACAGCGGCAACATGAGCGCCGAGCTGGTGGTCCGCCTGGCCGGCGAGCTGCCGGCCGGGGTGACGGAGATCTACTTCCATCCGGCCACCGGCAGCTGCGCCGAGCTGGACCGCCAGATGCCCGGCTACCATCACCAGGCGGAGCTCGCGGCGCTGATCAGCCCCGGCGTCGGCGACGCCCTGCGCGCCGCCGGCGCGCGGCGGATCGCGTTCGGCGACCTGTGATGCGGGAGCGAGGTTGCCCTCGAACCGCCCCGGCGGCGGGCGGCGCGGCGCTGACCGGCACCCGTTGCCTACGACGAGACTCCCTTCCCGAGTGGGTGGGAGGAGGCGTCCCGCCGGCATGAGCTGGCGGCTGGAACTAAGTAGGGAGATCTTGTAATGCTGCGAGTGCTGAGCGCGATGTTGGGAGCCTGTGTCGCGGCCTCGGTCGGTCAGATCCTGGTGCGCCGCGGCATGCTGCAAGTCGGCGAGCTCGCCGGCTGGTCGCCGCGTTACCTCGTCCTCTACTTCTGGCACGCGCTCGGCAACCCCTGGGTGATTGCCGGGACAGTGGGCAACGCCCTCTTCTACTTCCTGTTCCTGGCCGTGCTGTCGTGGGCCGAGGTGAGCGTCGCCCTGCCGCTGACGGCCCTCGAGTACGCCATCGCCGCCGTGCTCGGCATCATCTTCTTGAAGGAGCCGGTGCCGCCGCTGCGCTGGGCCGGCATCGCTCTGGTCATCGCCGGCGTGACGCTGATCAGCGTCGACCGGCAGGCGCGGACGCGGGCCGAGCATGCCCAACATCGAGAGGACCCCATGCATGACCACGCCGCCACCGACCGCAGTCCCGGTTGAAGCGCCCGCCGTCGAAGCGCCCGCGCGCGCCGTCCCGGCGGCGCGCATCCAGTTCCTGCCCGAGGACCGCGCCTGGATCGCCGCGCGCATCGAGGAGGTGCTGGCGAGCGGCCAGCTGACCTTGGGCAAGTACGGCGCCGAGCTCGAGCGGCGCTTCGCGGCCCTCTGCGGCACCCGCCACGCGGTCGCCGTCAACAGCGGCACCAGCGCGCTCGAGATCATCCTGCGCGTGCTGGACGTCGCCGGGCGCGACGTGCTGGTGCCCACCAACACCTTCTTCGCCACCGCCGCGGCGGTGGTGCACGCCGGCGGCCGGCCGGTCCTGGTGGACATGGATCCCGATTCCTTCGGCATCCGGCCGGAGGACGTGGAGAAGGCGCTCACCCCGGCGACCGCCGGCGTGGTGGCGGTCCACATCGGCGGCCTGGTCTCGCCGCGCATGGGCGAGCTGCAGGAGCTGGCGCGGCGCAAGGGGATCTGGCTGGTCGAGGACGCCGCTCACGCTCACGGCTCCTCCCACCAGGGCATCGCCGCCGGCGCCTTCGGCATCGCCGCGTCGTTCAGCTTCTACCCCACCAAGGTGATGACCGCCGCCGAGGGCGGCATGATCGTCACCGGCGACGACCGCCTGGACGCCGAGGCCCGCATCTACCGCGACCAGGGCAAGGCGAGCTTCACCCAGAACGCCCACACCCGCATGGGCTACAACTGGCGGCTCTCCGAGCCGCATGCCATCATCGGCCTGCGCCACCTGGAGCGCCTGCCGGCGATGATCGCCGACCGCCAGCGCATCGCCGCGCTCTACGACGCCGGCCTGGCGCGGCTGCGCCACCTGCGGCCGCTGGCGGTGCCGGCGGGCGGCGTCTGCAACTACTACAAGTACATCGCGGTGCTCGCCGAGCGCGGCGACCGCGCGGCGCTGAAGCGCGAGATCAGGGAGCGCCACGGCGTCGCGCTGGCCGGCGAGGTCTACGAGGCGCCGCTGCACCAGCAGCCGGTGTTCGCCGAGTACGTCTCCGGGCCGCTGCCGGTGGCCGAGGACCTGTGCGCGCGCCACCTCTGCCTGCCGGTGTTTGCGGGCATGGAGGAGCGCGACGCCGAGCAGGTGCTGCGGGCGCTCGCCGCGGTGGTCGGCTGATGGGTCGGGCCGTCAAGGCCGTGGTCACCGGCGGCTCGGGCTTCATCGGCTCGCACGTCGTCGACGCCCTGGTCGAGGCCGGTCACGAAGTCACCGTCGTCGACCACCGCGTCCGTCCCCACCGGCCCGACGTCGGCTTCGAGGACGTCGACCTGATGGAGCTCTCCTCGGTTTTGGCCGCGACCCGCGGCGCCGAGCACGTCTTCCACCTCGGCGCGGTGGCCAACGTCAACTACGCCTTCAAGTACCCGGTCTACACCACGGCGCTCAACGTCGTCGGCACCGCCCACGCGCTCGAGGCGGCGCGGCTCAACGGCGCCTGCCGCTTCTACCTGGCCTCCACCGTCTGGGTGTACAACGGCGCCCCGGACAGCCAGGTGGTCGACGAGACGACGCCGTTCTACCTCGACGGCGCCGGACACATCTACACCTCGACCAAGATGGCGAGCGAGATGGTGTGCCACAACTACGGCCAGCTCTACGGCGTCCCCTTCACCGTGCTGCGCTACGGCATCCCCTACGGCCCGCGGATGCGCGAGGAGCTGCTCATCCCGGTCTTCCTGCGCAAGGCGCTGGCCGGCGAGCCGCTGTCGGTCGCCGGCCGCGGCGACCAGTTCCGGAAGTTCGTCTACGCGCAGGACATCGCCCGCGGCCACGTGCTCGCCATGGCCGATGCCGCCGCCAACCAGACCTACAACCTCGAAGGGCGGCGCAAGATCACCGTGCTGGAGGTGGCCGAGGGCATCCGCCGGCTGGTCGGCGAGCAGGTGCGCATCGAGCACGGGCCCGAGCGCCCCGGCGACTTCGGCGGCAAGGACGTCTCCTTCGACAAGGCCGAGCGCGAGCTCGGCTGGACGCCGCGGGTCGACTTCGAGGACGGCCTGCGCGAGACGGTCGGCTGGTTCCGCCGGAAGTGGGGCGGCTAGCCGGAAGCGTCGATCAGGATCACGTGCAACGGCCAGCGACGGACTCTTCGATCATCGTTTCCACCTGGGCAACAGGCGCCTCCACCGCCTTCAGCCTGCCAAAGCCTCGCGCGGGCTGAGGGCCCCCCTGACCATCGCCTCGTCCGCCTTCTCCCTGAGTTGCCGCCGTGCCCACTCGCCAAGCGTCAGGCCCGCGCGGCGCGCGGCGGCCTGAAAGTGGGAACGCTCCTGGTCGTCGACCGAATCCTGGAGGCGGGTTCGCAGAGTCATTGGCAAGAGTATGTGCTCCTGCGAGGGGCTGTTCAATAAGCCTTCAGCGCGTCGGCGCGGCGTGGCGGTCGACGGCGATCAGGCCGTCCTTGATCACCAGCAGGGGATGGCGCAGGGCGGCGACGTCGGCGAGCGGGTCGCCCTGGAAGGCGACGAGGTCAGCGACGTAGCCGGGGGCGATGCGGCCGAGGTCGTGGCCGCGGCCGAGGACGGAAGCCGCGGTGGCGGTGGCGGCGCGCAGGGCCTCGCGCGGGGTCATGCCCCAGGCCACCAGCAGCTCGAGCTCGCGGGCGTTGTCGCCGTGGGCGAAGACGCCGGCGTCGCTGCCGCTGGCGATGACGACCTTGGCGGCCAGGGCGCGCGCGAAGGCCAGGCGCGCCTCGCGCAGGCGCGGTGGCTCGGGCTCGCCCGGGCGCCATCCGGCATAGCGGGTGACGGCCTCGGCGGCGGCCAGGGTCGGGCAGAGCGCGACGCCGCGCCGGCGCATCAGCTCGAGCACCTCGGCGGTCAAGCCGGTGCCGTGCTCGATGGTCGCGACGCCGGCCAGCACCGCGCGGCGGGCGCCTTCGGCGGTATGGGCGTGGGCCGCCACGCGCAGGCCGGCGCTCCTCGCCTCGTCGACCGCGGCGGCCAGCTCCGCGGTCGAGAAGGTGGGCGTCGACGGGGCGCCGGGCCGGCGGGAGTAGTCGGCGTAGACCTTGACCCAGTCGGCCCCGGCGGCGATCTGCTCGCGCACCGCGCGGCGCACGCCGTCGGCGCCGTCGGCCACCTGGGCGCCCTTCGGCACCTCCCAGCGCGGGTCGAACCCCGCCGGCCCGTAGGAGCCGCTGGCGACGATCGCCCGCGTCGAGGCGAAGATGCGCGGTCCCGGCACCAGGCGCGCGGCGATGGCGTCGCGCAGCGCCACGTCGGCGAAGCCGGCGCCCTCGGTGCCCAGCTCGCGGATGGTGGTGAACCCTGCCTCGAGCGTCGCCCGCGCCGCGGTCACCGCGCGGATGGTGCGCAGCTCGAGCGGCTCCTTGAGCACCTGGTCGTTCCAGGGAGTCTCGTCGTAGGGATGCAGCAGCAGGTGGGTGTGGCAATCGATCAGCCCGGGCAGCAGGGCGAGGCCGGCGAGGTCGACGCGGACCGGCTCGCGCGCGGCGGCGGGGGCATCGGCGGCGGCCGGAGCGCTGGCGGCGGCCGGAGCGCCGGCGGCGGCCGGAGCGCCGGTGGCCGCAGCAACCCGAGCACCGGTGGCCGCAGCAACCCGAGCACCGGCGGCACGCGCGGCGGCCCCGGCCGCCCCGGCCGCCGGCGGCGGCCACAGCGTGCCGGCCGGCCCCACCGCCGCGATCCGCCCGTCCACCACCAGCACGTCGCGGCCGGCCGCCAGGCGCTCCCCCGTCTCGTCGAGCACGCGCGCGCCGGTCAGCAGCAGCGCCGGCGGGCCCGGCGCGGGCTGCGGGGCCGCCGGCGCGGCCATCCCCGGCCAGGCGGCGGCGATCCAGGCGATCGCGCCGATCGCGGCGGCCGTACCGACCCTTGCCAGGGCGCGGGACAGCGCAGTCATGCCTGGGGTCTCCATGAGTTGTCGGGCTCGACAGCCGTAGCGACGACTCGAGCCGCCGGCGGGGCGGCCCATTTCAGGCCGGCGCCCATCCTCGCGATTGGCGGCTCCTCGCCGCTGCCTGGCGAGCGCGAGATCGGCGACGAACCTACCACGGGTGGCGCGCGGTTCGACAGCCCGCGCCGTGGGCCTGGCGGACCGGCGGCGATGCAGCCGGTTGTTGACCTAGAGACGGGGACCGCACCGAGGCGGCTCGACTCACCTCGGTGCGGCGCGGCGGCGAAGCTGTTACTTCACTACCGTCGTCCTGTCGCCGCCGCGAGATCCCACGGCCAGGGCGATGAGGAGCACCAGCACCACGCCTCCCACCACCAACCAGACCGGGTTCACCCAGAAAGAGCTCGTGCTCCTGTGCGTGGTCTCGGTGGACGTCGAGGAGGAGGAGGAGGACGGCTGGCTCGAGGACGTCGAGGAGGACGGCTGGCTCGAGGATGTCGACTGGCTCGAGGACGTGGGTTGCGACTGGGCCAGGGCAGCGGTGGCCGCTATGGTGACCACGCTCGCCGGGGGCTGGGCCGGCGCACTCGTGGCGACGAAGCCGGCGAACGCGACGACGAGAAGCAGGGGGACGACAAAGTTGTGCCTACGCAAGATGGGCCTCCTTTCGTCGGCGGCGGGACAGCGTGCCGCCGCTCTCGTTGTCAAGAGCAAGACGCGAGCCATATCCGCGTCCGCGGCCCAACGACCGCCAGGTCGGCGCCATGCCACGCAGGCGGCCGCGGCCCAGGATCAGGTCTGCCCTATCGGAATCTCCATCGCTTTACGCTCTACGGGGAGGGGGACCTTCCAGGGTAGTTGACAGCAGCGGCCATTCTGACGGAAGATGGTGGTTCCGCGAACATTCAGCGAACATCCGATCCGCACCTACGCGCCGTATCGCTGGCGGCACATTTCTTGCGCCCTCACGTCCCTGGAATGACCTGGGGAGGCGGCACGGTTCCACGAAGCG
>Ga0307479_10004807_pt1 | contig 12424 bp, 12 predicted proteins | sample atmos_gasesECM4C_FD_203743 | JGI IMG/M metagenome (GOLD analysis project Ga0307479, IMG submission 203743) | Hardwood forest soil microbial communities from Morgan-Monroe State Forest, Indiana, United States - atmos_gasesECM4C_515 | ecosystem: Environmental > Terrestrial > Soil > Temperate...
CAACAACCGCAAGGTCTCGATCTACGGCGGCTCCAACGAGATTCAGCGCAACATCATCACCAAGGCGGTGCTGGGGCTGTGATCGCTGGAGCGCAATAACAACAGGCGTCGTCCTCCGCGAAAGCGGGGGACCCAGTACGCCGCGGCGGCGATGCTTACGAACGGCAGTGGATCCCCGCTTTCGCGGGGATGACGAGACATAGGACGGTTCGTTCGATTTGAGAGAGCAAACAACATGGATTTCGATTTGTCCGAGGAGCAGCGGCTTCTCAAGGAAAGCGTCGACGGGCTGCTGACCGATAGTTACGAATTCGAGCAGCGCAAGAAATACATGAAGGAGAAGGGCGGCTGGAGCAAAGCCGTCTGGAGCAAGCTCGCCGAGCAGGGCCTGCTCGGGCTTCCCTTCGCGGAAGACGACGGCGGCTTCGGCGCCGGCGCGGTCGAGACCATGATCGTGATGGAGGCGCTCGGCAAGGCGCTGATGCTGGAGCCGTATCTCGCAACGGTGGTGATCGGCGGCGGCTTCCTGCGTCATGGCGGCTCGGCTGCGCAAAAGGCGGCACATATCCCGTCCATCATCGACGGCAGCAAAACCTTCGCATTCGCGCAGCTCGAGAAGAACTCGCGCTACGATCTCAACGATGTCGCCACCTCCGCGAAGAAGAAGGGCGACGGCTGGGTGATCGACGGCGAGAAATTCGTCGTGGTCAACGGCGAGAACGCCGACACGCTGGTGGTGACCGCGCGCACCAAGGGCGGCCAGCGCGACAAGGCCGGCATCGGCGCTTTTCTCGTTCCCGGCAACGCCAAGGGCATCGCGAAAAAGACCTATCCGACCCAGGACGGCCTGCACGCCGCCGACATCACCCTTACCGGCGTCGAGGTAGGTGCTGATGCCGCGATCGGCGACCCCGAGAACGCGTTGCCGCTGATCGAGCGCGTGGTCGATGAGGCGCGCACCGCGATGTGTGCGGAAGCGGTCGGCGCCATGGACGAATCGCTCAAGACCACGGTCGAATACCTGAAAACGCGAAAACAGTTCGGCGTGGCGATCGGCTCTTTCCAGACCCTGCAGCACCGCGCCGCCGACATGTTCGTCGCCGTCGAGCAGGCCCGCAGCATGTCGATGTTTGCGACCATGGCGGCCGATTTCGAGGACGCCAAGGAGCGTGCGACCGCGGTTGCGGCGGCGAAAGTGCAGATCGGCAAGTCGCTGAAATTCGTCGGCCAGCAGTCGATCCAGCTCCACGGCGGCATCGGCATGACGCAGGAGGCCAAGATCGGCCACTACTTCAAGCGGCTCACCATGATCGAGAACACCTTTGGTGATACGGACTATCATCTGCGCCGCGTCACCGAGAGCGGCGGGCTGGTGTAGGCCTCATCGTCATTGTGAGCGAGGCGCAAGACCCAAGCACACTGTCATGCTCCGCGAAGGCGGAGCATCCAGTATCCCAGACAGCCCGACGTAATCTCGACGGCCGTGGTGTACTGGATCGCCCGGTCGAGCCGGGCGATGACGAAAGAGCAAGGCGACAACGCGGAAACAAAAAATGAAAAACACCCCGTTCGATCTCTCAGGCAACGTCGCCGTCATCACCGGTTCGAGCCGCGGCATCGGCCGCTCCTCGGCGGAGCTGCTGGCAAAGCTCGGCGCCAAGGTGGTGATCTCGAGCCGCAAGGCGGAGGCCTGCCATGAAGTCGCCGACGGCATCAACAAGACGGGCGGCGACGCTCACGTCATTCCCTGCAACATCTCGCGCCGCGACGAGGTCGAGGCGCTGATCGCCGGCACGGTCAGGCATTACGGCAAGATCGACATCCTGGTCTGCAACGCGGCGGTCAATCCCTATTACGGGCCGCTGCTCGACATCAAGGACGAGGCCTTCGACAAGATCATGGGATCCAACGTCAAGAGCAACATCTGGCTTTGCGCGCTGGCGATCCCGCAGATGGCTGAGCGCGGCAAAGGCTCGGTCGTGATCATCTCCTCGATCGGCGGCCTGCGCGGCTCGACCGTGATCGGCGCCTACGGCATCTCCAAGGCCGCGGATTTCGCGCTGTGCCGCAGCCTCGCCGGCGAATGGGGTCCGAAGGGCGTGCGCGTTAATTGCGTCGCGCCGGGTCTGGTGAAAACCGATTTCGCCCGCGCGCTGTGGGAAGACGAGGAGCGCCTGAAACGCCGCTGCGCCACCACGCCGCTCCGCCGCATCGGCGAACCCGACGAGATCGCCGGCGCCGTCGCCTACCTCGCCTCCGACGCCTCCACCTTCATGACCGGCCAGACCATCGTGGTTGATGGCGGCGTGACCACGGCAGCGGCGTGATTTCTCCCTTCCTCCCCACTTGCGATTGTAAGGAAACTGCGGTCCACTACCCCCCCCCCTGGCGGGGGAGGGTCGGCTCGCGTTGAGCGAAGCTAAAACGCGAGGCGGGGTGGGGTGAGCCGCGAAAATGGTCTCAACGTCGATCCGACGGGCAGCCGCAAAGAAACTGCGAGCCAACACGACGCCGCACGAGCGCATCCTATAGCGCGCCATCAGGGAGCTTCCGCTGGAAGGAACGCACTTCAGGCGACAAGCACCGATCGGTCCGTATGTTGTCGACTTTTTCTGCCCGGCCAAGCGGCTCATTATCGAACTCGACGGCGGCCATCATAACGACGGCGAGACCGCCAAGCGTGATCGCGAACGGCAGCTTTGGCTCGAGAACGAGGGGTATCGTGTCGTGCGGTTCCGGAATTCTGAGATTGCGGCTGGTCTCGCTGCGGTCCTCGAGCGGATTTACGTGGAGCTATATGGTGCACCCGATGCAGAAGTCGCGACACTGAAGCACCGTCGGCGCGGATAGTCTGCCACCCCACCCCGGCCGCACCGGGCGTTGCCGGATGCGGCCGACCCTCCCCCTCCAGGGGAGGGTGAAAGACCAGCATCGCTCGGATATTGACCTTCCCCTCCCAATCCGCTTGCCTTGCGCCAACCAACAAATCGCCTTCGGGACGCAACGCCAGGAAAGATATCAGGAGCCAACATCATGTCCTTCGTGCTGGCCATCGATCAGGGCACCACATCCTCGCGCGCCATGGTGTTTCGCGGCGATATTTCCATCGCGGCCACCGCGCAGCAGGAATTCCCGCAGCACTTTCCGGCCTCCGGCTGGGTCGAGCACGAGCCGGAGGACATCTGGACCTCGACCGTCATGGTTTGCCGCGATGCGCTGGAGCGGGCCGGCCTGACGGCGAAAGACATCGCCGCGATCGGCATCACCAACCAGCGCGAGACCACCGTGGTGTGGGACCGCGCCACCGGACAAGCCGTGCATCGCGCCATCGTCTGGCAGGATCGGCGTACCGCCGATATCTGCGCCAAATTGAAAGCTGACGGCCATGAGCCCGCGATCTCGGCCAAGACCGGCCTGATCATCGATCCCTATTTCTCCGGCACCAAGGTAGCCTGGATTCTCGACCACGTCCCCGGCGCGCGCGGCCGCGCCGCGCGGGGCGAATTGATGTTCGGCACCGTCGACTGCTACCTGCTGTGGCGGCTCACCGGCGGCAAGGTGCACGCGACCGACGCCACCAACGCCTCGCGCACGCTGCTGTTCAACATCCACACCGGCGCATGGGACGACGAACTCCTGGAAGTCCTGCGCGTGCCGCGCTCGATGTTGCCCGAGGTGAAGGACTCCTCCGCTAATTTCGGCGACAGCGTGCCGGAGCTGTTCGGCGGCGCGATTGCGATCAAAGGCATCGCCGGCGACCAGCAGGCCGCGACCATCGGGCAAGCCTGCTTCTCGCCCGGCATGATGAAATCGACCTACGGCACCGGCTGCTTTGCGCTGCTCAACACCGGCGCTACGCCCGTCGCCTCGAAGAACAAGCTGCTGACGACAATTGCCTATCAACTGCAGGGCAAGCGCACCTACGCACTCGAAGGCTCGATCTTTGTCGCAGGTTCTTCCGTGCAATGGCTGCGCGACGGACTTGGTATCATCAAGCAGGCTGCCGAGACCGGACCCCTCGCCGACAAATCCGATTCCACGCAGTCGGTCTATCTGGTGCCGGCCTTCGTCGGCCTGGGCGCGCCCTACTGGAATCCGCGGGTGCGCGGCGCGCTGTTCGGCCTGACCCGCAACACCGGCCCCGCCGAGCTCGCCCATGCCGCGCTGGAAAGCGTCTGCTACCAGACCTACGACCTCTGGGCCGCGATGCGCGCCGACTGGCCGGACGCGAAAGCCGCCAATGTCGTGCTCCGCGTCGACGGCGGCATGACCGCCTCCGACTGGACCATGCAGCGCCTCGCCGACCTGCTGGACGCGCCGGTCGACCGCCCGATGATCCAGGAAACCACCGCGCTCGGCGCCGCCTATCTGGCGGGGCTGGCGGCCGGCGTCTATCCCGAGCCGACCAAGTTCGCCGACAACTGGCGGCTCGAGCACCGCTTCAAGCCAGCGATGAGCCAGGCCACGCGCGAGCGCAAGCTGAAAGGCTGGGCGCGCGCGGTCAAGGGCGTGCTGGCGAGCGATGAGGGGGAGGGGTAGGTTCGCATGATCCTGCCCGACGGTTACTCCGATATTCCCAACGGCAAGATTGCGGCGGTGGTGACGCATCTGGAGATGACCGGGCGGCCGGTGCTTCCGCCCGATCCTCCGGGCGCATGGAGCTTGCGTCGGGTGCACGATCCCGCGCTCGACTGGTTTCGCGAGCTCTATCGCCGCATCGGCGAGGAGTGGCTGTGGTTCTCGCGTAGCCGCATGCCGGACGCCGAACTGGCCGCGCTGATCCGGCCGCCGGCGGCGGAAATATACGCGCTATCGCTCGATGGTCGGGACGAGGGCGTGTTGCATCTGGATTTCGGCAGCCCCGGCCAATGCGAATTGTCCCTGTTCGGCGTCACCGCGAAACTGATCGGCACCGGCGCCGGCCGCTTTCTGATGAACCGCGCGCTGGAGCGGGCGTGGTCGCAAGCCATCACGCGCGTCTGGGTGCACACCTGCACCTTCGATCATCCGCGCGCGCTGGCCTTCTATCAGCGGTCGGGCTTTCGCGTCTTCCGGCGACAGATCGAAATCGCGGACGATCCGCGCCTCGATGGGACAACGCCGCACGATGCCGCAAGTCATGTTCCGATCATCGCGTGAGCCGGATGGCCTGACGTTGCCCACCGTTCGCGGTGCGGGGACGGCCATGCCCGTGGCGGAAAAGCGACACACAAACTATTACGCAGGCTTTCGCCTGCCGAGCGTTGCAATCCAGACGGGCAAGAGGTTCGATATGCAGCGGCGCTGATAGGGGGCTGCCATGAAGAAGGCAAAGGCGAAGAAAGCAAAAGCGAAGAAGGCTACGACCGGCGCGGCCAAGAAGCCGATTCCGGCGAACACCAAAGGCTGCTGCACGATCGTCTACGAAAACAAGAGGGCCGAACAGATACCAGGGGTCACGAAGGCCGAGTGCACGCGCCTTGCCAGAGCTAACGGCGGGGTAGGTCAGTGGAATAAAGGGGCTTGCGCCTAGCTGGGTTCGGCTGGCTGGCGCCATCCGGCTACGCTGGCGATAACCGTTCGGGTTGCACCATGCGTTGGGTTAGGGTGTTTTTTTCCTTTGCCGCGTTTCTGAGTGCGTCGGTGGGCAGCGGCTGCGCCGTCCCGCGCTACGATGTTCCCTACACCGAGGTCGGTCAACCGACCGTAAAATCGATCGTCCAGCGCATTCAGTGCGAGATAAGAGACCTGGTCCGGGACGACCCCGACGACCCCACCGCGTTCTTTGCGCCATTTCTTCTGAACCAGGATTTTGACGTCCTGGTCGCGATGTCGATTGAAGTCAATGACACCGGAGGGTTGACGCCGTCCCTCTCCTACATGAAGGCCCTCAGCCCCCTGACGACGTTCACGTTCAGCGGAAACGGGACGCTCAGCGAGTCGCGCGATCACACGTTCACGGAGAATCTGCAGTTCTCGGTTCGCGAAATTTATCTCGATTGGTACACATGGAGGTTGGCAAAGCTCGCGGGCGTCGACGCAGAAGCGCTGGGGCTGACGCCTCATGACTGTCCGCCGGCGAATACGAACCTGGCCGGAACATTGGGGATCAGCGATTTTGTCTCGATGGCCGCGCAGTCGGAGGGCCTTGATACCTCGGCGGACAAGGTCTTCGGCGGCTCCATCCAGTTTCTTGTAACGAAGAACGTCAATTCTGTCGGTCCCACCTGGACGCTCGTCCATTTCAAGGGCCCTGGCGGCTTGCTGAACTTTTCGCAGGTCAATACCGACAAGATCACGCTCTCGTTCGCCCAGGGCGCCAATGCTGGAAAGCCTCTGGTGCGTCCAACGGCATTCAACAAGCGCGCGCCGATCGTGCCCCGCCCGTGGAACATGAGGGCCTACTTGCTTCTGCAGCAGATGCTTACGAGTTCGATCAATTCGCAGCTCAGCGTTCTGCAAAACGGGCTGCAAGTGCAAAACGGACCGCATTAGACGTGATCCGCAAAAGCGCTGCCTCGCGCTTGACGAGCGCATCGATCCCTCAGAGGTTCGCCACGTCTGACCTCGCTTGATCGGGCAGGATGCGTCGCCAAGCTTCGATGATGTAGCGTCGTGCATCCGCGGGGCCAAAGCGCGATCCGCGGGCGGCGGCCGCTGCGAAAGCGTTGTCGCCCATCCTCGCTTTTGATTGCTCGACGGCATTTCGTGCTGTTCGGTCGAGCTTCAACGGCGACTTCTTGAGAGCGCCTGCCAGGACGGCCAGTTCTTCATCCGCCTTCAGCTCGGCGAGCGGCAAGATCAGCGAGCGGATCGTGAGCCAGGTGTAAAAAGTTGCGCCGTGGCTCGGAAGTTCAATCAGCGAACGCAGATGAATCTCCAGTGCCTCGGCCGGCGGCGCGTTCGCCGCTTGCAGGTCGGCAATCAGCTGTCTCACTCTTTGCACCCCGAGATGATTGCCCGCCATTTTGGCCCATACGGCGGTTGTCTCGTACTCTTCGATCGCCGTCTCGGGATCCTGGGCGACGCCGGCGCGCGCGTAGTGGATGTAACCCATGAGGGTGGGCGGCAGAACGCCCTCTCCGATCTCGGTCACTTCCCGGACCAATTCGCCGGCGCCGTGCAGATCGCCCGTCCGCGCTTTGACGGAAGCGAGGATGCAGAGCGACATGACTTCACAGGGGATGTTGCCGGCGCTACGTGCCTGGCCGGCCGCTGCAGAAAGATGCTCGATGCAGGCTTTCGGGTTTCCAGCCCACTGCGCCATTTGTCCCAGCACATGGCGGAGCCAACCCTTGCTGGATTGCCTGCCGGCCGCTTCGGTGCGCAGACCCTGCTCGATGAAAGCGGCAGCCTTTGCCTGATCTCCTCCATCGTGGAAGGCGTGTCCGGCCGCGCCGGCAAGGAGGAGGGGCGCCTCATCGAGCGTGTCGGCGTCCGCTCGGGCCATGATCCGCTCGTACCAATGACCGGTTTCCGCGCCTCGGTGCCAATAGTTGAACAGGAAAAGCGGCGCCGCCAGATCCGCCGCCAGCCTCAGGTCCCGCGTGATGGCCCGATCGAAGGCGGCCCTTAGATTGGGCATATCATCATAGATCGCATTGGCGGCCTTGCCTTCGTCGACGCTTGCGATTTGTTCGCCGAGGTGCCGGGCCCGCGATGCATAGACCTGGCCATGGCGCGCTTCCGCGGTCTGGAGCATGCCGGCATAATTGAGCTTCTCGCGTCCAAAGGCTTGCACCGTTTGCAGCAATCGCAGGCGTTGCCTGCCGCTGGTGTCCCGGCAGAGCAGCGAGGTTTCAATCAACTTATCGATGCCGCGGACCACATCGAACTCGCTTTGCATGTCGCCCGCACAGACGGCGAGCGCCTGTTCTTCGCGGAAGGAGCCGGACAGCACCGATAGAAGCTGCAGGACCTGGCGGCTGTTCGCATCGAGAAGGTCGTACGACCATTCGAGCGTCTCTCGAAGCGTCCGTTGGCGGCCGGCCCGTCCCCGGAACCCGCTTGAGCGCAAATCGAGCGGGCTTGTTATGCCGCTTGCAATGCTCGCCAAGGTGCGTTGACGCAGCTGCGCCGCTGCAATCTCGATCGCCAGTGGTATATGATCCACATTCGCGCAAATATTCTCGATCGCGGCAACGTCTTCGCGGCTGGGCTGGAATCGGTGGTCGGCCAGCCGGCTGCGTTCGATGAAAAGACGAACGCCCGCAGATTGCCCGAAGTTTTCTTGCGAACGCGAATCAAGGGAAGAGACTTCGTAGACGGCCTCGCCCTCTACCCCCAATATGCCGCGGCTGGTGTTGATCAGAAACAGTTCGCCACAGGCAGAGCCGAGTTCGGTGACCGCATCGGCGATCGGATCAAGCACGTGCTCGCAATTGTCCATCACCAATATCGCGCGCGCCTGGTGCAGACGTTCGAGCACCTGAACCCGCGGCTGCACACCGGGCGATGGCGGGATCAGCAGAGCCTCTGCGATGGCCGGCCAAACCTCGCTATCCCGTTCCAGCGAAGAGAGATCAACGAGCCACGCGCCGCCGGGAAAGGATGACTCCAGGGTGCGGGCAAACTCGATGGCCAGACGCGTTTTGCCAATCCCGCCCGGACCGACGAGCGTGAGCAGCCGCGACCCGCGTGCCAGCATGCCCAGTTCATCGAGCTCCCGCTCGCGGCCCAGAAAGGATGAGAGATTGGCCGGCAGATTGCCGCTGGCGCTCTCCCGCTTGCCGCCGATCGGCGGGAAGGCACTCGGCAGATCCGACGCGCTGACCTGGTACACACGGATAGGTTCGATGCCCTTGAAATGATGCTCGCCCAGATCGGAGAGCTGCAGGGGCGTCTGTGGGGGCAGGTCGCCTGCGAGGCGCCGGACCGTGTCATCCGAAAGCAGGATCTGATCGCCGTTTGCTGCGTTCTGCAATCGCGCGGCGGTTGGCAAAGCGGGGCCGAAATAGTCCTTCTCGCCTCGCGTCCGCGCTTGTCCAGTGTGAATACCAAGCCGTACCTGAAGCCGTCCGGTCGGGCCCCAGGCAACGCGACGCATCTCGCGGTGCGCGTCGATCGCGGCCAACACCGCGTCCATCGGGCGATCGAATGCCGCCATCACGCCGTCGCCCGTGCTTCTGAATGGATCTCCGGAATGGCGACGGATCGCCGCGTGAAGGATCTGATCGTGCAGATCCATCGCGCCCATCATCTCGTCTGGAAAGCGGCGAAGAAGAACCGTGCTGCCCACGATATCGGTTGTCAGAATGGTTCGTTCGCGGCTGTCAGAATGCATTTCCAAATATTGGGTCCTGATCATGAATAGGCGCTCAAGCAATTGGCGCCCGGCGCGGGAAACGAAGCGCCGGCATGCAGACTTCCAACTCGTCCGAGCCGGAACGGTATGAACGTAAGTTTAATACCCAATCAGAGATGTCGAAGTTTTAGGTGACATCGGATCATCGCGCAATGTTCCGGCGCACGATCGGGCCGATGGTGAGTCCGCCTGCGGTTCCGGTGAGCGCGTCTGCCGTTGTCTTTGGGTAGCGATGTCGATGGGTAACGAGAGGGAACCTGTCCGCTGATCGCTCGGCAATGCGCTTCACGGACAGCGGTCTACGCGTTCTTCGTGGTCGCGCTGCCTCCTACCGCCTGCTCGCTCTGCTGCTCCTGCACCTTGAGCATCGCCTTAAGCACGTCCTCGCTGAGGTTGCCGGTGGTCGGGTAGGGGCGCCGCTCCGTAGCTTCGACGGCGACTGAATGCTGCGGCAGGGCGGCAGCGCCGCGGGCGGCGACGGTGTTGGAGACCTCGCTCGTCTCCTCGGTCTCATCGAGATCGCCGGTGCCCTGGGCAAAGCCGACGCCGCGCCGGCGCTTGGTTTCCTTCGGCTTCGGCGGCGCCGGCGTGTAGACGATCGGCGGCAGGATGTGGTGGCGCGACACGGGGTATCTCCGTTTGTCCCCTTAACGTCTCCTTAGGCCTCCGCCGCATCTAGCGGGTGATTCGTCCCCTTCCCCTACTCACAAATCGTTAATGTGACGGCGGCAAATCGCGGCGCCGGGACCTGGGGCGTGACGGGATTGGGTTGAGTTGTCGCGGCCAAGGAAGTGCACCCCTCTCCCCGTTCTTCTTACGGGGTCGGGACGAGCAAAGCTCGCTCTGAGAGGGAAGGGTGAGGGGCTCTCTCCGCGCACCGTGCTTGTGGAGAGTCCCCCTCACCCGCCCGACTTCGCTGCGTTACGCCGGGCGACCTCTCCCCGCAAGCGGGGCGAGGTGGAGCAAGCGGCGCATCCCGATTCAAGAGCCATCCAGCTCCAACTAGCCGTCAAAATTCACAGCGGTCGTGTTGGCGCCGCAGATCAGCACCGCGACCCGCTCGTCCGGCGCCGGCCGGTATTTTTCCGACAGCAGCGCCGCGAAGGGTGCGGCGGCGCCGGGCTCGGCCACCACGCGCAGCTTGGACCACAGCGCCGCCTGCGCCTGCCGGATGGCGTCGTCGCTGACCAGCACCACGCGCTCGACATGGGCCCGCGCAATCGGAAACATCAACGTGCCGACCCGGCGCGGCGCCAGGCTGTCGGCGGCGATGCCGTCCGCCGGCGCGTCGACCGGCTGGCCTGCCTCAAACGCCGCATGCAAGGTCGGCGACAGCTCCGGCTCCACGGCGATGACGCGCGTCGCTCCGCGATACCACGCGGCGATGCCGCCGATCAGTCCGCCGCCGCCGACCGCGACCAGCAGCGTGTCGATGTCGGGCGCGTCCTGCTCCAGCTCCATCCCGACCGTGCCCTGCCCGAGCAGGGTTTCTTTCTGGTCAAAGGCATGAACCGGCATGGCGCCGGTCTGCGCGACATCGACCTCGCTTGCCGCCAGCGCATCGGCATAGCGCGTGCCTGCGAAGATCAGGCGGGCGCCGTAGCCGCGGATACGCTCGGCCTTGGCGGGCGAGGTGATGTCCGGCAAGAAGATCGTGGCCGGCACGCCGAGCCGCTGCGCGGCATAGGCGACGGCCACGCCATGATTGCCGCCGGAAGCCGCCACCACGCCGGTCGCCGGGGTTTCGCGCAACAGCAGGTTGGCGAACGCGCCGCGTACCTTGAATGAGCCCGAATGCTGCAGCATCTCCAATTTGAAGGTCAGCGGGCCCGGCGGGAGGCCGAAGTCGGCCATGTCGGATTTCAGCAACGGCGTGTGCCTGATGTAGCGGCGGATCGCGGCCTCGGTTGCCACGATCCGTTCGCGGGTGATCTCGGCGTTTTGTTCCATGACGTTCCCCGCGAAAATACCCGCCATGAATACCCCTTCGGTCCGTTGACATCAATTAGTTAATTGGCAAAATGGCTAAATGAAAATTGCAATGGTGCTCCGCGCGTTGGCCAATGAACGCCGCCTGCAGATACTGGATTGGCTGCGCGAGCCGAGAAAGCATTTTCGGGAGCAGGCCGACGGCGACCTGGTCGAGGACGGCGTCTGCGGCGTGCTGATAGCGGAAAAGCTCGGCGTCAGCGCGCCGACGCTGAGCGAGCATATGCGGGTCTTGACCGCCGCAAAGCTGGTGCGCGCCAAGCGGATCAAGCAGTGGACCATGTACCGGCGCAACGAAAGCGTGATCGCTTCCGCAAAGCGGGCGATTCAAGAAAGTGTGTGACTGAACCCAAACACGCAACAGGCGTCATCACCGGGCTTGTCCCGGTGATCCACGTCTTGCTTGCGGTGTCGGGAGAAAAAGACGTGGATGGCCGGGTCAAGCCCGGCCATGACGAGTGGAGACATCATGTTCCTGATCGGCCAATACGACTCCCCGTTCGTGCGCCGCACCGCGATCGCGATGCGGCTTTATGGCATAGCCTTCGAGCACCGGCCGTGGTCGACCTTCGGCGATGCGGACAAGATCGCGCCCTATAATCCGCTGCGCCGGGTGCCGACGCTGGTGCTCGACGACGGCGAGGCGCTGATCGATTCGACCGCGATCCTGGACTATCTCGACGAGCGGGTGGGACCTGAGAACGCGATGATCCCCCGCGAGGGTGCGGAGCGGCGGCATCAGTTGCGGATCTGCGCGCTCGCCACCGGGCTCGGCGACAAGTCGGTCAGCCTCATCTATGAGCGCGTGCTGCGCAAGGAGCAGTTGAAGCTGTGGGTCGAGCGCTGCGAGGCGCAGATTTCCGGCGTGCTCGACGTGCTGGAAAAGGAACGCGCCGCGGTCAAGACGCCGTACTGGTTCGGCGATCGCATCGGCCATGCCGACATCGCGGTCGTCTGCGTGCTGCGCTTCACAAGCGAGGCGCATCCGCATCTGTTCAACGCCGCGCGCTATCCGGCGTTGGCCGCGCACGCCGCCTATTGCGAAGCGCTGCCGCCGTTTCAGGAGATCGTGCAGCCATTGGCGCCGCCGAGCGGGGATTGATTTCTTACCCTCCCCTGCAGGGGGAGGGTCGGCTCGCCTTGAGCGAAGCG
>Ga0307479_10004808_pt1 | contig 12424 bp, 25 predicted proteins | sample atmos_gasesECM4C_FD_203743 | JGI IMG/M metagenome (GOLD analysis project Ga0307479, IMG submission 203743) | Hardwood forest soil microbial communities from Morgan-Monroe State Forest, Indiana, United States - atmos_gasesECM4C_515 | ecosystem: Environmental > Terrestrial > Soil > Temperate...
TTGTTGTCTGCTCCAAATGCCGGTCCGGCCTTCAGGCGAAAAGACTGGGCATCCAGCCGCTGAACGCCATTGTGGAATACCAGCTCGGGATCGGCACCGAGCATGAAGTGGTTGATGAGGCGCTGACCCACAGCCAGGGGCTCGCTGGGCGCTTTGTACATTCGACGATACCAGCGCTCAATCCGTTCCTGCGGCAGCTGCGTGGTCCAGGGCGGTGGAACGTCGGTGGCTCGGGTCCAGCCCTTTAGGAGAGCTTCCCTGAGAAGTTCGCCGCGAAGTTTCTGAAGTTCAAGGCTCATGGATAGCTCACGATTTGTGTATAGGTGTTGTGACCAGTTGCCGCTTCGTGCTCACCTTGGGCGCACATAGGACACTCATCGTCCTCGGGCTTCCAAGGGCATTCCAGACAAGTGATAACCACACTCACCGGAGTTGGCCTCTTAATCTTTTTGGGATCAACGACCCTCACTTGGGCTCGTCCTCCGGATGCACCGCACCAGGTTCGCGGTCGGTGTAGTACTCCTCGTCTTCCAGCGCCGTGACCAGAATGGGCTCCGATAGGGGATACTTGGGATGCACGGTATCCTGCTTCACAAGCGTGCAGGACGACGCACCGGGCGCTTGTCGGTTGCGGTCCAGCTTGTTCAGCAGCGTTTGTAAATTTCGGCGAGTTAGGTAGAGGTGGATCATCGAATTTCCTTCTTCTTAATCCGACGAATCTGGCACTCGGCCAGCGCGTAGGAGCAGCCCCTCACGTAATAGCTCCAGCCGTGTTTCTTACCGTAGCCTTCTATGCTCACCACGAAATCGGGCTCCGTAACCTCGCCAGTTCCGTCATCGATTACCATGACCAGTTGGCCGGCGCGGAACTTTGGCTTCTTAGCCATCTTTGTTCTCGAATTCATAAGTATCCTGTATGTACTTCACGTCCATAGCGCTGTCCTCTTCGACAAAGGCCAAGATGCCCTTCCGACCGGACCAGTTGAGCAAGCACTGGTAAAAGCGCTGGCCGGGGTGCTCGATAGCGTAGGTGACGAAGCTGGCCAGCACGCGGCTATTGCGATTCTCTTTCAGCTCTTTCACGAATTGACCTCCGGTGCGGACTGTGTGGGCTCCATGGGCTCTCCAGCTACGAGGGCCGAGGGCACGCTCTTCGGGTGTCGCAGGCGGCGCTTGAAGTGCTCTCGGTACCACTCGTAGTAGGCCTCCACGGCATCCGAGGCCAGTTTGCGCTTCTGTGAATACAGGCGCATACCGCCAATGTATTTGAGGTGCAGGGGCCTCACAAAAGCCCCTATGACCTCGGGATTTGGGGAATGGGGATGGTAGGCATAGAAGGCATCCAGAGCTTTGGCGTTTTCGTGTTGTCCGATTCGCATCTGGCGGAAGGCCAGCAATCCGCCGTGGTCGAATTCCACTTGCCACATGCGCATCACGTAGTGTCCAGGCGGAATCTGTGTAAGGAACTTGTGCGCCTCCAGGGCCCTATAGCGGTTGGGCTTGCCAATGTAGCTGAGGCGCCGGTGCTCTCGAAAGAGCAGATGCCCGGTGGGCTGCTGCACGCCCCGGGCCACCTCTATGAACCAGGCCACCCGTGTGGGCCAGCTCTTGCCGGGCATGGGCTGTGGACGACGGGGGGGCGCATCCTTAGAGAGTTCTAGGCCCTTGGCCAACAGTTTCTCAATATAGGCTAGCGTTAAATTGCGCAAAAGGGGCTCCTAGTGTTGCTGGCGCTTCCGCACTTCTCGACAGCCCTTGCAGGGACAATGACAGGAACAGCTTACCACGCGCAAATCGCTCAGACGGCAACGCCTCAGGCGCTTGCAGAGGTGGCAGCTCCGGACCTCTTCGGTGTCCTTAAAGCCCCAGTCCAGTCCCGAGAGCTCCCGGCAGAGCGCACAGATGTACTGCGGAGCTTTGGGCTGGTGCTTCAGCATGCCACACCCTTGAAGCTGTCGTCATCGCCATCTTCATCCAGCCCACTAGCCGGAAGGCCGGCGAATGGGCCATTTTGTGGGTCTTTGATTTGTTTCTCCACGGCCCAGGTGCGATAGTGCTGAAAGCCCGGTAGGTAGCTGACGAAGGTGAACTTCCACTTGGCCACACACATTTTGCGCCGGCACAGCGGCAGGCCCCACTTGCGCTCCTGCGTCTCCCGCTTGCAGGCGAAGCAATAGCGCTGTTTGGAGCTCTTGATGGCGTATTTGTAGAGCGCCAAAAGGTGCTCCTTGCAGTAGCCCTTCTGGTGATGCGCCAGCATCACATCCCGCCCGATGCAGCGCGTATTGCACCAGCGGCATTGCCCGTCGTTCTTTTCGGACTCGGCCAGTACGAAGCCCTTCCAAAAGCGATAATCATCCTCAATCAAATTACCGGCCGGGATGGGAGCCTCAGACGGGGTCTGCTGACCGCGGGCCATCTGCTTTCGACGGCGACGGCCCAAGGCGCGATTGTAGGCCTCTTCGGCGTCGGGATTGGGCACGGGACCCAGAGGGAAGCCATGTGGCTGCCAGGGCACCACGCTGGCTGTACTAAAACTCGTTGAGACGCGTTCTCGTTTGGGGTGCCTCTTGCCGCCAATCTTCGTGACGCACTTGAGGGCCCAAGGTGGCGGATCAATTTCCGCGAACGGTCCCACCAGCTGCAGGCGCGGTGGCCGAGCTGGTAGGAAATCATCTTCCAGCAGTTCGAAGGGTTCCACGAGTCGGGGGTTCACTTAGAAGATTCCTTTCGCCTGGCCTGCTGGCCCGTGTCCGATGGCCTTCCAGCAGCCATTTCGTGGGTGATACAGAAACCACCACTCCTCGAAAAGGGCCTCGTTCCAGCCCGGGTTCACAAAGCTGGAGGAGGAGTCCACGTAGAATCGCCGCAAGACGGGCTTCTCCAGCCCTATCCAGCCGCGTTCATGCCGGTGCACCAAACATTCCCCGCACCTGGCGCACTGGTAGGCCTCGATGCAGCCGCAGTTCACAGCACTCTCCACTTCCGAATGCGAATGGACTTCCTCTTGGAAAAGTATTTGATTTGATATTCCCAGAGTTCTGGTAGCGTGATGCCCATCCGGCCTTCATCGGGCCAATTTTCCAACAGGGAGCCGTCCGACAGTATTAGCGTCTTCGTAAAAGTCCAAGGCGCATTTATCTTCTCCAACGTGAAGCCAGCCAGAATGGCCGCATGTTTCCACCAGATATTTTCTCGGGCCATCTGTAACAAATCGCGCTCGCAAATTCCACCGCCTTTGCCTTTAAGTGGACCCTCTTTTATGGGCTCAGCGATTGGAGAAGGCCCGTAATGGCGGTAGTTGTCACAGAACCACTTGACGGCCATATTTTCTAAGGCTCTTGAGGGACCCCGACTCACCAGGCCACCTTTAATTCCTGTAAGAATTTTTGGTCCGATGGCGACAAGGGCAGGCGCTCTCGGGGCGTATCTCTATGCGGACAGATTTGTTTGTGCTCGTACATGAGCGGTAGCAAATTTCGTTGGAACGCCGTCGAGATAGCTTCAGAACAGAGGGGGCATTGCCAAGTATAGGCCATGGCGCTCCTAAAAGTGCGGCCAGCAGGCTCGACTAAACAGTCGGACTTCCGACGGAACTCACCGTCACCTGCCAGCCCCTAACAACAGCGCTTGACAACGGATCGAACAACACAAAAGTTTTTAGGGAGCTGAGCTTACGCGGCATCTCCGCGCAGCAAACTACGCTCCCACTCACAAGTTCAATCCCGGCCCAACACAGGCGCGCTACCTGTGCTTTAGCTAAGACCTCTTGCAAGTCCCGGCACGTCTCTTGGGTATATAAGAGGACACCGGATTGCGACACTTATGTCAGCAGCTTCGCCCGTAACACCAGGCTGAGTTTCTGCTGGCTGGTCTAACAGCCTTCAGTCCACTCTCGTATGGCTGGCGCATTGGCTTGCGTCGGGCCCACAAGTGCGGACGCTTGGTTCGTCGCCCATCCACCTGGGACTTTGAAGTCAGCCCGGTTTGCCGGGACTGGATCACAGGCGAATACTAACGACGAACATTTGTTGTTCTGGCTTTACAGATGCCGGAACGATACGCCATAATCACACGCGTTCACTATCCGTAGACGTGAGACTGGGTGTTTAGCACAGGCGTATTAGAGCGGCCTTGACGACGGCACCGCTGGCCATTGTTGTCAATGACGGACGGATGTACCGGAGCGTTTGGGGACGCATGTGCTTACCCTCATCCCGTGGGCTTTTCGGGCCCGTCGGGGTGAAGCTCAAAATCGCCGGAGCCAAAACTAGCGCTGGTCCACCCACTCCAGCACGGGCCTGTGGGGCCTCTCGGCGCTGCTGACAATTTGCATCGTCTCCATATTCACGATGAAGGCCTTGTAGCCGCTAGCCAGATAAATAGCGTACGAGGGGTTCAGGATAATGCGCTCCAGACTTTCTTGGGCTTCCTTGACGGTCTTGTATTCCGAGACCGCGCCGCTGCTACTGGTGCCCTGGTAGGTGCCGGAATTGGCAATCGAGGGTTGAAGATAGGCTCGGTACATTTGTTCCTCCTTAAAAGTCCCCAGATGCCCCGCCCCCACCACTGTCGCCACCACCAAACCCGCCAAAATCCGATGAGGTATCCGGTGTGGAAACGTCAGGAGTGGGGTCACTGGGGCTGTCCAACAAAGTCTCTGCGGCCTCCACAGCCAACACGGTGGTCAACAGCGAGGTGCTGTCGTCGTCCGTTTCGGGCGGTGGGGCTGGAACCGAAACTGGGGCGTGCTGCTGACAAAAACGGCGGCCTTCCGTGACGTAAATATGACAACCAAAATGCGCACATCTTTCGGACATCTTAGAACCTCCTTGGAATACTGGAATTGTTAGCCGCGAACGAGCTTGCGCGCCCAGAGCGTGACCTTATTGCCCGTTCCGGGATTGGTGAAGGTAAACACTTGTTTGAACTTGTTTGCGCGCAGGGCTCGGATGGCCACTTTCTGTTGAGGAATGGTGGTGGCGATATAGGCACCCGGGAAATCTTCAGGTGAGTCCATGGAATCTTCGTCATTGGGGTCTTCGGCAGCCTTTAGGAGGCTGGCTTGAGTGGCCAAGAATCCCTTTAGCTCCTTGGCTGTTAGGCCGTCTAAGATGCCCAGCTCCTCTGCGCCACAGCAGTATTCAAAACTGTTCCTTTCCATTTGACCTCCTAAGTTGTTGAAACTAAAGGACCTGGAAATCGCCCGGGGGTATCCAAGTTGCTCGGAACACCCGCACGAATCCCGCTGTTGTAGCCGCTCGCAGTCGCTGCTACGCAGCGTAAAAACCCACAAGCCAACCCCAAAGGGCGGGACTTACGGTGATTTTTACGGCGGCGTAGCCGCAGGGAGCCCGCTGGAGACACACCCCTATAGAAACTACAGGGGCCATCAGAACACGATGAACGTTTGGGGCACGAGGCCCTACTCCGAACTGGGTTCAGCGGGGCCCTCCCTCTCCGATTGGCCAGTTTTTTGTTGCCACTACCTAAACTGCTCTATAAAAGGCCATCCGGCTAACAAAGGCCCTGTGATGGTCCGCTTCCACAGGTTCGAACACCCTCGGGAGTTCATCCCAAGTGCGCTCTGGCGTGTCTAACTGCTCCAACTACTCCGCATCTGGAGGAACGGCGCTTCAACAACAGACCCGTTCAGGAGCCCAGTTCACCCCAGCCGCAAAATACGCGGCCTTTGTAACGACACCGCGCACTTCGGGCCCAGAAGGGCCCATCGGCTAGGGCTTGGCAACTGCGTCCCCAAGGTTCCCCAGGTCCCTCTCGCTACGCTCGCTCCAGAAGCTGGCGAGCGAAACTCTTTCAAGGCGCGCTGAGAGCGTAGAGGCCCTCAAGCACCACCACACCGAATCGGCGCCACATAAACTCGCGGTGCATCTCATCTATGCAGACTTCGCACAGATAACCCCTGGGACCGTCTGCTGTAACGGGCCCCAGCCAGATGAAGCCATCATCCGGATCGTTGGGGTCGGGCTGCCGGGGCGCCCGAAGCCGGCAGCGACCGCAAATTGTTGTGCTGGGGGGCATACTTAGTGCGCCTTGTACTTCCGGATGACGGCTCGAACACGTTTCTTTACATCTTCAATTTCGGCTATGGACTTATTCTTGAATAAATCGGGATTGACGTGAACCACACCCGCACCTGCCTTGGAGAACAGTTCCAGAATTTCCTTAGCGGCTTTTTGAGCGTCGGTCATGCTAGCCGCCCATGCCCTTGTACCATTCTAGCTCTTCCTTCGACGGCGCTGGCATTGTGTAGGTCTTGTTCAGGCGCCAAGCGGCATGCGTTATGCACATCTCCGAGCCACAACTCCACACCTTCACTTTCGTGTCGTACAGGACGGCGGGCATGCCACACTCGCATATGCGATTGAGAAACACGACCTTGCGACCGTGACAGAAGGCGCAGACGGGCATCGAGGAGCGTTCCAGTCCCTTCCAGCGGCCCCTTTTGTGCCGGCCATTTGGGCCGGGCCCCATCTGGTTGCGCGGGGTATCGCATAGGCCGGGGCTCTGTGTGCAGGCCGGGCAGCGGGCCAGGAAGCTGGCGTTCTCTTGAATTTCTTCCAGTAGGCTCTTAGTCATGTGCAATCGAGATATCTCGGTCACTAATCAAGCGAAGTTCTTCCAGAACGTGAGTGTAACCGCCGTGTTCATCAGCTTTTACAACAGCTTTGGCGCGTGCTAGGGCTGACTCAAAGGTCAAGGCCATAAACTTAGCGCGGCGGTCTGTGTGTGCCACGCAAGACCAGCGTGCTTCCCATAAACTAGTGAATTTAGGAGTCATCCCAAATCCTTCCAGGCGCTTACCTTGCGCCAGTCCTCTGGCAGCTCCCAGGCCTTCAGCACGTTCTGGCCCCAAGCGGGAATCACTTTGTCCACGCCGCCCTCGATTGCCTGCCAGAAGGCCCTATCCGAGCCGTATAGCAACTTGGTCCAAGCGCTATAGAACTCCCGGTTCAATTTCATGAAGTCCTTGGCGCTACGCACATCGCAGAAGTTGATGGTGTCTCGGATGGCGCTTTCTTGTGCGCTGCCAACGAAGATGTTGCGCAGACGGGCCCGGCCGATGTTGAGCGCATGCCGGGCCAAATCGAACACCAGCATGAAGGCCTGCGGATGCATGAGCCAGAAGTTTGAGAGCGTCCGGTATTCCAAGCCGTGCGGCGGCAAGCGATATTCACCCGCCAGCCCATAGTATCTACGCCTAATGAAGTGGTCGTAATTTTGAGCGAGACATACCGATGGGATGCCAACGAGGGCGTCAAGCGTTTTGACCAGGTAACGGATATTGTCAGCATTGCGCTCCTCCTCGCCTAGCTCGAAGTGCACATGCCCTCCGGCAAATCGATAGGGCAGCTGGCGGGGTTCCACAACGCAGCGCCCAAAGTGCCCGTAGGCGTTCCGGCTGGGATCACAGCCCAGGCTGACTTGGGCCTCACCGGCGAACAAGAGCATGTCCTTGGGCACTCGCCACACGGGCTGCACGGCCACATCCAAGCCCTTGGCCTTTAGTAGCTGCAACTGCTTTCCTATGCGCTGGGCCAGCAGAGCGTGGCAGGAAATACAGGCGCCTTTTTTGCACGTGGGGCACCGGGTTTGGTTGCAGTCGCAGGCGCGCAAATCCACGGTGCACTCGGCCTGAAAGCCATCCCAAAAGAGGCCATCCGTGGTGGTGTGCTTATCCGGCAAGTGGTCGAAAGCCGGTACCAAATGGCCGTCTTTCTTGACGAAGAATTCCGGATCGGTGCCCATCACCAGCGAGACGCCATAGCTCTTGTGGATGCCCTCAACGGCGGCCTTGAGACTGGGGACCTTGGGCGTGAGGCCGGCATTCTTGACCTTGCAATTCACGAGCTTGCCGGAACGCTCCAGAAACAGGGAGCCCTGTTTAAGGGCCCACACGTCCGGGCCATAGCGCATCCCTAGACGTGGAGCGGGCTTGGGCTGGGATTGCTGTTGGAGCATTCTAGTAGTCCTCCGGACCTGGCGCGGGCCAATTGGGCTGAGGATCGGTTTCTATGTCGTGGGCCATAAGGCCATGCGCTCCAGTACCGGCGAGCCCTGTGCCCGTCCCAATCACAAAGTTCGGGACGGGCGTGTTCTCAGAGGGTGTGCCATCCAGCTCGGTCTTGGTGAGCGCCCTTAATTTCTTCTCCGGGAACACGTTGAAAGAGTGTTGGTTCAGTTGGCTGTAGCCGTAATGCCACTCACCAGCCCGATTCTCGACGCTGAGCACTATGAAGTGAATGGCGGGCTGGCCGCGCATCCAGGGGTTCTTGCCACCCGAGGCGTTGCAAATCAGCTGGCCCAGTTTGAACTTTGGAGGTTTGGGGCGCAAGTTTTCTAATTCCTGTTCTTGCTCTAGACAAAGCTTGAGCAAGTCGGCCTTGTCTAAAGCGTCGAATTTATTTTTCGGCATCTAGTAGCCCCCGCAAGTCCCGCTCTTCCCACACCCTCTCGCAAGAGTCTTTGTAACACCACACCTTGCTGTAGTCTAGGAAAGTGGCTTCCTCGATTTTAACGGCGTAGTCCTTCCTGTCGGGTCCGTGCTTCAAGCACACCACGACTTGGCCAGTTCGGAATTTGGGCTCCGGCGGGCGCAGACGGGCCAACTCTCCATTGAGCAAATCGATTACACCTAGTTTGCGCGCCAAATCCTCTTTTGTTGCCGTCAACTCGACGTTCTTCTGGCAAATCTCGGCGCGCAGCTTGTTGATGAAGGCGCCAACTTCGCCCGGACAGTCGTAGTAGTTTTCTAGGAGACTGTATAGAGCGGCCTTCTTGGTGTCCTCGTCCACTTTGGTTCGAAGTCCGTTCAGCTCCTCGGTCTTGTGCTCCAAATCGCTTTTCATTATCCGCAAATAATCGCAGACGGCCTCCACAGGCGAGTGGTTGATGGTGTACTGGTAAGGTACCACCTTGAGCAGGCGCGATAGCTCCTCGTGAAGGTTGTTCTTGGCCCTGAGCGCTTCAGCCAGCATGGTGGATTGCCGATGGAGCTTCTCGCGCAGGCCCGTTATTTCGGCACTGGCGTCATTAAGCAGCGAATCCAAGCTCTCCGGGAGCGTGTAGAGGGCCGCAGAATGGAGCAGTTCTTTTAGTCGCTGTCTTGGTGTCACTTGGGCTCCTTTCGTTCGCACTCCAAGCATGTAATCAGCTCCGTAGGGCCTTTTGGCATGGCCGCCCGATGGCAGCCCCTACAGCGGAAACAATTCGGATGATTGCGGTCGGGCTCAACGTGGGTTGAGTGGCAGTATTCGCAGGTGCTTACAAGAATTTTCCCGCATTTTCTACACTTTCGTGTCATCCGCCCTCACCACCAAGATCGAACTCCTCCGGCACCGGCCCGCCCTCGTTAATCATGTCCGACGAACCGTCCTCGATTGTGCGGCTCACGGTTTGTCCTTCGGGCCCTTCGGGCTCGGAGGGTTCTTCCACAGCTCCTTCAGACCCCGCTCCAGTTTCAAGCACATCACCAGGAACACCACCACTATCAACAGCAACGCCATCCCCATCCTCGACCGCCTCGATTGCCGGAGGCACCACGCTAATGCTGGCCTCGGCCGATTTGAGCGCTTCCAGTGCCCTTTCTATTTCAACCCACTTGAAATCGCAAGAGGCGGTTTGGCAGGCCGTCACGAAGGACTCCACCGTGCGGTCCTTGCCGTCATGCCCAACCCAATAGCATCCGCACGGACTCCAGACCACAATCAAATCGCTAACGAGGGGGTGGCGTTCGGCCGTATAGCCTTCTTGCACACTGGCCGGTCGTGTCAAATCGTCAGCCAGTTTGGCAGCTTGATTTGTCATCTCCGAGGCCATCAATTTTCCGTGGGAACGGCACCGGGCTTCTCAAATCGCACCAGCTTACAAGCCAAGCACTGCCAGGTGCGCTCGTCCAGCTGCTCGAACTCCTCTTGGCATTCCGCGGCCTCTAGTGCCAAGGGATTGTGGTGTTGGCCAAAACTCCTACGAACTCTAGGCGGAGCCGGCGCTGGCGGAACGTAGGGCCTAAATAGCGAGGTGTAAAGCTCTGGCCTGTCGGGTTGGTTGTAAGTCTCCGGCAGGAAATCCACACCCAGAATCCAGTCCCAGAAGCGCTCGGAGCGCAGCAGCACCAGCAGCCAGTAGCAGCCCAGTAAGAAGGCTATGAATACGAGAAAAGTCGTCAATTCAGTTCTCCGCGAGCATTTCGCGCATGTGCATATAGGCCTCGGTGGCATCCGTTTGCACGGGCTCGGGCAGGCTATCCAAGTGCCTGTTGAGGGCATCCACTTCAAGCGCTTCGGTTTGCGCTTGCGTCACACGCGGGTCGGGGACGGCCTTCGTAAGCTCCGCCACACGCTGCACCCGGCAAATCTCACAGGCCCACCACAATTCTGGGCGCTGCTCGGGACGGAAGCGCCTCAACGAGCCGGTCATCGTACCGGCGCAGCCATTCGTGAGCGTACAGGGCCGGGCGCTTGTGGGTACGGTGCGGATTCGGGGCTGGCTCATCTGTTTGGTGCTCACGGAGACGGTTACGCCTTTCTTGGGCTGCGCGACTACGCGGTAGTGCGCCGGCAATTTGTCCAAGTCTGTCTTGCCGCCCATGGCATCCAGATTGCGCATACGGCAAAAGCTGCAATATTGCCCGCCCACCTCGGACCACACCAAGCAGCCATGCGCCAGCAGGCGATTAATGCAGTAGCCCGCGCCTTCGTTTTGCACTCGAACCGAGTCCGAAATTGGCGTGGTGACCTTGTCCAAGCAATCCTCACATAGGCCCTCAGACACGGCCTCGTTGGTGCAGCATCTGTTACAGACCGAAATTTTCTTGGCGCCCGTGCTGGCCGCTTCCACCACCTCCATCCAGCCCGTCATCAAGTAGCCCTTCAGGTGGTTATCGCAGGCCAAGCACTGCATGGCCACGCCCGTGATGCTCTTAGAGGCCGGCAGCTCTATCAGGTGCCTGGTGCCCACGAGGCTGCAACTACGCAGGCCATCGGAACCCCTGTCGTTGGTTATGCAGTAATCCAAGCGATGCATTTTTGACTCCCCGGCTGGTGCGGCTGGCGATTCCGCCACTTTCTGAGCAAACCTCTTGGCGGCCAACCACTCCTCGACTTCCTGCACGCTATCGAAGCATTTGCAGACGCCGTCGTTCGTCACGCCCTTGGCCGGCTGGGTTTGGCCTATGTATAAAGTGGTCTTCACGTCGAGCTGGCTGAACTAGGCCTGGCTTCCGTCGGGGGCTTTGCGGCCTTTGGCGCCTGAGGTTTCTCTATGGGGTACCGTCCATCGGGCACCTTAAGCATGCCCTCCACGGAGCCCTGATAGATGTAGGCAATGGCCATACCGCCGCCGTGCAGCTTGACGGCTGTTCGTTTGTACCAGTGCGGATGGCCTTCCAGGGCATCCAGTCCAGGAATAAAAGTTGAGGGCACCTCAAATACCTCACCATGCACGACATCCGAGCCCTCCGGGCCTTCGGCCTTGGCAAACGGAATGCCTCCGGCATGATTCCACCACAAAGAGCCCGTGAAGCTATCCTCGCCTATAAACTGCGAAGGCCCCAGTCGGTGGTGGTTCCAGCCATTTTTGCGTAACGTGCCGTAGACCAGCAGACGCATTAGGTTCTCCTTAGTAAAGCGCCAATAAGCAGGCTGACTACAAGCGCCATCACAACCATGTAGATGACAAAAACGAAGCCCTCTCGTCCGGCCATTCGCGCGATTCCCAAATACAAGGCCCAGGCCACCCCAACGCCCAGCTTCTCGCGCAAGCTATTTCTCCTCGTCCGTGAGGGCCCTCAGGCCTCCTCAGGCCTATTTCCGGCTTACTGCACCGTAATCTGTGCTGCTCCGCCGATTGTCTCGTTCTGGTTGTGCATCCCAACATGTTCAGACTGGAAACTAGCGCTGTTGAGCGTGAAAGTTTGACTTCCGACCTGCCCGCTTTGCGCCGATTTAACAACCACGGCGGTGTATAGATTACTGTCTCCGTCGGGGTCCTTCGAGTAAGTGACGGAGCAAGTCAGGGGAATCAATGCGCTCGATTGCTGACTGGTCGTGGCGTAATTAGTGACGACAGAATAGGTGCCGGTACTGCCGTTGTCGCATTGCATGAACACGACAGTTTGGCCAATGATGGGATTACCCACAGGACCAAATCCAAACATTGCGCGGGTCGCTACGCCGATGTTCACTTTGACGTAAGTGGAGTTGTAGGTGCCGCTGGATTGCGCCTTGACGTTCAGGCCGATTGCGCCGAACAACAGAACCGCCACTACGATTAGTTTTTTCACTGCCATTTCTCCTTTTCTTTCTCAAATGTTTGCAATCAAGTCAAGCAGCCAGGGCCTTCGAGCGTTCCAGGCGTTTCCGGAACTTCTCCGGGCGCTCTTTGGGCCTTCTGGTGCGCAGCC
>Ga0307479_10004809_pt1 | contig 12423 bp, 11 predicted proteins | sample atmos_gasesECM4C_FD_203743 | JGI IMG/M metagenome (GOLD analysis project Ga0307479, IMG submission 203743) | Hardwood forest soil microbial communities from Morgan-Monroe State Forest, Indiana, United States - atmos_gasesECM4C_515 | ecosystem: Environmental > Terrestrial > Soil > Temperate...
TTCGCCTGTTGCCGGGCATCGCTTTGCTCTCGGCATTGGTTTTCACGCCGATTGCTCCGTTGATACGCGACCTGCAAGGTGCGCGCGGCTTGTGGAGAGTTGCTTTTGTGGGCGCCACTGTTGGCGTTCCGGCACTCGCCATATTTGCGGCTGCTGTGGCTCCCGCATATTCGGCGAAATCTCCCGAACGAGTAAATCTCCAGTATTGGAAGGACGCTGACACCGGGAGATCGCAGTGGCTGGTTCGTCCTGAGTCGGGACGCTTACCCGGAGCCATCGGAGTAGCGTCCAAGTTCAGCCGCATTGCCAAGGGGCCGTTTCCGTGGAGCACAACGCCTGCGTTTGTTGCAGAGGCTCCGCGGTTAGAGCTTCCCGCACCAACATTCACGATTCTTGAATCTTCACATACGGCCGACAAACGTTCCTATCACGCGCTCTTGCGTTCCGAACGCGGTGCTTCCGAGGCCATGGTCCTGTTTCCACCGGATTCCGGAATCGATTCGGTGCGAATGGATGGGACGCCGGTTGAGCCCGAAGCTCCGCGACTCCGCGAATACCTGAATGGCTGGATCATCTACGATTGCGTGACCATGTCTGCGAAAGGAGTCGAAATCAGCTTCACGCTCCCGCCGGGAAAGCCGTTCGACGTTTACGCTGCCGATCAGACCTTCGGACTGCCGCTGGAAGGGATGTTCCTTCTTAAATCGCGGCCTCTCACCGCCACAAAGTCGCAAGATGGCGACGTCACGATGGTAAGTCGCCGTGTTCAATTCATCCCCTAGACCCGTGTTTGCCTGCGGAGTGAAGCCTCGGCTAGAATGACGCGGTTCGGCGAGCCGCAGGAATGAACGAGATACGCCTTTACAATACTCTGACGAACAAGCTCGACACGTTTCAGCCCCTCCATAAGGGCGAAGTGCGAATGTATACCTGCGGACCAACGGTGTACGATTTTGCGCATATCGGAAATTTTCGCACCTTCGTATTCCAAGACATTTTGCGACGATTCCTGCGAGCGCGCGGCTATCGCATGATGCAGGTGATGAATCTTACCGACGTGGACGACCGTATCATTCAGAACGCGGCGGCGGCGGGAATCACGATTCGCGAATACACCGAAAAATATGTGCAGGCGTTTCTTGAAGACATGCAGGCGCTGCATCTGGAATCCCCCGAGGAAGTTGTACGCGCGACCGACCACATTGAGGATATGGTTTCTCTGATCGAAAGGCTGCAAAAGAAAGGGTTCACTTATAGGAGTGACGGCTCGATTTACTTCAGCATCGCGAAATTTCCGAAGTACGGAAGACTTTCCAAAATCGATTTGAGCGGAATGCAGGCGGGTGCGCGCGTGGACCTAGACCGGTATGAAAAGGCCGACGCGCGCGACTTTGCTCTCTGGAAGAGCCCCAAGCCGGGTGAACATTTCTGGGAAACGCGAATCGGCTCAGGAAGGCCTGGCTGGCACATCGAGTGTTCGGCGATGGCCATGAAGTATCTGGGCGACACGATTGACATTCATACCGGCGGGGTGGACCTGGCATTTCCGCATCACGAGAACGAAATCGCGCAGAGCGAAGCGGCTACCGGACGCACTTTCGTGCGGCTTTGGCTGCATGCGGAGCACTTGATCATCGAAGGCGAAAAGATGTCGAAATCGCTCGGCAATTTTTTTACGCTGCGTGATCTTTTCGCGAAGGGTCATAAACCTTCTACGGTCCGCTACCTTTTACTTTCCGTACCATACAGGCGGCAGCTTAATTTCACGCGAGACAGCTTGAAGCAGGCAGAAAGCTCGGTGGAGCGGCTGCGGAATTTAGTGGTCCGATTGAAGAACGAACAATTTCCGGCGGGTTCGAGTCCGGAAATGCAGAAACGCAGCGAAAAAGCAGAGAATGACTTCGATCGAGGTCTAGCGGACGATCTGAACACGGCTGTGGCGCTTGCGGCGGTATTCGATCTGGTGCGCGACGTCAACACCGCCATGGACCGCGGAATGTTTCATCAACAAGATGCCATGCGCCTGCTGGCCGCTATGGCGAGATTCGACGGCGTACTCGGCGTCCTGGCCGACGACGATAGTGACACGCTGAAGAAATTTGGCGCGATCGTTGTTCGCACGGACATGACTCCGGAGCAGGTGGAAATGTTGATTGAAGAGCGCAACGTCGCCAAGAAGCGCCGAGACTTCAAACGTGCCGATGCCATCCGGCAACAACTGGCCAATTCTGGTATCATATTAGAGGACCGCAAGGACGGAACGACCCTTTGGAAGCACAAATGAGATTCACTCTACGACATACGCTTTCACTGCATAGCCAGCCTTCGCAGGAACGTCCGAATCTTTTCGGCGCAGCTTAAGTCAACCTCCCTCTGAACAGTTTTACTCAGTGCGTCCCGGCGGGAACCGTCCGCGCGAACGGGCATAAAGAAATCATAAATTCAGGAGGAAGACATGCAAGTGGTTGACAAAGCCCCGACTCAAAAGACTAACCAGAAGTTGCCACACCTGGTCACCGCGCTACCTGGCCCCAAAGCCGAACGGCTCATCGAACTGGATCGTCAGTTCGTTTCACCGTCGTACACACGCAGCTACCCGCTCGTCGCGAAGCGAGGCCGCGGCGCCACGATCGAGGACGAAGACGGGAATACGTTCCTCGATTTTGCGGCGGGCATCGCCGTTGTGGCCACCGGACATTGCCATCCCGAAGTCGTCGCTGCAATTCAGAATCAGGCGGCCGAATTGATTCACATGTCGGGGACCGACTTTTACTACTCGAGTATGGCCGAGCTGGCGCAAAAGCTCGCCTCGATAACGCCTGGCACGGAGGCCAAGCGGGTTTACTTTGGAAATTCCGGCGCGGAAGCAATCGAAGCCGCCATCAAGCTGGCCAAATATCACACCAAGCGCGACAAGCTCATCGCCTTCCACGGCGCGTTCCACGGCCGCACCATGGGCGCACTTTCGCTGACCGCGAGCCGCGCCATCCAGCGCAAGGGATTCGGCACGCTGCTGTCCGGCGTGTTTCACATGCCCTTTCCCGATACCTACCGAGGCACCTACGGAGTACGTCCGGAAACCGCGGCGGCCGATTGCCTGAGCTATCTGGAAAATGAACTTTTCCGCCGGCGCGTCGATCCGGAAGAAGTCGCGGGGATTTTCATCGAGCCGATCCAGGGCGAAGGCGGCTATTTACTCGCGCCGGCTGAGTTCCTGCAGGGTCTCGAACGCATTTGCCGCAAGCACGGCATCTTGCTCGTCGCCGATGAAGTGCAATGCGGGATGGGGCGAACGGGGAAGTGGTGGGCTGTCGATTACGCCGGAGTCGAGCCCGATATCATCTGCACGGCCAAGGGGATCGCCTCAGGCCTGCCGCTCAGCGCCATTATCAGCAAGGCAACGGTCATGGACTGGACGCCCGGCGCACACGCATCCACGTTCGGTGGGAATCCGGTGTGCATCGCAGCGTCACTCGCCACCATACGCCTGCTCGAAGGCGGTTACGTTTCGAACGCCGCGCGGATGGGCGAATTCATTATGCGTCGCACGGCGGATTGGACGCAGAAGCACAAAATCGTCGGAGATGTCCGCGGCAAGGGACTGATGATCGGCATCGAGTTCGTGCGCGATCAGAGGACGAAAGAAAAAGCGCCCGACCTACGCAACAAGATCGTGCAGTCTGCCTTCGAAAAGGGGTTGCTCGTTCTCGGTTCGGGCGATACCACCTTGCGGCTCTGTCCGCCTTTGATGATCGACGAAGAGCAGGCGGAGTGCGCGGTCCGCATACTGGACGCCTCCATCGGCGAGGTCGAACGAGCGCTGTAACCTGGCTACTAAGTTGCGTTTCTAGGGAATTGTGAGCCAATACCAGCTCGCGCCCGGTGGCCCCTCTCACACAGCAGCTGTTCGTTATCCTACCAATGAAACCAGTTTAATTTAGGGGAGTATTCCGTTCCCGGTCACTTTTTGGTCAGGTAAACGGAGTGGCGCATACAAATAGGATGACAGAACTAGGTGCGTCTCAGATAATCGCGAAGCATTTCAATTGCAGTTGGGAGGACGGTGTGCAGCGGATTCTCGATGTTGGCTGCGGGCCGACGAAGTATCCAGGCTCGATTGGCCTGGACATGAATCCGGCTACCGCCGCGGATGTCCTCTGCAATCTCGATCGCGGCGGCTTGCCGTTTCGCGACGACACCTTCGACCAAATCCGAGGCGAACACATCATCGAGCATGTCGCCGATATCATCGCCACGATGGAAGAATTCCATCGCGTGACGAAGCCGGGCGGGACAATCTGGCTGGTGACGCCGCACTACACGGATTTCAGCTCGTTTCGGGATCCCACGCATCGCTGGCACTTGAATACTTACTCGTTCCTGTATTTTTATCCGGGCGGCATGCACGGACGCGATATGTGGTACACAAAAGTGCGCATGCGGGAGACGAAACTGAACGTCAAGCTTCTGAAACTCTGGCGCGCGTTCGGTTTCGAGTTCCTGGTGAACCACAGCCGGATGTTCCGTCAGTTCTGGGAGCACTATTTGAGTTTCGTCATTCGCGGGAAGCTCATGGAGTTTACCCTCGAGGTCATCAAGTAGCCGATGCCTCGCATCCTCGACATCGGTTGCGGCAGGAAGAAATACCCCGGGTCAATCGGCATCGATAGGAGTGCAGCCGGCCAAGCAGACGTCCTGTGCGACTGGGAGAAAACTCTGCCGTTTGCTGCCGGTAGTTTCGACCAAGTGCGCCTGATTCACATCATCGAAGAAGTCGACAATATTTTTCGCGTGCTCGCCGAAGTGCATCGCGTCGCCAAGCCGGGCGCACGTGTCACGATCATCACACCTCATTACACAGACCATGCCTCCTACTGCAGCCCGGCACATCGCTGGCACTTATCGAGTTTTTCGCTATGGTTCTTTAGCGATGATCCGCACGAATACGACTACTACGCTCCGGCCAATTTCCGCGAGCGGCGCGTGCACGTGGAATTGCTGCGACTCTGGCGGGCACTCGGATTTCAGTTTCTGATCAACCGCGCTCGCTGGTTCCGCAGGTTCTGGGAGTATTACCTTTCCTTTGTGATTCGTGGGAAGACTGTTGAATGGGAACTTGAGGTCGTAAAGTAGGTTTTTGTGCCCGCGGAATAAAGGGTGAAATCGACATGGTCGGATACGCTGCGTTCGTCGAAGTGAAAACACGACGGAAGTCCGATCCGAGCCAGCCAAAACTCGAAGAAGCCGTCAATCGGGAGAAGCGCCGTGGCACACAGAAAATGACCACGAAATCAAGCAAACCCTGGTCCTATTCTTTGCCGCGATGCTGCCGTAGTACAATAGCTGTTCTTATGGATCGAACTGAATTCCGGCCCAGGTGGAGCCGGGTGGCCGAGCCGTAGGAGGAGGGTTGTGCCGGAACTTCGCAAGGATCCGATCACGGGTCGTTGGGTCATCATTTCAACGGACCGAGCCAAGCGCCCCATGGACTTTGTTCGTGAGAGCGTTCAGATCAAGGGAAATGGCGCTTGCCCATTCTGCCCTGGTAATGAAGGGAAGACGCCGCCCGAGATTCTGGCTTATGGCCGAAACGGGAGTGGAAAGAATACTCCGGGTTGGACCCTGCGCGTTGTGCCCAACAAGTTCCCTGCGCTTGGAATCGAGGGTGGCCTCGACCGCGAAGGCGAGGGCTTGTTTGATCGCATGAACGGAGTTGGCGCGCACGAAGTGATTATCGAGACACCGGATCATCAGTTGATGCTGGCAGGACTATCCGAAAAGGCGGTCGAGGAAGTTCTGTGGGCCTATCGCGACCGCATGCTCGATCTAAAGAATGACCGCCGCTTCCGCTATATCCTGCTGTTCAAAAATCACGGCGAGGCGGCCGGCGCTTCTCTGGAGCATACCCATTCGCAATTGATCGCGCTCCCCATCGTTCCGAAGCGCGTCCGCGAGGAAGTGGACAGTTCGAAGCGGTATTACGATGAAAAAGAACGCTGTATCTTCTGCGACATGATCCGGCAGGAAATCGAAACGGAGACTCGACTAATCCTTCAGAACGATTACTTCATCGCGCTTGCCCCGTATGCGCCGCGCTTCCCGTTTGAGACCTGGATCCTTCCGCGGCAGCACAGTTCCGCGTTCGAGAATATGCCGACTCCGTACTACGGAAATCTTGCTCGTGTGCTGCGTGATTTTCTGGTGCGTCTCGATAGCACGCTGAGGTGCCCGTCTTACAACTACGTGATCCACACTTCGCCCATCGGCGAAGAAATCAACGACCACTACCACTGGCATATTGAAATGATGCCGAAGCTCACCAAGGTCGCGGGTTTCGAGTGGGGCACCGGTTTCTACATCAACCCCACTCCTCCCGAAGAGGCCGCCCGCTTCCTTCGCGATTCGAAGTCGTCCTAGTCTTCTTCATCGAGACAATGAGCAGCGGCGGACGTCGTGCCCTTATTTGACGGCGAGCACGACAAGGGTTACGTCGTCGTGAAAGCTTCCATCGCAAAAGGAAGAGACCTCGCTACGGATTTTCTCGAGCAAGTCAGAGGCGCTCAGTGCGATCCACCTGGTTCCTAAGGCGCTTAGTCTAGGCACTGTGTACTCTTCGCCCGAAGCGTTGGTGGCCTCGGTGACGCCGTCGGTGTAGAGAATCAAGCGATCGCCGGACTCGAGCTGCATCTCCATTTCTTCGAACTTGCGATCAGCAAAAATTCCCAGCGGCGCGCCCCCCTCTTCCAAGAGGATCGCCTTTCCGGATTTGCGGAGCAGTACCGGAGACCAGTGGCCGGCGTTGGCGTAAGTCAGGCTTGAACGAGCCGCGTCGATCTTGCAATAGCAAAACGTGATGAACTTGTCCGGTGCAATGTTGTTGCAGATCACGTTGTTCAATTTCTCCATGAGCGCCCCTGTTGAGACATCCTCGGCGGTCAGTGCGCGAACGGAAGCCTGCAGGTTGGCCATCAGCAAAGCCGCGCTCACGCCTTGACCAACAACGTCACCAATGCAGAGCCCAATTGTCCGGTCGCCGAATTTTAGAACGTCAAAATAATCACCGCCCACAACACGGGCAGGCTGCCAGGTTCCGGCTACCTCGTATCCTCTTATCTGGGGAATTCTCTTGGGCAGCAGCCCTTCCTGAATCTCGCGCGCTTTTCCGAGCTCTTGTAACTGAAGCTGCGATTGCGTCTCGCCAATTTCAAGTGTGCGCTGCAGCTCGCGGTTGTGGCTTTCGAGCTTTACGCGAGTCCGGTCGTAGGCGTGATAGATGCTCCCAACGATCATTACCGCGAGAATCCCCAGTCGACCTCCGGACCAGAATTGCGAAGAGAACGACGCAAGGGGAGCCCGATACGCTGCCATAACCGCGAGCACGGCAAATCCGGAGCTGGGCACCGCGGCGCCGAACAAACAGATCAAGTAAGCGAGCCAATCGAAAGGAAACCTCCGGTTCATATAAAAGGGGGAAAGCCAGCCCATACCCAGCGATACCAGATTGCCCACTATGAAGGAGTAAAGAAGGACAGAGCCAAAGGTGGCAAACGGGGTTCCAATTGCCCAGGCGATCGCGAATAATGCGATTCCAGCCGCAAAGAACATCCACTGCCGCGAGGGCAAGCTGCGGAGTACTCCGGAGGTGGGCGAAGGGTTCGCACTGGGTAATGCAGTCAATCACGTAGCCAAGTTTGTCGTGCGCGGAACGGAACACAGAGCATGTTAGGCAGCGACCGGAGCAAAGTCAACGCGACACTGGGTATGGTTACAGAGCGGGGAAAAGCGATACACCCGCAATCTTAGGTCTCCGCTGCATCGCTATAACTCCTGCTTAGCCCCGACTGCGTCTTCAACGCGTCGCTAGTGCCAGAAACAATCGCGGCAGGAAGTTAGGAGTCTCTCACACTGGTCCTCAAATTTGGTTTTCACGAGATTGTGCAAAGATTTCCATTTCTCATACATGGTCCGTCGCGCCAGCTGCCGTTACCGTATCACGCGCAAGGTCTGGTGAATCCGGCAGAAACGCCGTTGCCGACGCAGACGGCGCTGGGGTTGACGAAGAGCGTCTTGCCACTGGTCACGTCAAATACTTCCTGCGACGACCGGATCGCGCAGATCCCGTCGGGATCACCCGTCTTGGTGGGATCGGAAGGGTCTGCGAGCACGGCGAACGTACCGCGCACCATCCCTGACGCAGACCCCGCAGGCACAGCGGCTGACACGCCAGGATCCAAATCAACAGATTCGGGGCTGCCGAGAGAGCTGCCATCACCCTTAAAGAACTGCACGACCACGGGACACGCAGCGGGAGGTGTCCCAGCGGCTGGCGCCAAGACGTTTGACACGACTGCGCGTACGCCCTGGCCGTGAGTCACGTTGACCGCCGCAAATGTTTCTCCGACGGGGCTGCAGCTGCTCGGCCTCGTCGCCGCCGAGGCCTGCGCGGCCGCCGCCAGCTGCCTGCATGCCGCCGCCGCGTCCGGTTCCACTACTACAGCTTGTCGCTGCTTCGCAAACATGGCCGCCGCAGAGATAGAGGCGGCGAGCGCCAAAGCGACTAACAGGATAGTTTTCATAAGCTCTCCTTGCCGTCAACTGCAAAACTGGTGCGCGGAGTCTCCCGCCCTAGGCGATAGCTGTCAAGTACCGAAACGGGTGTAGCAGGGCTGGTACCACGCGGGACACTGTGAACGAACGCCCGATTAACGCTGCCAGCTCAACCGGTCGATGCAACACCATCCAGTGCGTTGATTCGACAATGCTTCAGCGGGAGAACCATCTCTTTGGCTATACTCGGTCGAAACGTAGCCAGGGCAGCGTTCCGGCTGGTCTAACCCTAGCGGGCGATTTAGCTTCTGTTTTCAATGCAAGGTGGGTTCGAGCTTGGTGTTGCGTCGACCCATTGAGACCACCGCGCTTACACCGAGCCCAACTCCTGTCCGGCATCAAATTGCTTGCACTTTACGCCCAGCGCGAAGGCGGCAACACCCTTGAAACGGAAGTGGAGCGACACCAAGTAGGAGAACTCGCTCTCGCTATCAATTCGTTCTACGGTCCTGACATCGGGGAGCCGAATTGGCCAGCAGGCGACGTCTCCGTCCAGCTAATGGTGAGCGCCGAGCTTAACAACCCCGAGCCAATCTTAAATGGTCTGGTACGCACCCGATGTCTTCTTGGGCCAGTCTTGGAGGACTATTTAGAGCGCCTTAAGGGCCAAGTTCCTCCGCCACCGTTCGAGAGGATATTCACACTGCTAAATGGACTTAACTTTCGAGATTTTCTGGACATTACGCTTTACCTATACTTTGAGCAGAGCCAAATGCTGGAAGAGCTGATGTCTACGAATAAAATGGCATACATCGACATAAGGCTGCCTAAAAGATATGTCTCCGGGAAAAATATGGCGAATTGGGCTCAACCAATGGCTGCGAGCCTCGATTACTTGCCATCCTTGGTGCGCGGCTCCGAACTTGACATCGCATTCTTCTTTGATATGACCATTTTTCGCCAGTTTCCACTCTGGCGATCCGGTGGCTACAAATATTTTCTCATCGACCCGATGTTCCTGGCCGAAAGGCTTTCCTCCCATGGCTTCTATTGGACGGTGGCCAACGGTCTCGTCGACGATCGCCTCCGTTATCAATTTCAATGCCTCTGGGGAGAGCTGGTCCAGGAATACGTGCGCCAGCTATTGGGCGAATCATTTCCGACCGAACCACAAAGTTTTCTGCGCCGCCCCACCTATGCCGACGACGGCTCTGAAGTCTTCGACTGCGCAGTACTCCTCGGCGACGGGCTGATTCCGATTGAAATTAAAGGTTCAGTCCTCCCAATCGCAGACAAATATGCAGCGAAGGCTGATCCTTTCTATCAAGGGGTCTCAGCGAAGTTCGGTAGCGGCCCTGGGGCGGGGGTTGAGCAGCTGCTTAGAAACATTGAGCACATTCTTTCCGCTGAGCATCCGCGCGAATCGAGCCAGATACCCTCGGGCCGCATCCGCCGCATACTCCCAATTGTGATCGTGCACGAGCCAATTTTTAGATTCGGGGGGCTAGCTAGAACGTTGGCGACCGAATTCACCACGGGCCTGAAGCGACTCAAAATTCGCCCACCTGTTGAACCTTTCTATGTGTATCCGTTCCAGCTCCTGACTGTCGAGGAACTCGAACGCCTCCAGCCGTACATCCAGGAAGGAGATTTTGACCTCTTCGATTGTGTGCGCTCGAAGGCGAAGGAAGACCCGGATTATCAGCTAGGGTTGTGGGAATTTATTACAACTAGATTTCTTCCGACGAAGGGAATTAAGCCGCGTGCGAACGAGAAAATGATTGGGCGGTTTGAATGGCTGACAAAGGCCCAGTCGTGGCGAGTCTACCGGGGCGATTATTACGACCACTCCCTCGCAGAGCGGCGAAAGGCGACCGGTTACGCAATCATTTGTGCTCGGCCCGTGGGTGGTGACAAACTGCTTTGGGACGAAGTTATCGCATATCAAGAGTACGCATCTGCTAAGGAAGCGTACAAAGCAATTTGCGCGATTGCTGACACTGAATTTCCCAAGCAGCCGATCTCCGCGGACTATTTCGAGTGTCACGTAGTTAACGAATTCGGGGTCCCAATCAAGGAACCTGAGTAAGGGAACAAACACGGCGATGAGAACCACAGTGGTTCCTGCGTATCGACGTTTTCACGACCATAGTATCGTGCCGCCCCGATCTCTGCTGCAGGTGTGATCGCTCTTGGTAAGCCGGATTGCCGTACCAGGACCCAAATGTCCGATTAGCTCGTACGGTTTAACTCACGTTGTATCTTGGCTGCTGCTTGTCTGATGATCGAGAGGGTTTGACGACGAACTGGTTTGCCCTTGATTGCGTTGGAGACTGCTCCTTGGCTTACCTTTGTTTCTCTCATCAAGCGCCTAACGCCGATGGCGGACCAACTTTTTCTCTCCGAAGCGTCAGCAACAACCATTTTTCTCTGCTTCTCATACACATAGACTTGAGAATCCAGCATGCTCGGGTCTTCCCCTTGTTCCCAGCGCCGATCAGTTTCTTTGCCGACCGGAACCAATTTGCCAGCGATTATCTTAGCCCTCAGCAAGAGGCCCCGTGTTGCGCCAGTGCATAGCGTTCCGTCGGGAGCCAGTGACTTTCACTTCTGGCTTACCTAGGCAATTCGATCCGCAACCAATCGCGACGGCTGTACAAGGATTGCAGATTGGCCAGAGGCTCGGTCGAGGCGGACAAAGGCCGTATGGTCTTGTACATACCGAGGACAAAATTGAGTACGCCCACCTTGCAGCGAGCGAAAAATCGCTCATCACAGACTGCGGATGGAGGATGGCGACAGAGGCGGCTCGAAGGCAAAGAATCCGCAGGAGTAAAAACAAAAACGTCTTGACTCGCACCGGCCTTCTCATGGAAGGACTTGGGAATTGCTTCGTTCCCGCCAAACTTGAAAAATCTTCCGATGAAGTTGAGAATGTCAAGGTTGATCGCCCCATCGGCCCCGCATCCGAGCGATCGACCTTTTGGCCTCGCATCTAACCCTTTAGGAGAAGATTCCCCATGTCGCATCATTTCGATACGCCTACTGCAAAAGAAGACCCCCGCATCAACATCTGCGACTTCTACTTGTTTCGCGGCCGCCCGGGCACAACGGTCATGGCTTTGAGTGTGAATCCGAACGCCGGCGTCGGCGCGCCAGACACCTTCCGCGACGAAGGTCTCTACGCCTTTCGCTTCGACACGGATCGCGATCTTCGCGAAGACGTCACCTTCAAGGTCCAGTTCGGCGCGCCCGCTCACGCCGATGGCGGCGAGCACCGGCACGTTCAGACCTTCGCGGTCCGGCGCGCCACCGGAGCGGACGCTCTGAAGGGTGCCGCGGGCGAACTCATCATTTCCGGGAATACGGGACGTGTCGTGAAAGCGGATCAGGGCTGCCTGGCGCACGCAGGCCTCGCTCCCGATCTGTTCGCCAGCGATGGCGCCGGTTTCGGTGCCTTCAGAAAAGCTCTGTGGTCCGAAAACCGGTTTGCCCCGGAGGTGTTCCAGAATCGCCAGAATTTCTTCGCCGGCAACAATGTCACCGCCATCGTCCTCGAGGTTCCCAGCAGCCTGATCGGACGAGGTGCGGTGCACGCCTGGGCCACCGCATCGCTCTACGGGCACGCGCCGGAGGTGCAGGTATCGCGTTGGGGCCTGCCGATGATCACTCACTTCCTGCTGTCCGATCCTTCGCTGCACGACGCATCGGAAAACTACAACCGCGCGGTCCCGGCGGACGAAGTGGCGCTGTTCTCCAAACCGATCCGCGACTTCGTGGAAAAAGTCACCGCGCTCGCCCACTCAGCGGCCGACCCATCCGCCTACGCTACGCAACTCCTCGCGCGCCTCTGCCCATCGGTCCTGCCGTATGAAC
>Ga0307479_10004810_pt1 | contig 12423 bp, 10 predicted proteins | sample atmos_gasesECM4C_FD_203743 | JGI IMG/M metagenome (GOLD analysis project Ga0307479, IMG submission 203743) | Hardwood forest soil microbial communities from Morgan-Monroe State Forest, Indiana, United States - atmos_gasesECM4C_515 | ecosystem: Environmental > Terrestrial > Soil > Temperate...
GCCCATGGACCTGGCTGCCATCCAATCAGCGTTGCGCGAACGTAACATCGACGCGTGGCTTTTTTACGATCACCATCACCGCGATCCCATCGCTTACCGCGTGCTCGGCTTGCCTGCGGGTCTGATGGTTACGCGGCGCTGGTTCTATCTGGTACCGGCGCAGGGCGAACCTGTGAAACTGGTTCACAAAATCGAAGCCGGCCACCTCGATTCCCTTCCCGGCGGCAAGCGGCAGTATTCGGGATGGCAGGAACTGTTCGATGCCCTGAAATCGATGCTGGCATCTTATCGCGACATTGCCATGCAGTACTCGCCCAACAACATCGTCTTCACGATTTCCCTGGTGGATGGCGGAACGATCGAGTTGCTGCGCGGCTTGGGAAAGAACGTGATCAGTTCCGCGGATCTGGTCGCACTGTTCGAAGCCACCTGGACCGAGGAGCAGATCAAGACGCATTTTGCCGCGCGCGATGCCATTGACGCAATTACCGCGGCAGCTTTCAAGGAAATCGGGCAGCGGACGCGCAACGGTGGAACTACGGAACATGAAATCCAACAATGGTTCATGGAAGCATTTCGCCGCGAGGACCTGCTGACCGACGATCCGCCGATTGTCGCTGTCAACGCCAATGCGGGAAATCCGCACTACGAGCCGCGCGCCGATCATCCCGTTCCCATTCGCGAGGGCGATCTGGTGTTGCTCGATGTGTGGGGGAAGAAAAACACTCCGGGCGCCGTTTACTACGACATCACGTGGATGGGGTTTGTGGGCAAAGCGCCTTCCAGCCGCATCTGCCAGGTGTTTGAGATTGTGCGCGACGCGCGTGATGCCGGCGTGAAGACCGTCACCGACGCGATCAACGCCGGTCGCCGGATTGCCGGCTGGGAAGTGGACCGCGCCACTCGTGGCTACATTAAGCAAAAAGGCTACGGCGACTATTTTATTCACCGCACCGGACATTCCATCGGCACCGATGTCCATTCCAATGGGGCCAACATGGACGACCTGGAAATCCACGACGAGCGCCAGATTCTTCCCAACTCTTGCTTCTCCATCGAGCCTGGCATTTATCTGCCGGAGTTCGGCGTGCGCAGCGAAGTCAACATGCTGGTCCGCCCCAAGTCGGCGGAAGTGACCGGCAAGATTCAACGTGAGATCGTAATTATCTGATGGCAAACTCCACTACAGCCAAGACCAAGGCAGCCGAACCGGCGCAGTCCGCGAGCACGATGGCCATAGTCGCGCCTGCCCTGGGCTGGTTGATACCGGGCACCGGGCACATCATTCAAAAACGCTATATTCGGGGAGTGCTGCTGCTCGTCTCCATCGGAACTTTGTTCGTGCTTGGGCTCATGATGCAGGGCCACATCTACAAAGCCAATGGTGGCGACATTCTCGACATTCTCGGTTTCATAGGCGACCTGGGTGCGGGTGGAATGTATATTGTGACGCTCGCTACGAACGGTGGGCAGGGCGCGGTCGCTTATGCCATCGCCGATTACGGAACCAAGTTCATGATCGTTGCTGGACTGCTGAATTTCATTGCCGTGGCCGACGCCTATCACATCGCTATTGGGAAAAAGCAATGAAGCTTTCAGCCATCAGCCATCGGCCCTCAGCAAAGGCCCCAGATCTGGTGCGGGAATAATGACCATCCACTTAACTCACTTCAGTGCGGCTTTCGTGTTCGCACTTTTTGCCTCTGTCGTCTTCGGCATCACTCACCGCGACACTACGCGCGAGATGGTGCTCTACGGTTTGAAATGCTTTGTCATGTTTCTCGGCGGCGCACTGTTGGCGGGCTGGGCTATGTGGCTGGTGCGGAGATAGCTCTGAGCTTCGAGCTACGAGCCACGAGCCACGAGCAATCGATTTCTAGCATCTTATCCCTGAATGTTTCACTGCTAGAGAACCTCGTAGCGAAACCCATCGAGTGCAAGGCTGATCGCTCGCGGCTCGTAGCTCGCGGCTCGCAGCTAGCCTTCCCACACGAACGCATCGAACACTCTTTTCGTTTTAAAACCCAATCGGTAATAGAGAGCAACTGCCCCGGCGTTGGCCTCGGTCACAGTCAGCGAGAGCATGGAGAAACCGCGTTTCCGAAGATTCGCCGACGTCGCCGCCAGCAACGATTCGCCGATGCCGCGCGAGCGATATTCGGGAAGCACGCACACCTGAGTTACGTGACCGACGTCGTTGCGGACGCGCGAGCAGAGGATCAGTCCAATGAGATTTTTCGCCTTGCGATCGACGGCTGCGTAAGAAGATTCGGCGTCGAACAGCCCGCATCCGGGAAAACGGACGATGTTATTCAGAAAGCGCAGCGAACCGGCCAGCGTGTGGTATTGGTCGTTGATCTGAGCATCCACATGGCCGCGATAAGCCGCGGTAATCACCGCGGCGGCCGGCTGATAGTCGGCTTCGACCCAACCGCGGATCTCAACATCGGGATGCTGGGGCGAAGTCTGAGCCACGGCGGCCCGCAGCTCGAGAACCATAAATAGCCGTGGGTGACGCTGAAATCCCTGATCAAGAAATGGCCGCGCGACGCTTCCGGTCTCGTGCGCCAGCAACTGCGCTTCTACGCGATGGATTCCGGGCGACTGCTGCAGCGTCTCGATCACGTGGGTGAGCAGCTTGATTTCCACTTCACGCGCGTTGGGCAGGCGGACGCCGTTGGCCACGAAAAGATCACCCACCACGCCCTTGCTGCCTTCATACACGAAAAAGCTGTAACCAAAGATGCGGCCGCGTTCGATGGCGGCGTAGCCGGGAAGGATTTTCGCATCCACATAGCGCAGGATCATCTCAGCCGATCCGTGATAGTCCCACGATAGTAGGCTGGCCCAGGCTCGCGTCTCATCATCGAGCAGAGGGCGCAAATCAACGGAGGAAAAATGCCTGAGGTCGAGAATCTCCACGGAGCTCTTTCAAAGTCGGCCGCAAGAAGCAGCTTCGTTTGCAGCGGCAGAACTCCGAGTTTAGTGGGTTCCAACGCTGCGAGGCAAACCGGCGGAACACAGGGCGGCAACAGCGAATCTCAAGGAACGGAGGCTTTGCCTGCCGCGGCAACCCAGTAATAGTCCACGTGCTGGCCAGCATCGTGTCCGAGGTAGGAAACGCGACGGCCCGGCGCCAGTTTTGCAATCTCGGGCTGCAAGTTCTCCGGCGCTACCAGCAGGTGCTCGTACGGTGGCACACTGCCCCAATCATAGTTGAACGTCAGCTGGTTACGATAGAAAGTCAGGCCGTATTCCAATTCGCGCCGAACATGGTAGACGGCCAGCGGCAGCGGGTGCGTTTCCATGCTGGCAATTTCCTTCGCCAGGGGGCGCGCTGAAAGCGTCTGATCCAGAGCGACCGAGCCAAGTTTCAGCACGGCTCCTATGGTGAGCACCACCGGAATTAAGGTGACGAACCGCAGCATGGGGAGTCCCGTCCTACGGACAAGCGTGAGCGCAATGCCGGCGCTGAGCACGAAGGCGATGGTGAGGGCTACCGTTATCGGCTGTCCGCCGGGAAGGCGGTGCTGCGTAACCAGGTACGCGATCAGCAGCGCTGGAATGAATGGAACCGCTGCCAGCAGCGCGTGCAGCACGGCCAGCCATATGGCGACAGGCTTGGCTTCAGTTTGCCGCAAGCGTTGCCGGAGATAATCTGCCAACAACAATCCTCCCGCTGGAATCGCAGGGAGAGTGTAGCCCGGCAGTTTCGACTGCGAGAGCGAGAAGAAAAGTACTGGCATGACAAGCCAGCACGAGGCAAAGATAGCGAACTGATGTTCAAGATCAACGCCGATTTGCTGCGAGGAGGTTCGCTGAGCCCACCAGCGCCGAAGAGTCTGAACGAGACCCACAATCGCAAAAAGCGTCCACGGGACTAACGCCAGCGCTGTTACCGGCAGGTAATACCAGAGCGGCTCGGTGTGGTGATAAAGATTCTTGGAGAATCGCCCCAGATTGTGCTCGATAATGAACTCTTGAAAGAACTGCGGGTTGCGCATTTGCGCTGCGAAATACCACGGCAGTGCGAGAGCGCAGAACAATAAGATTCCCGGCACCCAGAGCGTCTTCAGGATTAATCGTACGTCGCGAACGGCAGCAGCGTAGAGCAAGATCACCAATCCGGCCAGAAGCGGCGCTACTGGCCCTTTCGCGAGCATCCCTAATGCTATGAACGCGTAAAAAATCGCGAGATGAATTTTCTTTCCAGTTTCTCGCCAGGCGCACCAGCCCAGCATTGCCATGGTGAAAACCGCAGCCAGAACCATATCCATGGAAGCGGCGCGGGCATATCCGATGATTCCGGCAGACGATGCGGTGATCAAGGCGCCATCGAGCTCAGCACCAGGGCGAAAACGCCGCAGAAAAAAATACACTGCCAGCACGAGAAGAGTGGCGTCCAAGGCCGCGGGCAGCCGCGCTGCCCAGTCGCTGACGCCGAATAGGGCGTAAGCCATCATCGCTTGCCAATAGTACAGAGGCGGCTTCTCCAGCCAGGGCTGACCCCCAAGAACCGGAGTTATCCAATCGTGGCGCTCGAGCATTTCGCGCGCTACCTGCGCGTACCGTGGTTCATCGGCGCCGATAAGGCCGAATTGGCCCAGCCCATAGAGGAAAAGAAAGGCGCAGAAGCCCGCCAGCAGCAGCGTGTCGGTACGAGTGCGGTTGGTCATTGGGTCAGAGTTCCGGGAGTGGCCAGCTGTCATGACTAAATTAATGATTGGTTGATTGGTGATTGCTGATTGAAACCTTATGGGCCGCCGCGTTTCAATCAAGAATCAGCAATCTTCAATCAACAATTCTTCTTGGCCGCACCAGAGCGTACACACTGATCAGCGTCCACGCGCCCTCCAGCAGCACGAAGCCGATTTGAAAAGGATGCAAAGCGATGTAACCGAGAATACACGAACCAATCGCATTCAAAATGTTGTATGCCGCCGAGCGGGGGTTCATCCAGCCCATTTGATGGCCACCGTAAGCAACCAGAATTAGCAAGGCCCCCACAAAAGACGCCAACTGTCTTACCAGTGCAATATCCATGAGATTGATTGTACGCAGGCTAATTTTGTGGAAGCGACTATTGTACGGAAGGACCACGGTGCAGCAACTCGAGGACCTGGTGAACCGCCTGCGGCAAGGAGCCGTCGACGGAGCAGCCGCTGGCACACTCATGGCCCCCGCCCCCAAAGCGCTCAGCCACCCTTGCCACGTCAAGCTTACCTTTGCTGCGCAAACTTACACGGCAACGGCCCTCAGGAAGCTCGCGGAAAAATGCCGCTACCTCTACTTCGCCGATAGAAAGAACGTAGTTCACTAATCCTTCGCAGTCTTCTTCCTTAGCTTCGCAGCGCTGCATTTGTTCCAGCGTCACCCAGGTCCAGCCGACATGGGCATCGGTGTTGAGATTGCGCAAAGCTTCACCGAGCAATCTCATCTTGGCCACGGAATGGGCGAAATAAATATTCCGCGCGCAGTGCGAGGGATCTGCGCCTGCCAGGACCAACTCGCGCGCTAACGCAAATGTGTGCTGGTTGGTCCCCTGAAACATGAAGGAGCCAGTATCGGTCATCAGTGCGGTATAAAGGCAGGTCGCTATCTCGGGAGAGAAGTGCGCTCCCGCTTCGCGCCCCAGTCGGAACACCATCTCCGCTGTGGCCACGGCGTGCGGATCAATCCAGTTGACGTTGGCAAAGGGCCGCCCGCTGAGGTGATGATCGATGTTGATGAGAAAGCGGTCTTCCAAACCTTCCAACCGCGTACGATGAACGCTGTCGCATTCGAGAATGATTGCCGCTTCGTAGTTCCCGGCTACGCGACTGGCTTGCAATACTTCATCGGCGAACGGCAGCGCGCGATAAATACGGGGTACGCCATCGTGCAGGACAACGTCGGCGTGCTTCCCCATGGCGCGCAAAACCTGGCAGCAGGCCAGCGCCGACCCAATGGCATCGCCGTCGGGCCGGGCGTGCGATGTGAGCACGAAGGTGTCGCGTTGTTCGATCTGCTGGAGAACTTCCTGCAACATCGCTATGCCTTCTACCCCGTTTTCGGACGAGCCTTCATTCTCTTTTTCGCCCGAGCCAGCAATTCTTCCACTCGCGCTTTCTCCCGCTCCGAACGGTCCAGCCGGAAATACAATTCCGGTGCGCGTCTCAGCCTAAGACGCTCCACCAGTTCGTGCCTTATATATTCTTTGGCGGCGACCAAGCCTTCAAGACTTCGATCCGCCTCCTGGTCGTCTCCATCCACATCCACCAGAACCTGCGCCGAGCGGCCATCATCAGCCACATGCACAGCGGTCACCCGCACAAGCCCGATGCGCGGATCCGCCAGTTCGCCTTCCACCAGCGTTTCGATCTCCTCGCGCAAGGCCTCGCCCAACCGCCCGCGATGGTACTTTACCGCGCGCTTTTCCACCTTTCACCTCGAAGTAAAACGCATGAGAATATCAGAAAATCGTCCGCCCGTGTTGGCCCTGAAGTGCTATTGTCGCGCACAATGGAGCGATCCGGGTAAGTACAGAGGTAACAAGAGGATGGACGGAGGTAGTCGTTGGTCGTTGGCCGTTAAAGATAGTCTACGAACGAATCGGCAATTTCCGCCCCGTGGTTGTTCGCGATACGCGTGGCTTGGCGCTCGACGTTCTTCATCAGCCCATCCAGATAGTCGCGCGAGTCGGAGATGCTGACCACACCAATGGTGGCGCGATTCCACAGGTTGCCGGCGCCGAGTTCGGCGACCGATACGTTGAAGCTGGCGCGCAGCCGGTCTTTCAGGCTGCGCACGACTTGCCGTTTGTCCTTGAGCGATTGCGCGGCTTCTATATGGAGTTCGAGGGTTAGGAAGGCGATCATGCAGTAGCTAGTGGTCAGTGGCCTGTAAAACCAAAACGCGGTGTCGGGCTTGACTGGCCACTGGTCACTGACAGTCACTGGCCGCTGCTCTTAAGCAATGACTTCCGCAGCAATTCTTTCCGTGGCGAATGCCTCAATCACATCGCCGACTTTGATGTCGCCGTAGTTGGAGATCGAGATGCCGCACTCCATGCCGTTCGTCACTTCTTTGGCATCGTCCTTGAAGCGTCGCAGCGATCCCACTTTGCCCTTGAACACCTGCACGTTGTCGCGCAGCAGGCGCACTTCGGAGTCGCGTTTGATCAAGCCATCGCTTACGCGGCAACCGGCCACGGTCCCAACTTTGGGAATCCGGAACACGTTGAGCACTTCGGCTCGGCCCTGATAATGCTCTTTAAAGGTAGGCTCAAGCAGGCCGCTCATGGCGCGCTTGATCTCGTCCTGCAATTCGTAAATGATCGAGTGCAGGCGGATATCAACTTTCTCCTGCTCGGCGATTTCCTGCGCTTTGCGTTCCGGCCGCACGTTGAAGCCGATAATGATCGCATTCGATGCCGAGGCCAGCAGAACGTCAGTCTCGGTAATCGCTCCCACTCCCGAGCGCAGCAGCTTTAACCGCACTTTTTCGTTCGAGAGCTTGGTCAGCAAGTCTGTGATCACTTCCACCGAGCCTTGCACGTCACCTTTAAGGATGACGTTCAGTTCCTTGGTGCCGGCAATCTTGATCTGTTCCGCCAGTCCTTCAAGGGAGACGCGGGAACTCTTAGCCAGCGCCGCCTCGCGCGCTTTCTGCTCGCGGTATTCAGAAATGCCGCGCGCCTTGTCGCGATCGGCGACCACTACGAACTGATCCCCCGCCTGCGGCAGCGCTTCGATACCGATGATTTCAACAGGGGTCGATGGCGGAGCCGTCTCCAACTGGGCGCCGCGGTCGTCAAACATGGCGCGGACTTTGCCGTATACGTTGCCCACCACGAAATTGTCGCCAGCGTTCAGTGTTCCATTCTGCACCAGAACAGTCGCGACCGGGCCGCGCCCGCGGTCCAGCTTCGCTTCCAGCACTACGCCGGTTGCCGCGCGCTCCGGCGTTGCCTTCAACTCGCCAAGATCAGCCACCAGGCAAATCATTTCCAACAGCAGATTCAGATTGGTTTTCTTCTTCGCCGAAACATCCACGAACACGGTCTTGCCGCCCCACTCTTCCGGGACCAAGCCGCGGTCGGCAAGCTGTTTCTTCACGCGGTCCGGCAGAGCGTCCGGCTTGTCGATCTTGTTCACCGCCACAATGATGGGGACTTCAGCGGCGTGTGCGTGGTCGATAGCTTCGAGAGTTTGCGGCATCACTCCATCGTCGGCCGCCACCACCAGCACAACAATGTCGGTAGCTTTCGCGCCACGCGACCGCATGCGCGTGAAAGCTTCGTGGCCCGGTGTATCGAGAAATACGATCTCGCGCCCGAACGCCGGTGATTCGTTGTCGGTGATTCGAACCTTGTAGGCGCCGATATGCTGTGTGATGCCACCGGCCTCGCCTTCCGCCACATTCGAGAGGCGAATGGCGTCGAGCAAAGTTGTCTTGCCATGATCGACGTGGCCCATGATCGTAACCACGGGCGGACGGATGCCGGTCTCGGGAACCAACTCTTCACTGGCGGCTGCGGCGTCGATGTCTTTCGCCGTCTGCTCTTCGAACGTGATGACGTTTGTCTCCGCGCCAAAGAAGCGCGCCATTTCGCTGGCCAGTTCGGCGTCGAGCGTCTGGTTGATGGTTGCGAAAACGCCACGCGCAAGCAGCCGAGAAATCAAATCTTTGGCGCGAATCTCCAGCTTTTCCGCCAGGTCCTTCACGCTGATTCCTTCTGTGATCGTGATGCTGCGCGTGATGGGCAACGGTTCATTCGACACCACCATGCGCGGGGGCGGCGTGTAGCCCTTCATCGGGCCTTCTTTTACGCCGCGCGGAACGTAGCGCTGACCGGGCCTTCGCGCTGGAGCGCCGGGACGGCTGCCCGGCCGAGTTGTGCCCGGAGGTGGAAGAGCGGGACCTACACCGAGGGGACGCGCGCCGGCGGGTGACTGCCGCGTGGGATGCATCGGTCTGCGCTCGCCTGGACGCAACGGCGGACGCGGCGCACCGGGTGCTCCAGCTGCGGCTGGCGGGCGGCGCTGAAAGATTGGCTGGCCGGGAACGGGGCGCCCGGGCACGGACCGGGATGCGCCGCCGATCGGAACGCCGGGCTGCACAGATGGCGCAGTAGGATGCAGAGGCGCCTTGTATACAGGCCTTGGTCCGGTTTGGGGAACGATCATGCGCGGCGCCGGTTGCGGCGGCGCGGGTGGACGCGCCGCCGGAGGAACCGCCGAAGGCGTGCTCGCTGAAACTGCCGGAGACCCAACTGCAGGAGCCTGGGGCGCTGGAGGCGGCGGTACGGGCCGGGCAGGCGGGGCAATACTTGAGGCCGGCGTGATCGCCGCCGGGGAGGACACATCTGGACGCGCAGGAGCGGCCGGAGCCGGCGGTGGCGCAACGGCTGCAGGAGCTGAAGGTACTACGGGCTTTGCTATCGCAGGGGCGACTGTCGTTGGCCGGCTCACTCCTGCCGGAGGGGCCACCGCAAGCTTTTCCCCTGGAGCGTGCCCCGCTGGAGCACCTACTCGCGGCGCAGCCGGTGTCGCTGCAGCTTCCTTCTTCTGAGTAATGGCTCTCAGTACATCTCCGGGACGGGAGATGTTCGAAAGATCAATCTTGGTTTTGATTTCTTCTTCGCCGCGCGACGCGCGCGAAGTGGACTTGCCCGCCGGAGAGGAACCTTCTGCTTGGGAGCGGAGGTACACACGTACTTTCTCCGCTTCGTGCTCTTCCAGAGAACTGGAGTGCGTTTTCTTTTCGGTCACTCCGACCAGCGGAAGCGTGTCGAGAATGGCCTTACTCTTCACCTCCAGCTCTCGGGCAAGATCGTTAATTCGAACCTTACTCATCCGGCCTTTCGTTTCTCCGTGTTGTAGTTAGGTCTTCATTGCGACCTCACGGAGTCAATTTCTTCGGTCCCACGCCGTCGAACTGATGCCAGCGCGTCATAATTATTTTCTGGTTTCGGAAGCAGTTTCTGCATCCGAGGTGGGCTGTTCCCCGGAATTCTCGGGCTGCCCTTCGTTCTGATCTGTAGCAGGCTGGTGCGCGGATTCTTCCACTGGCGCAGCTTCCTCATTCGCCGCTGTGTCTTCCACCGCGACTGGAATTTCCGCGGTAATGTCGTCGGGACCAGCTTCAGCCGGTTCGGCAGCAGCCCCTTCGCCTTCCACCGCCGCTTCCGCAGGAACCTCGGCTTCGGCCGCGCCTTCCACTGCCGTGCCCGCTTCCAGGCTGGCAAAGTAATTATTCACCGCAAGACTGATTTTTTCCACCGTCTTCGGCCCAATGCCTTCAATCGCTTCGAGCTGTTCCGGCGTCATGTCGGCCAGGGCTTCCACCGTGGTGATGCCGGCAGCGCCCAGCTTCTCGACCAATCCTTCGCCCAGACCGGGCACATTCTCAAGCGGCGTGGCAGTCTGCGGAGCCATGGCCGACATCTGCTGCTCCACTTCCTGCCGCTTCTCTTCCTCGCTCTTGATGTCGATCTTCCAGCCCAGCAGCTTTGCCGCAAGACGGACGTTCTGCCCTTTCTTGCCAATCGCGAGCGAGAGCTGGCTGTCATCGACGACAACTTCGAGATGCTTACCACCGGAATCAACGACCGTGACCTTGCTCACCTTTGCTGGTTGCAAAGCTTTCTCGGCGAAGGTCACCGGGTCTTCGTGATACTCGATGATGTCAATCTTCTCGCCGTGCAATTCACGAATGATTGACTGCACCCGCATCCCCTTCATACCTACGCAGGCGCCTACAGCATCTACGTCCTTGTCTTTGGACATAACGGCAATTTTTGTGCGCTCGCCGGCCTCGCGTGCGATGGCGCGGATCACCACCGTGCCGTCATAAATCTCGGGCACTTCGGTCTGGAACAAATGCTGCACCAGTTCCGGCACAGCACGAGATGCGACCACACCCGGCCCCTTCGAAGCTTTTTCCACCCGCGCAATCACCACGCGCACCCGCTCGCCGATGGCGAAGGATTCTAGCCGCGACTGCTCTTTCCGCGGCATTCGCGCTTCCGCCTTGCCAATGTCGAAGATCACATCTGGACCTTCTACCCGCTTCACCGTAGCGTTCACGACTTCGTTCACGCGTCCGATATATTCGTTGTAGACGGTGTCGCGTTCCGCTTCGCGCACCTTCTGGAAGATCACCTGCTTCGCCAGCTGCGCCGCGATTCGACCCAGGATTCCTTCCGTAACTTTCGGAGTCCGCAACTCTCCGCCTACTTCCAGGTTCGGATCCACCTTGCGCGCATCTTCCAGAGTGATCTGCAATAGCGGATCTTCAACCTGCTCGGGCGTTTCCACCACGGTCTTCACCGCGTAAGCGTTGATCTTGCCGGTTTCTTTGTCCAACTCGGCGCGCAGGTTTTCCTGCGTCTTGTAGTATTTGCGCGTCGCCATCACAATGGCGTCTTCCACCGCGCTGACCACAATCTGCGGATCAATTCCCTTCTCGCGGCTCAATGCATCGATCGTGTTGTAAAGCTCACTAGCCATAGAAAACCATTTAGTAATTGGGTAATTTTGCAATCGGGTAATTTAAAACCAAGATCCGAGCCGTCGCCTTTGGTTTTCAAATTACCCAATTACAAAATTACTCAATTACCCAATCTCCTAGATTTCCGGTACCAGATTCGCCTTTTCCACGTTGGCGAACTCAATTTCTATTTGCTGGCCTTGCACTCCCGCGGCCGCGCCCATCTTCCGGCGCGACTTGTGACTGGCAACGCTCAGATCCAGCGTCAGCACTCCGTCGCGAAAACGCTCCAGCCTGCCTTCAAAAAACCGGTTATTGTTCACCGGGTTTCGCGTCATCACCTTCATCCGGCTGCCGACAAAGCGCTCAAACTCGGCTGCCTTCGTCAGCTTCCGGTCCAGCCCCGGCGATGACACTTCCAGCGTGTAGCTTCCCGACACAGCATCCTCGACATCGAGAATGGTGCCGAACTCGCGGCTGAACTTGGCGCAATCTCCGTGCGTCACTCCGGCCAGCGGATCGCCACTCGCCGCTCCGGGCTTGTCCAAAAACACGCGCAGCATGCGGGCTTTGCCGCTCCCGAGCAACTCCACGTCGACCACTTCCAACCCGCTGGAAGCCGCTACCCGCTCCGCAATTTCTCGTACCCGGTCAAGCTCAAGTGCCATGCATCCAATAACTTGCAGGCTAGCCCACGTCGCAGATTCCTCCGCAACTAAAAAGTGGGCTTGCGCCCACTGGTGTGCTTCGCCAAATGCCGGTACTACACAACAGTTCTCAGTTCTCTAATATACGCCGGGTTGGGGGTAAAAGACAAACGGTGGAATGAGCGATTTGCAGTTCCTGCGCCCGCTGGACGTCTCCTCGGGATTCGGCGTTCTACCACGTGTGCTAACGGCTGAAACTTGCTCTCTTCAGCCCCAGAATCGCCCGGCCAGGAAACACCTCCGG
>Ga0307479_10004811_pt1 | contig 12419 bp, 9 predicted proteins | sample atmos_gasesECM4C_FD_203743 | JGI IMG/M metagenome (GOLD analysis project Ga0307479, IMG submission 203743) | Hardwood forest soil microbial communities from Morgan-Monroe State Forest, Indiana, United States - atmos_gasesECM4C_515 | ecosystem: Environmental > Terrestrial > Soil > Temperate...
ATCACGCCGTACAATCCGGCGACGCCCAGTGCGAAGGCCATGGCGCCCGCAATTCCCAACATGACCAAAGCGAAAGAAGTCCGCGCCAGCGATTTGTTGTAAAGATCCTCCAAGGTTTGCGGCTTGGCGAGCGGCAATTCCTTGCTTACGGACCAGACAGCCTGGCTGACTTCCTGCATGAGCGCGCTGGAGCCGGCGCCCGGCGTGCGCACGACATAAGAAACGTCGCGGGTGGCGTACAGCGGCTCGGGACCGAAATGATCCATCAGCAGCGGCCAATAGACAGCTTTGGGGGCGGGTTGATCCACGCCATCCGCCCGCTCATCGCCGACGACACCAATGATCTCAACCCAGGGGGAAATGCTCACGTGTCGGACGTGCTTGCGCAACGCCGCTTGTGGCGTGCCCCATAGCTCGCGTGCGAGATTCTCCGAAAGCATGGCGACGCGATGCTGATCGTATAAATCCTCCCAGGTGAAGTCGCGGCCGGCTACTAGGGAATTCCCCATGGTGGCCAGCAGGCCCGGCGAGACGAACTTGTAGACACGACCGGGGAGGTTATCCGCTTCACGGCCTTCGATCTGCACAGGGTCGTACCAATGGCCAGGGCCCATTGGAACGTCGTTGGTCAGGCCCACGCTGGAGACGCCGGGGACGGCAGCGATTTTGTCGGCGATACTCTGCTCCATGCGGGTGACGGCAACCGGAGCGGCGGAGACGCTGCGCGGAATGGAAATGTCGAAGGTCTGCAGTTCTTCCGGGCGTACGAAGCCGGGATTTACGTGGCGCAGCGCCTGGAAGGTGCGAATCATCAGGCCCGAACTGATCAGCAGAACCAAAGCAAGGGCGACTTGCACGACAACCAGCGTGTTGCGCGCGCGCTGGCGCTGGCGGCTTTCGCTGGCGCCGCGGCCGGCGGCACGCAATGCCGCCGCCACACCGCCGCCGGCATAACGAATGGCGGGAATCAGCCCAAACAACAAGCCCGCAAAAACAGAAATGGAGAAGGTGAAAAGAATGGACCCCGCATCCATGGAAATCTGCTCGAGGCGCGGAAGATTGGCGGGATGCAGGACCTGGAGCAGGCGCAGAGCGGCGAGCGCCAAGCCTGCGCCGGCGGCGCCGCCCGCGACGCCCAGCACCAGACTTTCCAGGAGCAACTCGCGCGCGATTTGCCACCAGCCAGCGCCAAGAGCCGAGCGAATGGCGAGCTCCTGCTGCCGGCCTTGCGTGCGCACGAGCATAAGATTGGCAACATTGGCGCAGGCAATCAGCAGCACCAGTCCGATGGTGCCCATGAGCACCCAGAGCACGCCGCCGATGTCTCCCAGCAGGCTCGCTTTGAGCGATGTGAATGCGGGTGTGATGCCCTCCCGCTCAAAGCTGGCGAGGGAGAGTCCAGGAAATGGGGGAAAGCTACGACTGGCGACGGGAATCAGCCGCGCGCAATCGGCGCTTGCTTGCGCAAGCTGCACGCCAGGTTTGAGCCGCGCAATTCCGGAATACATAAATTGCCCCAGGAAGGTCTTGTTGCGGTCGAATTGCAACGGCAGCAACACGGCAGCCTTGGAGTCCATGAACCAGAAATTCCGAGGCAGCACGCCGATCACCTGGCGCGGCAGGCCATCGATGATGATGTTGCGGCCGATCATGGAGGCGTCGGCGCCGAACTTTTCGCGCCACAAACCGTACCCCAGCATCGCGGTGAGCGGGGCGCCGGGCGCGGCGTCCGCGGCGGAAAAGAGCCGACCGAGCAAGGGCTGCACTCCTACCATGGGCAGGACTTCGGAGGTCAGCGCGAGGCTGCGCACGTGTTCCGGTTCGGCGAGGCCGGTGAGGTTATTGGAATTCTCCCTCCACAGCCCCACGGATTGGAACGAGCGCGACTGCTCGCCGTAGATGAAGTAAAGGAATGGAGCGGAGCGGCCATGGAGACCGATGCCGGGCAGGTCGTGACCCAGGTCAACCAGTTGTGCGGAATCGGGAAACGGAAGGGGCTTCAGCAGCACGTTCTCGATTACGGCGAAGATGGCGCCGTTCGCACCAATGCCGATCGCCAGCGTGGCGATAGCGATGGCGGTGAAGGGCGGCGATTTGCGCAGCATGCGCACGCCGAAACGCAGGTCTTGTGCCAGATCCTGCAGCCATCGGACGCGGCGGACATCGCGACACTCCTCCTTCCGCTTCTCAATTCCGCCCATTTCTATGAGTGCTTGTCGACGCGCTTCTTCCGGGACTAAACCTTTCGCGATGTACTCTTGAGTCTTTCGCTCGACGTGATCGTGCAGCTCGTCGTCCAGTTCCTGGTCCGCCTGTGCTCGGCGAAACAACGACCGTAGCCGCAGGGGAATCGTGTACAGCCAATGTTCCGGTCGCATCTTCAACCTCCGTTTCGCGCCGCGCGACGCTCACGCCTCTCTCAGTTTAATAACCCGCGAAATGGCGCTCGAAAGCCTGCCCCAGTTGTCTGCTTCTTTTTCGAGCTGTCGCCGCCCGAGCCGTGTCAGCGAATAATATTTCGCCCGCCTCCCATACTCCGACGTTTTCCACTCGGCGGTAATCCAGCCCTCTTGTTCCAACTTGTGCAAAGCCGGGTACAGCGATCCATCGCTAACCTGCAACACGTCGCCGGACACCTGCTTTAACCGCTGACTGACGGCGAAGCCGTTCATTGGCTCAAGCGCCAGAATTTTCAGCAGCAACATGTCCAACGTGCCCTGCACGAGATCAGAAGGTTTGCTCATTGATGTCCTCGGTAACCGAGGCTAGCACTTCTGCCCTCGGTAAGCAAGGGGAGAAGCTTTTCGGACGCGAGACTGGTAGTGTGCGGTCGATAAGGAATGCGGTGCAAAAAAAACCGAGAGGTCGCGATTGGAGCGAGGCCTCTCGGGCTTGCGATATTGTTGTCTTTACTTCGACTGTTTGCGACGCGACGATTTAGCTGTGGACAGCTTGTCGGCTGGTTGGCCTTGTTTCGTCGCCTTGTTTTTGGCTTTTGACAACTCCGCTTGGACGGCTGCGGCTATTTTCGCAGAATCGACCTTGTACCGGACAGACGTTCGGGCGAGGTTCGAGTCTTTCTCAAGTGATTGCCTCGGGTTGTAGCCAGGGCAATACAAGTCGGAAGCAAGAGCGCAGACGACGAGAAAGCGATGGAGGTCTGCGCCCGTCATAGCTTCCACGGCAGCCACCGCGATCCTCTCGTAGTCCACAGTCTGAGCGCCCCATGAGGTTTTGCTCTTCTTCTCTTCCCATGCGTAGAGCTTGGAGAGACGACGGTGATTGTCGTGGCCCAAGCGCCGGAAGTAGTCGAGGGCTACCATCTCCAAGTCAGTTCGAGAGAGAGCGTCGGGCAGTTTCTTGCGGATGGCTTCGAGGATGCGGACTCTCGACAGCTTCTCGACGCGCTCGGCAAGCGCTTCCTCGATTGTTCAGGGTTTGCAAGTACAAACCCTGAAACCCGCTTCCGTTGGGCCTGCTCCTGCGGCGTCGGCTGGTAGCGGGTCACGCGATTGTGAACTTCGCATTTTTCGGCCTGGCAAAGGTAGAAGACGCTGCCAGCACCCTTCCCGTCAATGAGTACGGCGGCTTTCGTGTAGAGGCACTCCCCTTTTGCTTTGGCCTTCCGATACTGACCTTCAAAGAGCACGTCTTTGGCGAAACCGTTTGCCTGCCATGAGCCTTGAAAGGCCGCCGCGTTGTAATGCCACGGTCCTGGTAGCCGGAAAAAGCGGCGGCGAGCCGCCGCGCTCCAGCCCTAAGTCCTTTCCCCAGTGTACTTTCGGCCGTGGTAAGGATTCGACACGGCCTCCGGACTTCTGCAACTTCTTCGACGGGCCGGGGTTATTCTATTCGTGACCGGCGATCCACCCAACATGCCGCCCGGCAGGAGAGTGCCATGAGGCTGCAAGCGCGCCCCGCCTTGCCAACTTTTCCGTGGATCCCTGCTATTTCCGCGACGCCGAAGTCCATCCTCGCGGCCATCCTTTCTGTTGCGTGCGTTCTTCCGCTCACCCTTGATCTGCCTGCAGCCGCTGCGATCCCCGCAGCTGCGAAGGACAAGAAGCCGAAAGCGGATCCTGCCCTCAAAGGGCTGCCAATTACGGAACTTAGCGCTGACGAAGCCATCCTGCATGCGCTGAACCGCCTCGCGTACGGCCCGCGCCCAGGCGATGTCGAGCGCGTCCGCCAAATGGGTCTGGCAAAGTGGATCGAGCAGCAACTGAATCCCAATTCTATTGATGACCGCGCGGTGGACGCGCGTCTGGCGGATTATCCCACGCTGCGCCTGTCCACCGCGAAACTGATCGATGAATATCCCCAGCCTAGACAAGCGGAGAAGCAGGCGGAGAAAAAAGCGTTGGCACAAGCGCAACAGCAACAGCGCCGCTCCGATGCGGCCGCCGCGGTCGTCGAAAAAGACATGCAGAATGCGCAAGGACGGCCGGCGAATTCAGAAGCCGCGGCCGTGACTTCTGTTTCCGCGCCGCAACCTGCGGCCGACAATTCCAACGCTCCGGCGCCGATGAAACAGCAAGCCCCGGGGAACGCGGCGACAAATGGCGCGGGCCGGCGTGGCGTTTTGGGTGGCGGCGATCCGAACAATGTTCCGCGCGCGATAGCCGACGACAGCAAGAGGCCGCCGCGCATTGTGGCCGAGTTGAGCATGGCCAAGGTGACGCGGGCGATTTACAGCGAGCGGCAACTCCAGCAGGTGATGGACGATTTCTGGTTCAACCACTTCAACGTTTTTGCAGGCAAAGGCGAGGACCGCTACTACCTTACTTCGTATGAACGCGACGTGATTGAGCCGCGCGCTTTCGGGAAATTCAAGGATTTGGTGACTGCGACGGCGAAAAGCCCGGCGATGCTTTTTTATTTGGACAATTTTCTGAGCGCCGATCCGCGCGCCGCGCAGCGGCAAGCGGCCCAGCGGGCTGCGCGGCAACAATGGCGCCGCGGAAGATTCGGCTGGCCGCCGCCTCCAGCGGCCAATCCCCAGCAAGCGAAGAAAAACGAGCGCGGGCTCAATGAAAATTACGGCCGCGAGCTGATGGAATTGCACACGCTCGGCGTGGATGGCGGCTATACGCAGAAAGACGTCACGGAAGTGGCACGCTGCTTCACGGGCTGGACGATTGACAAGCCGAGACAGTACGCGGATTTCAAGTTTGACGACCGGCTGCACGATCCCGACCCGAAAATCGTGCTGGGCAAGAAAATTCACGCCGGCGGAATGAAGGACGGCGAGCAAGTCATCGATTTGCTCGCGCACCATCCGAGTACGGCGAAATTTATTTCCACGAAACTGGCGCGCCGCTTTGTTTCGGACAATCCGCCGCCGGCACTGGTCACCCGCATGGCGCAGACGTTTCAATCGAGCGACGGCGACATTCGCGCGGTATTGAAGACCATGATCTGGTCGCCGGAATTCTGGTCGCGCGAATCGTACCATGCGAAAATCAAAACACCTTTTGAACTGGTGATTTCCGCCGTGCGCGCGCTGGGTACGGACGTGGACACGGCGATGCCCCTGGTGCAGTGGGTGGGGCGAATCGGCGAGCCCTTGTATCAGTGCCAGCCACCGACGGGTTATTCGGACAAAGCCGATGCCTGGGTGAATACCGGCGCGTTGTTGAACCGGCTGAACTATTCCCTGGCTCTCGCGGGAAACAAAATGCGCGGGGCGCGCAGCGATGTGCCTTCGCTGCTCGGCGTGGATTCTTCCGCCGATCCGAAGACCGCGCTTGACCGCGCCGTGCAGGTTTTTCTGGGCGGGCAGGCGGGAGCGACTACCGTGGAGACACTCGAGAAACAACTGGATAATCCGCAGGTTTTGCAGGCCAAGCTCGACGATCCGCGCAAGCAGGTGGATCTGGGCGTGGTCGCCGGGCTGGTGCTGGGCGCACCTGAGTTTCAAAGACGCTAAAGTTCGAGAGGTCGCGATGAGTTACAAATGCTGTGAAGGCGTGCGCGGTTTGAAATTTTCGCGGCGCTATTTTCTGAAGCAAGGCGGCGTGGCCATGGTCGGCTTGAGCGCGATGCCGGCGTTTTTGCAGCGCGCGGTGGCCGCTACGCCGATGCCGAGTAAGAAGCAGCTCGTCGTTTTGTTCCAACGCGGCGCAGCGGACGGTCTGAACATCGTCGTGCCCTTCGGCGAACAAAACTACTACCGCATGCGTCCGACGATTGCGATTCCTCAGCCCAAGCGCGGCGGCGCCGATGCGGCGATCGACCTCGACGGGTTTTTTGGTTTACACCCAAGCCTCGCGCCGCTGGAGCCGCTCTTTCACAAGAATCAACTGGCCATCGTTCACGCCGCCGGCTCGCCCGATCCGACGCGCTCGCACTTCGACGCGCAGGATTTCATGGAATCGGGCACGCCGGGCCTGAAGTCGACCGAAGATGGATGGCTGAATCGCGCGCTCGAAGCCGTTCCGGAAGAAGAAGCTTCCCCTTTTCGTGCCGTGGCCATGGGGCCGAATCTCCCGCGCATGCTGCACGGCACCGCGCCGGCCATTGCGCTGCCGGATTTGAAGCAATTCAAGGTGATGGCGCAAGCGCCGGGAACGGGCCAGATGGTCGAGGGCGGCTTTGAAGCCATGTATTCGCAGACCGTGGATCATGCGCTGCACGGCACCGGCACGGAAACGTTTGAAGCGATTGATCTGCTGCGCAAAGCTGACCCTAGCAAATATCAGCCCGAAAACGGCGCGCAGTATCCGACGAGCCGTTTGGGGCAGAGCTTGCAACAAATTGGCCAGCTCCTGAAGGCGGATATCGGCGTAGAAGTTTTGTTTGTCGATTGCGGCGGCTGGGACAATCACGTGAACGAAGGCGGCGTGCAGGGCCAGCTCTCCAATTTGCTCAAGGACCTTGGCCAGGGCCTTGCCGCGTTTCATCAGGATCTGGGCGACCGCATGCAGAATATTGTGTTTGTCACGATGAGCGAATTCGGGCGCACCGCAAAAGAAAACGGCAATCACGGCACCGACCACGGCCACGCCAATTGCATGTTCGTCATGGGCGGCGACGTGAAGGGCGGCCAGGTTTACGGCAGATGGCCCGGCCTGAACGATCACCAGCTCAACGAAGGCCGCGACCTCGCGCTCACCACGGATTTTCGCTCCGTCGTCGGAGAAATTCTCACCAAGCACATCGGCGTCGCCGACCTTAAGCCTGTCTTCCCCGGCTTCGACAACAACCCGCGCAAGTTCCCGGGGCTGGTCAGGACTTAGTTCTCTGCGTTGGCCAGAGATTTAATCACCCGTGACAGCTCCACGACCTCGATGTTTTCTGGGCACTCGTCCCAGTTGTGCCGCCAGCAAACAATGACGTCGCAACCGCTTGACGGATGACCGTGGTCGCGGAAATTCCTGCTCTCAAATTCAAATTCGATACGCACGCGCTGCCATCGTTCCGGGCCTATCTGCCGCTCTGCCTCACAGTCGGGGAATCCAGTCTGGACAGCCTCGATCGTGTAGCCCAGATCTTTCGCCAGCATTCCGAACAGCAGCACGACGCCTTGCTCGTTCACCGGCTCATGACCCAGCCCGCGGAAGTGGCTCGGGTTGCCATAGACAGGTCGATCTTTTAACGGCGCGTGGTGCCGTTTGCTCGCCGGAGTCCGAGGAACTGCCTCCTCATTCGGCCGTCCTCGAACCTCCTCCTTTGCCGGAACGCGCGCTTGCGGCGCCGGCAGCAGCGCTACGACGTCCGCCCATTTCCGCTTGCCTTTCGCGAATTTGCGAAAGGCTTCTGGCACCGATGTCCAACCGCCGAATCGGTTGCCAGCGGCCAGGATTATATTTCGCCTTTCGTCGATAGATATGCCGCGGGAGTACGCCGCGGTTTTTTCGTACCGCGTTGCCCCAGTCTTCCAGCAATGCGCGGTCTTCTACCTTCGCGTTCCGCGTATACGGGCGGAGCCCCGCGGCCCGGATGGCGTCACTCCAGCTACGGAACCACCGCAATACAAAAAACGCGGAGATTCCTGAACGCGCTGTGAATTCGGCTCGCGATGGCGCCCGCCCAAGCCGCCTTGCAACGGCGCCTATCGAATCTATGATCTGCTGCTTTCCTATCATTTGTTCTCTGCTGCGGCCGTGCTTTAACACGCCTTTGTAGTGGACGACCTTTAGGTTAGGTCGGCGATTTCCGTCATGGAATGCTTGGCTGTGTAGGGGCGCGCTTTAGCGCGTCCCAGGAGCCCTGGCTATGTGAGCGGAAACGAGCAAGCGAGGGTAACTCTCCCTAAAATGAAAAAGCGGGAGACGAATCTCCCGCTCTCGAAGCGCAGCTTTCAAAGCTTTCAAGCAAAGCCCCTTGACCCAGGGGCTAAATCATTCTTTGGTCTTCAGCACACGAATTCAGACGACAAGACCCGGCACACGCAATCACCAGACCGTTTGAATTCCGGCGGATTGAAGGCGGCGGTCGCGGGTGACGAGCGGCAGGCCAAGGTGGAGGGCCGTTGCGGCAATGATGCGGTCCGGCATGTCGGGAACAACGTTTCGGGGTATGCGTTTCAAGGCCGTAGCGACGTGACCGTCGAGCGGAACAATCCGGAACGCGGGCCTCTCGCTGTCCAGCTAGCTCACAAACCTGCTGAACGCATCGGCTGCAATGCGTCCGCCCTCAACCAAGTAAACGACTTCAACCAGAGAAACCGCGGAAAGGTAAGCTGGAGTGCCGCTGGCAGCGGCCCCGTCGATTAGCGAATAAACTGGCTCTGAGAGTTTCTTCGAGTCCAAGAGATACCAAATGGCCGCATGCGTGTCGAGAACCGCTGGCATCAGGAGATGTCTCGCGGGAAGTTACCCCACATTTCACGGCGGGCCTCTGCAATGTCTTCCTCGGTGATATGGATGTTCAGATCTTTCCAGAGCCCGCGCAGACTACGAAGGGGTTCTTTTGTCCCGTTCTTTTCTTTAAGGAAATCCACAAAGTCCAAGACTTCCTTTTGTTTTTCAGGAGGCAAATCGCGCAGCTTTTCGAGGACTTGTTCTTCGATGGTCATAGATGCCTCTAGGGCAATCCCTTTTGATTATACCCCCGCTGGACACGAATTTGGTGTGGGCTACCAACCGTGCGCTTCGCGCCATTGCTGTGGCTCCTGAGCGTTTCGCGCTGGAAAAGAGGGCCACATCACTCGGCGGTCTTCACCTCGCGGATCCAGATGTTGCGGAAACGCACCGGATTGTTGTGATCCTGCAAAGCTAGGGGTAATTTTTCGGCGTGCGCTTTGTAGGGCGGGCGCTCGCCATGCGCGGTAGGTCCGCTGGGTTCCACGTTGTCCTGGACTAGGACGCCGTTATGAAGCACGGTGACCCGAGCGGGGCGGAGGAGCTTTCCGTCCTTATCGAAGCGCGGACCGTGAAAAACGATGTCGTAGGTCTGCCACAGGGCGGGGGGGCGCGAAGCGTTGACGAGCGGCGGATACTGGCCGTAGACGGCTGAGGCTTGGCCGTCCGCGTAAGTTTTATTTTCGTAGGAATCGAGCACCTGAATTTCGTAGAGACCCATCAGGAAAACGCCGCTGTTGCCGCGCTCCTGGCTCTCTCCTTTAGGAGGCACGGGTTCGGAAAATTCGACGTGCAGCTGGCAATCACCAAAGGCTTCGCGCGTGTAAATGTAGCCGGTTTTCGGCACGACCTCGGCGTAGCCGCTCTCTACTTTCCATTTCGCCGCGCTTCCGTCCTTGTGCGTCCATTTGGAAAGATCCTTTCCATCGAACAGCACAACGGCGTCCGAGGGAGGCCGACCCGGCGAATCCTGTGTGCTTGCCGTGCCGGAATCAATGACCGGCGGCAGCGGCCGATTGGGATCGTGAATCTTCCATTTGGTATCCACTTGCGCGCAGGTCAACTGGGAAGCAGCGGCAACCAGCAAGCCGGTCAGGACAATCTGAAACCATCTCTTCATGAGCAACTCCTCGATGTGACGATAAGTGGATTCTACCGCCTAACCATTCGCAGGTGCACGCAGTCACTTTTTCTAAGAGAAGAGATTATTTTTTGACGAAGATGGACTTCGGCACCATGCAATGCACGCCTTTGCGGATGTCCACCACCTCGGAGACGCGGCAATCCGCGACCAGGGACGTGAGCGAGTAAGCTTCCTCGCGGGACATGGGAACCATTTTCTGCTCCGCGAGAAAATCGACTGTGCCGCGCGTGGCAATTTTCATCGCTTCGTTCAAATCCTCGTCGAACCCCATGAAAATCCAGTGCGTGGAGGTTTCCGCTCGCGGCCAATCCAGGTGCAAATCCTTCCGCACGATGGGCTGGATTTCGATTTCGCGGTAGGAGCACTCCAAAGCGGTGAGGTTCACCTCGCCGTTGCCCTGCAAGCAGTGAGAATCCCCCATCCAAATCAGCGCGCCTTTCACAAACACGGGAAGGAAAAGCGTCGAGCCTGCCTGCAATTCGTTCACGTCCATGTTCGACCCGTTTTTCCACGGCCGCAGCGTGCTGGTGCGGCCCTTGGCATCGTGGATCGGAGGCCCCGCTTTTTCTTTTGGCTCGTTGGGATCCGGACCAAGCGCGAGCGTGCCGGGAAAGGGCTTCAGGCTCAAGACGATTCCCGCCTTGAACTCCGTCGTCATGGTCTTCGGGTCCAGCTTGAAATACTGGACGTGTCCTTCCGGAAATTCGGAGGCCAGCAAACCAACGGTGGGAAACTGCTTGCCGGGAAGATTGAAATTGAAGCCATCTTCCTTGATCACGATTTTCTTGATGCGGACTTCCAGAGTGTCGCCCGGCTCCGCGCCGGTCACGTAGATCGGGCCGGTGACCGAATGCGGCCCGCCGCCAGGGTTGGCGAGGCGGAGTTTTACGATCTCGTCCATGGAGACGCCGGGCTTGATCTGGTCCATCGAGTGAAGAAGCGTTTCAATCGACACGGTATCGCCGGAATTCACGACCAGCTTGGGTTTCTCGGCGGGATCAAGCCATCCCCACTGCGTGGTTTCCGCATTCGCGGGAAGCACGTAGTGCTTACCAGGAGCGCCCTGCGCCGCGCCCTTCTCCTGGGCAACGCAACAAAACGCTGCCGTCGCAAGCATCATTGCCGCGGCCATTGTTCTGTATGCTGAAATCATGATCTCCTCCTGTGCAAGCCGATCACAGCGGAAATGGTGACGAGTATAGTAGCGCCCGGCGCTCTATGCTTGCGGAAAATTTCATCCAACACATCGCCGGAACTTCTGCGACGACGGGATGCTCGACTCGCTACGCCGCCGAGCCGCGGATGCGCATGCCGTAGAACGAACGGTAGACGAAGAGGAAAGAAACGGCGAAGAAAGCGGCGGCGAGAATGTGCGTCAGGCCGGAGCCCTGTGTATTCGTCATTTGCACGGCCAGCTCGACGGCCAGCAGGCCGAAGAGCGTGGTGAACTTGATGACCGGATTCAGCGCGACGGAGGACGTATCTTTAAAAGGATCGCCTACAGTATCGCCGATGACTGTGGCGTCGTGGAGCGGCGTGCCCTTTTGCTTGAGCTCGACTTCGACGATTTTTTTGGCGTTGTCCCAGGCGCCGCCGGCGTTGGCCATGAAGATGGCTTGATACAGGCCGAAGATGGCGATGGAGAAAAGATAGCCAATGAAGAAGAAAGGCTCGACGAAAGCGAAGGCCAGCGTGGCGAAAAACACAGCGATGAAAATATTCAGCATGCCTTTCTGTGCGTACTTGGTGCAAATCTCGACGACTTTTTTGCTGTCGGCGATGCTGGCGGCCGCGGCTCCATCGAGCTTGATATTGGCTTTGATGAATTCGACGGCGCGGTAAGCGCCAGTAGTTACGGCTTGCGTGCTCGCGCCGGTGAACCAGTAAATCATGGCGCCGCCGGTGACCAGGCCGAGAACAAAAGGCGCATGCAGGAGCGAAAGATGGTTGACGTTTTCGGTTAAGCCTTTGGTGAGCGCCATGATGATAGAGAAAATCATGGTGGTTGCGCCGACGACGGCCGTGCCGATGAGGACGGGTTTTGCGGTGGCTTTGAAGGTGTTGCCGGCGCCGTCATTGGCTTCCAGCATTTCCTTGGCGCGCTCGAAGTTGACGTCGATGTTGTAGTCCTTCTTGAGTTCGCCTTTAATGCCGGGAACCTGTTCAATCAAGGAAAGCTCATAGACCGACTGCGCGTTGTCCGTGACGGGTCCGTAAGAATCTACGGCGATGGTAACCGGGCCCATGCCGAGAAATCCGAACGCGACCAGTCCAAAGGCAAACACGGCCGGCGCGAGCATTTGGTGGTCGAGTCCCAAGTTGCTGATGAGAAATCCGAGGGACATCAGCACCACCATCGCGAGGCCGATGTAATAAGCCGAAAAGTTGCCTGCCACGAAGCCGGAGAGAATGCCGAGCGATGCGCCGCCTTCTTCCGCCGAGGTCACGACTTCTTTGACGTGGCGCGATTC
>Ga0307479_10004812_pt1 | contig 12418 bp, 11 predicted proteins | sample atmos_gasesECM4C_FD_203743 | JGI IMG/M metagenome (GOLD analysis project Ga0307479, IMG submission 203743) | Hardwood forest soil microbial communities from Morgan-Monroe State Forest, Indiana, United States - atmos_gasesECM4C_515 | ecosystem: Environmental > Terrestrial > Soil > Temperate...
GCCCCATGATGCCATCGGGAAAGCCGGGGTAATTTTCAACGTGCGTAGTGAGCGAAAGCTGGCCGCCGGGTTCGTGCCCGTCCAGGACCAGCGGCTTCAGGTTCGCGCGCGCAGCGTAGATTGCCGCGGTGAGACCGGCACAGCCGCTGCCAATGATAACGACGTTATGCATTCCATTTGTCTCCGGACCATTAGATTCCCTACCGCGCCTGCCGGATACAACCGAGCCGGTATTGTAGCATCCACTCGCTTGTGATTCGGAATGGCGGACAGCCAAATTGGAGAGACTCCCTGCGGCGGGCCGCGTTGACGGTTTCAAACAGCAGGCGCTATAGTCGGACGAAATCCTTGGTTGCCCGAGGAAAGGATCACGATGGATCCAAGCTATCCGATCGGAAAATTTGAAATGCCGAAAGAAGTGACGCCCGCGCGCCGCCAGCAAGCCATCGAAGAAGTCGCCTCCACACCCGCCAAGATGCGCGCGGCGGTGAAAGGCTTGAACGATGCGCAACTGGACACGCCGTATCGCCAGGGCGGCTGGACGGTGCGCCAGGTGGTGCACCACGTTCCGGATAGCCATCTCAACGCGTATGTGCGGCTGAAACTAGCGCTCACCGAAGAAAAGCCGACAATCAAACCGTACGACCAGGAGGCCTGGGCCAAGCTGGCTGATTCGAACTCGACGCCCATCGAAGTTTCGCTGACCCTTTTGAATACGGTGCACGACCGTTGGGATCGCATCTGGCGGTCACTGAGGCCCGAGCAATTCGCGAGGCCACTTATCCATCCGGAGAGCGGTGAGCGCAATGTGGACTGGCTGCTCTTTCTCTACGAGTGGCACGGAAAACATCACGCCGCGCATATCACCGAACTGCGTAAACAAAAGGGCTGGTAGGCTAAGGAAAACTCGCTCCCTTTGCATGCCCCAAGACGACGAAGTACGGCGAAGTACGGCGAAGTACGGCGAAGTGGCGCGGCGCGCTCTGGCTCATGTAGGATGATGCCTTGCAAAAGGAGAACGCATGAGCCGACCTGCAGGTACCTACGCCGTTTTTGAAACTTCCCAAGGGAACATCGTTATCCGCCTGCTGGAAAAAGAGGTGCCGAAAACCGTCGCGAATTTTTTGGGACTCGCCGAAGGTACCAAGGAATTCACGAACGAGAAGACCGGTCAGAAAGAAAAAAGACCGTTCTACGACGGGCTGATTTTCCATCGCGTCATTCCGGACTTCATGATTCAGGGCGGCTGCCCTCAGGGCTCCGGGATGGGCGGGCCGGGCTACAAGTTTGCCGATGAATTTCATCCCTCGTTGAAGCATTCCAAAGCCGGCAAGCTTTCGATGGCCAATTCCGGGCCGGGAACCAACGGAAGCCAATTCTTTATCACCGTGGCCGCGACACCATGGCTCGACAACAAGCACACGATTTTCGGCGAAGTCGTCGAAGGCCAGGACGTGGCGGATAAAATTTCGAAACTTCCCCGCGACGGAAGCGACCGCCCGCGGACTCCCGTGACCATCCAGAAGTTGCGCATCGAACGCGTCGCCTAGACGGACGCGATTGCGATGCTGACGCCCGAGCGTCTTCTGCGGCTGATGATCGAAGTGATCTTCATTCTGCTCGGAATCCTGGTGATCTGGCTGGGGCTGGCGCGGCCGATTTATGTGGACCGGCATAGTATCCCCTGGCTGATTCTCAGCGTGGCGCTGATTCTCTGGGGCGTTCGCGCGCTCCCGAGGCGCGGACAATGGTGGGCGCGCTGGGAAAATTGGACACGGGGGATTTCGCTGGCGCTTCTGGGCGCGCTGATGCTGGTGATATCGCGCGTAGCTTTTCCGTGGGTGGGACCGTTGCTTGCGGCCGGGGGAGGCGTGCTGGCCGTTCGTGGTCTTATAGGATCAATTCTTATTATGCGGCCGCGCTAAGATCCAAAGTGCCGCGAGAGCGCACTCTACTCGGTTCTTGGCTTTCCATGTGCTTCAGATATAATTCGCGCCACAGACAGCTCGTCTTGAAATTCGGGATTCAGCTCAGGCGGTCATCAACCATCATCGAAAGATAAAGGAGAAAGTCCGTGTTCAAGGAATTCAAAGCATTTGCCATGCGGGGCAACGTGTTGGATATGGCGGTCGGCATCATTATCGGTGCAGCGTTCGGAAAGATCGTGGCGTCGCTGGTGGAAGATGTGATCATGCCGCCGATCGGACGGCTGCTCGGCCCCGTGGATTTTTCAGGGCTGTTCATCAACTTGAGCGGAAAATCGTTTGAAACGCTCGCGGAAGCGAAGAAGGCGGGTGCGGCGACACTCAACTATGGATTGTTCCTCAACACGGTGATCAATTTCCTGATCGTGGCGCTCGCCGTTTTCCTCTTGGTGCAGCAGGTCAATCGCTGGACGAAGAAGACGGAAGCGCCCGCGGCGCCGACCAGCAAGGACTGTCCGCAGTGTGCGATGAGCATTCCCGTTGCAGCAAAGCGGTGCGGGCACTGCACGACACAGCTCGCATGAGGGAATGTACTGAGGGACCTACCTAGACTCTTCGCAAGGTGGGGCATGGGGGGTGCGCCCGACCACCTCCCAACCCCCCTGTTAAATGCATGAATATCAAAACAAAACGAGCGGTGCGGGAAAGACTCCCGAGTTGGTTGGTTGGTTGTGAGTAGTCAGAACGGAGGGCGGGAATCAATGAGAAGTTACAACCAAGATAAGGACTAAGGAGAGAAAGCTCATTGGTTCACGATTTCGGAGCTTTCTTTTTCTGATTCTGTTCAAGATGGGCGCGGAGACGGTTAACAACGATGTCTTCGTGTCCTTCCTCCAATTCTTTTTGTACTTCTTCCAGTGCAAAGTGCACGACATCGTGATGGTGCATTTCGAGAGGTGCGACGACGTCGCTGAAGCGCAGCCAGAGGCGATGCAGCAGGTTGACTTCGTTGGCAGTCAGGTTCGGCGCGTGCGGCCCCAGGACTTTATAGAGCTTATCTCCATTGGGCAAGTGGATTTCGAGGTTGAATTGGGGCTTCGGGTCACCGAGTTTTTCCCAAGCCTCACCGATCTGGCGCGCTTGTTCCTCGTTCGATTCTTTTGCCGAACGCCCTACGACGATGGTGCTGGATTGAAGTGATGTCGCGGCGCGCAGGATGCCGTCCCACAAATCGTTGGCAGCCACAACCGCAAGGCGAATCGACTTGCCGCGCTTCTCGGCCATGGAAAGGGCTTGAGAGAAGAGGTGCTGCTCGATGCTGCCGAAGAGTTGATCGGCCTCCAGCTCATTTTCTCCAGAAGCCGAGCGGCGCAAGAGCCGGACGTGCAGGACGATGACGTCTCGCCGACCTGGCTTGATACGGTCTAGCACGTTTCCGAGATGATAGAGTGCGTAGTGGTTGCTGACCGGCACAAGGATGTTGCCGGGGCGCGCGCCCACTGCCGTCAGGGTTAGTTCACCCTCCAGTTCGAGATTGAACTGGTCCATCTCGACGTGGGCCGCTCCGCCGCGCTTCCCGCGGCGTTCCGAAATCGTGAACACGATGTAAAGCAGAATGGAAAAGACACCGCCAGCCATGGTGGCGATCGGCTTGGTAAATAGGTTCACGATTGCGATGAGAAACAGCACGAGTGTGATGAGCGTAAGTCCGACCGGAATCTGCACGTCACGAATCGTAAGATTCAGGGGAACCTGGAAATCCCGGTGGCCGGGACTCGTATAGCGGAGCACCAGCACCGCGAGCCCGTTCATCGCGAAACTCCAGATGACGCCGAAAGCGTAGAGGTTCGCGAGGAAGGTAACGTCGCCACGGCTGATGACGATCGTAATGATCTGGAGCGCTACCACGATGTTGATGATCCGATAGCTCGTTCCGAATCGTGGGTGCGGTTGCCGAAACCATGTGCTAAGCACGCCGTCTTCGGAGACGCGGTTCAGCACGCCGTTCGAGCCGACAATGGCCGTGTTCACCGCGCCTGCCAGAATCAGCGTACCCACCACGACGACAAAGCCATGGAAAATCAGACGGGCGATCAGCGGCCCCTCGAGATTCATCGCTAGTCCGCCAATCAGGTTTTCCAGGAAACCTTGGCGGACATCATCGGGAATAATCATCACCGCGAAGAAAGAGACTAGCGAAGTGAAAACCAAGCTATAAACGAAAATGACCAGTCCGGCCTTCTTGAGGTTCGGCAGCTTGGGGCTTTCGATTTCCCGATAGACCTGCGCCAGTGATTCCTCGCCGCTCATCGCCAGGACGGAATGACCGAGGGCTATGAAGATGGCAATGATACCGAACATGTGCGGGAGGCTGCTGTGGGCGAGCCAGCCGAGCGCACTGGCACTCAGCCTGAGATTGCGCGGATGTGGCAGGGGCGGAAGCGCGGAGTGGCGCAGCACGACCGTGTAAACGCACCAGGCAATCAGCATTACCACCATCACGGTGACCAGCTTCATGATGTGCAACGCTTTTTCACTGGACTCCGGAATGCCCTTGGTGTTCTCCCACCAGAAATAAAGCGTAACGACCGTGGCAAAGCTCGCGGCAATAAAACTGATTGTTCCGGAAGAGAGCGGGCCACTGACGTGAAAATATTGCAGGAGCTCGTTGATCAATCCCGCAAGATACTGGCCAGCGGCGACGCCACTGATCGGACCCGTCAGAATGTAGTCGAACATCAGTGCGGAAACGCTAAATTTTGCGAGCGCGCCACCGAGCGACATCTTCACCGCTCGGTACACGCCCCCGCGAACAAACATGCTGCAGCTCTCGACATAGACGGCGCGCACGGCGTAGGAAAACAGCATGATCGCGAGGATGAACCACGGAGCCGTCTTGCCGATGTAGCCCTCGGCTTCGCCGCCCGCGTAGTACGCGGAAGACGCGAGATCGTTGAGGACGATGGCAGCGGCCCGCCAAAATGAGATGAATGTCAGCAGGGCTGTTGTAGCAACGATGACGCGCGGAATACCGTTGCCTCGGCTGCCTGCGGCAGCAGGGCTAGTGGGAATGCTGCTCATGTGTGGATTTCGATGACCTGCGAACTAAAATGCTCGCACTTTTCGCATAGTAAGTCTAGCCGAACGAGTTGGCTACGCGGGGAAAGATACCCTTTCCTCGGACGGTTGTGTAGCCCTTGCGCCTGCCGAGCGAACTGAGATTCTTCCGCTTTTCTTCGCCGGGGACTAATGCGTCGAATCCGAAGCAGGCGAACCCGAGAGTTTTTGGCGCAGTAGATCTTCCATGTCACCGACTTTTTCGCCCAGCAGATTCAACTTACGGGCCAGACCTTGAATGTCCGAGGCGGCACGAAGGTTCACATCATAGTCGAGTTCGCCGCGCAGCCGGTCTTTCGTATCCTGACGGTTCTGGCTCATCATGATCACGGGCGCCTGTATCGCCGCAAGCAAGGAGAGAAAGAGATTCAGAAGAATGAATGGATAGGGATCCCACGCGGTCTTGCCCAGGAAGATGTTGATGGCAGTATAGATCGTGGCGATCACGGCGAACAGGATGATGAATGTCCAGGACCCTCCGAATTGGGCGACCGAATCTGCAACGCGCTCGCCGAGGGTGGACTCTTTTTCGATGATTTCGTTGGGGTGGCGATTGGCGCGCACGCGCACGAGTTGCTGGGAGGCGTGAAACTGCCTGCCGAGAACCGTGAGCATGTCCATGCCGGCCAAGGGCTTGCGCTGGAGAAGAACAGCGATGTCGTTGCGGGAGACCTCCAGGCAAGTTGTCTCCTCGACGGCGGTGGCTTCGGTTTGATGGGGAGTCTTTTCGAGCATAGAGGCGAAGCCGAAGAACTCGCCGTGGCCCGGTTCGTCAACGACAACCTCCTGATGGTCCTCGTCCACGGTGGTGATGCGGACTCGTCCGGAAATCATGACGTAAGCCTGGCCGCCGGCTTCGCCGATTTTGTAAATCCGCTGGCGCGGCGCAAATCGCTTCACTTCCACTTGACTCGCCAGGACGGCAGCTTCTTCATCATCCAGAAGCGCAAATAGAGGAACATGCTTCAGTTCTTCGCGGTCGCAGGCCATGGGCCACCTCAGGTCGAAGGAGTGGGATGATCAAAGTCTCCCCAGAGCATTCCACAAAAGTTCAGAAAGGTAAAACCGACGGATGGTAAGCAGGAATCAGGTTTGGTCCGTTGCGGTAGGACGGCCGCGCGTCTGTGGAGAAGCTCGTCGAAGGTGACGGTGCTGCTGGTCTAACCGGAGACGGCGCGGAAAGATCTGGCGCATTCGGCGCACGGGCAGATGCTGCGAAGGAGGTCGTAACTGTAGATACCGGTGGAATGGCCATCGGTGAAGCTGAACTGAATAGCGTAGCTGCCCACTTGTGTGGCGACCTGGACGCGTGGTTTGGGCTTGAACATGGGGAGAACAGGAGATGATGCAAAGCCGGGGGCCACGGATTTCAACTCTTGCTTCTTGATGCGCTCGTCATTGCAGGTGGCACAGGGGCACTCGTCGCGCAAATAAGCAAAATCGTAATGGCTGGCATGACCGTCGGCCCAAGTAATATCCACACCAGCACCGGTTGAAACATGAATCTTGACGCTGGCTGGTTTTTTTCTTGGATCGAGGGGAGTGGGCATGTTTCCGGGGAGGACTCAGCTCTTGGATTTGCCGTTGCAGCAATCGCCAGGAGGAATAGGATTCCCGTGCGGGCAGGTCTTCGGATGACCGAGGAAAGTGCAGATACGCTGATCGAGTTCCGGGCTGATGATGTGTTCGAAGCGGCAAGCTTGCGTATGCGCCTCGGATTCGTCGATGGAAAAAGTGTCCTTAAAGAGCCGCTCGGCAAGGCGGTGGCGGCGGACGACGTCGCGGGCACGCTGGCTGCCGACGGGCGTGAGTTGCGCTTCGCCGTTCTGCAGGGCGACCAAACGCAAATCAGACATGCGCGAGAGAACCCGGCCAGCGGGCTCTTCAGCGAGGACCGGGAGTTTCCCCTCGGGTCCCGAAGCGTGCAGGCTCTCCACTTGTGCCGGCTTCCCTTCTTCGCCGCAAACCCAGATTTGCTCGAGGAGATGATCGAAGCGAATCTCGTCATCAGAGGAAACAGAAGTGCAACAATCCCCGGTGTTAACGAGTGGGCAGTTGAGCGGATGGCTCGGGCCGTGCAGCGCGGTATCAAAATGTAGGTGGCCGTGGGCGAGTTCGATGCGGCGGTCGGCCTGGCGAGCGATGTCCGGATCGTGCGTGACCATCAGGAGCGTATGCCCGGCATCGTGCAGTTCGCGGAAAATCTTGAGGACGATCTCTTCGTTGGCCTCGTCGAGATTGCCGGTGGGTTCATCGGCGAGGATCAGCTTGGGCTGATTGATCAGCGCGCGGGCGATGGCTACGCGCTGCTGCTCGCCTCCGGAGAGTTGCGCGGGAAGGTGCGTAAGGCGGTCGCCAAGACCCACACGCTTCAACCCTTCTTCGGCTTGTCTTTCGTCCGTGACGCTGTGGAAGTACTGCGCGAGCATCACGTTTTCGAGCGCCGTGAGATACGGCACGAGATGAAATTGCTGGAAAACGAAGCCTACTTTTTCCGCTCGATAACGGACCAATTCGCTTTCGCTGAGTTTCGAAAGGTCGACGCCATCAACGACGACGCGGCCAGCGGTCAGCGTGTCGAGTCCGCCGAGAATGTTGATGAGCGTGGTTTTCCCCGAGCCTGAGGGGCCCATGAGCGCGACCCATTCTCCGGCATGCACACCAAAGCTCACACCACCGAGGGCGCGGAGCGTGCCGTAATGTTTGGTCAAATTATCGATGATCACCTGCGGCGTGCCAACGATGGGCTGCACTTGGGCGATGGAACTCAAGCTTCACCTCGGAAAACCGATGCCGGCCGGATGCTTGCCAGCCGCCGTAGCGGGAAGGCGCTCAAGATTGCGACAATCGTTGTTAGTGCCACAGAAATAGGATACACAATCAGCCGCGGGCGCGCCGCCACGCCAAAGACCGCTTTTCCAAGCCCAATGGATAGTAAAATACCGGCCGCCGCGCCGATCAATCCTCCTACAAGCCCTAGCAATGCTGCTTCCGCCAGAAAAAGCCGGATCACGCGCCGGGTGGCTCCGCCGATGGCCTTCATCAGCCCCACGTCCATCTTCCGCTCCATCGCCACGTTGGTCATGGCCGCCATCACGCAGAGTGCGGTGAGCAAAAGGACCATCCCGACGGTTGTGGTGAGCAATCCGCTGATCCGGTTGTAGATTTTCGCCTCGCCCTCGGTGAATTGGCGGATGGGGCGGACATCAACGTCGGGAAGCAGGTGTTGAAGATTCGCGATGTAGCTTTGGATTTCGCCGGGAGTGCCTGGAACGATCAGCTCGATCGTGCTGATGCGATCCGGCAGATCGGCCAAGCGTTGTGCCGCTCGCAATCCGATCGTCAGGCGATCGTCCTCCGTTCCGCCGGTCTGGCGAAAGCTAGCGACGCGGCACGACTCGCGGCGGTCACCGCTAGCTAAGACGAGTTCCGTGTCCTGCTGAAGGCTCATCTGTTTTGCGACTCTTGCACCCGCGATGCACACTTGTCCGGGCGATGGGGTTGCTCCATTCGGGCTGGCCTCGGGGGTTGAAGAAAGAAACGCCAGCGGATTGGACCCGGCGACAATCACGGCGAGAGACTTTCCCGACTGTGGAACGGAAACGCTAGCTACCATGTAGACAGTGGACGACACGGCGACGCGGCCGCTGGGGAGATTCACGGGCACCCAATCGATGGTGGACTCGGGCAGCGTCTCGGAACTTGCTGCCCAAGAGCCTTTCGGAAGGATCAGCACGTTAGGCCCGAAGGCGCGGAATTCGGTGGTGAGGCGGCGATTGGCGTCGACTTGAAGATTGAGGAGTGCGGCGGTGACGGCGGCCCCAGCACCAAGGGCGAGCAGAATGACGAACAGCCGGCCGCGGTTGGCGCCGAGAAGTCGGCGGATGATGCGCCAGAACATGGCTCGATTGGTTGCTCGAGAGTTAGCCATCACTCGCCTCGCAGGATAGGCGCCGGCTCGTAGCGCGAGGCACGGCGCAGCGGGATGGCGCTGCCTAGCAGTGTCACAAGAGTGGCGAGTGCAAGAATGACCAGAAGAACGATAAGCGACGGCTCAGGGGCCGCCCCGAAGATTTTTTCTCCCAGCAGGCGTGCCATGATAATCCCCAGCGCGTAGCCAACACCACCGCCAACAAAGGCGAGCAGAAGCTGCTCCGCCGCGAGCAGAAAACCGACCGTCGCGGATCCCGCGCCAAGCGCCTTCATCAAACCAATCTCGATGCGCCGCTCAATCACCGAGGCCGCGGAGGATGCGCCCACAGCCAGGGCCGCCGCCAGCAGCGCCGCCCCCGTGACCAGCCAGAGCAACATCTGAACGCGAGTGAGGATCTGGCCTTCCCCTTCGGCGACGCGGCGAATCACGCGCACATCCGCTCCCGGCAATACCTTCTTGACCGAATACGCGATCGAGGATACGTAGGGGCTGCAGGACCAGCGCTCGAATTCGCTCGCGTTCATCGTCTTTGGCTCGCGCCGTGCAAAATCATCCTCCGGCTTCGTCAGTGCACTAACGTAGAGTTTGCGATACTGACCGGGCTTTCCAACATACTGCTGGACGATCGAAAGGGAGGTGACGACCGCATTATCGTCGGAGCCGCCGCTCGTGAAGATTCCCGTCACTCGCAGAGAAAGTCCGTCTGAGGAGCCGCTAGCCAGGTAGAGTGGACTGCCAATTGTCACGCTATGTCTGTCCGCGAATGCCTTGCCGACGATGCATTCGCCGGCGCCATCCTGAAACCAGGAGCCATCGACCCGCCACCAGGGACTCGTTTGTTTAAGGCCCGTGACGAAACCTCCTCCCTCGGGCAGCGGCACCGAATGGTCTGACCATGCGCCAATCAAAACGCTGTCACCGTCTGCCGCCGGTTTCACGAAGGTCGCCGAAGCGGGCGAGTATTGCGGAGTCCAGGAGGTCACCCTGACTTCAAGTACGGGAGAAAAGCCCATGATGTTGTTGTGCCAGAAAATCGTTTTGAGTTTGGGCAGGTCGGCTTCGGGAAGGTACGCGCCGGCGTTTACGGGGCGGTAGTCAACGCCGCCGATTTCGAGCGGGAGCGAATCGGCTTCGGGCGTGACCAGGAGATTCGCGCCAAGGCTGCGGAATTCTTTTGCCAGGCGATCGCCGACGTCGAGAGCTACGCTCAGCGCCGCCGTGGCGACGGCCATGCCGAGGGCCAGCGCGGCCCCGGTGAGGAGCTTGTGGCGCGGACGGCGTCCAAAAGAATCGGCGACAAGTCGTAGAAACATTGGATTAGGGTCGGCCGTAGGGCACGAACGATCGTGCCCACTACTACGGAATCTCCTTTGCGGCTTGGGTCAAGGACGAAATATCGATTACAATCTCGCCTCCCTCAACATGTGCAGGCACACCAATCGGATTGCATCCCCCCTGGTCGCCAATCGAGGGAACGTAAATCGCCGAGGCACAGTGGCGGCAAATGACGTTCTGTCCATCCTGGCGGTAGCCTTCGGCTCCACAGATGCGGCAGGCGTCCAGCGCGACGCCCCAGCCCTTGGGCTTCTTGATAATCATGAACCGCAGCGACGGGCCGCCCGTGTTGACGGTGTAAAGATGCATGGCGCCGTCCTGGACTTCGCTGACCGGGACGACCACGGTATTTCCCACCGCGTCAATCGGCCGAGCCGAAGGCGGTGTGGAGTTGGCGCGCGCGTAAATGAAATCAGCCGTGAGCACAAGAATCACGGCGAGCGATGCGGTCGCCGCGGCAATCATCCAGCGGCGCTGGCGGCGGTTCTGGGATTCTAGCAAGCGCTTCTCCGCGTCGTTGAGCGCCTCTTTGGCGTTCTTAGCGTGCGATGCTGCCTGCCACTCGCGCAAGATCAGCAAGGTTGCAGCGCCAAAGATAAACACAAAGAAAAACAGTTCATTCCGAACAATCGGCCCCAGAATGGCCATTTCTGTCTTGCCCGAAGGCAGCCAGCGCGCTTCGCTGAGCTCGTGCAAGCCGGTGAGCGCCAACTGAAACGCGACGAGCATCAAAATGACGCTGGTGACGGCGAAGAAGCGATGCAGCGGCACCCGCAATGTGCCCTTGAAGAAAAAAAGGCCGACGGCCACGGCCGCGGCGATCCCTACAATGGTGCCAATCCAGGTTTGAAGGCCCTCGCTCGATAGTTCCACGGCACGCAGGACCAGGGCGAGCTCCGCGCCTTCACGCAGGACCATCAAGAAAACGAACAGGAATATGCCGAGGCCGGCGGCGCGACCGGCCTTCTCCGCGTAGGCTTCGACTTTCTGCTCAATTTCTTTTTTCAGGTGGCGCGCAACGCGGTTCATCCATACGATCATCGTAACAACGAAGACCGAGGCCACCAGGAGCATCAGCCCCTCGAAGCCGTCTTCGCTAATGCGCCAGCGCTCCAAGGCAACTGCCACGCCCAGACTGAGCGCGGCGGCCGCTGCTACGCCGTACCAAACGAAGCGCGCGAGGTGCTGGCGGCCAGTGCGCGAGAGATAGACGAGAATAATGCCAACGACGAGGGCAGCCTCAACGCCTTCACGAAGCGCAATTAGGAGAGCTGAGAGCAAGCAAACTCCAGTTGTTATTGATTTGCAACTACGAATTAAGTCTAGCCCATCGGAGGGCTTGCGTCAACCGGACCAACTCAGTCCGATATCGAATTTGTCAGTATAGGGTATTCTGTTCGACGCCCATGGGCATTCTCCGCCAATCCGGTTCGCTCCTTCTGTCCGCCCTGATATTTTGTGCCCAAGTTCCGGCTCAGAGTCCTGGCTCTTCAGAACAGCAAAGTGAGCTATTTCGCCCAGATGCGAAGCGCGCGCGGAAGGCAGCCCAAGAAGGAGAAAGAGCCGAAGCCGAAGGCCAGCTTGATGAGGCCCTGGAGGCTTACGAAGAGGCGGCCCGGTACGCGCCCGAGGACACCGCCATCGTGGGACGCGCCGCGGCGCTCCGCTCCAAGCTCCTCCGGGGCCACGCTGAGGCAGCCGAGCGCGACGCCTTGACGGGCCACTTGGAGCAGGCTACCGAAGAACTGGCAGCAGCGCTGCGGATCGACCCTGGAAACACCATCGTTGCGGAACGGCTCTCAGAAATGAAAGCGATGGAGAGCGAGCCATCCGCGGGTGCTGCCTCCGAAATTTTGGGATTGCCGCGCCTTCAGCCTCAAGCAGGTAAACGCAACCTTAATTTGCGGGGTGACACGAAATCAGTCTACGAACAATTGGCGGCGCAATATGGCGTCAAGGCTTCCTTCGACCCGGACCTGACCGTGCGCAGCGTGCATCTGCGCGTAGACAACGTTGACTTTCACACCGCGGTCTCCATTCTCATGGCTCAGACGGCGACGTTCTGGCGGCCTTTGACCCCCACGCTGATGTTCGTGGCAGCAGACAC
>Ga0307479_10004813_pt1 | contig 12418 bp, 10 predicted proteins | sample atmos_gasesECM4C_FD_203743 | JGI IMG/M metagenome (GOLD analysis project Ga0307479, IMG submission 203743) | Hardwood forest soil microbial communities from Morgan-Monroe State Forest, Indiana, United States - atmos_gasesECM4C_515 | ecosystem: Environmental > Terrestrial > Soil > Temperate...
GAGACCACGCGCATGGATGCGGCCGCAGGGCTGGCGATTCTGCTTCGCGAGAAGGCCGAGGATTTTTCCGTCGCGACCTTCTCCGACGCTTGCGTCGAGCTGCCTCCGCGGCGCGGGTTCGCGCTGCGTGACGCCATCGTGGGCTCGCAGGCGCACTCGGGGACGTACCTCAAGCGCGCTCTGACGCAGCTTCACGAAAAGGCGGAGTGGCGCGAGCTCAATCGGCTCATTGTGATTACCGACGAGCAGTCGCACGACGGCATCCTCCGTGCTTGGACTCCGCGCGCGTACGTGGTGAACGTGGCCCCGTACAAGCACGGTATCAGCTACGGCAACGGCTGGACGCACATCGACGGCTGGTCCGAACGGATCGTCGATTACATCGCTGCGGCGGAAGCAGAAGCTGCGGCATAACCAAGACCCCGAGACCGGGCAAAACAAAAAGGCGCAACGGGAAACCGCTGCGCCTTTTTTCGTTTCGGTTTGTGAATTTGTTCAGGCTGGTGCGGACATCGAGCTGAGGAATTCGGCGTTGGCCTTGGTCTTGGTCAAACGGCTGAGCAGGAGTTCCATCGCTTCCACGGTGGAGAGCGGGCTCAAAACCTTTCGCAAAACCCAGACGCGGCTGAGCTCATCAGGCGGGAGGAGCAGCTCGTCCTTACGCGTGCCGGAGCGTTGAATGTCGATCGCGGGGAAAACGCGCTTATCGGCGAGGCGCCGGTCGAGATAGATTTCCATGTTGCCGGTGCCTTTGAACTCTTCAAAGATCACGTCGTCCATGCGGCTGCCGGTGTCAATGAGGGCGGTGGCGACGATGGTGAGCGAGCCGCCTTCTTCGACATTGCGCGCGGCGGCGAAGAAACGGCGCGGACGTTGCAAGGCGTTGGCATCGATACCGCCGGAGAGGACTTTGCCCGAAGGCGGAGTGACGGCGTTATAGGCGCGGGCTAGACGCGTAATGGAGTCGAGCAGAACGACGACGTCGCGCTTGTGCTCGACGAGGCGCTTGGCTTTTTCGAGAACCATTTCGGCGACTTGAATGTGACGCTGGGGCGGTTCGTCGAACGTGGAACTGATAACTTCGCCCTTGACGGTGCGCTGCATGTCGGTGACTTCTTCCGGGCGCTCGTCGATGAGCAGGACGATGAGGGCGACTTCCGGATGATTAGTGGCGACGGCATTGGCCACAGCCTGGAGCATCATGGTTTTGCCGGTACGAGGTGGCGCATTGATCAAGCCGCGCTGGCCCTTGCCGACGGGACAGAGCAGATCCAGCACGCGGCCGGTCATGTTCTCCTTCGTCGTTTCCATCTTGAGGCGGCCCTGCGGATAGAGCGGCGTCAGGTTATCGAAGAAAATCTTGTTGCGCGCGACCTCGGGGTCTTCGAAATTGACCGCTTCGACTTTGATCAGCGCGAAATACCGTTCGCCATCCTTCGGCGGGCGGACCTGGCCGGACACGGTGTCACCGGTGCGGAGGTCGAACTTGCGGATTTGCGACGGCGAGACGTAGATGTCGTCCGGGCCGGGGAGGTAGTTATATTCCGGCGCGCGGAGAAATCCGAATCCGTCGGGGAGGCATTCGAGAACGCCTTCGGAAAAGATCAATCCGCTCTTCTCCGTTTGCGCGCGCAGGATCTGGAAGATCAGTTCCTGCTTGCGCATGCCGCTGGCGCCGGGAATATTGTGTTCCTTGGCGATCTTGGCGAGGTCGGTGATGTTCTTTTCCTTCAGCTCGGCAAGGCTGATGCTCATCTGATTGTTTCCTTCAATGCTTGTTTCTTTTGGCATATATCCTTAACTATGATGGTGAAATTGACCCTGAGAATCCGGATTGTTTTTGAGGTGGCGCACCGCACCGGCGGTTGAGCGCCCTGCGGTCACAAAAACCGAAGAAGCGAAAACCTGCCGAGATGGGCAAACCAGACTTTCTGCAACCGGGGCAACGCCGGGCCACACGAACCGGCCACTTCGTCTAGCGCGACTCCGAACCAGTAGGAGCTACACGCGCAGGGCGGACAGAGCCCAAAACAACGCTGCTTAGTTGGTCAAACTCTTGTCTTTCTCGGCGCCGGCAACGAAAGTTTCCGCAACGGGCGCAACCGCGGAGTGCTCAAGCGGGACAGTGGGCCGCTCCAGTGCAATTTGCAACACTTCATCCATGGTCTCGACAAAATGTAGCGTGAGACTGGAGAGGATCTCCTGCGGGATATCCGCCAGGTCCTTCTCATTGTCCTTCGGAAGCAGTACCGTACGCAAGCCCATTCGGTGGGCTGCCAGCAATTTCTCCTTGACGCCGCCGATGGGCAGAACCTTGCCGCGCAAGGTGATTTCGCCGGTCATGGTCACATCGCGGCGCACGGGATTCTTCGTGAGCGCGCTGACGATGGAAGTGCAGATCGTGATTCCGGCGGAAGGACCGTCCTTGGGAATGGCGCCTTCGGGCACGTGCACGTGAATATCAATGGTGCGGTAGAAATCGCGTGGCAGGCCGAGCAGATTCGAACGCGAACGCACATAGCTCATCGCGGCTTGCGCGGATTCCTGCATCACGTCGCCGAGCTTTCCGGTAAGCGTGAGGCGGCCCTTGCCTTCCATCAAAGTGGCTTCCGTGGAAAGAACGGAGCCGCCTACCTCGGTCCAGGCGAGGCCGGTAGTCAGGCCGATTTCGTTATGCTTTTCAAGCCAGAATTCGCGGTACTTGAGCACGCCGAGGAAGTCGTTGACGTTCGCCGGGGTGATTTCCGCAGCTGAAGTCGCGCGGTCGGTGACCACTTTGCGGGCCATCTTGCGCGCTATGTTTTGAATTTCACGTTCGAGGCTGCGGACTCCTGCTTCGTGCGTATAGTGCCGGATGATGTGCAGCAGCCCTTCGTCCGTGAAACTAAGATTTTTGTCCGTCAGGCCGGTGGCTTCCAGCGCACGCTTGACCAAGAAGCGTTTCGCGATTTCCAATTTTTCCTGCTCGGTATAACCCGGGAGGCGCAGGATTTCCATGCGGTCCTGGAGCGGCTGCGGAATGGTGTGCAGCACGTTGGCGGTGCAGACGAACATCACTTTCGAAAGGTCGTACTCCACGTCCAGGTAGTGGTCGGTGAAGGAGTGATTGATCTCGGGATCGAGCACTTCCATCAGGGCGGCCGAGGGATCGCCTCGGAAATCGGTGGACATTTTGTCCACTTCGTCCAGAACGAAGATCGGATTGACGGTGGCGGCTTTCTTCATCATCTGGATGATCTGGCCGGGTAAAGCGCCGATATAAGTGCGGCGATGTCCGCGGATTTCGGCTTCATCGCGGACGCCGCCGAGCGAAACGCGCACAAACTTACGCCCGGTGGCATGGCCGATAGACATGGCTAGCGAAGTCTTGCCGACGCCCGGAGGCCCCACGAAGCAGAGAATCGAGCCCTTAGGATTCTTCACCAACTGACGGACGGCAAGGAACTCCAGAATGCGTTCCTTGACCTTTTCGAGGCCATAGTGCTCTTCGTTGAGGATTTTTTCCGCTGCCTTGATGTCGCGAATTTCCTTGGATTTCTTCTTCCAGGGCACCGCGAGCAGCCAATCCAGATAATTGCGGCTGACCGTGGATTCCGCGGACATCGGCGGCATCAGTTCCAGGCGCTTGAGTTCCTGGATGGCCTTTTCGTGAACTTCCTTGGACATGCCGGCGGCGTCGATTTTCTTTTTCAGCTCGTCGATTTCGTTTTTCTCGCCGCGCCCGAGTTCCTTCTGGATGGCCTTGAGCTTTTCGTTGAGGTAATACTCTTTCTGCGCGCGCTCCATCTGGCGCTTGACCCGGGTGTTGATGTTGCGGTCCACGTTGAGTTTCTCGAGTTCGATTTCGAGGATGTCGCCGATGCGGTTCAGCCGCTCTAGAGGATCGACGGTTTCGAGCAAATCCTGTTTTTCATCTACAGGGAGTTGCAAGTTCGCGGCGATAGTATCCGAAAGGCGCGCGGGATCATCGACGCGCGCGGCGGCAATCATGGTGTCGTAGTTCAGGCTTTGCGAGAGCTTGATGAATTGCTCGTAGAGTCCGGTCACTTTTTCGACGATCTGCTTTACCTGAGGTGAATCTTCGACACGCGCGCCCAGGAGACGAACCGTTGCGCGGAAGAACCCTTCTTCGGTGGCCACCGAAAGAGCGCGTGCGCGCTCCACGCCTTCGACCAAAACTTTGATGTTGCCGTCGGGAAGCTTGACGCTCTGCACGATGTTCGCGAGAGTTCCGACGGCGTAAATCTCTTCCGGCTTGGGATCATCGACCGACGCGTCGTGCTGGGTCGAAAGAAAGATTTTCTTATCGTCGGCGAGCGCTTCTTCGAGCGCACGAACGCTGGCTTCGCGGCCGACGATGAACGGGGTCATCTGTTGCGGGAAGATGACCATGTCGCGCACCGGCATCATAGGCACGCGCTTCATTTCCTGTTTTTCACGAGTGAACATTAGGGCCCCTGAACTTTTGTTGCTGCGGCCGGAAAGCGGCCGTCCCCTTCAAGCGATGCGAGAAACCTCTTACCCCGCTTTTTCGAGCAAGCTCCAATTGATTTCGCGGGTGCGCACCATGTCCGCGGTCACCACGAAGTCGCGAATCTTCCGCTGCATGGGCAAGTGGTACATCAGCTCCAGCATGAGGTCTTCCAGAATCATGCGCAAGCCGCGCGCGCCGACCTTGCGCTGAAGTGCTAACTCCGCCACGGTCTCCAGCGCGTCGTCGGTGAAGCGCAGCCGGACGTTTTCGAATTCGAACAGGCGCTGGTACTGCTTGAGCAAAGCGTTCTTGGGCTCGGTGAGAATCTTGACCAGCGCGCCCTTGTCTAAATCATTCATCACGCCGGCGACGGGCAGGCGGCCGACAAACTCCGGGATCAGCCCGTAGCGGATCAAATCACCAGGCTGCACCTGTTCGAGCAATTCCGTGTTGCGCCGCTGCGGAGTGGTCGGCGCGGCATCGGTGTGGAAGCCGAGGGAGCGGCGGCCGGCGCGTTTCTCGATGATTCTCTCGAGGCCGACAAAAGCTCCGCCGCAAATGAAGAGGATATTCGTCGTATCCACGGGAGTGAATTCCTGGTGCGGGTGCTTGCGCCCGCCCTGCGGCGGGACATTGGCGACTGTGCCTTCGAGAATCTTGAGCAGCGCCTGCTGCACGCCCTCACCGGAAACGTCTCTGGTGATCGACGGGTTTTCGTCTTTTTTGGCGATTTTGTCGATCTCGTCGATGTAGATGATGCCTTGTTGCGCCTTCTGGACGTCGCCATCGGCGGCTTGCAAAAGCTTGAGAATAATATTTTCGACGTCCTCGCCTACGTAACCCGCTTCGGTGAGCGTGGTGGCATCCACGATGGCGAACGGGACTTCGAGCATGCGCGAGAGCGTTTGCGCCAGCAGCGTCTTGCCCGTTCCCGTGGGACCGATCAGCAGAATATTCGACTTGCTCAGTTCGATCTCGCCCGGCTGTTTGTTCAGAAAAATCCGTTTGTAGTGATTATACACCGCGACCGCGAGTTTCTTTTTTGTGCGGTCCTGCCCAATGACGTAGCCATCCAGAAATTGTTTGATCTCCGGCGGGCGTGGAAGCCGGCGAGCCGGCGCCGTGGCTTGTTCGCGCTTCTCATCTTCGAGAATGGTCTGGCAAACGCCGACGCACTCGTTGCAGATGTAGGCGCGCGGATAGTCCGAAGGCGAACTAATCAGCTTCTCGACCTGCTCCTGGGTCTTATGGCAGAAGGAGCAGCGCAAGGGCTCGTCTGGGTTTATTTTTTTCACTGGTGTGAAGGCCTCGTCTCCGCTGGGCTTCGACGGAGTCTCTATCCATCATTCTAGGCCGATTTTCCCCCCGAGCAAAAGAGAAAGTCGAACGGTTGCTAACTATTTGGAACTGGCGCCCAACCCCTGCTTCAAGCCGCAAAGTACTTCGCGATGCCGTTTAGCTAGCGATGCTTGTAAATGATCTCGTCGATCATTCCGTATTCTTTGGCCTGCTCGGGATTCATGATGTAGTCGCGCTCGACGTCCTTCTCGATACGGTCGACGGGCTGGCCGCTGTGCTTGGCCAGCAACGTATTGATGGTCGTGCGCATGCGCAGGATTTCTTTGGCGTGCAGATCGATGTCCGTGGCCTGGCCGCCGAGGCCGGACATCCACGGCTGGTGAATCAGGATGCGTGCATTGGGCAGAGCGAAGCGCTTCTTGGGAGCGCCGCCGGCGAGAAGCACTGCGGCGATGGAAGCCGCCTGGCCCACGCACGTGGTGACCACATCTGGTTTCACGAATTGCATGGTGTCGTAAATCGCGAAGCCCGCGGTGATGGAGCCGCCCGGGGAATTGATGTACAGCTGAATGTCTTTCTCCGGATCTTCCGCTTGCAGGAACAACATTTGCGCGGTGGCCAGGTTGGCGACGTGATCGTCAATGGGCGTACCAATGAAAATAATGTGTTCCTTAAGAAGCCGGGAATAAATGTCGTAGGCGCGCTCGCCGCGGCTGGTCTGTTCAACCACCATGGGTACGAGCGTTGTGCCGCGATAGTCTGGTTCGTCGAAATTTTTCATTTGGTTAAGTTGCAGACCCTTGGCCGGTGTGGTTCACTTTGCATCCGTCGCCGCGCTTGCGGCCGCGACGGTCTTGATTTTTGCGTTCTGCGCAAGCCAGTCGAGAGTTTTGTCACTCCGCAGCTTCGCTTTCATCCTATCGAGCGCCCCTTGCTTTGTCAAACGAGCGCGGATTGCTTCCGCCGATTCGCCACCATGGCTGGCCATGTGTTCGAGTTCGTGGGTGACCTCTTCGTCGGTCACGTCGATGCTTTCCTTGATGGCGATGCGGTCGATGATCAGTTCGGCCTTGACGTCATCCTTGGCGCGTTCTTCCTGGCGCCGACGGAGCGTTACCCAATCGACGTTTACCGCGCGCGGATCAACGCCCTGGGCGGCCAGCGAGCGCACCACGCGCTCCAGGCGCACATCCATTTGATGCTCGACGAGCGCTTCGGGTACAGGAAAATCATGCAGCTTCACAATCTCCGCGAGGACTTTCTCGTGGAGCAGTTCCTTGTGCTTATGATCGCGTTGATGTCCCAAGCCTTCGCGGACCTTTGTTCTCAGTTCGCCCAGGGACGTTACTTCGCTGACGTCCTTGGCAAAATCGTCGTTCAGTTCGGGCAGTTTTTTCGTCTTAATGCCCAGCACTTCGACGGCGTAATGGTATTTCTTGCCGGCCAGCTTGGGATCCGGATAGTCCGCGGGATAATCCACGTCAAAATTCTTGTGCTCCCCGATGTTTGCGCCCTTCAGGTTGGCGTTGAACGGCTCCATGGTTTCTTCGGCGCCGATGTGGCAAAGAACGCTGTCTGCCTGCAGCGGATCGCCGCCGCCTTCCGGCGTGCCGAGAAGTTTGACTTGTGCGAAGTCGCCGTCCTGAATGGTGCGGCCTTCGACGGGTGCAAAAGTGGCGGCGCGCTCGCGCATCTCTTCGAGTGTTTTCGTCACGTCCTCGTCGGTGATGTCCATCGAAGGCATTTCGAACGCCAGGCCTTTGTATTCGCCCAATTCGAATTCCGGGAGCACTTCGAAGACCGCGCGGAATTTGAGTGGCTGGCCTTCGTTGAAATCCAGCTTATCGACTTGCGGCTGCGAAACCGGCGTGAGCTTTTGTTCGGCGACGGCTTTCTCTACGCGTTCGGGCACCAGCGATTGCAGGACTTCCCCTTTGATGTCGTCCGCGAACTTCCTGCGGATCAAGGACACCGGAGCTTTTCCACGGCGGAATCCCGGAACGTTGGCGATGCGCGCGAATTCCTTGGCCACGCTCTCTATTTTTTTCGACACTTCTTCTGCGGGAATTTCCAGCTCCAGTTCGCGGCGGCAGGTTGCTTCGGCCATACAGCGGTCCTTTCCTGGGACAACAATCGGTTTAGTGAAGAGTCTTTCGCTGGTCTCGGCGGCATGCGGCCCGGTCTGGGGCACCATGAAGCCGGTCTTTCATTTCAGAAGAGGCCAGACAGGTGAGAGTTCACCCTGAAACTCGAATTCTCAGTATAGGCGACGTGTCCGGCAGCGTCAATTCGAGGCCGCAGCCACAGAACGGCTAATCCGCCGCGGCGGTGTGGTTCAGCGCGCGGCTGAGATCCGCATGGAGCAACCGGTGAAAAAGGTGCTCGCCAGCTTCGCGGCGCACGGAGAGGCGGCCGGCCACATAAGCGCGCGAGCCCAAGCCGCGTTGTACTGCGTCGCAGATGGCCTCATCTTCCTCCTGCACTTTTTCGCTCACTTTTGTGCTCGCCTGATTTTTCTTTGAGGCTTTCTTGCTGATGTCCGCGAAGTAGTAGTCAAAAACCACGGCGCATTTGTCCACGCCTATCGGCAGAACAAGGTTTGTGTCCATCACACCTTCGTAGGCGTTGATCATAAAATTCGGGTAAATCCACAGATAGAATGCACGGCCCTGGCGCGTCGCAGCCACGCCCGATTCCGATTTGGCATGGGACGAGAGCGGGCTGGATTGCAGGCAAGCACGCTCAAAATTCTCAATCGTGTATTTCGTGTACTCGATGACGCTGCTTAGGCCTTTGTGTGCGTGCGGCACATGGTAACCACCGTCCAGGTAATTGTCCACATAAACTTTCCAGTTGCAGTGCAGCGTGTAAATACGGCGGTCGAAATACTTCAGTTTTTTCGCGAGCTGCAGCGGCGCAACCAGTCCGGGGACTGCGGCAAGGAATTCCTGCAGTGCTTCAGCGCGGCCATCGAGATTCACAAAAACAAAATTCTCCCAGGTATCCACCTTGACTGGTACCAGGCCGTTTTTCGAGCGATCGAAATTGCACACGCCTTCAAACTCGACCATGCCTTTCAACGCGCCGTCCACGCCGTACGTCCAGCCATGATACGGGCAACGAAATTGTTTGGCGGAGCCTTGCGCTTCAGTGACCACCGCGGCGGCGTGGTGGCGGCAAACGTTGTAGAAGGCGCGCAACTGGCCGTCTTCGCCACGCGCGACCACGATTGGCTCTCCTGCAAGGTCCGCGGTAAAGAAATCTCCTTTGCCCCGCACCTGGTCGGCGCGGCCCACTGCCTGCCAGGTCTTGGCGAAGACGCTTTGCTGTTCGAGCTCGCCGATGCGCGCATCGAAATACCACGGGGAGGGAATGGTCCATGCGTGATCCAGGGCGTCGTTGGGATTATAAAGATTGATAAGGTCGCGAACGTCGCGTTCCATGAATTGCTCCCTGGACCCCAATTCCTCGCATATCGTCAAAGGAAATGCCTTGCCTACTTCATACCGCGAAACACGCTTCGATGAAAGCGAAAAGAGACCGAGAGCTAAGGAGTTAGATGTTTCCCAGAAAAGAAGTCGCTTTTAGGAATTACTGCCATTTTGGACCCGGCGTCCGCGAGTTTTGCCAGGAAGCCAACCGGAATAACCTCATTTATTACAGTGAGATACAAGAACGGGTGGTGCAACTGGCCATCGGTCGAATTTTGGCGCTCCATCTGCCGTGCAGAGCAGGCGTGCTTTGACCCGATGCGATTGCTCAAGGAGTTTGCGTGAAGAAACAGAAGGGATTCTCTCTTATCGAGTTGCTGATCGTCGTGGCGATCATTCTGATCATCGCGGCCATCGCCATTCCTAACCTCTTGCGGTCCCGTATGTCGGCGAACGAGTCTTCAGCAGTTGGTTCTCTCCGGACCATCAATACGGCGGAGATTTCCTTTGCCACCACCTACCCTTCAGTTGGTTTCACCGCTCTAGCGAACCTCGGAGGCGCGGCTGCGACTTGCGCCACGGCAGCCGGGGCAACCTCGACTACGGCTTGCTTGATCGACAACGTTCTGGCAGTTACGGCGGTCAAGAGCGGCTATACGTTCACAACAGCGGCGGGCGGCACAACGCCGGCAGTGACCTACGCTTCGACGGGTTATGCCCAGGTTCAAGGCCAGAGCGGTCAGCGTGAATTTTGCTCCGACCAGTCTGGCGTGATCCGCGCGAACGCCACGGCGGCGACCTGCTCAAACGCTGACGCCCCGCTCTAAGAAACTCAAACGCAGCCGGTGGAATAGTACAAACGGACAGCGAGACAGCTGCCCGTTTACTGGACTTCTTGCCAGTTTTCGCCGGCGGAGCCAAGTTGTAGATTGAAGCTGTCCCAGTCCAAGGCGGAATCATGAACGACTTCACCACTTGGATGCAGAACAATTGGTATTCGCTGGGCAACCTCCTCAGTCAAGTTGCCTTCCTGGCTGCCGGTGTGTGGTTCGCGCGAAAAATCCTGAGAACCATGAGGGCGTCGCAGGAACAGGTTGGGGCGCTGCTGAAGCTGTCGGTAACGGGCGCCGTCAACGAGCGGCACTCGTCGAGCGCTACCGCCGAGCGATCCTTCGCAAACGCCAGTCCCTATTGGCTTACGCCGGGGGAAATACCTGCTGCTAGCGCTAGCGCTCCGGAGCCCCAAGAAAGCGGTCCGGGCCGCCTTGCGGTTGCCGGGCACCGCATGATCGTGTGGCTGCAGACGCCGATGAGCAGCGGGCAGACCGCTCCCTGGCGCAAAGCCATCAAATGGCTCCAGGCCCCTGCCCGAAGCTGACCCAAGCGCCAAGGTAGGCACGAAGAGGGCGAGTTCCCGACATGTTCGGGGTACCTCGCCTCGCGAGCTGCGCTCACTTAGGTTTATTGCCCCTTAAATCAAAGCTGAAGAGAAGAGTCCCTCGGCTCATGTTCGCCCGAGACAACCTTTCCACGTTGGAAAGGTTGGTGCGGAAGGAGGGATTTGAACCCCCACGGCCTTTCGGCCACAAGATCCTAAGTCTTGCGCGTCTGCCAGTTCCGCCACTCCCGCAGTGGTAGTTCTATTCTATAAGTACGGAAGCGGCCCTCCAATGGGATTTTGCGGCGAATCTCGAGCCGGACATCTGTCAAACACCACAACTTTGCCGCCCCACTCCCGCGAAGCATGGTGGGGTATCCCACACCACGCGATAGTGCTGGATTCGTGGAAGTGGCGAGGGCATAATATCCTCGCTGAGAAGACAATGGCTTGGTAGGTCCCCCCAGCCAAAGCGCCTACCCAAGAAGGCGCGCCAGTAAGGTGTCGCTGCGGAAGAGGGCAGCGCCATGATTATCCAAGAGCAGCCCGATCACCTGGTGATCATTCGCCAGACGGACCATGCGGTCCTGTCGGGGCATTTTGCGCGCGAATTGGGTAACGAAGGTTTCATGCAGCCGGAGCCGGTGGAATCGTTCCGACTGGCCGCGATGGAGCACGACAACGGATGGGACGAATGGGAACTTCTTCCAGGGATTGATCCAGTCACGTTCTTGCCGTACAGCTTCATGTCCATCCCCACAGAGGAACACATCGAACTCTACCGGCGGGGAATTGAGCGAGTGGTGAAGGCCGACCGCTATGCCGGCCTGCTGGTCAGCATGCACTGCCTGGCGCTCTACGATCGCACGCGGGCCACCATGCCGGGATTCTCCGCGAAGTACGTGAAATCCCAGGATTCCACGATCGTCACTGATTTTCTGCAGACGCTCCGGCTTCAGCAATTGCGCTTGAAAGTGGACCTGCGAGCGGATCCCCTGACGAAAAATTTCACGGATGAAAAATGGCTGCAGGCGAACGCGCAGCGCCTGGAAGCGCTCGACCGCCTGTCTCTTTATTTCTGCATGGGACCGCTGGAGGGCGCGACGATCGACGCGGTGCCGGCCGATTACCAAGGCACGGAAGTGGATTGGGACCTGCAACCGGAGGGTGGAAACGCCGCGACGCTGGAACCCTACCCGTTTCGGCGCGATCCTCTGGAGATCAGCATCCTGGCGCGGCGCATCCCGAAGCGGCGTTATGCGGATGATGGCGATTTGCAGAAAGCGCTGTCGCAGGCTTCCTATTTCGCGCTGAAATTTACCCTGCGCGCCGGTGGTGCAAAGATGCGTTCGCGAGTCGCCGGGCGCTGATCAAGTCAGCTGGCGGCCGCGCGTTTCCGGCAAAAGCAAAGCCAAGAAGGCAGCCACTAGAAATGCTCCCGCAAGCAATAAAAATGCGGGGCCAAATCCATAGCGGGTAGCTATTGCGCCCACTGCGAACGGCGCAATGGCGGACAAGCCGCGTCCGATGTTGTAACTGAGCCCCATTGCCGTGGCGCGAATCTCTCCCGGAAAAAGTTCACTAGCGATGGCCGCGTAACCGGAGAAGAAGCCGGTTCCAAAAAAGGCCACGAACGGCCCGAGCAACAGTAGTAGAAGCGGGCTGTGGGCCATGCCGTAGAGCGGCACGAGAATTGCGGCGATGAGCAAATAAGTGAAATAGGGTTTTCGCCGGCCGAACGCGTCTGCAAAGAATCCGAAGGACGCGTAGCCCAGCCATTTTCCTCCTGACAGAACCAGATAAAATTTCGTGCCCGTGACCAGACTGAGTCCACGC
>Ga0307479_10004814_pt1 | contig 12418 bp, 6 predicted proteins | sample atmos_gasesECM4C_FD_203743 | JGI IMG/M metagenome (GOLD analysis project Ga0307479, IMG submission 203743) | Hardwood forest soil microbial communities from Morgan-Monroe State Forest, Indiana, United States - atmos_gasesECM4C_515 | ecosystem: Environmental > Terrestrial > Soil > Temperate...
CGGAAATCCTCGCAGACCATTCTTTGATCCGGCGACGAATGAGCTTTGGCTCGACCTGGGGGATAACACCGCAGTGGCCATCAGCGGGACCACCTTCGAGGTAACGAAGAACGTCGAACTGACAGGTGGAAAAGGCGCCGCCCATAGGGATCCCGACAATGCGGCCTACGATCCGGTAAAAGGATTGTATTACGTGGGTATTGTCACGGGGCAAGGCAATAAAGATGGCACGATAGAAATCGTGGACACGAAGGCGGCGAAGCTCGCAGACAGCATCAAGATGAATGGCAATGATCCGGCGGGCATCATACTCGACCGTTCGGCAAACCGCTTGTACGTGGGCATGGGCGATGTTGTGAATGGCGAGAGTGTGGTCAAGGTGATCGACACCAACAAACGAGCCGTCATCGCAGAGTGGCCTATCACGGGAGGCCCACAGCCCCACACTGCTGGCCTAGATGCGGCTCATCATCGCCTGTTCATGGGCAGCCGGCTCGGAGGCGGGCACGTGGTTGATCCGGGGAAGTTTGTGGTTATAAACACGGATACAGGAAAAGTGGTTCAGGCGCTGGACGCGGCGGGCGGCGCGGATGAAATCTTTTACGACGCCCCAACTTCGCGCGTCTACTTCTCCGGCAGCAGCGGAGCGCTAGTGGTTTTTCATGAGGACGATCCAGACCATTTCCGCCAACTCGGAAAAGTTCCGACTGGGGCAATCGCGAAGTCAGGTGTCTGGATTCCCGAAATGAAGCGATATTACTCAGCGGTGCCGAAGCACCTTGTCCAGCTGATGCCAACCACCCAATACGGTGTGGGCGACTGGGTCACAGAAGAGTCCCACCTCATGGTATTTGAGGAGTTACCCTGAGGGCCTTCTCAAAGAGGATTACCGACGATGCGAACAGAGATGAATAACGATGCTCGATGTGATAGAACTCTGCGCGTGTGAGCTAACCCGGGTGTCCGGAGGTCATCATTGCGCCTGGATAATGTGGGGTTGTTGTATTGCTCATGGTGGTGCTTGCTTTGCAGCCATTGCTAAATCCCACGACGGCTGGCCTACGTGATCTCGGCAATTTCCAAGGGAATGAAAGGAGCGTTTCGATGAAGCTATCGAGTGTTGGACATTCCCGCACAGGTCTTTCTTTCGCATTCTTAGCGGCTTGTTTTTTGGTGGGCGCTTCTGCTCGACCGAATCCGGCGGCCGCAGGTTATCACCTGCTAAAGACAATTTCACTGCCGGCGGCTCCCGGCGGCGACGAGTATTTCGACTACATTTCCCTCGATCCTGACGCACGACGCGTGTACGTGTCACACGGGACGGAAGTCATTGTCCTCAACGCCGACGATTATTCTGTGGCCGGCAAGATCGGAGGATTGTCGCGTTGTCACGGCATTGCCATCGCCAAGGACCTTGGAAAGGGCTTCATCTCAGATGGCGACGGACGGCCGAGCGCCACGGTTCAGCAGGTCGTTATCTTCGATCTGAAGACGTTAAAAGTGACTGGCAAAGTATCCACGGGCCAGCCCGACACAGACGCCATCATCTATGAGCCGGTTACCAAACACGTCTACACTTTCAACGGCGATAGCCGTAACTCGACCGTGATCGATCCTGAAAAACAAGCCGTGATTGCGACGATCGACCTCGTCGGGAAGGTGGAGTATCCGGCCGTGGATGGAAAGGGCATGATCTACGACAATAATCCAGAAAAGAACGACATCGTTGCCATCGACGCTCGTACGAATACGATCAAAGCGCGCTGGCCCACAGCTCCGGAAGGACAGCCGACCTCTATGACTATGGACGCGAAGACCCGCCGGCTGTTCTCAGGAGGGCGAGGTCCTCAGTTCCTGATCATGATGGACGCGGACAACGGAAAAGTGCTTCAGTCATTTCCGATCTCCGCTGGAGTGGACGCGAACACGTTCGATCCGGGAACGGGCCTGCTCTTCGTTTCGACGCGGGAAGGTATGCTGCACATCTACCACGAGGATTCGCCAGATAAGCTCAGCGAAGTGGAGTCGCTGAAGACGGAGTACGGCGCGAAAACGAGCCAGGTGGATCCAAAAACGCACCGCGTTTTTCTGAGCACGTCCGATTTCAATCCGCCGGCCGCTCCAACGGAGAAGCAGCCGCACCCATTGGCTACGGCCAAGCCCGGAAACTTCAGGATTCTTGTCTACGGCCGCTGAGCACCGTGATATCGGCCCGGCATTGGCCGCGTAAACGAAATCTGTACGCCTAGATACGCCTTTTCCCCCCGTAGTCTTCGCGATTTGGCTTGACACCGGTGCGTTTCGAGTGTTAAACCGCCATGCATATTCGTGCGTTTTGTGGGGATTTTAGGGTACTCTCGCTTTTTTTATTTGTTACGGCCAAAGGCATTATTTCGTTTTGAAGGATCGATCGCAGTAACAGGTTTAGAAACGATTGATTTGTAAATGATTTGACCTTCGGAGGGTGTGCTATGCCGCTCAGTGTGTCACCACGCAGTTGTAGTGTGTTTATCCTGCTCTCGTTTGCGTTCGCAGTGTGCATTTTGTTTACGAGCCAGCTACGCGCTCAGGTCGCCGGAGCGACTTTGTCCGGCACAATCAACGATCCTTCGGGCGCGGTCGTTCCCAATGCTCAGGTGTCCGCAAGAAATACGGCGACGGGCGTGACCCGAGCAGCCACGACGGATTCCGCTGGCTTTTACTCGATCCCCAATCTCTTGCCGGGCTCTTATGAGGTCACGGTTACGGCCCCGGGATTTAGCACGGCAGTTCAGTCGAGCATTGAGTTGGCCGTCGGAGCTCAGCAGCAGCTCAATATTCCGATGAAGATCGGGGAGACCACACAACGGGTCCAAGTAACCGAAGCAGCCCCGGCTGTGCAGCTCACTTCGTCAACGCTCAGCGGCGAAGTGGAAGCCCAAACGGTGCGCGAACTGCCCCTGAACGGCCGAGATTGGACCCAACTGGCCACTCTTCAGCCGGGTGTCGACAAGATCGAAACTCAAATGAGCTACGACACATCAGCGCGCGGGAACCGTGGATTCGGGAGCGAATACACGATTTCGGGCGGAAGAACGACCTTCAACAACTACCGGATTGACGGGATCAGCGTGGTCGATTACGCGAATGCTGCTCCCGGGGACGTGCTCGGCGTGGTGCTCGGGGTGGACGCCATTCAGGAGTTCTCCGTTTTAACGGGCGGCTTTTCGGCGGAGTACGGGCGGGCGTCCGGCGGGGTCGTAAATGCCGTCAGCAAATCGGGAACGAACTCGTTCCATGGCGATGCTTATGAGTTCTTGCGGAATAGCGCCCTGGACTCGAACGATTTCTTTGACGTTGGGGCCGGCAAGCCAAAACCGCCATTCAAGCGCAATCAGTTTGGCGGCTCGCTGGGTGGACCCATCATCAAGGACAAAACCTTCTTCTTTGCCGATTACGAAGGGCTGCGCCAGACCAAGGGCATTCCGACTTCGATTACGGTTCCGTCGGATGCGGCGCGCGCCGGGAACCTGGCGTCCGGCACGGTCGTGGTGAATCCTTACTCCGCGGCCTTGCTGGCAACCTATCCGCACGCAAATTCTGCAATAAGTGGAGATATAGGCAAATTCGTTTTCGCCGGTGTTCAAGCTGTGCCGGAGAATTTCGGTACCGTCCGGCTCGATCACAGGATCAGCGACAAGGATAGCCTGTTCGGGACCTATCTGATCGATAAAGCGGATTACACGCAGCCGGACAAGATGAACCTGATTCTTACCAACTCGAGCACCAAGCGGCAGACCGTGTCGATTGAAGAGACCCACACGTTCGGTACCAGTCTAGTGAATGCTGCGCGCGTCGGTTACAACCGAGACTACGTAGTTAACCAATTTAACTTCGGTGCAGTCAATCCCGCGGGCGCCGACTTGAGTCTGGGCAGCATGCTGAACCAGACGGCGCCCCGGCTAACGATCAGCAGCGACGGGCTTTCCGACGAGTTTGGGGGTATTAACTCAGGCTCTCACTACCTCCATGCCTGGAACTCCTATCAGTTCTACGACGATGTCAACTGGATCCGCGGGGCCCATTCCATCAAAATTGGCGCGGGCGTCGAGCGCGAGCTATACAACCCGACCGCGTTCCAGAATCCCGGCGGTCGCTGGAAGTTCAGTAATCTGCAAAACTTCCTAACGGGCGTGCCGAAATCTTTCGAGGCGGGTCTGCCGAACACAGTGACCCCAAGGGAAATGCGCCAGACCATATTCTCGGCGTATGTTCAGGATGACTGGCGGTTCCGCTCTAACCTGACGCTCAACCTCGGTCTACGCTATGAAATGGCGACCGTCTTGAATGACAGCCAGGGCAAGATCGGAAGCCTAGTCAGTATTTTCGAGCCGAACGCGAACACCACCGCGGACGCCAACATGCGATGCGGTACCCAGTTCAACTCGGCAACCGCGTTTGGTGTCGCGACGCAGCCTGGCACCACGTGCGATAGCGTGGGGCCTTACTACAAGAATCCAACGCTTCGCGACTTCGAACCCCGCTTGGGATTTGCGTGGGACCCATTCCGCAACGGCAAGACCTCGGTGCGTGGGAGTTTTGGCGTGTACGACGTACTACCGTTGCCGGGCTATTTTCTCTTGCAGCAGAACCAGGCTGCACCCTTCATGATATTCAAGAGCATTCAGGGTGCGGCACTGACGACGGCGTTGGCGGGGATACCGGGCGGTTTTGCTGCCGGCAACGGACAGCCTTTGCTCGTAAACTCAACGGCAAGCCGCCTGGCAGCCTCCACTATTGAGCCCAATCCCAAGCGCAGCTACATGACGCAGTGGAACTTCAACATTCAGCGCCAACTTGATCCTACGCTAACCCTGACGCTTGGCTACCTCGGTTCTCACGGCGTACACCTGCTGATGCGCGGAGACGATGGCAATATGACGCTTCCCACTCTGACCTCAGCGGGATACCTCTTCCCCGCGGGCGGAGCCCAGATCAACCAAGCCTTAGGGGTTATTCGTTACGTCTATTGGAACACTTCGTCCAATTACAATGGAATGCACGTAAATCTGGAGAAGAGGTTCAACCGAGGTTTCCAGGCTCAGTTTGCATACACGTACGGTAAGTCGCTGGATGACGATTCACAGACGATCGCGGGCGATTCCTTTGGCAACGGCCTGAACTCGCCGCCATGGATGATCCCCAAAGCGTTTTATGGTCCATCTGACTACGACGTTAAACACTCCATATCGATCAACGGACTGTGGGATATCCCCGCGCCCAAGTCGTTAGGACCGGTTGCGAACGCGGCGCTCGGCGGATGGGAAATGGGCGGCATCTTCACGATTAACAGTGGTGTTCCGACCACTCCCATCATCAGCGATGATCCCCTGGGACTTGGGAACAGCGGTGCCGACCAGTTCGGGCTGCCTAACATCGTCGCAGGATGCAATCCCGTTAACTCGAACTGGAAGCAAAACAACCTCCAGTACATCAATACCAGCTGCTACACCCTACCTCAGGCAACGCCTGCGATCGCTGCTCAGTGCCAAGCATTCGGCTTTGGTTCTAAGAGTAACCCGCTGGGCATTCCGGGCACTTGTGCAAATCTACTAGGTAATGTGAGCCGCAACAGCCTCTACGGACCGAGGCTCATAAACCTTGATTTCTCGATTCTCAAGAACTTCCCGGTCAGGCGGATCTCGGAAGCCTTTAACATTCAATTCCGGGCCGAGATGTTCAACATCTTGAACCGGGTTAGCTTCGTGCCGCCCCAGCCTGGCAGTGGCGACGGCAACTCTGCAATTTTTGGCGCTGACGGATCGCCAAATGGAGGCAGCGTAGGTCAGCTCCAGGAGTACGCTACAGGGACTCCGTCGAGGGAAATTCAGTTTGCCTTAAAGTTCGTTTGGTAACGTAAGGCGCTGCCACAGAATCGGGTTGCACTCGTAACAGCGTGAGTCCGCGGGCGAAACTCCCGCGGGCTCACCGAAGTGGCTCGGCAAACGGCGCACACCGCCCAGTTCAAGAATGGCTCCGTTCCGAGATCAGGTGTGACGAGACAATTTAGGAGGTCTGCTATGCAGTGGAGATCAAGATTCAGAATGGCGCTCGGAGTGTTGGGCGCTGTTTTTTGCGCGACGCTCGTTTGGTCACAAGCGCAAGCGCCGGAAACAACGGCAGTACGCGCCGGTAAATTGTTCGATCCGAAATCGGGCCAGATGTTGAACAACCAAGTCGTTCTGATCCAGGGCGAGAAAATTACCCAGGTCGGTCCGGCAGCCAACGTGACCGTTCCTGCCGGCGCCAGGGTAATCGACCTCAGCCGTGCGACCGTGCTGCCGGGACTGATTGACGGCCACGTGCACCTCACCGATGCCGTTGGGAACATGCAACATCAGATGATGGTCGCATTTCATTGGGCGACCGCGAGCCTGAACGCGGGGTACACAACCCTGGTCGTCCAGGGGTCGCATGGTGGCGGTTTCGCCGACGTGGAATTGAAGCGCGCAATCGAGACGGGCCTGGTCACCGGCCCGCGTCTACTACCGGCAGGGCCGCTTTTAGATCCCACGATGGCGAGCAATGACTATTATCCGCTCGAGTTCAAGCCGCTGGAACCTGACATAGTCGTGAACGGACCTGGCGCAATGCGCGCAGCTGTGCGCGAACTCGCGCATTACGGCGCAGATCACGTGAAAGTGACGACGACGGGACGTTTTTACTTCAAGCCGAACGGCGAAATGGTGAATACGCCGACGCTCACGCTGGACGAGATGAAAGCGATCGTGGATGAAGCGCACCGACAAAATATGTTCATCGCCACCCACACTTATGGTGGCGAGGGCTTGAGAGTGACAATTGAAGCCGGGGTGGACGATATCCAGCATGGCACCGCCGCAACCGATGAAGACATCAAGATGCTGGTCGACAAACATCTGCCTGTCACGACGACGATTTTGGACCACCGCCAAGATGAACCCGGGGACCTACGGCAATTTGCACCGTACAGCCGCTGGCGCCTCGTGGAACAGACCTGGAAGAAGATGCTCGCCGCCGGCGTGACACTTGGATGGGGAAGCGGCGCCGCTCCGCCGCCCGGACGGGTCTACAACGCGGCCTGCAACTGCTCGCACGGCGTACAAGGGGAGATGTTCCCGATTTTCGTCAAATGGGGCGCCACTCCTCTATACACGTTGCGCATGGCAACGACCGTCAACGCCCAGATCATTCACAAGGAAGACACCATCGGGACGATTGAGAAAGGCAAGTATGCCGACCTCATCGCCGTCTCCGGAGATCCGCTGCAGGATATTTCCGAGATGCAGCGCGTGAAATTTGTCATGAAAGGCGGCATCGTGGTGCGAGACGATTTCGCCGCACAGAGTGGCGGGGCGCTGCGAACCGAGAAATAGGAACTCCAAGCAACGCGCGGACGTTCCCGCCGCGGAATGCTTCACGTGAACGATCGTTCGGCCGATGCGCTCTGAGGAGGGTGTTGAAGCGGCTGCGCAGGCGCGCTCTTCGCACCACGGTCTTTCGTTATGGCCCGCCTCAACTCTATTTGGACTAGGGTTTGTGGTGGTAATTTGTCGGCAGTTTCACAGGTCGGCGAAAAATTCATAATCCAAGGTTTATTGGGTGCTCGGGTCCAGGTCGAGAATCGTGTGCACGAAACCTTTGACGGGAACTGCAATTACTGCAGTCCTCCTTTGTCTTATCTTTGCGCTTCCCTCCCCTGGCGTTGGCAGCGCGCAAGCGACCGGAGGATCAATCAGTGGCACGGTAACACGCGAAGACGGGAGAAGGATGCCTGGGGTTCGTGTCTCTCTGAGCGACGTAGCCAAAACAATCTCCAGGAACGTTAACACGGACAGCGACGGCGTCTACAACCTCCCCGACTTGCCGCCAGCAGTTTATGAGATCACGGTCTCCGCGCCGGGTTTCATCACTCAAATGTGGACGGCCATTACCGTTGGTATCGGAACTGAGCGCGTCATCAATATTATGATGCGGCCCGGCGATCCGAACAAAACCGTCCGAACAGCTGCCCCTCCCGCATCGATCAGCCAGTCTTCTGCGGGGGATAACGTGAATGCTTCCACTGTCCGTGAGACTCCGCTGAATGGGCGCGATTGGGCGCAGCTGGTCACGCTGCAAGCCGGAGTGACCGGCGTTCAAACAGGAAGCGCCACCGGCGGAGGCAATGTCGACCGCGGATTTGGCGCGCCGGTGAGCATCTCCGGCGCGAGACCAGATCAAAACAGCTACCGCCTGGATGGCGTTAGCATCAATGACTACGCCAATGGCGCACCGGGCAGTGTTCTGGGCGATAACCTCGGGATCGATGCCGTTGATCAGATCTCCGTTCTGGGGAGCAACTATCCCGCGGCCTATGGGCGCACTTCGGGCGGAATCATCAACGCGGTCACGCGGTCAGGAACCAACTCCTTTCACGGCGACGCATATGAATTCCTTCGCAACAGCGCCCTGGATGCGCGAAACTTTTTCGACGGCCCGATTCCTCCTTTCAAGCGCAACCAGTTTGGCGGCTCCGCAGGCGGGCCTATACAAAAGGACCGTACGTTCATCTTCGGTGACTATGAAGGATTACGCCAGTCGCTGGGCATAACGACGGTAGATACGGTTCCTTCGGCTGCGGTACGTGGTTTGGGAACGGGACCCAATGGAGGAGCAGGGCCTTCCGTGCTGTGTTCGATCCCAAAAGGACCCCCAAATCCATGTTCGCCCCACTTGCTTACTGGAGCTTTCAATCCCGATCCGACCACGGGCATCGACAAATCGGTCTTGGGTTTTCTTCGGGCCTTCTATCCACTTCCGAACGGGCCGCTCCTTGGAAACGGAGACACCGGAATCTTTACCTTCGCCGGACAGGAGATCACCAATGAGAACTACTTCACCGTCCGGCTGGATCACAAATTCTCGACGTCGGACAGCGCCCAAGCGACTTACATGCGGGACAGCTCCAAAACCGTCCTGCCGGACGAGTTCAACGAATTGCTTTCCGACATAGTTTCGGCGCGCCAGGTCGTAAGTCTTCACGAGGCGCACGTATTCAGCGCGGACACTTTGAATACGGCCCGGTTCGGCTTCAGCCGCGCAGTGGGAATTCAGGGACAAGTAAAGAAGGTGATCAATCCGCTGATGCTCGATCCTTCTTATGGCTTCGTGCCCGGAGAATTCGCCGGGGAAATTCGCGCCGTGCCCGGCGTGACAAATTTTAGCGGAGCCCCTACGGCGCAAAACTTTCTCTCGTCCAGCAGATCGCTGGCGTGGAATTCGTTTCAAGGCGGAGACGACATTTTTCTGACACGCGGTATAGACGCGATCAGCCTCGGCGTCGTGGTTGAACGGATGCAGGACAACGAGCTATCTTTTGCCAACGTAAATGGGAACTTCCGTTTCGACTCTCTTGCGGACTCCCTGACGAATAAGCCCACGGTTTTCCAGGGCATCCAGACGGGCGGCGTGCCGGATGTCGGGTTGCGGCAGACGCTCGTGGGCGCCTATTTTCAGGACGATATCCGCCTGCGAAGCAACTTCATCTTCAACGCCGGCCTGCGCTATGAAATGGTGACCGTGCCGACCGAGGCGCATAACCGAATTTCCAACCTGCAGAATCTGACGGATGCGAAGCCGCGCGTAGGGGCTCCTTTCTTTCAGAATCCGACGCTTCGGAATTTCGAGCCGCGCATAGGGTTCGCGTGGAATCCGCGAGGCGGAAAAACTCTGGTGCGCGGCGGATTCGGCGTTTTCGATGTGCTGCCGTTGCCCTACGAATTCAATCTTTCCTTCCAGCGCGCAGCGCCTTTCGTAAACTCGATTTTTGCCAACACGCTAAAGCCTGGAGACTTTCCGACGAATGCTTACGTTGTGGGTCTGGCATCGCCTTCTGCCCTGGGGACCTATGTCGAGCAACACCCGAAGCGCAACTACGTCATGCAGTGGAATTTGAGTGTGGCGCGCGAGCTTTCTTCTTCGCTCGCAATCACCGTCGGGTATGTCGGATCACGCGGGGTCCACCTGCCTTATCGGGTGGATAACATAGATATGGTGTTGCCCACTCTCACGCCGACTGGGTACGTGTTTCCGCCAACGGCCACGAGCCAGACGCTCAACCCGAATTTCGGTCGCATCGACTCCACGCTTTGGCAGGCTAATTCCTTTTACGATGCGCTGCAAGCCGACTTCGCCAAGCGCGTCAGCCACGGAATTCAGTTCCACGCGGCTTACACGTGGGGCAAGAGCATCGATACTTTATCCGCCACGGAAGCCGATGATGCTTTTCCGAATGGACTCTTCAATCAACTATTCTTCGATCAGCGAACTACCCGCGGTCTTTCCGATTTCGATGTCGCGCAGACATTGGTGCTGAATTTCACATGGGAGATCCCGAGCCCGGCGTCGAGTTCGGGCCTTCCGAAATGGGCTCTGAGCGGTTGGCAATTCGGTGGCGTATACAAGGCGAGCACGGGTCAGCCGTTCACGCCCATCCTTGGTGGCGACCCCGCAGGAATGAAATTGGACGAGACGAGCGAACCGCCTAGCCTGCTCGGAGGACCGGGTTGCGCTACTCTGACCAATCCCGGCAACCCCAATACCTATATCAAGGCTCAGTGCCTCGCCTTTCCGGGCCTTAACCGTTGGGGCAGCTTGGGTCGAAATAGCCTGATCGGGCCAGGCGTTTCAAACCTGGATTTCTCGGTTTTCAAAAACAATCCCGTGAAGCGCATTTCCGAGAGCTTCAATGCTCAGTTCCGCGCAGAATTTTTTAACATTCTGAACCGCGCTAACTTTGCTTCGCCGACGCAAAACCTGTCCGTCTTCGATCAAACCGGGCTTCCCGTTTCTAGCGCAGGCCTCATCACCTCCACCCAAACGACTTCGCGGCAAATTCAGCTTGCACTCAAGCTCATCTGGTGATTCAGAAGGCGAAGCGTTTTTCGGAATTTAATGTATTTTTCGCCTGAAGATTTTGCCCCATTTTGCTCTCCGGGGATGCGAGACACTCGTGAGTCTTAACCTCGATTTAACTCTGATTTCTGCTCTACGCGGTGCATAATCACCGCCCACCGAGCGGTGTGCTGAAGTCGGAGGACATATGACCATCGTGCTCAGCATATGTGCCGTAATCGATTTCTTAGTGATTATTCTGGGCGTTCCAAGTGTGCTCTGGGCGAAAAAGCCAAATGGCGCGCTGGGGCTGATTTGGTGGGCCTGCGTGACGCTGCTGGTAGCCACCTTTTCGATTGCTTCCCTGGTGGCCGCGTTGGGACTCGCTACGAGCACCTCGACGGCCGCCCATGTGATTCTGTTTCTCGGCGTATTGTTAATCTTGTGGATGTTTTTCACGCGCAGAGCGCCAAGTCACGCATAAACTCTGTCGATAACCACCTCTCCTAAAGAGGCATCAGCAACGTTTTTCTAGACTAAGCTGTACCTCTGGAGGGGGTTAGTCCGATTCTTTTCCCGGCCTGAAGCCGATTTACAGGTGTCGCGAGAGGTGCTCGGGAGTGGCAGGTACTACATCGAACTCATCCAAAGTAGGGAATAGAGACTGCCGCGGTGACGACCAAAATCCAAAACAGTAACTCAACCGATCCCGCGATCCTAGCGACCCGCGGCATAGTGGGTTGCTGCCCCCACTCGCGCATTTTTGTCTGGATCACGATGTGCAATATGAGCGCCACTGGAATCAGAAAGCCCAGCTTGGTGAGAAAGGCCGGATTAATCACATAGGTAGCCGCGGCAGCCGAGAAAAGCAGGAATCCTCCGAGAACGGCAATGCAAAAACCGATCCAGTTCCAGACAAATAAAGCATTGAAGAGCTGCAAGGGCGACTGATACTGATTGCCCATCCCCATCAGGCTCAGGTCAGTGGCGACGGTAGTTCCAACCCATAACGAGAGGCCCGTAAAATGAGTGGCCTGAACAAATGGATAGGCCCAATCGGAGGTCGCAACGGCCAAAGCAAACGACTGGTGCTGTAGCCAGTTGCCAAACGTCACTACTGAACTATCCACCACGGTAGACCTCCTTTAAGTGCTTGCGGGAACTTTCGTGGCGCGCTAAAGCATCTCCGACATGTGTTCGAATTAGCCCAATCCTGAAAGCGCCGGCACCTCATTGCCTGCCAGAATCGCCCCTACCCATAGCAGCAATGAAACTGTCGCTATGAGTTTGGCGCTTATAGGCATTGCGGGCGATTTGTCCCACGCCGGCACCTTCCATTGGACAATGATCCCAAACACGACTGCCGCGAGAACGACCCACATTTTCAGGTGAAAAGTCGGGTCTGGAATATATGAAGCCGCAATGCCCGCGAACATGAGAAATCCCGAAAGAAAATTTAATGCCAAGCCGGCCCACATCCAGGGAAAGAGTCTCTGCGCGAGTTTTGTGGCGCTCTGCTGCTGCC